>Ga0209082_1000024_pt1 | contig 119700 bp, 98 predicted proteins | sample ColdCreekSource_FD_184127 | JGI IMG/M metagenome (GOLD analysis project Ga0209082, IMG submission 184127) | Groundwater microbial communities from Cold Creek, Nevada to study Microbial Dark Matter (Phase II) - Cold Creek Source (SPAdes) (version 3) | ecosystem: Environmental > Aquatic > Deep... | reverse complement strand
CAGCGCCCGTGTGCTCCTCGAAAGGGGAGTGGCCATTCCTTCGTCGCCCACGGACCCTGTGAAAACCGGGCCCTGCGCGATCCACCACGAAAGATTGGGAGCAGTAGTGCTAAACGCGCGCCCTTTCACTTCCCTGCTCCGCTGCGTGTGATCTCGGAGCACTACACAGCGCACCCGCTGCACAAAGACAAGTGCATGGCGCTCTCGAAGACCGCTGCGCTTCCGCAGAGCAACTAACGCCAGCCGCCACCCAGTGCTTGGTACATGTTGACGAGCGCGTGACGCTGCCTCAGCTTCGTTTCGATCAGCTCCATCTGCGATTCGAGCGAGTCGCGACGGGTTGTGAGGACCTCCATGTAATCGGCACGCGCCGATTGGAAGAGCACGTTCGAGGTCTCGATCGAGCGCGTGAGCCGCTCGACTTGCTGTGAGGCGAGCTGATAGCTCTTGTCGAGATTGCTGAGCATCGCGAGCTGGTTGGCGACCTCAGTGAACGCCTGCAGCAGCGTCTGCTCGTACTTGAACACCGCCTGCACCTGCGCGGCGTTCGCCGAGAAATAATCCGCTTTGATCGCTTGCCTGTTCAAGAGCGGCGCCGTCAGGTTGCCCGCGAGGTTGAAGATCAACGACTCGGGCGTCGCCAGCAGGTGCTTCACGTTGAAGGCCTGATAGCCCACGCCGGCATCGATGCTCAGCGCTGGATAGAAGCGCGCCTTGGCGACCTGCACATCCAGCTTGGCCGCGGCCAGATCGAGCTCTGCCTGCTTCACATCGGGGCGGTTTTCGAGCAGCTGCGTCGGGATGCCAGCAGAGATCGCGCTCGGCAGCGGCGCCTCGAAGCTCTGCACGCTGCGCGCGACCGGCTGCGGATAGCGGCCCACGAGAAAGTTGATGCGATTCTCTGCTTCGACGATGCGCTGTTGTAGGTCGTATTGCCGGCTCTGGTTCTTCAGCACCTCGGCTTCGAAGCGCTGCACTGCGAGCTCGGTGACCTTGGCGGCTTCTTTTTGCAGCCGCACGGCTTGCAGGCCGTTGCTCTGAATGTCGATGTTCTGCTTCAGCACCGCCAGCTGACTATCGAGTGCCAAAAGCTCGTAGTAAGAACGCGCGAGCTCCGCCACCAGCTTCGTGACAACGAAGTTTCGTCCCTCGACACTCGACAGGTAGCGCAGCGCCGCTGCTTTGGCGGCGTTGCGAAGCTTGCCCCAAATGTCCACTTCCCACGACGCAGAGAACCCTAACCTGTAGTTCTGTAAGATCGAGGGCAGCTCGTGCGCTTCGTCGCTGACGCCTTGGCTTGTGTGCTTGCCGACCTTGTCGACGCCCGCGCCTACGCCCACGCTGACTTTCGGTAGATACTCACCTTCGCTCGCCATCACCTCGTTCTGCGCGATGATGATCTCTTGCACACGGATGTTGAGCTCTTGGTTATTCTGGAGCGCCGTGGCGATCAGCGCTTTGAGCTCGGGTGCGTCGAAGAGCTCTTGCCATGTCTTCTCGACGAGATTCTGCTCGGCAGCGGCCGCCGCTGTGGGCTGCGCGGCGGCATAGCTCGCAGGCAACACACGCTTCGGCTCGCGCGGCTTATTCTGGCTCAGCGTTGGCGCGCAACCGAGCCCGAGCAGCACGATACACCCAAGCGCACCGAGCAACCTGACCTTACACATGGTGCGCGATCTCCTCGGTCACCGACGTGTCTTCCTCCTCGCGGATCAGGCGCTTGCCCTCCACGAGCGAGCCGAACACGTAGTACAGGCCCGGCACGATGATCACGCCGAACACCGTTCCAAACACCATGCCGCCGAGCGAAGCCGCGCCGATCGTGCGGTTACCGACCGCGCCCGGGCCGGTCGCGACGACCAACGGGATGAGACCTGCGATGAATGCAAACGAAGTCATCAGGATCGGCCTGAACCGAACCTTTGCGCCTTCGATCGCGGCGTCGAGCACCGAGATGCCTTGGTGGTGCTTCTGCACCGCAAACTCCACGATCAGCACCGCGTTCTTTCCTAACAAGCCGACAAGCATCACGAGGCCGACCTGCGCGTAGATGTCATTCGCCAAGCCCATCAGCTTCAGCAACAAGAATGAGCCGAATACGCCTGGCGGCAGAGACAGGAGCACTGCAAACGGCAGCACAAAGCTCTCATACTGCGCAGCCAACACGAGATACACGAACGCCACCACGATCATGAAGATGTACAGCGCCTCGTTGCCGCGCGCAGCTTCGTCGAACGACAGCCCCTCCCAGGCGATGTCGTAGCCGCGCGGCAGCGTCTGCGCGGCGACTTCTTGCACGGCCGCGATCGCATCACCGCTTGTGTAGCCTCTCGCAGGCTCGCCGCGGATGGCTGCCGAGTTGTACAGGTTGTAGCGTGTGATCTCATTCGGGCCCTGGCGCTTCTTGATCGTCATGAACGCCGAATACGGCACCATCTCGCCGTGATCGTTCTTCACATACAGCTTCATGATGTCTGACGGTAAGCGTCGGAACTCGGGCGCCGCTTGCGTGTAGACCTTGAAGAAGTTGCCGAAGCGGATGAAGCCCTGCTCGTAGGTGCTGCCCACGAGGATATCCAGGTTCTCCATCGCCTTTTTGATCGACACGCCTTTCTGCATCGCGAGCGCGTTGTCCACGATCAGCTCGTACTGCGGGTAGTTCGCCGCGAAGAACGTGAACAAACCGGTAAGCTCTTTGCGCTTCTTCAACGCCTCCATGAAGTCCTGGTTGATGCGATCGAAGTTGGCGTAGTCGGTGTCGTTGGTCTTGTCGAGCATGCGCAGCGCGAAGCCACCTGCTGCACCGTAACCAGGCACCGCGGGCGGCTCGAAGAACTCGATCACCGCGCCGATGTTCTTCGACTTCTCTTCCAGCTCCTCGATGATCTCACGCACCGAGTGCGTGCGCTCGTTCCAGCTCTTCAAGTTGATCAAACACGTGCCGGCGTTCGACCCGCGGCCCTCGGTGAGGATCTCGTAGCCTGCCAGCGATGACACAGACTGGATGCCGTCGACCTCTTCCGCGATCGTCTGCAAGCGCTTCGACACATCGTTCGTGCGCTCCAAGGTTGCGCCGGGTGGCGTCTGGATGATCGCGTAGATCATGCCCTGGTCTTCGTTCGGCACGAAGCCTGCGGGCAGCTGCTTGTTGACTTCAAAGATGCCGAAGCCGAACAGCAGCAAGAGGCCAAACGTGATCGAGCGCCGGTTAAGAATCAGTCGGAGCAAGCTCACATACTTGTCTGTCGTGCGATCGAACGCACGATTGAACTTGCCCAGAACCCAGGCGATCGGCGTACGCCGCTTCGGCTTGCCGTGGTTGTTCTTCAAGATCATCGCACACAACACCGGCGTCAGCGTCAGCGCGAGCACACCTGACAGAATGATGGACGTCGCCATAGTGATCGAGAACTGCCGGTAGAAGATGCCGACAGGTCCGGTCATGAACGCGACCGGCACGAACACGGCTGCCATCAAGAAGGTGATCGCGATCACCGCGCCGCTGATCTCATTCAGCACCTTTTGCACGGCGTTGTATGGCGAGAGGTTCTCCTCCTCCATCTTCGCGTGCACCGCCTCCACCACGACGATCGCGTTGTCCACAACGATGCCGATCGCCAAGACCAGCGCGAACAGCGTGATCAAGTTGATAGTCAGGCCGAAGATCTGCATGAACACGAACGCACCGACGAGCGACACGGGCACCGCCAGCGCCGGGATCAAGGTGGAGCGCCAGTCGCCGAGAAAGATGAACACGACCAAGGCCACCAGGATGAACGCTTCAGCCAAGGTGTGGACCACCTTCTCGATCGACGCATCGAGGAACTGCGAGACGTCGTAGCTCAGCTCGAAGTCCATACCCGCTGGGAACGACTCGGCCTTGAGCTCCTTCATCTTGGCTTTGACATCCTCGATGACCTTGCTCGCGTTGCTGCCGTAGGTCTGCTTGAGCACGATCGCCGCGGAGGGCCGGCCGTCGAGGTTCGAGTAGATATCGAAGAACTCGCTGCCGAGCTCGACCTCGGCCACATCCTTTAAGCGCAGCAGCTCGCCCTCGGCGTTCGCGCGGATGATGATGTTCTCGTACTGCTCGGGCTTGTTGAAGCGGCCCTCGTACACCAGCACGTATTCGAGCGCCTGCGAGCGCTTGCCGGAGCTGCCACCGGTGCGACCCGGTCGACCGATCACGCTCTGTTCGTTGATGGCCTCCATCACCTCGTCGGTCGACACGTTGTAGGCGCGCATGCGCTCGGGGTTGAGCCACACGCGCATCGCGTATTGTCGACTGCCGAGGATCTGCGAGCTGGCGATGCCGTGGATACGGTTCAGCTCGGGGATCAAGTTGACGCCTGCGAAGTTGTACAAGAACTTCTCGTCGGCGTTCTTATCCTTGCTGTACAAATTAATGTACATGAGCATGCTCGGCTGCACGCGCGAGACGACCACACCCTCGAGCTGCACGAGCGGCGGCAAACGATTGAGCACCTGATCTACGCGCGTCTTGACGTTGACCACCGCTTGGTTCGGGTCGGTGCCCAGCTCGAAGATCACTTGGATCGTGGCTTCACCCGCGCTGGTCGCGTCGGACACGATGTACTTCATGCCCTGCACGCCGTTGATCGAGCGCTCCAGCGGGATCAGCGTGGAGTTGACGAGCACCTCGGCGCTGGCACCGGGGAACGCGATCGTAACGATCACACGCGGTGGTGAGATCTCGGGAAACTGCGACACCGGCTGGGTGCGGATCGCGAGCAATCCCAAGAACACAAACAGCACCGAGACCACTATCGCGAGAACAGGTCGATGAATGAACTTGTTAAACATATAAAAGCTGAGGTCCCCGTACACGTGCCCGTGCCCGTACACGCTCTCCCGTTCCTCACTCCGCAGGCAATTCCAAGCGCGCAAGCACCTCGGCTGGCTGCTTATAATCGAGGTCGATCTCCAGCCCGTCTTTCACCTTGCGCAAGCCTTCGAGCACGATCTTGTCGTGCTCGGTCAGCCCGCTCTTCACCAGGTAGACGTGCGGCATCTCTTCGGCCACCACGATCTCACGCGAGCGCACGACGTGTTTATTATCTTCATCGTCGACGACGAACACAAACTTCTTGTCGAGCACCTCGAACGTAGCTTGCTGCGGGATCACGAGCGCGTTTTCAACCGGCGTGCTCATCAAGATCTTGCCGGTCTCGCCGTGACGTAGGAGGCCCTTCGGATTCGGAAAGGTTGCGCGAAAGGCGATGTTACCGGTCTCGTTGTTGAAGTCGGCTTCGATGACCTCGACCTTGCCCGCTTGATCGAACAGCTCACCGTTCGCCATCATCAGCTTCACCGGCATATCCGCTGCGCTGTCGGAGGTCTTGAAGTCTAAGTACTCGGCCTCGGTCACGTTGAAGTAGACCCACATCGAGCGGTTGTCTGACAGCGTGGTGAGCAACTCGCCTTCATCGACCAAGCTGCCCTGCCTGACATGGAAGCGGCCCATGATGCCTTCGAACGGCGCGCGCACTTCGGTCAGCCCGCGATGCACGGTCGCGAGCGCGACCTCCGCCTTGGCCTTGTCAAACTTGGCTTTCGCAAGCGCGAGCTCGTTGGGCGAGACGACCTTGCCGTCCGCGAGGATCTTGGTGTTGGTGTATTCGATCTGCGTGAACTCCGCTTCGGCCTGCGCTTTCTGCAGCTCCGCTTGGTAGAGAAGCGGCATGATCTGAAACATCTTCTGGTTGTTCTTCACGAGCTGGCCTTCGTCGACGAAGATGCCCTGCAGGTATCCATGCTCGAGCGCACGTACTTCGATGTGCTGAATCGCACGGATCTGGGAGACGTACTCCTTTGTGATCTCTGTGTCCTTACGCAGCGGGCTTGTGACCAAGTAGCTGCCCTTCTCAACTGGCTCGGGCTCGTGCGCTTCGGACTGATGACAGCCGGCAAACAGTGAGACTACGAGCCAGCCCATGAACATCGAGTTTTTAGTCATCGCTTCAATTCGCAGAAAGGCCTGTGCGGGTGCCCGCCGCCGAGAGCTTCAAGGGACATGGCGTGGTGGCACCGCACGCGCCGCGGCTTTGCAGGGATCAAGCCAGAGCTAGAGCTTGCGGCTGGGAATCGAGCGCGATCGCGGATCTGCAGCGGCTTACGCGCGATCGTGCAAAGCACTCACACTGTCAGCATTCAGGCATCGCGCGACAAGCTGGGGCGCGCGGAAACAACGAGCGGGCAGAGCACCCGATGCATCCATATGAATGGTTGTAGCGAAAATCTACGACGCCCCGTTTCGCTACACCCAAACAAGGCCGCAGCTCGCAGCGACACGCGGCCGCATGCCCCGCGCATCAACGAGCAGCGGGCGCCAATGCCCCAGCACGCACCACTAGCTCAGCGTGTGCGGTCCAATCCACCGGCGCGTGCTTCGCTTGTGTGCTCGCAGGGAACCTCGCGAGCTTGCTCTGTGGACGAATAGGCCGAGGACACAAGTTGCCGCCGCAGTTCGGACAGACACCCTGCAACCGCTGCCCACATGCGCTGCAGAAAGTACACTCGAACGAACAGATCAGCGCCTCCTCCGAACCGGAAGGAAGCGCCCGCTGACAGTTCTCGCACGAAGGTCGAAGCTCGAGCATGGCCGCAGCTTCGCCGAAAGCCACGCCCCACTCAACACGGGGCCCGATTGCATCTGTTCCGACCCCGCTCTCTCGAGCAGGTCAGATCCCCAGCAGGTACAGAGCGCGGTACTGCTGGGTGAGCGCATTAGGGTGGGCAGCAAGCGTGCGGCGCCACGAATTGTGCTACAGTGCCAGTATGCGACCGGGCAAGACCAAGACGACCAGTTTTTCCCTCGATGCGGCTACTCTCAAGAGCCTAAAGGCGCTCGCCGCTCGACGACACAAGGGAAACGTGTCCGCGATGTTGGCCGAGATCGCTGCCCGCGAAGCCAAGTTCGTCGCGGCCGAGGCGTACTTCGAAAAGTACGATGTCCCGCCCCTGGATGAGTCTGCGTTGGCCCGGATCGAGAGTGAATGGCTTGGCGATGCACTGAAGAAGAAGGCACGCAGGCGCGCCGCGTGACGTTCACGTTCGACACTGGAATGCTGATTGCGCTCGAACGGCGCAAACGTCGTGCGACGGAGGCTTTTCGAGCCATCGTCCAGCATGGTTACCTGCCCACGGTCCCTGCCGTCGTCTACGTGGAATGGTGGCGCGGACGCAGCACTATCCGCGAAGAGATATTGGCTGCCGTCCTCGTCGAGGACATGCGACCCTCGCTTTGCCGGGCTGCAGGAGAAGCGCTTGGAGCCGTCAAAGGCTCGACGTTGGCGGACGCTGTTGTGATGGCGTCGGCAGCGCTGCGTGGTGGCGGGGTTGTGTACACTTCCGATGTCGAAGATCTAACGCGTCTTCAGCGCCACTTCTCGACGGTAAACGTCCTACGGGTTTGAGCCGGACAGTGATTGCTGCGCGCCGTCTCCTCCTTCGGCGCGCAGCTCTCAACATCGAAAGCTTCTCGCCGCTACCAGCGGATCGTGCGGTCGCTGGGGCTCTTGCGGAGCGCTGTGGCGCGCGGCGTGGGCCGCTTCGTGGTTGCGTCTGCGTCGCGGTAAACGGTCACTGCGACGCCGTCGCGCGCGGGCAGGACCGCAGCCATGCCGCTGACCTCGACCACCAGGCGTGCCGTCGTGGGTGCACCGCAACCGAAGTCGAGCTGCGCGAGCGGCAGGCGCGACATGTTCGTGACCACCATACCCCGCTGCGGATGCCGCAGCTGAATGCTCTGCGGCCCGCGCAGACCGTGCAACCTGCGCAGAGCCTCCAGCGTAGCCACGCGCTCGAACGGGTTGCTCGCGAACACGCGCGACACGCTCTGTTGAATGCGTGTCGCGAGCTGCCCGAGCGACAAGTGCATCAGCTCGCGGCGCGTCGCGCGCGCGGTCGCAGTGTTGATCGTGCACCCGAACGCGTTCTTGTTCTCTTCACCAAGCAAGCGCCGCACATCGACTGGACAAGACATGTAGACATCCGGATTGTCAGCATCCGACCAGAGCTGCGCGCCATACGTGCGCCACAGCCACGCTGTCAGCACATCGTTCTTTGTGATCTTCTGATCGACTGAGCGCTGCGCATCTGCAAACAGCTCCGCGAGCGCCGCCGAGCTCAGAGATATGCGCTCCTGCCGTGGCAGCGTCTCGACCTCCGGGCGCAGCTCCGACAGGAACAAGCCGGTGTTCTCGAACAACCTACGCTCATCGAGGCCCGAGAGCGCAGCAGCCACGTACGACTCCGGCGCACGCAAGAGCCGCTCCATCACCGGTGCTTCGACCTGCTCACCACGCGTGAGCGCGGCCCACTTCTGCATCGCGAGAAAGAAGCTGAAGCCATCCACCAGGGCGTGCGACATGCTGACGCCAAGCGCGGAGCCCTCTGGCGTCTGCGTCAGGCGCGCGTGCATGAGCACCTCGCCATCGAACGACTTCACGAGCGGCACAAGATCGCGATCGCGCAGCTCGTCGAAGCGCTTGTCTGTGGTCGTCACAGACAACGCGACGCTCGGTCGCTCCTCCACCTCGTAAGCCAGCGCGGCCTCCGAGACCGCACGCAGACGCCCACCGAGCCACGGAATGCAAGTCAGGAGCTCGGCCAGGCTGCGCTCGAGCTTACGCGGATCGAGCTGCTCGGTGAACGAAAACGCAAAGGTGACTGGGCACGACATGTGGCCGGTGAACACGTAGTCGACTGGAGCGAGATACATCAAAGTCACGAGTCGAAACCTCTTCGAACGAGCGCGTGCCGCTACCAGCGGCGACGCGCCCGGATTTGGGTGATGAGAAGATATGAACGGCACGTACGATCTTGCGCGCGGCACCGCTCCATGCAGATAGCAGCAAGGCCCTGCGAGCGACGCCCGCCTCAGGCCACAGAGCCCTGCCGCCTTTAGCGGCAGCAGCAACGATCAAACAAACCCCGGAACGGACGAAGCCGTGCCGTGCCATAGGGCAGCACTACGCCTCGAAAGTCGCGCGCTGCTTCGCATGCTCAGTGCACGATCGAATCGTGCACCGCTTCGCCCGCGTGCAGCGGGCAAGCCCACGGAACGAGCGACGCCCGCTACGTAGGAGCGCGCACGCACTCACACAAACTCAGCGCACGAACGAATCGCGCACCGTTCTGCCGCTCATAGCGGCAGGACTCCCAAGAGCGATCTCAGCCGCGCACGGCTGAGGAGAACCGAGATCCGCACCGTAGGCACGCTTGCGCGCTACCGATCTCGCGCTGCCGTCTGTAGGACAGGCGAATCAAAGGGTGGATCATGAGTATCTCCTTTCGTGAGTTGCACACGCTCCCCGAAAACATACGGGGCAAGACGCTACGCACTCATTTGGGTGGATGACAGCTCAACAACGAAAACTAGATGAGCTGCCGATGTGGGACTTCCTCTCCCATGCATCGCTCACATTCGCAATACTGAACGAACAGTCGATATCCAATTTCATCGCTCAGCGTATCAATGAAACAAGCGATAAATGCTCGAACACGACGTCAGCCGCCCTCAGCGGCAACGCATGTGCAAGCTTCGCACGAAGTTGTGCACGTGCTTTCGAAGAGTGGGAGGTTCGCCTAAGACGCCAGGAAGAACGCCAGGAGACGCCGGTTCTTAGGCGTTCTCCTTGGCGTCTCAGGCGAACCTCTGTTCCACGAATCGAAAGCTCGCAGCACATCCCACTCAACCGCTGCTGCTTGGGATCACGCCCGAGCTGCGTCGCCATGAGATCACGCTCTCACAACACTCCGCGCCGCGCGCAACACACTTGGTGTGCCTTGCGGTGGGATCTTTCGCTCCCCACTGCCGCAGCAGCTCTTCGTAATACGGCAAGAGCAGAAGCTCGTGGCGCGCAGGGAAATCCGTAATGCCAGAGATGCGCTTGAGCACAGAGGTTGGGCTCAAGATGACCAGCTGCGTGTCGCCCTCGTCGTAGAACCGCCGCCATAAGCGGCTCGACTTCTCGAGCACCGCTTCGGGTGAGCTCGCCTGCGCGAAGACCGATCGGTACATGACGGTGTAGTGCTTCGCGACCAGCCCGGACAACATGCGCTCGGCCGCTTGGCCCGACACGCCGGTCCCGAACGCGCGGTCGTACGCCAACGCGTGCTCGAGCGCGAGCCCAACGTCCATCCAATCCGACGCGACAGACAGCGGCGAATACAGCTGCTCGCGCAGCGCTGCAGTCAACTGAGCTTTGACGGCTTCGATGCCAGCTTCACCGTGCATCTCGAGGATGTACTCGCGACACTGCAGAACGTAGAGCGCTTTGACCTTAGTCACATCAACGAACCATTGGACAACTGAGTAACGGCTAACGACTTCTGACTAGCTTGGCGCGGATTCGACAATCAGGAAACGGGGTGTACGACGCGCATCCGCACACCTCGACACAAGTCCACGCAGCGCACGCGGATGTTGCTGCGTCCGTTTCGGACACAAAACGATTTCTTTGAACACCCCACAGGCGCCTGGGCACTGACCTCCAACGACAAAGTTCAGGCGTCGTGAGCCTCGGGACAGGTCGGGCGGCATGTGCACCCTTCCGAAGCTCACGCCACGTCGGGGAGACCTTTATGCGTAATCACGGACCAAGCTTATTACTGGGCTTGCTCGCGCTGGCGTCCGCCTGCACGAGCGACAGCGAATCACCATCACAACCGGACGCAGCCGCACCGGAAGCCGATGCAGGCACACGCAGCACCGCGCACAGCGAACAACCCGCCGGGCCTACGTATTGGAAAGACATGGTGCCGCTCTTCGAGCAGCACTGCCTGCAGTGCCATCGCGAAGGCGGCATCGCGCCATTTCGCATGGACGAGTACAGCGCGGTGAAGCCGCTCGCAAAGCTGATCTCACGCGCGACGAGCGAGCGCACGATGCCGCCGTGGGCGGTCACGTCAGACGGCAGCTGCGGAACATTCGCAGACTCGCTCGCGCTGAGCGACGACGAGATCGCAAAGATCGCAGCCTGGGCAGACAACGGCGCCGCCGAGGGTGAGCCGGGCACGATCGAGCTGCCTGAAGCTCCAACCTTGGCAGATGCCGCTGAACTCATCACGCCCGAGTTCACACCCGAAGCGCAGGGCGGCAAGCTCGCCGAAAACGATGAATATCGCTGCTTCGTGGTCGAAAGGCCTGAGGGCGCGACCGGATACGTGACCGGCTACGAAGTCGTCCCGGGTCGCGAAGAGATCGTGCACCACTTGGCTGCGTTCATCATCGATCCCGAGGGCGCCGCTTCCGGTGAAGACGGCAAGCCTACCTCCATGACCAATCGCGAGCGCATGCAGCAGCTCAACGATGAATCGCCCGATCGGCTCGGCTGGCCGTGCTTCGGTGCAGCGGGTGAAGGCGTGGAGATCGAAGGTCTGCCTGTGGTCTGGGCACCTGGACAAGGTGTGGTCCACTTCCCGAAGGGCACCGGCGTTCCGCTCGAAAAGCATCATCAAGTCGTCATTCAGATTCACTACAACCTAAGTGACATCAAACATCGCGGCTTGTCTGACTCCACCAAGCTGCGCCTAGCGCTGGCGCAAGAAGTGGCTGAAGTCGGCGTGTTCGTCACCGAAGATCCGCTGCTCAGCTCGCTATACGATGACGAGCCGACCACCCTTCCCCCCGGCAAAAGCAGCACGCACTACGTCTGGAAGAACAGCTTCGGCGACATGGGTCTCGACGAAATCAAGGGCGCCAAGCTGTACGGTGTCATGCCGCACATGCATGCTTTGGGTCGCACTTACAACATGACTATCACGCAGCCTGGTGCAGGCGAACAGTGCGCCGCGCAGGTGGATAACTGGAACTTCCACTGGCAGCGCATGTACTTCTGGGAGAAGCCTTACGAGCTGACTGGTGACACGCAGCTCGCCGTCGACTGCGAATACGACACATCCAGCGTGGTCGCACCGGTAGAGCCAGGTTGGGGCACGAGCAACGAGATGTGCCTCGCCACCTTGTTCTTCACGGTGCCCCGTGAACATTACAAGGACATCTTCTAACAGTCAGGTGACAGAAGCTCGCCGTGCCAGCAGGCGCGGCGAGTAGTGTTAAGCGGACTGACGCAGCGCGTCGAGCAGCGGATTGATCTGCGCACGCTTCAGCTTGAGCGCCACACGGTTCGCGACCACCACAGACGACACCGAGCAGATCAGCTCGAGCTCCGCGAGCCCGTTCTGCCGCAGCGTCTCACCGCTCTCCACGAGATCCACGATCACATCGGCGAGCCCAGTCAGCGGCGCGAGCTCGACCGAGCCCTGCACGTACACCAGGTCGACCTGCTGACCCTTGCTCAAGAAGTAGCGGTTCGCGATGTTGGGGAACTTGGTCGCGACGCGCATGGTGTGCCCGCGCGCAGCCCATTCGGGCTTGCCAGCGACCGCCATGCGGCAGATACCGATGCCGAGGTCCAGCGGCGCATACAGGTCGTACTCGCGCTCCAGGAGCACGTCGCGCCCGACCACGCCCAGGTCCGCGGCCCCGTACTCGACGTAGGTCGGCACGTCGTCCGGCTTCAGCAGCAGAAAGCGCAGACCCGTGGTCGGGTCATCGCGCACCAGAGTGCGGTCGTCCGCCAGGAGCACGTTCGGATCGAGGCCGAGCGGCGCCAGGCGCTTGGCCAGCTTGGGCAGCACACGCCCCTTGGGCACGGCTATCACCAACGGCTCCGCGGCGCTCGACTGGACATCCGGCGTTTTCATGCGCGGTTTGTTAGCCCGAGCCGCCCGGAGCAGCAAGGCTGATCCGAGGGCGCCCTCACATCGCCAAACTCTCCGCGTACGCGGGAACATTGCGATTTCTGAATAGGCGGCCTGCTAAACCAGGGCCATTCCCAGGACAAACAGGGAAAATCCCACAGCGATCAGGCTGCCCCAGCGCTTCCACTCGCGCGAAACCCAACGTTCTTCGCCGTCGAGCCCTCGGATGCTCAAGGCGAACGCCGCACCGACCCAGCACACGAAGCCCAGGAGCAGCACGCAGCTCCAAAACACGTTTGGGCCCGGGATCGGAGTGAGCAGGGCAAGGTGCTCCTCGTAGCGCTGACGTTCGCTCTTGCCGGCGTCCATGCCCGGCGGCTCCTGCTTCGACATTAGCGCGGCGATGCGCAGGTTGGCGGCTTCTAGCTGCGGGCGCTCAGGCACGTAGGTGCTGCGCGTCGCGAGGATCGCCCCGCGCAGCGCACGGTACGCCGACAGCGCGCGCTCAGTCTCGCCCGCCTGCTCCGCCGCGCGGCCGATCTCGGCCAGGCGCTCGAGCGCGCGCACATGATAGGGGGACAGCGGCGCATACCAGCGCGCCGCGCGCCGCAGATGCACGATCGCAGCGTCGCGATCTTTCGCTTCGAGCAGCTGTTCGCCTTCCGCGAGCTCCGCGCGCGCGCTCAGCACCACACGCGCGCTGATCAGCACGAACAGCGCCGCGAGCAGCACGACTCCCTGCAGCGCCTTGCGTTTCAGCTTCACAAAAAGTCGCGCTTTCTAAAAACCCACGCTGCAAACGCCAAGAGCAGCGCCGAGTACAGCACGGCGTAGCCCATGCTCGAAGCGACATACGCCGACGGTCCGCCGAGTGCATCGCCCGCACCCGCGAGCGTATGACTGCCCGGTACGAACAGATTGAAGTTCGGCCACACCCGCACCAGCTCGCGCAAGATGTCGCGGACCAGCTCGGGCAGCATTTTACTCTTCATCTGCACCATTAGGTCTGCAGAGCGCCCGACGAGCCACACGCCCGTGGTGAATAGCGCTGTGAGAAACGGCGTAGAAAAAGCCGAGAACATCAGCGCAACCGCGCACAACACGAGCACTTCGCCGAGCGTGAGCAGCAGCTGCGCCAGGACCGGCACGAGCGCTACCCCCGCGCGCGAGGCCACGCTGCTCGCGACGACCAATGCGAACAGCGACCACGGCACCACGACGGCCGTGCGATCGCGCGCGAAGTACATCACGACACCGAGCACCCCGAGCAGGCCCGGCACCGCAGCCAAGAGCGGCACGATCGGCCCGGCCAGCTGCAGCGTGCTCACGCTCAGCTGCACCGCACCCATGATCGCCACGAACACGGCGACGGTCAGCACGATGCCGAAGTACTTGCCCAACAGAAATTCATGACGCCGGATCGGCTTGGGCAAGATCACATACAAGGTCTTGCGCTCGATCTCTTTGTACAAGAGCGACGAACCGAGGAACACGCTCATGATCACTGAGAACAGTGAGATCGACGACAGCCCCAGATCCAGCACGACGCGGCGTTGCTGATCGAGCGCGAGCTCAGCCAGCGCTAACGTAAACAGCAAGAACGCGAGCGCGAGCCCGAGCACACCATGTAGCACGCGGTCGCGCACGGCCTCTCGGAACGTGTTGACCGCGACGGCCAGCATTCGAAGCATACCCGCGATTGTAGAGGCCTATCCCGCTAAAACAAAAGCTCCACGTACGCGTGCCCGTGCCCGTCTGACCATTGGTCGCAAGTTCTCATGCGATTCTGCGGCTGGGCAGCTCGCGCGGACTTCGGCGTGCGCCTGCCGCGTCGAGAAGGATCAACAGGGAGTTTAGGAGCCGGGGAGATTTTGGGGGTTCGCGACCTACGCGATGAACCTCGCTACACGCTCCGTTCACCCTCTGGACCCAATTCCAAAATCTCCCCGGCTCCTCGGCTCCCTGTTTCATTCTCTTGCTTCGCGCTCCGTTTCGCGCGGTTGCCTCTCGGTCTGCAAAAGCACCAACTTCATTGCGAAACTTGTGACCAATGGTCAGACGGGCACGGGCACGGGCACGATCCCGCTGCCCGGCCCCGCCAAGCTACGGACCTTCGCTAGCCTGCGCGCTCTCCGCCCAGCTCGGCAGCATCGGCTCGCCCGCGGCGTATTGAGCGATCAGCTGCAAATACAGCCCAAACAGCACGAAGCCTGACAGACCAGCCAAGAGCCTCAGCATCGTGCGTGAGCGCGCGGGCACATGAGGCTCGAGCAACAACGCGAGCGCATGTGCGGCATGTCCTGCCAGTGCGCTACAGCCGAGCACGTAGATCGTGAGCACCACCGGCTGACCGAGCAGCTCCCAGAGCCGCTCATGGCTGCGCTCCAAGGTGGCGACTGAGCCGTCGGGTCGCGGCCACACGTGCGTCAGGTGATAGATGGTGAAGCCCGCGACCGTGAGCCCTGTCAGCAGCTGAAACCAGCGCCGACTGCGCGCGATCTGCGTGTCCGGCGCTCGCAGCGATCGGTAGAGGCCAATGCCCGCGTGCACGAGGAAGCTGGCGATCACGAGCCCGCCGAGCACCCCCCCGATGCCGTGGCGCTGTGCGTGCGCGAGCCAAGCCGCTCGCCCGTACAGCGCGGGCCACTGCGCCCACAGGTGATAGACCGAATACAGCAGCAGCGGCCCATAGCCCAGCGCGCGCTGCAGCGTGAGCCACCGCGCTAACCTCGCAGGCACTGATGCCGGACGCTCTGACATAAGCTTCTAAGTCACAAGCTTAGATGAGCTTCCTGACGGAGCACAGAGTCGCCACGAGATTCCAAGCCGACATCAGCCGCGCTATGCTCGCTCGCACAGACGTACGCGCATGCACGCACAACATCAGGCTGTCACCGAGTTACTCCGCGCAGGCAAGCGCGTTCGCGACTCTACGTTCGACGCGGTCTATTCAGACGACGTACGGCGCGTCTCGGGCCGCTTTTGGACGCCGGTCGAAATCGCGCGCACGGCTGCGCGCTGGCTCGCGAGCCAAGGCGCGCGATCGGTCTTGGACGTGGGCTCGGGTGCCGGAAAGTTCTGCATCGTCGCGAGCCACACCGTCGAGCAAAAGATCACGGGCCTAGAGCAACGAAGTGCGCTGCTGGAAGCGGCGCGCGCGGCGTCAAAGGCGTACGGCGCGAGCGCCGAATACAAGCTCGGCACGTTGGAGACGCACGATCCAGGCGCGTACGACGCGTTCTACTTGTTCAATCCGTTCGGCGAGAACCTCTACCCTGTGACGGAGCAGTTCGACACTGGGCCTGAGCTTTCGACCCTGCGCTACTCGAGCGATCTGTCGATCTTCGAACACTGGCTCGACCACGCACCGGTGGACACGTGTGTTGTGACTTATCACGGCTTCGGCGGCCGCATGCCTGACACTTATCAGCTGCTGCGATCGCTGCCCAAAGGCACCGATCTCTTGCGCTTGTGGAAGAAGAAGCGCGCGGGTCGCGCCGAGGGTCACATCCCGGAGCGCAGCCTGACAGTTGCGCGCTTATAACCTTATGACAAACACACAGCGATCAGTGTCCACAGCAGCACCACTGCGCTGCCGCTGAACGCCATCAGCCGTTCACGCGTCGAGAACCCTGGAAGCAAGGTCACGCCTGCCCAGATCAACATGCCGAACGCGGTGCTCGCCGTCAGCGACTCCATCCTGAGCTGTAGCACAGCGCCGACAGCGGTCTACCACATCCGCCGCCGTGCGCGGCAGCGTACCCGAAACGGTCGCCGCTCTGAGCGGCATAGTATCTCAAACAGTCAGAAGCCCCAGTTCAGTGCCCGGTCAGGGCACTATCGCTGGTCGCGCCGCGGGAAGATGCGGCCTTCGTTCCAGAGCGCGTTCTGTAGCTGCAGCCAGCCGAGCAGCTCGCAGCTCGACAGGGCGTACGAATCGCCTTCGAAGATCGGTGCGCGCTGATCACAGAGCTCGCGCAGGCGACCGGGTGTCATGCTCTGCGTTTTCCCTGGCCTGTAGAGCGCGACGTACTTGGGGCCTTGTCGGCCTACCAGCATCGGTAGCTTCGCGCGCAGCCCGAAGATGCTGTGGCCAGTCATCGAGTTCGGCACGTCGCGCACATCGAGCATGTGGAGCAGCGTAGGCGCGAGATCGAGGTGACTCGACAGCACCGGCACCTCCGCCGGCAGCTCATGCGTGGGATCGTAGAGGATGAGCGGCAAGCGCCCGCTCCAACCCGAATACCGTTGCCCTTTGCGCTTGTGGATCCGCCGCACGAACTGCAGCGCAGCAGTGGGATGATCCCCGGTCACAGCCCAGATCGTGTTGTCCGCGCGCGCGGGAACATCAGCGATGAAATGTCCGAGCCTACCGAGCGCAGCGTCGGTGCAGTGGAGACTGTGGAGCATGCTGCGCGAATTCCCATCAGGGTGCTCGGCGGCGAAGCTCGGCTCCGGACATTCCGGTGGGGGCAAGCCTGGGGAGTGCGTGTCCAACGTCAACATCATCACAAAGAACGGGCGCCCGTCGCGCTCACGCTGTGCCTCGAGGCGCGCGATCTGTTCCTCGGTGTATTCGATCAAGCTGTTGTCGTGCATGCCCCAGCGCGACACGTGGCGCTTGGGAAAGCGCGCTTGCAGCTCGGGCAAACCGTGCATCTCCTCGAAGCCATGGCCCACCAAGAAGTCCTGCTTGCCGGCAAACTCCTTGCGACCGCCTTGGATGAACACGGTGCGATAGCCGAGATCCTTCAAGACCTTGGGCAAACAGGTCAAAGACGCCTGCGTCAGCGCTTCTTTGTCTTCGCGCTGACCGGTCTTCAGCGCACGGTCGTCGCTCGATGCGAACACCGAGCAAACCGAAGCCACGAGCGCGTGGATCGTAGGATTGGTGGTGGATTGGTAATCGGTGACCATCGTCGCACGCATGGCGAAAGCCGACAGCTCGGGCATCACATCGCGCAGCTCGCCGCTGAAAGCGTGGACGAACTCGCGGTTCAGCTGCTCTACCAGCGTGACCACCACGTTCGGTCGACCGCGCTCCGGCAACTGACGCTTCGGGTACGGAAACGGCGTGGGATCGAGGGTGGCGCGCGACAGAGGAAAACGCGGGTACAACGGTTGCGCGGCGATCAGCCCGGTCTCACGCAGCCTCTCGGACAGCTCGCGCGGCAGATCCGCAGAGACATTGGGATCTTCGAGCACGCGGCGCCACACCAACCACTCGTGCATGAAGAACGCCTCCGGGACCATGCGGTGTCGGCGCTCTTCGACCGCCTCGAAGCCGACCGCGAGCGGCAGCGCGCACGCAGCGAGCGCGAAGCTTGCGCCGAGCGCACGCTGGCGCCTGCCTTCGGGAGCGGCTCGCAAGCGCCACGCGCCACGCCGCGCATCGAGCAGCAGGCCCAGCACAGCGACCAAGCTGCTGCCGAAAAAGCATGCGAGAGCGAGCGGCCCATCGCCGTCGGTCAAGAGCACGACGTTCTCGAGCCGCAGGTACAGGAAACCCTCGGAATTGAAGTGTCCACCGCTGAGCGCGCAGTAGGCGACGTCCGCCCCACGCACCAGGAGCGAGCCGACCACGCCCAGCGCAAACACAGCGAGCCAACGCTGCGGAAGCAGACGGGCGAGCAAGAACCACCCGCCGACGAGCGGGATGTCCCAGGCAAAAGCCACCGCGTCAGTGACCGCGACCCGGTATCCCCACTTTCCGAGCGCGAGCAGCCCGAGCACGCGCCAAAACCAAAACATCGAGAGCGTGAGCCCAAAGCCAAGCGAAGGGCGAAGCAAGTCTAACAACCACCGCCAGCGCGCCCAGCCGTTCACTTCCCCCGCTTTGCTCGAATCCATCCGCCGCCCGTGCTCCATGGCGGGGGACATGATGTCACGATTTCGTGAACTGTGCGCCCAATGAATTGACAACACGCTGCGCAGGGACGCGCCGAGGTTCTGCAGCTAACGGCTGCGGCGACTGAAACCGAGCAGCAGCAGCGAGTCCGGGCTCCTGCGGAATTCGATGCGCGCGGCCATGTGCACGGGGTGCATGCTGTGAGGACCGTCGAGAAACAAGCGGCCCGCGCGGATGTGACTCTGCAGCTTGAGCGCTTGGCCTTTGGCCACGAGACCCTGCTTCAGCTGGTACTTGGAGCCATCAGCTTCGTACGGCTCGCGCACCACATATTGCAGCTCTTCCGCTTCGATCGGCAAGACCTGACCGCCCGCCGATTGCTGCGCCGCGCTCGAGCCCGCGGCCGGGCCGATCCACACACCACTCGACTTCTGCGCCTCCATGGTGCGGCCGACCCGCAAGGTGTAGCGCGAGGTCGAAGCGGGACAGTCGTGACAGTACAGCGCGTCATTCAGCACGCGCTTCGACAACACTTTATCGTCCACGCTGACCTGCATGCGCGTCAGCTTCGTCTGCGCAAGTTTGCCGCTGAGAGCTTCACTGAGCAGCTCCGGCATCTCGCGGCGTGTGCCTGCACAGAAATAGCCCACGCTGTCTTTGGGCGCGGTGTTGATCGCGAGGATCGGCGTGTTCCACGCGACCAGGTGAGAAGCCCAGAGCAACGTACCGTCGCCCCCCAGCGTGACGACCAAGTCGACAGTCTGCGTGTGCCGGTGATCCGAGCGATGGCGAAACTGCGCGTCGACGCCCAACTTCGTGAGCGTCTTGCGCGCGGCTTCGATCGTACCCAAATGCGCCTGATGCGCGCGCACCAAGCGCCGCACGCTCGGGTCGCGATCCTTCACCAGCTGTTCTATATGCGCGTGCCGCCGTTCGCGCACATAGATCTGGTAGGCAGACTTCTTGTAGATGACCAACACGCGCGGGGGCCGACGCGCGTGTGCTGATCGTTTGGTCACTTCGGGATCTTCTTAGCGTCTTCCAAGAATTTCGCGAGGCCGATGTCGGTGAGCGGGTGATCGAGCAGCTGCAAGATCACTTTGTACGGGAGGGTCCCGACGTCCGCGCCGAGCTGCGCGCAACGCACAAAGTGCACGGGATGACGGATGCTCGCTGCGAGCACCTCGGTCTCGTAGCCGTAGTTGTTGTAGATCTGCACGATCTGACCGATCAGCTCGATGCCATCCCCGCCGACGTCATCGATGCGGCCGATGAACGGGCTGATGTACGTCGCGCCGGCTTTGGCCGCGAGCAGCGCTTGGGGCGCGCTAAAGCACAACGTGACGTTGGTGCGGATGCCTTCTTGCGAGAAGGTTTTCACCGCGCGAATGCCTTCGGCGATCAGCGGCACCTTCACCACGATGTTCGGGTGAATGGCAGCAAGATGCTTGCCCTCACGCACGATGCCTTCGTAGTCGGTCGCGATCACTTCGGCGCTGACCGGCCCGTCGACGACCTCGACGATCTCGCGGATCACCTGCTCGAACGGCTTACCGGTCTTGGCCACCAGACTGGGATTGGTGGTCACACCGTCGATGACGCCCATGGCTGCGGCGTCTTTGATCTCTTTTAGATCTGCGGAATCAATGAAGATTTTCATCGGAGTCTGGTCTCGAGGGTTGGCGGAAAAGGTTGTAGGACTGGGCGCGATGTCGGTCAAGCGGACGACGGGCCCGAAGACTTGCACGGCGCGGGCCTGCGGGGCATTGAACCGAGAGATTGAACGCGCGCGCGCTTGCGCCGTCCAACGGAGCACGATGCCCAGACTTTGCGCGCGAAGCCCGCTGACAGCCGCTCCAAGCCGTCCTACATCCGCCCCGCGGTACGCTGTTCTGCTCTCCGCCGTGCTGTTTCTGCACGGTCTGTGGGCCACAGAGGCGCACGCTGAGACCAAAGCGCAGACCGAACGCCTCGACGGCCTCAGCAAGGCGGATCTCGCGCTCTTGGCGCCCGAGCTCGCGCGCGGGCCGATCGCGCTGATCGAATTTGCCGACACGGAGCGCGACCAGCTGCCGGCGGTCAATATCGCCGTGCCGATCCAAGCGAGCGCCGAAGCGGTGGCACGCGTGCTCACCGATCCCGCCGCGTTTCCGAAGTTCATGCCGACGCTCGATCGCGTCGAGATCGTGGCCAAGCACGACAACAGCGTGGTCTACGACTGGGCGTTCAACCTGGCGATCTTGCGCATGCGCGGTCGCAACCAGATGACGATCTATCCCGGGCGCGGGCCCGACAATGCGCGCAGCACGCGCGTGACGATCGACAGCCTGGAAGGTGATCTCGGTCAGGGTCGCATGGTGTTCCGTGTGCAGCCGAGCGGCGACAAGAGCAGTCTGCTCGTGGTTTCGTTGCGGCTCGACTTGCGTGAGGCGAACTATGTCGCGCGCCAAGTCGCCAAGGCGGGTCGCAGCGTCAATCGCTCGGCGAACATCGCACTCGCGTTTTCGATGGCGCTGCATACGCAGCTGGAAGCGGAGCGGATCGAAAAGTACGTGCGTCCGGCGCGCGAGCTGAACGCGACCCACAAGCCCGAGGTCCAGCTCGCGCGTGTCGCATCGCTCTTGCAGCGCGGCGACCTGCTGCTCTTCGAGGCACGTGACGCGACGCTCGAGCAGGTCAGTGTGCTCGGCATCGTGAGCAAGGATGTCGACACAGTCCAGCAGGTGATGCGTGACGCCAAGGGCTTCGGCAGCTCGCTCGTGCCGGGCAGCAAGGCCGAGGTCATCTCGAAGAAAGACGCGATCACCACGTTCGATTGGGTGATCGGCCTGCCGCTGGTCGGGATCTCGGGCCAGATGCGCTTGCAGGATGAAGGTCAGCGCTTGGCGATCGAGGCCACATCGGGTGCGCTCACCGGTGGTCGTTGGTGGTTCGAGGCGACACCGATTGCGCGTGACGCGACGCTCGTCACGGGCTGGGCGCGCTTCGACTTTCAGAACTCAGTGTGGTTGCTCGAGAAGCTGGTGGCGGCGGATGCATACCTCGGCCACGGCATCGCGGGCGCGAGCGAGCTGATGTTGCTGCGGGCAGTCCGCTCGCGCGCTTACAAGCACAAGTGAGCTAGGGGTTGCCCCTGAATATTTAGGGAAACCCCCTACTGGCCGGCGTCCGGCTCGGCGCCAGCGTCATCGCTGGGTTGGTCGTCGGGTGGCACCGGCGGCGTGCCAGCATCGACGGGCCGGCCTGCATCGAGCTTGCCGCGATCGAAGTCCGCGATCAGCTCACACGCGAATAAGCCGTGACTTGCCAGCAAGAGCGCTAAGACTCGGAAGCAGCGCATACGTCAAAACCTGACCTTCGCAGACGCTGATGCGCTCTGCGTCGTGAAGCTCGGAATCAGCTCGAAGCGAGCCGATTCGCCGTCGTCGGCCGAGCGCGGGGGATCGTGGGTGAACAGCAGCACCGCCGTGGTGATCAGCGACATGGCGCCGATCCCAAAGCCGACATCGGAGAACAGTGCCAAGCGCTCGCCGCGATCCGCGCCGGCCTCTGTCGGGTTGGTGTTGAAGTCGCTGCGCTCTTTGAGCGCAAAGATGCCGAGCACGCTGCCTGCGATCAGGCCGGCAGCACCCAAGCTGGCCGTAACGATGATCGCCGCGTGCGGAGGCTGGGGCGTGATCAGAGGCGGTGGCTCGGGCTGCGCGGGCGTCAGCGGCGCGGCGGCGACGGGGGCCTGTGGCTGCGCCTTGAGCGTGACCGATTGTTGGTCGCGTCCGCCCGGCGTGAGCTCGGTGCTGATGCGCCCGGTCTCGTAGCCGACCAACACCAGCGATACGCGGTGCGGGCCGGGGCGGACTTCGAGCTCCACGGGCGTCACGCGGCCGACCAGCTGGCCGTCGAGGACCACGTCTGCGCCTGCCGGTTCGCTGGTCAGACTGAGCCGAGCTGGGGCTTGCGCCGCAGCAAATGCGGCGCGCTTTTGGGCCACCTCGTCGCGGTCGGGCGCATCCGGGCGCGCGCGCAGGTAGGCGTCGTAAGCGGCGAGCGCCGTCTCGACGCGGGCTAACTTGGCGGCCGATTCGCCGATGCTCACGAGCACGATCGGGTTGGCGACGCTCGCGTAGGCCTCTTCGAAGGCTTGCAGCGCGGTCGTGAAATCACCGGCAGCAAAGGCCTGCTGGCCACGGGCGTACGCGGTGCGTGCGCGCTCCACGGCCTCGGGCGTGGGGTCCACCTTCGGCAGCGATACGGGCCCCTCGGCCACCGTCGCTCCCGCGGCATCCGTCCCGGCAGGCACAGCCGGGCTCGGCGTCTGTTGCTGAGCAGGCGCAACCGGTGCGGCTTGTGCTGGCGGTGATGGCTGTGCGGGTTGCTGCGGTGCAGCAGGAGGCGGTGCGGGTGTGCTGCTCGGTGGATTGGGCGGCGGCGTCTGCGCGACGGCGCGTCCAGTCACAGCGACTACGCAAGCGATGGCGAACAGACCGCGGCCAAACCCAAGCGACATAACACGGGAAGTTAGGCCGGCTGCTGGAACGGCGTCAACCACCGTTACTCGCTGGGCCCGGCGTCATCGTCCGATCCGGACCCGTTTGTCTGTGTGCATTCTTCCAAGCTGGTCGCGCATGTCCCACGCGCAGCGCTCTCGGCGATGCAACACACGAGCCCATCATCGCAGTCTGTGTTGTCCTGACAGCTCTCGCCTTCGGCACGTTTGCACGCACACAACAAACTGGCTGCGACAAAGCACCAAGCAACTGAAGTCCGAATACGAGCGCGTTTCAAGCAGTCCTCCATGGCTGCGCGGGAGGATACGGGCACCGAAGAGCTAAGCCAAGTTGCAGGGCTACAAACGGCCTCTTACCGCGCCTTGGCTGCCGGCAGCGCGTACGCGCAGCGAAACCCTACATCCGCACGCGCCTCTTGCTCTGCAATCGCCGCCCGCGCGCGGGCCCGAAGCGTGTGCGGCGGCGAACGATACGAGCCTCCGCGCATGACCCGATCGCTGCCAGCCTCGAGCTGCAGCGGATCGACGCTGTGCGTTTCGCTGGAATACGGCGCCACATAACGGTCGAGCACCAGCTCCCAAACGTTGCCGGCCATGCCGAGCACGCCGAAGAAACTCTTGCCCTTCGGATACGCCGAGACATCGCTCGGCTCCGCCGTGCCGCCCGCGTAGCGCGCGAGCTCGGGGCTGAGCGTGTCGCCCCAAGGAAAGCTGCGTTGACTGTCGCCATGGGACGCGAGCTCCCACTGCGCCTCGCTCGGCAAGTCGCCGCCCATGAAGCGGCAGTACTCGCGTGCCTCACGCCAGTTCACCTGCACCACCGGCCACTGTCGCTGCGGCACGGGCAGAGCAGGATCGACGCGCGGCGGAACGCAGCGACCCGCGGTCACGCAGCGATCATAGGCGGCGTTCGAGACCTCCACGCGGTCGATCTCGAAGCTACGCACGAACACGCGACGCGCCGGTGTCTCGTTTGCAAACGTGCAATCGTTGCCAGAAGATTGTTTGCAAAGCGCGACCGCGCGATCGAGCTCGGCTTGATCACTTCCGAGGATGAACCAGCCCGCGACCACGCGGATGCGCGCCGGACTTTGCTGGACGAGCTCGCGTGCTTGCCAGGTGGGTGCAGCCGGCTCGGCGGCGACCCACGCAGTCGCCGTGAGCGACAAAAGCAGGCCGATTCCGAACAGCCAGGTCTGTCCCCATCTGCGCGATGAGCTGATCATGCCGAGCGTATCTACACGTGCCAGCGCTTGTCGCAAAGCCACTTGCTCTCATCCCCACGTACGCGTGCCCGTGCCGATCCCGTACACGTTCTCCGTACGCCGCAGCGCGCTCCGTGCGTCCCGGGAGTGCACGGGAAGTCGCGTACGGGCACGGGCACGGGCACGCGTACGGGTGAGTTACTGCGCAATGAATGCAGAGCCCGTCCTAGTCGATCGCGGCTGGCACAGGCCGGCACATGGGATTTACCTGCGAGCGCCGCTCTGAGCGGCCGCCACGTCTGAACATCGCTGGCATACCTCGTGCTGCATCGCACCTTTGCCTCGCCGCGCACAGCGGCCTCGACAAGGACGACGATCATGGGTGGAAGAAGGCAATGCAGTCTGTGGGTTGGAGCGGCGCTAACGCTCCTCCTCGCATGCGGTGACGAATCGAGCAGTCCGGGCTCGACCAATTCCGGAAGCAGCGACTCCACTTCTGTGGACGGCGGCAACGGCAACGAGAGTACGAGTGCCGCTGGGAGCGGCGCCCCCGGCTCGACCGCGCCCGGGAAGGCGGGTGAGCCGAAGAAGGCCACGCCGAAGAAGGACGAGCCGCTCGGCACGCAGACGGAGTTCTTCTCCGCCGACACCCGCACCGGGAGCAGCATCGGCGCGAACGGTGGCGTCGCGACCGGCCCGACTACAGGTGCGGCTGGAGCTTCCGCGGCCGCGACGCCGCCTGCAGCAGGCACGCCCTCGATGAACGCTGCAGAAGGGGCAAAGGACGCCAGCACAGGTGCGCAGAGCAGCGTGTCGCGCGGCGACATCTATCGCGTGCTCGACGACAAGCGCATCTTGAACCTGAACGCCTATCGCGGCGTGCAGGTGCTCGACGTCAGCGACTTGGACAAGCCGCGCGTCGAAGGTCGGCTTTCGATCGCGGGTTACCCCGTCGAGATGTACGTCGTGGGCGATCGCGCGTTCGTGCTGTTGAACGGTTGGCAGGGCTACTACGGCACGCGCGACGATCTGAAGATCCGCGCAGCCAGTGGCGGCCTCGTGATGAGCGTCGACATCGCGGATCGTGCGAATCCCAAGACGATCGATCAAGCTGAGGTCAAGGGCGACATCCTGACCAGCCGGCTCACGCAAGGGACCGACGGTCAGGCAGCACTGTACGTCGCTGCGACCACGTACGATCCGCAGACCGGTCAGCCGCGCTCGATCATCAAGAGCTTCGAGGTCAGCACAGGCGATCTCGCCGAAAAGAGCGAGCTCGATCTCGGCGGCTACGTGCAGGACGTGCAAGCGACGACCAATCTGATGATGGTCGCGAGCACCGACTACACAAAGATGCAGCAGCAGTCCACGGTCACGGTGATCGACATCTCGCGCACCGACGGCACGATGGTCAAAGGCGGCTCGGTCACGGCGCAAGGCGTCGTGCTCAACAAGTTCAACATGGACGCCTTCAACGGCGTGCTGCGCGTAGTCTCGGGCGCGAACTGGGGCACCTCCAACGAAAACCGCGTGGAGACGTTCTCGCTCGCTGACCTTCAGAACCTCGAGCCGCTCGACAGCTGCAGGCTCACGCCGCGTGACCTCTCAGGTGCGCCCGAACAGCTGTACGCGACCGTGTTCATCGAGAACAAGGGCTTCTTCGTCACCTACTTCCGCCAAGATCCCTTCCACGCGTTCTCGATCGACGACGACGGCACGTGCGAAGAGCACACGCAGTTCATCGTCTCGGGCTGGAACGACTTCCTGCGCCCGACGATCAACAACACACGCTTGCTCGGTATCGGCCACAACGACGCGAACAACGCGCGCCTGTTGTCTGTCAGCCTCTACGACGCCGTGAACCTCAACAACGCCACGCCGCTCTTGGCGCGCGCGGACATCGAGCTGAACGGCGCGTACTCCGAAGCCAACTGGGACGACCGCGCATTTAGCGTGATCGAAAACGCTGTCTCGGTGCGCGCGGCGGATCAGACTGAAGAAACTGGGCTCTTACTCCTGCCGTTCTCCGGCTGGGACAACACGAACCAGCAGCAGATCGCCGAAGTTCAGCTGTTTACGTTCTCCAACCACACGCTGACCAAGCGCGGCAGCATGAACCATGGCAGCCCTGTGCGGCGCGCGTTCCAGGTCGACACCGACGCGACAGGCAACCTGTCGGACGACGTGCTGAGCTTGTTCGACACCGCCAACCCGGATAAGCCCGAGGAAGTCAGCCGGCTCGATGTCGCGCCCAGCTATTCACGCGTGTTCGTGTACGGCGATCACGTGGCGCGCCTTCGCGACAACACCACGTACTACTACGTGCAGCAGCAACCCGGCGCGAAGCCGCCGCAGAGCCAGGTGCAGATCGTGTCGGCTGCGGGCGACGTCGATCAGAACCCGGTGCTCGCCTCATTCGACGTCCCGGTGAGCGCGCAGCTGACGCAGGTCGGCGACCTGTTGATCAGTCTGTACGCCGAGACGACGTACGATCCGAGCGGTCAGAACCCGAAGACCAAGAGTCAGATCCAAGTGTGGGATCTAAAAGATCCTACGAAACCCGCGAAGCGCGGCGCGCTCGAGACCGATCGCTTAGAGACCAGCTGGGGTTATCCATGGGGTTACCCCGGCGGTGGTCCGGCGATCGACGCTCGCGGCGGCATTGCGTGCTTCGACTGCTACCCGCGCGGTGGGCAGCCGAGCGGTTACGTGGTCGGTCAAGCGATCGTGTTCGCCAGCATCAAGCAGGAACAAGAGAGCCAGGGTTTTGTCACGCAGTGTGACGAATACCCTGCCGGTCGCGCGTGCAGCTCTGACAGTCAGGGCAACTACACCTGCGAGAATCCTTACTTCAGCGGCGGCATCAGCTGCATCACGCCCGATGGCGGCGATGAGGCGTGTGTCGGTGAGTTCATGAAGTGCGACGACGAAAAGGGTCTGTGCGAGCCGACCGAACCGCCGCCGTTCACGAACCGTAACTGCTATCGGCACGAGCAGTTCCACTACTGGCAGTCGTACAACTTCGATGCACTCGACCTGCGTAACCCTGACAGCCCGTCGCTCGCCAAGCGCGTCGAGCTGGGCAAGGACGAAGAAGGCACCTCGGTCATCGCAGTGGGCGACACGGTCTACTACAACTTCCAGAAGACAGCGGATAAACCAGACGACGACCGCCCGTACGTGAAGCGCTACGTGCGTCTGCTCGGCTACGCCGATCCGCAGAAAGCCAGCGTGGGCGAGCCAATCAACATCCCCGGTGATGTGATCGCGGCCGACGGCACCACCTTGTACACACGCGACTTGGTCTGGGAGAAGAACGATGCCCGCACCATGGTCGCACGCCTCACCGTCGACAACGGCAAGGCACACCTCCAAGCGAGTGAAGTGTTCGAAGACCGATCGGTCAGCGCAGTCAAGCTCGATGGCGCAGGCCACGTGCTCGTGAGCAGCGACCCGATCTACGGCGGCGGGGTCTATCCTGCCGGCGTCGCCGTAGCGAGCCCAGCTTTCCCAGGCAAGGTCGCGGATCCCGCGGACCAACCCAAGAGCAAGCTCAGCATCCTGGACGACCAGGATCTCAGCGTGCTGGGTGAAGCCGAGCTCGACAGCTGGGCGAGCTTCCGCGACGCGAAGCAGGGCCGCGCGCTCTACTCCGTGCCCGGTGGCCTGCTCGTCATCGACGTCAACGACGCTGCCAAACCCAAGGCGCAAGCCTATTTCCCAGTGGCGGGCTGGCCCACCGACATCGTCTTCGACGGTGAGTCGATCCTGTTTGCTGCTGGCAGCTACGGCATCTACCGCTTGGACGCGAACGTCTTCAACCTTCTGACGCCGTAACCGACTTCGTAACAGAACCGTGGCCCGCAGCGCTCTCTTGGAAATCCGAGCGCGTTGCGGGCCGCAACTTTTTAAGCGCGTACGCGCAGCCAACGATCACGCTCGCCGCTATCAGCTGCGACGTGGAGACGCGCCAGAACACGCCACGCACAACATCCCCACGCAGCGGTTCCAAGAGCAACCGCAGCGCGGCGTAACACATCACGTACAGGGCAGCGCGCCGCCCCGGCACACGTAGCGACAACGGTCGCGCGAAGATGGCAGCAAACACGCAGAGCAACGCGGCTTCGTAGAGCGGCCAAGGATGGCGCGCGAAAGCTTCGCCGGGATAATGCACCGCCCAAGGCAGCTCACTCGGTGCACCAAAACAACACCCGCCAAAGAAGCACCCCACTCGCCCGATCGCATGCGCCACCGGAACAGCAGGCAACATCACGTCCAACGTAACGAGCACCGGCAGCTCAAAGCGGCGAGCAGCGCCCGCAAGCGCCAGCGCGCCACCAAGCAAAGCGCCAAAGAAAACAATCCCCGGCTGCGCAAGCGCTGCAAGCCACGAGCCCAACTGCACCCATCGCACGATCACCGAAACCCCAAACGCACCCACAAACCCACCACCCACAGCAAGCGCAAGACTAGAGATCAGCGCGCCCTGCTCGAGCCCAGCCCGCATCCCCCGCCGCAGCGCAAGCCAAGCCCCGACACCCAACGCAAGCACAAGCAGCGCCCCATAGGTTCCGATCGGCGCGCTACCTCCATGAAAATGCAGCGTTGTAAGCTTCGGATGCATCTTAGTCAGAGAGGTTACGCGACCCTCACTAACCGTTGAGCCGCGTCACCTGCCGGGACCTGCGGGGAGTGGCGGTGGCGGGAGGCTCGAGGGTTGTTGCGGGGGAGCGCCTGGGGGCGGGGTGCCCGGTTGGGCTGGCGTGCCCGGGGGTTGATCGAGGGGTGGTGGTGCGCCGGGTTCTGCCGGGGGCGCGTGTTGTGGGGGTGGGAGGGCGTTCGGGCCGGCGTCCGGGTCGCCAGCGCCCATGTTGAGCTGGAAGTCGCGCTGGACTTGGACGTTGCCCGAGGAGAACAGCGCGTTGCAGACACCGCAGGTGAGCGCGACCAGGAGCGCCGGGACCAGGGCCAGCGCGTTCAAGACCACGCCGATCCGTGCAGTATCATTGGTTGTTCCCAGGCGTTTGGCCGCGCTGACGGCCCTGCCGCCAAGCACCACGCCCAGGATCGCGAGCGCAGCCGCGCCGAAGGAAAAGAGGGTTCCGAGCACCGGGATCGGTGTCGTGAAGAAGCCGATCGCCGTGCACAGCAGCGCGACGACCGAAAGCAAGATCGAAACAAGCGCCATGCCACGCTCTATCCGCCCTCCCCCGTCCCCGGTCAAGCATTGACGACATGCCCAAACCTCAGCTCGACGCAGGCGAATCCGCCACTACAATGGCGCGCCCATGCCAGAGACAACCCCGCGCAGCGGTAGCGCCGCGATCATCGGACGGCCGAACGTCGGCAAATCGACCTTGCTGAACAGTCTGCTCGGCCAGAAGCTCGCGATCGCGACGGCCAAGCCAGGCACCACCCGCAGCGTGCTCCTCGGCATCTATGTCCAAGAAGACCCGCCGACGCAGATCGCGTTCATCGATACGCCGGGCATGCACCGCCCGCACAACGCGCTCGGCCGTGCGCTCGTCGAAGACGCCAAAGCCGGCTTCGCTTCCGCGGACGTCATCGCCTTTGTCACCGAGCTCCCGAAGCAAGGCGGACGACTCAGGTTCCCGAGCCGGCCCGACGCCGAAGTGTTGGAGCAGCTGCGTTCGGTCAAGAGCAAGGTCGTGCTGGTGATCAACAAGATCGATCGCATCAAAGAGAAGGCCTTGCTCCTCCCGCTGATCGAGAGCGCGAGCAAAGCGTTCGACTTCGCGTCGATCGTGCCGCTGTCGGCGCTGCGCAACGACAATGTGCCGGCGCTCGTGAACGCGCTGCGCGAGCAGCTGCCCGAGGGCCTTGCCTACGACCCCGAGCAACTCACCGACAAGCCGCAACGCTTCTTCGTGAGCGAGCTCGTGCGCGAAGCGGTGTTGGAACAGACCCACGAAGAAGTGCCGCACGGCGTGGCCGTGATCGTCGACAAGTTCGAGGAGCAGCCCGAGATCTTTCGCATCGCGGCCACGATCATCGTCAGCAAGACCGCACACAAAGGCATCGTGATCGGCCACGGTGGCGAGCGCATCAAACAGATCGGCCAAGACGCCCGGCTCGGGATGGAGCAGATGTTTGAGCGCAAAGTGTTTCTAGAGCTGTGGGTCAAGGTCGTTCCGGACTGGACCAACGATCCAGCCAAGGTCCAGTCGCTCGTGCGCGAGCCGTTAGGGAGTGTGTGATGGGAAAACGACGCGGCGCGCATAGCGCCAAGCAACGGGCCAGCGGCTCATTTGGCTCTCTGCCGATCGTGGCCATCGTCGGACGCCCCAACGTCGGCAAGAGCGCACTGTTCAATCGTCTCACCGGCGCCTCGCTGGCGATCGTCGAAGACATGGCCGGCGTGACACGCGACCGCCTGTACGCCGAAGCGCTCGCGCTCGGCCACAGCTACGTGCTGATCGACACGGGCGGCTTCGATCCGGACAGCGACGATCCGCTCAAGCAGAGCATCGCGGCCCAAGTGCGCATCGCGATCGAAGAAGCCGACGTTGTGATCTGTGTGCTCGATGCCACGCAACCACCCTTGCCTGCCGATCGCGAAGCCGTCCAGCTTCTGCGCGGCAGCTCGCTGCCGGTGCTCTATGTCGCGAACAAAGCCGACAACCCGCGCGCGCAGGGTGAGGCGCTCGAGCACTACGAGCTCGGCATGGAGTCGCTCATGCCGATCTCTGCGCTGCACGGCCACGGCGTCGGCGATCTCGAAGAGATCTTGATCTCACACTTCCCTGAGGAGGCTCCGGAGCCGACCGAGGAAGAAGCTGCGATCGATCGCGTGGCGATCGTGGGCCGGCCGAACGCTGGCAAGAGCTCACTCGTCAATAAGATCATCGGCGAAAAGCGCCAGATCGTAGACGATCGCCCCGGCACCACGGTCGACAGCGTCGACACGTTGATCGAGCTCGACGGCGCACCGATGGTGTTGATCGACACCGCGGGTATTCGCCGCAAGCGCTCAGTCGAGCGCGGCTTGGAGTCGCTCGCGGTCATGCAAGCCGTGCGTGCGATCGAACGCAGCAACGTCGTGGTCCTGATGATCGACGCGCACGAAGGCGCCTCGGAGCAAGACGCAAAGATCGCGGGCCTCGCGATCGAGCGCGGCCGCGCGATGGTGGTCGCGCTCAACAAGGGTGATTTGCTCGACGACGCAGGCCGCAAAGCTGCGCTCACAGCCGCACGTGAGGTGTTCAACTTCGCCGGGTGGATGCCGATCCAGCTCGTCAGCGTCGAGAACGGTCGTGGCGTTCGCAAGCTCATGCAGCTCGTGCGCACTGTTTCCAAAGCGCACAAGCACCGCGTGACGACGGCCGCTGTCAATCGCTTCTTCGAAGAGGTGCTCGCTCACCATCCACCACCCTCAATGAACAACCGTTCGGTGCGGCTCTATTACGCCACACAAGTGCAAGCTTCGCCGCCGACGTTTGTGATTGCTTCGAACTATCCGGAACGTGTGCACTTCTCGTATAGACGTTATGTGGTCAATCAGTTGCGCGAGCGTTTCGGTTTCGACGGCACACCTGTGCGTGTCTTTTATCGAGGCAAAGAGACGCGCTCGTGACCGTTTGAACATCGACATGACGGCGCTTGGTTAGAGCGCATGATGAAAACACGGAGCGCGTGCATTAGGTCGATCATGACCGTTGCTTCGCGTTGCCATCCTCCGTACGTTCTTTGCCTCCGAGAAACTACACGGAAAGAGTGCCGTGGTAGCTTCTCCAGTCCGTTGTGTCGATCGCTGTAAGGGTCACCCCGACTGCAAACTGCGACCGCGACTCTGCAGCAATGCGCTGCATGATTCGAACAGGAGGCTCAGATGGGTTTGGAATCATCCGGCGTTGAAGCGCCTTTCAAGTACACCAAAGACAGCTTTATCGGCGTGCGCGACGCATGGCTGACTTTCGCTGCAGACCGTTGGTCTAAAGCTGCTGCCGCGCTCGAGCTGTATGCAGAGAAACTGCCGGAGCCGGTGAAGAGCATCATCCCGCTGAAGAGCAAGGCCAAGTCGGGCAACGGTGCCTCAGCGACTGCCGGCGCACAGAGCTGATCTCTAGTAACGGGTCTAACCGTTAGAGACGACACATATGCGAGTCGGGGGGGAACCCGCTTAGCGCATAACAAGTGCTCGTGGTTACCAAGCTAACGGAGCGCTGCGTTGAAGGAGGCCGAGCAGGGCATGTACGCCGAGCTCGACCTCTCGAAACTCCACACCGATGCCGTAGCGAAGCCCAGCGTGCGCGGGGACCGTACGCGTAACGATCGCTTCCACTTCGATCGGTGCGAGCTCTGACTGAAACTTCAGCGTGACGCTGACGATCGTGCCGGTCGCGACCGGGATGGCCGTACGCACAAACAGGCCACCCACGCCCACATCGATGGTCGGCCCAAAGATCGTCAGTGCATCGTTCTCGAGCCAGCATTCGCACGGCAACGCGTGCCGCTGATAGCGACGTCGCTCGGGGCGTGGGTTGACCAACGCAGCCCTTGGTTCGTCGAGGAGATCGCTGACCGTACGCGTGCTCATTCGCCGAGCTCTCTGCAGAAGCCCATCCATAGACGCGACGTCTATGAGGTGCAAGAACCTGGTCACATCTGCTTGGGCGCGCACGCGGGCGGAGGTAGGATCTTCGGCTGTGACTGTCCAGAATTCGCCGCTCGCCCACGCCCATGCCTACGCTGAGAAGCTGAAGCTATTGGCCTGTTTAGGGGCGGTGTGGATCGCAGCGAGCAGCTGCGGCGAGCAAGCCAGCGCCCGCGCTGAAGCCGATGCGCTCATGACCTCGCTCCATGCGGTCTCGGACGAGAGCAGCTTCGTCGACCGCAGCGCCGCCCTGGAGCGGCTCAGTCAGCTCGCCCTGCACTTCGCGCCCCACATCCAGACCCGCGAGGTCTGCAGTGCGGCGCACAAGGGCTTACTGGAAGCTGAGATCGCCCAGACCGAGGCCCGGCGCGCGTTGGCCAGTGTCAGCGCAACCGGTCCGCAAGCGGACCCACCGAAACTGGAGAAGGTGCAGGCCGAAAGCATCGCTGCGGACATCGAGCGCAGTACCCGTGCGCTCGCGACGGCCAAGGAGCGCTTTCCCCAGTGCGAAAAGGCCATGCGTGGGCTGATCCGCGAGTCCAGGTAGCTCAGACACGCCGAGTGGCGCGCGGCTAGCGAGGAACGAGCGCTCCGCGCCGCACATGCGTGTCAATTAAGCATCATTCTCCAGACGTGCCGTGAGTTTCCGCGTTGCGGGCCAGCGAAACGGCCTCCAGTATGTGGGTCGGCTATGCAGTGGAAATCTTACCGCTCTCTTCAGATGGTCTGGGCAGTCCTGCTCGCAGCTTCTTTGTTCAGCTTGAGCTGCAAGCGTGAGCAAACAGAAGCACTCGACACCGACAGCCATGAGCCTGGTGCGCCGCATCCCGAGGCCGCCGCGAAGCCTGCTCCGATCAAGCCACCGTTCGAGGTGAGCGGTGAGCTCGATGGCCTGCTGTTGGTGTGGTTCGACGCAGAGGGTCTGCACACGGCGCAGAAGCGCTCGGAGATCCCGGAAGCACAGCGCAGCGCAGTGCGGGTCGACTCGCTCAACGTCGAGCCTGATGCGCGCCTCGATTCCGATCATGTCTACGTCGCGGATCTGCGCAACGCGGGCAAAGACGGAAGCTATCCAGTGCAGAAGGCCTCACGCGAGTGGTTCGACGCGCAGGTAGATCAAGCGAAGCCCGCGCCGCCTGCCGTCGAGGATGCAGCGGTCGTCGTCTACAAAGCGTCGTGGTGTGGCGCGTGCAAGTCGGCCGCCGCGTACCTGCGCTCGCGTCACGTTCAGTTCGTCGAAAAGGACGTCGAGAAGGAACCCGGCGCGAGTGAAGAGATGCAGCGCAAGGCCCAAGCCAAGGGCTTGCGACCGCGCGGCGTACCAGTGATCGACTTCCGCGGAGAGATCATGCTCGGGTTCGATCAGGCGCGCATCTCTCAGTTGATCGATCGCTACTCCAAGCCGATCTGACTGCCTAATTTGGTCAGCATGACGCGATCGCGGTCATCATAAACTGCGCGAAATCAGGCACTGACACAACGCTGTCACTCAGTGTCGAACCCGTGACAGGATCTGTGACGTTTGTGAAAACCGTCGGTACGACGGTGTACGGCATCGGTGGTTCTGCTAGGACGCAATGTAGTCCTCATAACCAAGTGCAAACCGATGCCTTTGTTCGACGAAAACAACAAGAAGCTGCTCCTCGGATTCGTAGTCGGCGCTGCCGCTGGCGCGATGGCCTCTAAGCTCGCACCGGCACTCGGCGAATCGGCCAAGCCGGCGCTCAAGCAAGCGATGAAGCTGGCCTTGCTCGGTGCTGAAGCCACACGAGAGCTCGTCGCGCACGCAAAAGAAGCCCTGGAAGACGCGACTGCGGAAGCAGCGTCCGAGATTCGCACGCCAGCTGCAGCTGGTGGCGGCGTCGCCTCAGTGACCACAGCCGCTGCTGCTACTGCTCAGGAACCCGCAGCTGAGAAGCCGGCCACGCCGGCCGGCGTTGCGGACTTTGCCGCGGCCATGGCCAGCCGAAAAGGCGTAGGCAGCGCGTGATCGGTGGTTACCGCGAGGACGCCGCGGATTCCGCGTCCAGTGAGCTTCGACACAGCGTGCCGGGGCGGATACGGGTGCGTCTTGCGCAGCTGTATCGCGCCCCGATTTTGTGTGCAGAGCTAGAGTCTGAGCTGCGCCGCCTGGACGGCGTGACTCGCATCAAAGCGAACCCACTCACCGGCAGCGTGCTGGTGACGGGCACCGAGGCGCTCGAGCTGCCAGTCGTGATGAAGCAGATCGACGCTGCGCTCGCGCGTATCGGCGCGGACTCAGGGCCGAAGGGTTCCGTGCGCGCAGTGCGCAACGCGACCGGCAACGGTGCGACCGGCAATGGCGCCCATGGCAACGGCAATGGAAGCAGTAAAACTGTTGCAGCCAAGAGCGGCGAGAGCAACCTACGCAAGCTGGTAGGCTGGAAGCGCGACAAAGGCGCAGAGCAGCCGAGCACGCAGCTCGCCACCGTCAAAGCATCGAACAACGGGCCGACCTGGCACGCGTTCGCGTTGGACGACGTCACCGTGCGCTTGGAGATCGCAACCGACGTCGGCTTGTCGCAAGACGCCGCCGGTGTGCGGCTCGCGAAGTACGGTCGAAACGAGCTCAGTCCGCCGAAGGAGCGCTCGGTCATCGAGATGATCGTCGGTCAGCTCGAGAGCCCGCCCGTGCTCATGTTGCTCGGCTCGGCAGCGCTCTCGGTCGCGACCGCGGGCGTGGCAGACGCCGTCGTCATCTTGGGCGTGGTCGTGGTGAATGCGGCGATCGGCTACTTCACCGAAAGCGCAGCGGAGAACGTGATCCGCTCGCTTGGCAGCGACGAGCCGCAAACCGCGATGGTGTTGCGCGACGGCAAAGTGCAGGAAGTACCACTGCCATCGATCGTTCCAGGTGATGTGATCTGCCTGGATCGCGGTTGCTTCGTGCCGGCGGACGCGCGTGTGATCGCTGCACGCGACCTGTACACGGATGAGTCGGCGCTGACCGGCGAGAGTCTGCCGGTCTCGAAGGTGCCGGGCGTGATGGACGATCCGCGCTGCGCGCTCGGTGACCGCACGAACATGGTCTACCGCGGTACGCTCGTGACCGGCGGCAGCGGCCGTGCGATCGCAGTCGACACCGGCAGTCGCACGGAGATCGGGCGCATTCGCGAGCTGCTCGACAGCCTGGATCAACCCGAGACCGGCATTCAGAAAGAGCTCGGAAGGCTCGGCAAGCACAGCGCGATCGTGTCCGCGGCCGCAGTGTCTGTGATCGTGGGCATGGGCCTGTTGCGCGGCAAGCCGCTCCTCGGCCTGTTGCGTGAAGCCGTCTCGTTGATCGTCGCGGCCGTTCCGGAAGGTTTGCCGACGGTGGCCACGACGACGCTCGCGCTCGGCCTCCGCCGCATGCAAGAGCACAACGTGCTCGTGCGTAAGCTCGACGCGGTCGAGACACTCGGTGCGGTCGAAGTGGTGTGCCTCGATAAGACAGGCACCATCACGGTCAACCGCATGTCGGTCACGCGCATCGTCGCGGGCGAGGACGCTATCGCCGTGCAAGGCGGCGTGTTTTCGATCGGCGATGTGGAGCTCAAGCCGAAGCAACACAACGACCTGTCGCGCTTGTGCGAGATCGTCGCGTTGTGCAGTGAAGCTGACTGTCAGGCGCTCGACTCGGGCAGCAAGCTCACCGGCAGCGCCACCGAAACTGCGCTCTTGCAGGCGGGCTTGGACAACGGGCTCGACATCGTGACGCTGCGTCAGGAGTGGCCGCAGCTGCACACGCGCGGCCGCTCGGCTGGGCGAAACTTCATGAGCTCCGCCCACCAGCACAGCCCTGGCAAGAGCTTGATCGCCGTCAAAGGCAGCCCGGGCGAAGTGCTCGCGCTCTGCACCAAGCGGCTCAAGCACGGTCAGGTGTTCGACCTCACCGACGAAGATCGCTTGGCGCTCGAGACCATCAACGAGCGCATGGCGGGAGACGCGCTGCGCGTGCTCGGCGTCGCCTACCGCGAGCACGAGACGATCTGCGAAGAAGGCCACATCTCCGACCACGAAGAGCGCGAGCTCGTGTGGATCGGTCTCGCAGGCATGACCGATCCACCGCGCGATGGCATCACCGAGCTGATCTCACAGTTCCACTCGGCTGGCATCGGCACGATCATGATCACCGGCGATCAAAGCGCGACCGCGTACGCCGTGGGCCATCAGATCGGCATCAGCGGTGACGATCGCATCCAGGTGTTGGATTCGTCGGCGCTGCAAGATCTCGAAGAGGGTGTGCTCGAGAGTCTCGCGCGACAAGTCCACATCTTTTCGCGCGTCAGTCCCTCGGACAAGCTCAACATCGTGCGCGCCCTGCAGCAGGGTGGTCGCATCGTGGCCATGACCGGCGACGGTGTGAACGACGGCCCGGCGCTGAAAGCCGCCGACGTCGGCATCGCGCTCGGTGCGGCTGGCTCGAACGTCGCGCGCGAGGTCGCGGACATCGTGCTCGCTCAAGACGACCTGCAGACGTTGATCGCAGCGATCCGCGAAGGCCGCACGATCTTCGACGACATCACCAAGGCCGTGCGCTTCATCTTCGCCACCAACATGAGCGAAGTGGTCGTCGCCGTCGCCGCATCGCTCATGGGCATGGCGGAAGCGCTCACACCCATGCAGCTCTTGTGGATCAACTTGGTCAGCGACATCGCGCCGGAGCTCGCGCTCGCCGTGCAGCCTCCCGACGACGACGTGCTCGCGCGTCCGCCGCGTCTGCCCGGTCAGCCGTTCTTCAGCAAGTCTGACTTGCTGCGGATCGCGGCCTACGGCGCGACCATCTCCACCGGCTCGATCGCGGCGTACATCTACGGCAATCGCACCGGCGGTGGTCAGCGCTCTTCGACGCTCGCGTTCCTCACGCTCACCATCACGCAGCTGTTGCACACGCTGAGCGCGCGCTCCGACACGCACAGCATCTTCGACAAGAAGCAGCTGGCGACGAACAAGTACATCCCGATGGCGATGGGCGGCGGTCTCGCACTGACGTTGCTCACGCAGTTCACGCCTATGCGCACGTTGCTCGGCTCGGTGCCGATCGCTGCGCGCGACTGGGCGATCGTCGCGGGTTGCTCGGTCTTCCCGTTCCTCGCCATCGAAGCGCAGAAAGTACTCGCGCGCGGCGGTGAGCCCGAGAGCACAACATCACGCCCCCAGTATCCGATCCTCGTGGAGGCTTAGCCCATGTCGTCCGAGTACATTTTCACTTCTGAGTCAGTTACAGCGGGTCACCCAGACAAGCTTTGCGATCAGATCAGCGATGCGATCGTGGGGCGTTTGTTGCGCCGCGATCGCGTGGCCAAGGTCATCGCGGAGTGCGCGACGTCCGCAGGCATCGTGTTCGTCGCGCTGCGCTTTCTTTCGGAAGCGAGCGTGGACATCTCCACCGTCGCGCGCTCGGTGATCCGCAGCGTCGGCTACGATCACGAGCTGTTCAATCCGCGCACGTGTGCGGTGATGACATCGGTGATCGGCTATCCCGACAGCACGCGCGCGCACGATGAAGGCGGCTCGGACCAAGACCTCGATCGGCTCCCGGTGAGCGACCAAGCGACCGTGTTCGGCTTCGCTTGCAAGCACACCGAAGAGTTGATGCCGCTGCCAGTCTCGCTCGCCAATCGCTTGGCGCAGGAGCTCGACAAGGCGCGCGCGAGCGGCGACCTGCCGTTCCTCTCGCCCGATGGCAAGGTGCAGGTCGCTGTCGAGTTTCGTGACGGCATCCCCGCGCGCATCTACGGCATCAGCTTGGTCGCTGGCCAAACTGAGCTGGAGAAGCCGACCGCGTCGCAGCTGGAAGAGGCGCTGCGTGAGCGCGTCATCAAACGTGTGTTCCAGAACGAGCGCGTTCGGCCTGATGGCAAGACGCGCATCGCGATCAACCCCGAAGGTCCGCTGCTCTACGGTGGACCACACGCACACGCAGGCCTGACCGGTCGCAAGAGCGGCGCGGACATGTACGGTGAGTTTGCGCGTCAGAGCAATGCCGCTTTGAGCGGCAAGGACCCTTCGCGTATCGATCGCGTAGCGGTCTACGCTGCGCGCCATGCTGCGAAGAACGTGGTCGCAGCGGGCCTCGCCGACGAGTGCGAGATCCAGCTGAGCTACTCGATCGGTCTCGCTGCACCCGTCAGCGTCGAGGTTCGTACGAACCGCACCGAGCACATCCCAGTCGAGGAGATCGCCAAGCGCGTGCGCAACGCGTTCGACTTCCGCTTGGGCGCGATCGTCCGCAACTACGCGCTGCGCGATCTCCCCGCGACCTCGGAAGACGGCTTCTACGTGAAGCTCTCCGCGTACGGCCACCTCGGCCGGCCCGAGCTCTCGCTGCCCTGGGAAAGTACGGAGAAACGCGAAGCTCTGCGCTGATTCCCAGCCCTTCCCCGTCGCCTTGAAGTCGGCCTGTATCGATGCTTCGATGCACGCCGACTTCAAGCGCATCGGGAGGGAGCGCGGGAACATGGATCGCTGTTTACAGGCGAGCTCGCTACAGGATTTCGTCAGCACTCGGCTGACGACGAGCGAACGGATCGCTTTTGAGCGGCACCTCCAGAGCTGTGCGGGCTGCAAGCAAGCTGTCGCCGCGCTGCTGCAAGAGCTTCCGAAGACTGTCTCGCTGGACGGGCACGCGTCGGGCGAGCGCGTCGTTCCGCGCGCGACAGTGCCGAACGTCGAAGGTTATGAGCTTTTGCGCATCGTAGGCAGCGGCGGCATGGGTGTCGTGTACGAGGCGCGCAAGCTGGATACAGGCGTGCGTGTGGCGCTGAAGACGGTGAGCACAACCACGCAAACCGCCGCCGCTGCGCTGCGCCGAGAAGCCAGCGTGCTGCGCGGGCTGGCCCATCCCGGCATCGTGAGCCTGCTCGACGAAGGCGATGCACACGGTCAGCCGTACTTCGTGATGAAGCTCGTGCGCGGGCGGCGACTGTCAGAGCTGCTCGGCTCGGCACCGACGCTGTCCGTGTTGCGCAGGTTGTGCTCGACGTTGGCGGTGCTGCACGGCCAAGGCATCGTGCACCGCGACGTGAATCCGCGGAACATCCTGGTGCGCGGGGACGATCAGCCTGTGCTTGTGGACTTTGGGCTGGCCGCGCGCTTCGCTGTTTCGGAGAGCCGCGAGCGCATCGATGTGGCTGGCGTAACGATGGGCACGCTCGCGTACACAGCACCCGAGCAGCTGCGCGGAGAGCTCGTCGATCCGCGCGCCGACTTGTACGCCGTCGGCTGCATTTTGTACGAGGTGTTGACTGGGCGCTTGCCGTTTCAGCAGTCCGGCCCGTCTGCTCAAATGACGGCGCATCTGCACGAGCAGCCAGTGCCACCGTCGCAGATCGCGGATGTTCCGCCCGAGCTGGATGAGCTGACACTGGGCCTGCTCGCCAAACATCCGCGGCAACGCATCGGTTACGCGCGCGACGTGGCCGATGTGCTCGCAAAATTTGGCGCGCGTGACTGGGCGCACAACCGGCGCGCGCGGCCGCAGCACTACTTGTATCGCTCGGAGCTGATGGGGCGGAAGCGCTGGCTCGCGGAGGCGCAGGGTAAGCTCGATCTCTGCATCACCGGGCGCGGGGAGCGCATCTTCATCGCCGGTGACAGCGGCGCTGGCAAGACGCGCTTTTTGTCGGAGATCGCGACGCTCGCTGTCCGCATGGGCATCAGCGTCGTGACCGCGGAGTGCGCAGCCATGAGCGGCGATACCAACAGCCTGCGCAACGGCTCGCTCCAGGCGTTGCGGCCGCTCTTGCGTGAGGTCGCTGATCGCTGTCGCGAGGAGCCCGAGTTGATCGGGCCGCTCTTGGCAGGGCGCGCTGCGCTCCTCGCGCAGTACGAGCCTGCGCTGCGTGGCCTCGACAGCGAGCCTGAGCCGCCGCCGCTCACGCAGGCTGCATCACGCGCGCGCTTGCTTGCTTGTCTGCGCGACACGCTGGTCGCGCTCGCGCAGAAGAAGCCGCTGCTGCTCTTGTTCGACGACTTGCAATGGATGGACCGGCTGAGCTTCGAGCTGATCAGCTCGCTCTCGCTCTCGCTGCTGGCGCAGACGCGCGTGTTGCTCGTGGGGGCGTATCGCGCGGAGCTCGCCGCCCCGCGGCTGACGGCGGCGCCGCACACCACGCACTGGCAGCTCGGTCGGCTCGCGACAGATGCGATCACAGCCATGGTGCGCGACATGTTGGCCGTCGATCCGCTGCCGCCCCTGCTACGCGAGACAGTGGTGGCGCGGGCGAGCGGTAGTCCGCTGTTCGCTGCGGAGTACTTGCGGTTGGCGATCGCAAATGGACAGCTCGTGCGCAGCGGCGCTGCCGGTTGGACGTTTTACCCAGAGCACGAGCTGCCGCGATCGCCTGCGACGATCGAAGAGATCATCGCGCTGCGCTTGGACATCTTGACCGCGAGCGCGCAGCCGGTCGTGGAGGTGGCGAGTGTGCTTGGGCGGAGCTTCCTGATTGTCGAGCTGATCACTGCGTGCGAGGGGTCGCGGGAGCGCGTGCTGCTCGCGATCGAGGAGCTGACTTACGCGCAGGTGCTCGAGGCCGAAGGCAGCCATTCGCTGCGCTTCGTGCACGACAAGTTGCCGGAGACGATCTACGCACGTCTGCCCGCTGCCAAACGCCGAGAGCTGCACGCGATCGCTGTGCGTACGTTGGAGGCGAGCCACTCGGGCGGTGAGGTCTCGGAGCGTTATGCCGAGCTTGCGTTCCACTGGCAGCAAGCGGGTCAACCCGAGCAGGCGGCGCAGTATTGGGCGCGCGCGGGAGAGCAATCGCTCAAGGCGATGGCGTACTTCGACGCTGTGCAACACTACGAGGCCGCGCTGCGCAACGCGCTCGACACGCACTTTATGGACGACAAGCTCTTGCTCGCGCGTTGGACGCGCGGGCTCGGCGAGGCTTATTACGGCGCGGGCGACGTGGAAAAAGGCGAGGCCCATCTCGCGCAGAGCTTGGTCGGGTTCGGGTTAGGCTGGCCGCGTGAGCGCGCGGAGAAGCGGGCGTTCTTGGTGCGCGAGTTGTCGCGGCAGTTTTTGCCAGCGCGCTTGGGGCAGTGGCTGCAGAGCGGTCGCCCGGTGCTTTCGACGCAAGATCGCGCGGACGGGGCGCTGGCCGCGGAGCGCTTGGCCTTTATTCTGCTGTGGCGTCGTGATTCGCTCGCGACGGTCGCGGGTACGGCGATGGCCGTCAACCTGATCGATGAGCTGCAGGCTGACAAGCCCACCACGCGGCCGATCAGCTTGCTCGCGTTCATGGCTGGGCTCGCGCGTATCCGGCCGCTCGAGCGGCGGTACTTCACGCGCGCGCGTCAGCTGAGCGCACGCACGCCGCCCAGTGACTACGCTTACAGCCTATTTTTGGAGAGCTATTTGCGCGCAGGTGAAGGCGCGTGGTCCCGCGTGGAAGCTCTGAGCGGCGAAGGTCTGCGACTGCTCGATCCGCAGGAAGGTTTGATCCTGCGCGATGCGACCGCGATCCTCGGGTTTGTGGCTCGCACGCGCGGCGATTACGTCACTGCGCGCAAGCACGCTGCGACGCTGCGCCGCTCGGCGCGTGAAGCGGGCAATCGCGAGCATGAGATCTGGAGTGAGGTGCTCGAGGGATCGTGTTGGGTGCGTGCGCTCGCGTACGAGCGCGCGCGTGAGCACTTGGAGCGTGCGCGATTGTTGCTCGAGGAAGCGCCCGAGTGGGTGTGTCAGCTGCGTAGCTTCGCGCAGCTCGCGCACGTGCACTTCGGGATGGAGCGTACGCCGCAAGCGGTCGCGCTCGCTGCGAGCGGGCTCAATGTGCTGCGGCAACATCAGGGTCCTCCGCTGTTGGTCTCGTCAATCGATGCGGTGATGAGCTTGGCGCACGTGCACATCGAGCTGTGGAGCGAGCAAGCTTCCGATGCCTCTAAACAAGCGCTGGCGCGCGAAGCGCTCAGCTATCTAGCGCGCTTGGCGCTGATATTCCCGGTCGCGCGCGCGTACTACTTCATGTGTCTAGGTCGCTATCAAGCCGTGCTCGGGCGTACGCAACGCGCGCTGGTGCTGTTCGGCTTGGCGGAGCGCAGCGCGAGGACGTTGCAGTTGCCTTATGAGCAAGCTTTGATCAACTGGCACAGGGCGCAGCTCCAAGCGGCGAGTGTCGGGCAGCGCGCGGCGTGGCTCGAGCGTGCGCGTCAGTACTTTGAGCAGCTCGGCAGTGACTTGTCGGCTTCGCGCCGGGCGCCCGGTTGAGTCGTTGCGTTGCGTTGCGGAACGGAGCGCGAAGCAAGAGATGAACATGAAGCCGAGGAGCCGGGGAGATTTTGGAATTGGGTTCAGAGGGTAAATGGAGCGTGTAGCGAGGCTCATCGCCGCGAGTCACGAACCCCCAAATCTCCCCGGCTCCTCGGCTCCCTGTTGATCCTTCTCGACGCGGCGGGCGCAAGCCGAAGTCCACGAGCTGCCTAACCGCAGAATCGCATGAAAACTCGCGACCAATGGTCAGACGGTTGCGGTTGCGTGGGCTAGTTGGGGGAGTCGCTATCGAATAGCGCTGACCATAGTGCTCGGGTGCGTTTTGTGAGGGACTCGGGCGGGGGGGTGTACAGCTCGTCGTTCGAGACGAGTAGCTTCGTGTAGAGCGCTTCGTAGACGCGCTTGGTTACGCCTTCTGAGATGACGTCGCGATCGTAGCCTGGGATGATGCCTACGAGCTGGAAGCCGCGGCGTTCTGCGATGACCTGTTGGTGGCGCGTTTTGAGTGTCGCGAAGTAATAGGCTAGCTCTGCGCCCAGTGCGCGACCGATCTCTTCGAGTAGCAGTGGACCGAGCAATGCGAGGTGCGCCGTGCGATGCTCCGGCGCCAACACACCGAGGCGGCAGGTGATCGAGCGTGCAAGCACGTTGCGCTCATAGGTGATGAGCGCGACGATGCCTTCTTCGCGCTGACGGATCACGACCGGCAGGAGGTCGCGTGCTTCCGGGCGATCGGCGAGCTCGGTGTGGGCGAAATAGAACTCAGGCTGCAGGTGCGGCGACTCCATGCCTGCCTGGATGTCCGGATACCAACGCGCGAGCTGCGCTGTGACCAGCGGGACATCCTGCGACGTCAGTTGATCGAGCGTGTAGCCCTCGGGTAAAGCGATGTGCTGCAGCACCGCGAGACCGGCAGACCATGTTGCATCCATGGGGTGGAGCGGTAGCAGATCCGCAGCGGAGGGGATAGCCGGAGGTTTAGCTTGGTCTGCTCGAGTCTGGTGCGGACGGAGTCGGAGTCGGGCTCGGGCCGCTATCAGCTGCAGGCAAAGAAGCCGCCGTGAAGAATGTTGCGGCGAGAAACAGCAGGGCGCCAATGGGCACCAAGATCACACCGATGCCCGGATCGCTCTTATACGGCACAGCGCCGCCCAAGAAGAACCCGAGCGGGATGAGTAACGTGCTCGCATCCAGCAAACGTGAAGCGCGCACGAGCCTCGGACTGAGCTGACTAAACATCACCGCCAGCGTCGCTGCGTAACCGATCTGCAAAAGCGACAGCCCGAGGCCGTGCGCGTGCGCCAGCGTCCACATGAGCCGGCGCATCTCGTTGCCAACGCCGAGGTACGCAGGGTTCTTCCACGCGTGCAAGATCTCTAACAGCGTGCCGAGCGCGCCGAAAATCAAGAGCCCGTGCCAGCCCACACGCATGTGGTGACGGACGCGCTGGGCGCTTTCGGGCGAATGCTGGCTCAATAACACGCGGGTCGCCTCACTCGAGCAAATGGACAGGGCGCTGATCGCGCCGGGACAACAAGCTGCGCGTTTGATCGGGCGCGAGCACGCCACCCGGCGTAAACGGCAGCCCAGGTGAGAGCTGACCCGCGCGCAACGCACGCAGCAGCGCGGGCGCAGCTTGCTGCGCGATGTCGTCTGCGACTTCGGGCCGCTCACGAGGGCGGCGCACGAAGTCGTATTCATAGCGCTCGAAGCCCGGCAGCGTCTCGAGCGCGTGGCCTGCCACGTAGCGCACGGCGTCGTACGGATCGTCCATCAGCACGCCAAGCACAGCCGGCATCCACGCTGTGCCTGCAGCTTGTTGGACCTCGGGCCTGCGCATGGCCGCCGCGACCAGCGCGCGTTGACCGGCATCACCCGAGAGCGCCAGCGCCACGCCCGCTGCGAGCTCGTGCTCCGGCGCAGCCAAGAGCTGCGCCGGTACGGCTTCCGCGCCGAAGCGCGCCGTCAACATCTGCGCCGTCCAACGTAAGCTCTTGTCCAAGTGACACAATGTACAAGCGTTAGGTCGGCCTGTGGACAAGGTCTCTGTGACGCTGGGATTGTCGATACGATGCGTGCGCATCGCCTTGAGCAAGCCCCAGCTGGTGTGCGGCATGTGACAGTTGTAACAGCGACTGCCCGCGCTCTCGGCTGGGTGTTGCGTGTGCTTCGTCAGCGCTTGGCCAATCGACTTGTGACAGCTCAAGCACGCGCCATCTCCATGCTCGTTGCCCTTGCCACGCTTGAGCTGATCGTTGGCCCATTCAGTGTCGCTGCGTTTGTCGCCGTGCTCGCGATGCATGCTGTGGCAGGACATGCACGAGAGCTGCCCGCCCTGCATGCACGGGCTCTCGATCATCCCGTTGAATTCGCGCCCGGACACACGCGCTTGGCCGTCGCTCCAGAACTGACCCGGCGCATACTCGTGATCTTGGCGCAGCGCTGCACGCACGCGCTCGTCGCTGTTCTGACGCGACGGCGCGAACAGCCACATGGTCTCCTCTGGGTCATCTCCGGGTCGGTAGGCCAGGCCAGTCTGGTTGTGCGCGCGAAACTCTTCGCGGCGTGGTTGCCAGATCGCATGACATTGGCTGCAGATCTCGGACGCGCGCTGCGCGCTCAGCTTCGACGGATTGACGATCGCGTGCGCGCCCGCGTCACCGTCGAGGTGCGCGGCGTAGCGTGAGATCGGCGAGCTCAGCTGCGAGACGTGCTCGCGACCCGGCCCGTGACACGCCTCGCAGGCGATCCCGAGCTCTGCCACGCGCGTGTCGTGCTGTCCGTCCTGCGCGAGCCGCGGCTCGGCGCGCGTGCTGTGGCAGTGCAGACAGGAGCTATTCCAGCGACCATTTTCGCCCGAGCGAAACAGCTGCGGTGGGCGCAGAAACAACATATGTCGCGGCACCCAGCGCTGATCTTCATGCAAATACGCGAACGGCACTTGGCCGAGCGAACGACCTTTGCCGGTCTCGAACCAATAGACTTGCATGTGGTGCGAGCCGGTCACGAGCTTCACCGGGTATTGGCCATCAGGCAGCATCGCGAGCGGCTGCACGAGCGGTGAGCCTTGCTCGGCTGCGGGCGGGGTGAGCACGTCCATCAGAAACATGTCGCCCTGCTGGCTGAGCGTGACGCGCTCCCTGCCGTGCGCGAGCGTGACGTTCGAGAAGTTACCGGTGACCGTGTCCGGCGTCGCCGGTTGTGTCATGCGCCGGTGGTAGCTCGCGTACCAGCTGGCGTATTGCTCGGTGTGGCAGGCTCGGCACTCGCTCGACGAGGTGTAGTCCAGCGGAGGCGCTTGGAGCGGAACGTGCTGGGTCGCGGTGGCGTGCTCGTCTTTCGCTTGGCTCGCTTGCAAGTAGATGAGCAGCAGCGCTGCGGCGATCGCGGTGATGAGCACGATGCGCAGCCAGCCTGCGCTTTGCACCAGTTTCGACACGGCCCGGAGGCTATAGCAGGCGCAGGGAGCGCGTGAAACCTGGAAAGTCTCGGGGACTCACACCGGCTGCGGACTGCGCCCCTACGGCTCCTGGCTTAGCAACAAGGTTGGCTGGCGCAGGAACTCCTCCACCTGTTCCGCGATGAGTCCGACGAGCCCCGCGTCGATGCGGATAAAGCCTGAGTCGAGAACCACGCGCTGTGCTTCGTCTCGCTCAGCATCGATGGACCCTACCCACGTGCGCGCTTGTGCGCCGTGCACAAGCTTGAGGCAGACGTTCGGCGAACCGCGATGACCGCGCACGACGATCAGCACCAGCTCTTCATCGAAGCTGACGAGACTCGCTTCACCGCTGAGCTTCCACTGCAAGCTACGCAGCGCCTTGCTGAAGCTGCGCAATGCGTGCTCGAAGAAGTAGCCCGAGAGCTCGCATCGCAGCGGCTCGTTCGCGAGCTGAATGGCGATCACCCAACCTTGCTCGTCTTCAGAGCAAGCTCGCACTGTAAGCGACGTGGGCAAGCGCCGATGCGTCTCTCCGACTACGCGAACGATCGTGCCAGACACATCATTGTCTCGCATGCGGCTCACCATCCACACGCTCGCCACTGCGCGCGTCCGCCGAGCATAACATCCTCCTCCCACGGCTCGCAGCCAACAGCGGCACTCGGACCACGCCCGACCGATGTCCGCGGTTTGCGCAGCGCGACTGATGCTTACGGGACTTCGGGATTGCGTAGGTCGGGGCGCATGTAGGCGACTGAGATAAACATGGGCCTGACTACTATCGAGACTGTAGTGAGGTGCAGTTTGTCTTGCATGCGGTCGACGTTGATGACCGCGGTTCCCTGCGGGAAGTTGAGGAAGCCGCCATTGCCGATCTCTGACGTTTGCTCTTCCGACGTCGAGGGCAGGAGGTTCCGCACGTAGAACTGCACGCTCTTGTCGTCGGCTTGCGGGCTCTGGAAGCTCACGCCGGCCAACGCGGCGCCCGTGCAGTCTTCTGCGATCAGCATCATGTGCCCGCGATCGTCTTCGAGGCGCGCGCCGAGTGAGGTGGCGAGGGCGTCGATGATCGCGCCTGCGGTGAGCAGCGGGAACGGCTGCAGTACTCCGTCATCGGGAAACACCGCCGGCAGGAAGTACATCGCGGGTGCGTACTCCATGCGCTCGGTCTGCTGCAGATAACCTGCGAAGTTCGCCGGTACCGTGATGTGCAGCTCGCCCTGTGCATCCGTGTTGGCTTCGGCGACGGGGCTCGCGCATGTGAGGTCGAGCTTCGCACACGCGACGATGTGCACCATCTGAACCGGGCTGAGCGACAGAGAGTCGCGCACCAACACTGTCAGCTCTTTTTGCTCGGTGGTCGAGCTGGATTGCGTCGCTTCGCAGCGCCAGCGCGGATTCGGCCGACATGCGGAGCTCACACAACGACCGCCGACGTATTCGGGGCCCATGACCACACACTCTTCGTCGCTCGAGCACTGCACTTCGGCGGGCCAACAGATCGAGTCGATGCAGCGACCACCGGGCATGCCGCGCGCCTCGCAATCGGCGCCAGTCGAGCACTCTGGGCAACCTTCGCCGCTGCAGCCAGTAGCGGCACCTGCCGCGCCCGCTGCACCCGCGCCTGCAGCAGCTACCGCACCTGCACCTGCCGCGCTTGGCTGCGGGCCTGCACCCGCCGCCAGCGTGCCTGTGCGAGTGGGCGGCAGGGTTTCGGTCCCGCTCGGAGCCTGACGACCCCCGGTGGGCGCAGTCGCCTCCGGCGGCCCACTGGGCTCAGGCTCCATGCTCATGTCGAGCCCAGACATGCCCTGCTCGGTGTCGCTCTCAGCGGCAGCGGCTTGGCACAGCTCGCGCACACAGGTCGCGCGGTCGAGGCCGCGATCCCAACAGTCTTGATCGGACTCGCACTGCTTTTTCTGCGCGTCGAGCAACACCGTGCAACCGGGCGCGAGCAGCGCGAGAAGCGCGAGCCGACTCAGCAACGCCCAGCCTGCTCGCACCGAAGTCAGCGTGGAGCGCGCAAAGCTCCCCATCCAAAGCCGATACGCTACGCGCGGAAAACCCTCAAACTTCATGCTCGCAACCACCCACTGCTTCGCTCAAAGACTCTCGACCCGCTTCTTCAGCGCGACGCCCACGGCGTCGAAGCCGCTTTGCACATCGCCGCCAAACAGCGCGCTGACCAACGGATTGGCAGAGCCTTCGATGAGATCCTCATTGCGCCACAACGTGCCGCCCCCGGGCAGCGGCTCCAACCACTGACAACGCTCTCCAGAGTTGAACTCTGGCGTGTCCGTGTTGATGCCCCAACACACCTTGTGCCCCGCTTCTAACACGCGAATGTGCTCTGTTTGATCGATGGTGACCAGGTCATTCATCTTCACCTTCATGACCATCGGGTCCCCGATCTTGAGCGTCGACGTCATCTTGATCGTGTAAGGATTCCACTCTGGGTACTTATCCAGATCCATGATGACAGCCCACACTTCTTCCGATGAAGCGTCGATGCGCGCCTCGGAGCTGTGGAGCACGTGCAAGGGCGCGCCGTCGTAATGCGCTTGTCCGAAGTTGTCAGCGCCCCAGCAGGTCACGCCTTGCAGATGCCGCGCACACGCGTGTGCCCAGCCATCGCCGCCGCCAACGGCGAGCTGCGTGGTCAGAGTAAGCTCGCGCGGCGTCAGATTACCGGCGACATCATCGCCCCAGCAGTGGGTACCGTTCTTGTCGAGCACGCATGTGTGCGTCGCGCCCGTGGCCACGACCTGCGGCTCCTCGAGCACGGGGACCTTGTCGTATAGGCCTTCGTGCAGGTTGCCCCAGCACACCAGACGGCCGACTTCGATCACGCACGCGTGGTCGGCAGCTACGCTGAGTGAGCTCGGCGCGGTGAGCGCTGGCACCTTTAGCTGGCCGAGCGAGTCGTCGCCCCAGCATGTGACGCCATTGGCGGCGATCGCACAGCTGTGCCGAGTACCGGCACCGATGGCGGTCACGCCTTCGAGTGCAGGTGCGGACGCTTGGCCGGCAAGGTTATCGCCCCAGCATTCGATGCCCAAGCGATCCGATGCGGCGCAAGCATGACCAGCTCCCACCGCCAACAGCTTCGCGGATGCCGTTCCGAGCGGCACGCGCAACTGCCCGTGCTCGCCATCGCCCCAGCACGTCACGCCGCCGTTGTCGATCGCGCAGCTCGTGTCGCCACCAGCTGCGACCACGCTCGGTGTGCTCAACGATGGAACGCTCGTCTGCCCCTTGCGATTGTCGCCCCAACACAGCACGCCGCTGATCGCTGCATCGAGCGAACAGCCGTGCGCCTTGCCGAGCACGAGCTGCTTACCGGCTGTGGCACCGAGTGCGAACGAGCCTACCGAAGGCTCAGCACCGCCAGCACAGCCGATAAGACATGTGAGAACAGAGCCGGCGCCGATCAAGCCGCGCCAAGAATTTGTTTGTCGCATGGCCGAGTCCTACATCAGGTCGGTTGCTTGCGCACTCCGCAATTTCACCGGACGTGAAGCGCGAAACTGCGTCGTCACGTGGGCATGCCACAGCTAACATTTCGCTGCTGTCGTCTGACAACTGCTTTTAGCTTTGCGCGGCAATCCCGCTGCAAATGTGCCGCGGTCAGACGATCCATCTCACGTGAGATCGAGTGCATGTGGGTGCCGACGTGGACAATTGCTAACAGCGCGGCCGCGGCTGCAGCTCGCTTACTCGCTTTGATTTTCGGCACGTCGGGTGTATCAGCGTGGCTGGTCGTGCTCGCGTAGCAAGCAATCTTTTAGCGATCGTGATTGAGCGATTGGAGCTGCACAGTGCAATACACGTACCTCGGTGATACTGGCGTAAAGGTCTCGCGCATCTGCCTGGGCTGCATGAGCTTCGGCTCTAAGAGCTGGCGGCCGTGGGTTCTCGATGAAGCGGACAGCGCGCCCTTTTTCAGACGCGCTGTCGAAGCGGGCATCAACTTCTTCGACACCGCGGACATCTACTCGCTCGGCAAGAGCGAGGAGATCACCGGCCGTTATCTGCGCGAGTACGCGCGCCTCGACGAAGTGGTGATCGCGACCAAGGTGTTCTTCCCAATGGGCGACAAGCCGAATCGCTCGGGGCTCTCGCGCAAGCACATCCAACAAGCGTGCGAAGCGAGCTTGCGCCGGCTCGGCGTGGAGACGATCGACCTGTACCAGATCCATCGGCTCGATCCGCGCACGCCGGTCGAAGAGACGCTGGCGGCGCTCGATTTGCTGGTTCGGCAGGGCAAGGTTCGCTACATCGGCGCGAGCTCGATGTATGCGTGGGAGCTGATGAAGGCGCTGTCTGTGTCGGAGCGGCGCGGGTTCGCGCGCTTTGTGACCATGCAAAATCACTACAACCTCGTGTACCGCGAGGAAGAGCGCGAAATGCTGCCGCTGTCCGCGGATCAGAAGCTGTCGTGGATCCCGTGGTCGCCGCTCGCGCGCGGATTGCTTGCGGGCACGCGCAAGCAAGTCGGCGATTCGTCGACGACGCGCTCCGAGACGGATGGGCTCGATAAGGTGTTGTACGACCAGCCTTCGGATCTCGCTGTGGTCGATGCGGTGCGTGCGCTCGCGAGCGCGCGTGGTGTGCCACCCGCGCAGATCGCGCTCGCTTGGCTCTTGCGAAACCCTGTGGTCGCAGCACCGATCATCGGCGCTACCAAGCTCGCTCACCTCGATGATGCGATTGCCGCTGTCGACGTCACGCTTACGGACGAGGAAGCGAAGACGCTCGAAGCGCCGTACTTGCCGCATCCGGTCAAAGGCCTAGCGGTCCCCGATCCTCAGCGACTTGGCCGCCGCTGAGCGCTGCGGTTCTTCGACCACCACTACGACATCGCTACCGCCTGACCATTGGTCAGCTCGCGCGCGGACTTCGGCTTGAGCTCAGCGCGTGGAGAAGGGTCAACAGGGAGCCGAAGAGCCGGGGAGATTTGGGGGTGAATGGCGGAGCCCAATTCCAATCTCCCCGGCTCCTCGGCTCCTTGTTTTCTTCACTTCCTTCGAGCTCGGCAGCGCTTTGGTCTGCGAGCTCAAGGAACATTGCGAGCTTGTGATCAATCGTCAGACGCGCACGCTCATGGCGAGCGCGTGGGTTAGTGGGCGAGGCCGAAGTAGACGGTCAGGGGGCGTTGGCCTTGGGCGTCGGCAGCGCCTGGTTCTTCTACGCCGAGTGGCGCGGAGAAGCTGCCGACTGCTTTGGTGAGACCTAACACGTAGCCGGGGTCGCGCTCGGGACTCCAGCGCAGCTCCAAGCGGCAGACGGTGCGCCGGCATTCGACGCTGTGCAGCAATGACTTCGGGATCTGCGGGTCGACGAACGCTTCTTTCACGCGCGCTTCTTCTGGCGCGGAGCCCTCGCCGCGGGACTCGCTGGCAAAGGTGTTGGATAGATCATCGACCGGGCCCTGACGCTGCGGCAGCACTGCGTTGACCGTGGGTTTTGCGCGGTCTGGCGCGGGCGTGATCGGGGCAGTCGCGGCGGGCGTGCCCGGTGGCTCCGCAGCTTCTTCCGTTTTTGGCTGCTCTGCATGCGCGGCCGGAGCCTGCGCGGGCTCGGTGGGCGTGGGCGAAGCGGGCGCGCCGGCTGCAGCAAAGTCCTCGCCTTCCGAAGGATCCTCCGGAGTGCTCACCGCGAGCCACCAGATCGCCAAGAGCACTGCGCCGAGCGCCGCAAGCTTGGCCAAAAGCGGCACGCTGCTCTCACCAGAGCGTCTCGATCGCGGACTGTCAGAAGCAAAGAACATGCAACGCCGCACTCTATCACGCTCGTAGCCGTCGAGGTGGGCGCGAGCGTGAGCGTAAGCGACCTCTGATTCGCCCTCCTCCCGGTTTGCGTCAGCATGGAATGGCGCGACCATAGAGCGATGGCAGGGGGACGCACGCAGGTGTCGGGGGGCGAGCTGGGCGGGGTGCGCTGGGAGCTCGCTCGGCGTGCGCCAGCGCCTGTGCTCGCTCCTTACGTCGCGGAGCTGCAGGGTTACTTCGAGCAGGCGGCCTTGCCTGTAGTGCGGCGCGAGCACGCAGGTCTGCATGTGGTGATCATCCTGGAGCTCGAGCCGCGGCTGCGCGTCTACGAGCCTGGAGCAAGCGCGCAGCACGCTGTGTACGCGGGTGGCTTCGTCGCAGGCCTCGACGACCACTACACGCGCACGGAGCACGATGGTTTCCAGACGGGAATTCAGCTCAATCTGCACCCGCTCGGTGCGCGGCGACTGCTCGATCTGCCGATGCACGAGCTACGCGGCAGGACAGTCGCGTTTGCAGATCTCCTGCCTGGACAGCGACAGCTGTGTGATGAGCTGGCCGAGCTGCCCGGCTGGGACGCGCGCTTCGAGCGGGTCGAGCGCTTCTTGCTCGAGCGCTTCGAGGACACAGCCGCGTGCGATCGCGCGGTGACTTGGGCAGCACAGCGGATTGCCGCTGACGGCGGCAACACCGATCTGGCTCATTTGGCACAGGAGCTCGGCTGCAGTCACAAACACATGATCGCACGCTTCCACGATCAGATCGGCGTTCCACCGAAGGTCTGGGCACGCCTGCAGCGCTTCGATCGCTTGCGCCGCGAGCTCCTGCGGACAGGCGCGCGGCGCTCCTGGGCCGAGCTCGCGCAAGTCTGCGGCTACTACGACCAGTCCCATATGTCGCGCGACATCAAGCAGTTCACGGGCGAATCACCGCGCGCCATGCTCGGACCGCGCCTATTCCAAGAAGCGAACGATGCTCTGTGACGAGGTAAAAATCATCCAAGGCGCGTGGCGCGAACGCGCCTACATTCTAGTTGGAGGATGTGATGAGCACTGAGCAAGCACGACGAACGCCCGTGATCCTAACACCCGGTGCGGGGCGCAGTTATGCGATGGGTCGCATCGATGCGGTGTTCAAGGCGGATGGCGAAGAGACCGGGCGCGGCTATTCGATCTCGGAGTGGTGGCTCGATCCGAACACGCAAGGTCCAGGCGCGCATTCGCATCCGGAGGACGACGTCTTCTACGTGATCGCAGGCACGATGAGTGTGCGCGTCGGTGACGATTGGGTCGACGCTCAGCCCGGTGCATTTGTGCTCGTCCCGGGCGGCGTTGTGCACGACTTCGAAAATCGCGGAGTGGTTCGCGCGGGCGTGCTCAACTTCTCGAATGGCCCGTTCGAGCACGACATGCCGATGATCGCAGGCTACTTCCAAGAACATCCGCCAGGTGACGCGCGACGCTGACGCGATTGTTCCATGCCCCAGGCCTCTGGGCATTAACACGCTGACATGGCATTCCTGGCATCAAGGAGGGATGCATGGAAACGGAGTCATACAAATATCCTGTGTTGGCTAAGCTCGGTGAGTCTGTGGGATATGCAGCGGGCCTTACTGTTACGCTCGCGCTCGGTTTGGCGCCGCGCAACAGTAAGGTTCGTGGCAGCTCGATCAGCAGTCCGGTGCCTGTGATCCCCGTCGCAGGCCGTCCCGTCGAGCGCAGACACGATGCGGTCTACGGACCGGAGATCAGCACGTTTGCGGAGAAGCTGTCTTCGCCGCCACTTCACGATCTGGTGCTCGGCTTCGGTGCAGGCGCAACTGTCGCGCCTCGCGCCGCTTATGAGCTCGAAGCGAAATACGGACCGCTCGTCGGTCGGTGAGTCGGTGACAAGCTCGGCGTGGGGCGATCGTGGTGTCGCACGACCCGATCAGCCCCACAGCCACACCCACTTGCCCACATGGGGCAGCTGGTTTCTGCGTGAGGCCGCTGGATTGCATTAGGCGCAAAAGCCTCGTCACCCTAACAAGTTAGCCTCATGTGACCATGGATTGTGTCACTCACATGGACACGTGACACATCGGGCTAACATGCCGCAGCCGGTCGGATTGCGTTTTCAGCGGAAGCGACGGATGCTGATCGGCATGTGGGAGAAGTTGCTCGGTCCTTCGCCTAATAAGTTTGCGATGACCGTTAGGTTCCCGCGGCACGCTCACTTCCGGCTTGGGCTTCGCGCGTCAATCATCTGAGGGAGAGGTTCATGGACACTCGAGAGCTCGACATGTTTTCGTTCATCGGCAAGGTGCTGACGGTCAGCGCCGGGATAGTCCTGGCCCCGGTCGCTGCGGTGGCCTGCATTCCACTCGCGTGTTTCCTTGCGCCTGTCGCGATCATCGCCTTGCCATTCATGGTCGGCGCGTTCTTCGGCGAGGGCAAAGAAGCCGTACAGGAGAGCATGCGGCCGATACGGGCGCTGCGCGCCCAGTACCAACACTAATTTATCGTAGCCGTGGCCGCTTGTGTTCTGAGGCCGGCCACGGTTACGTGTTTAGGTGGCTGAGCGAGCTCAGCGCGCGAGTGCGAACGCGAGCTTGATGAGCGCTTTGCTCGCCGTCGGTGCCCACTTCACCACGTCGTTTGCGATCACTTGGTTCCCGAGAACGGTGCGGTTCAGCGCCGCCGCTCTCAGCTTCGCCTCGGTGGTCACCGAGCGATCGAAGCGAACCAGAAGCTGGTGCTTCTGATCTTGGAAGCTGACCGAGCGCACGCCCGGGCTCTCCATCAGGTCAGCGATCGTAGCCCGCAGTGCGGTCTCGTTCGTGCTGAACCAGGGCACTGTTTGAGTCAGCTCGGCGTTGTGCTGCCATGCGCGTGCTTGCATCGTGCCTTCTCCCGGGTCTTACGGAGGAAAGGTGCAGAGTGCGGATGACAAAAGTGTGAAGACGCTGGATCTGTTTCGCAACAGAATGCGCTGTGTTGCGGGGCGTTTACGCGGCCAAAGTGCCGCCAGAACATGCAGCAGCCTACAGCGGCATCGGTGTTGCCGCCGAAGGCTACGGAACTAAATCAGGAATCGAGCTCTGCTGGTGGGACAGATTTGCTGGGCGGGCTGCCCACATCGCGAACGAGGTTGATGCCGTTCCACAACAGCGTCCAGCCGGCCGGTAACGCGTGACCGCGGACCATCTGCGAAATGCCCATGCCCGTGAGCGCGAGCGCAGTGACGCCCGCAACATCCACGCGACCGTTCGAGACGCGCTTCAGAAAGTCGTCGGGTTGTGTGGTCAGCGTGTACAGCCACTCACTGACCGAGTGAGGATGCGGGCGGTTCTGCAGCTGGAACAAGCCCAAGCGCGGACCGAGCTCGTCGAGCGCTTCGAGCCGACCTGAGTACTCGATCAACACGCTGCCAGTGCGCGTGTTGGTGGTGAGCCGGCGCAGACCCGGCAAGCTCGCGAGGCTCTGACGCAGCTGCTCGAAGTACGCGTTCTGGTGGCGCATGGTCGGCACCTTGAGGCGCACGCGACCTTCCACCTGATGAGAGACGAAGGCAAATGGGAGCTCGTTAGACATGGCGGTCATATATCACTCTAGTTGTGACGATCCAGACGGGGTTGTGACGGCGCGGACGCGCGGGGTTGGCCGGCTGTGCCGATGCTGCGTCGCAGATCCAATGAAGGCTCGCGCTGTGCGCGCCTGCCGAGCGCTTCCACGACGCCGACGGGGTCCTGGGCCGAGACACGACGCAAGCTCGCCATCACGCCGTTGGCGCGCAGCAATCGATACGTCCTGCGGGCGTATAACCCATACATGCGCTGCGGCGCGAGCTGGGGCATCGAGCGCAGCACCGTGCGCGCTTCTTCCAAGGTGTAGCCAAAGCGCTGCACGAGCAGCCCCACGACCTGCAGCGGCTCGGCATACGGCCGCAAACCCTCGAGCATCAGCTCGTACTCACGCGGACGCAAATCGCCGCGCTCGATCGCTTCCAAGCTCGCGGACGAGGCCAGCACGATCAAGCGATCGCCGACCTCGAGTGTGATGATCGAATCGTCGAGCGTCGGTACGCGCGCCTTGCCACCCGCCGGCTCGAACAACACGGGCACAACTGCGTAGCCCTCGCCGATCTCCCACAAGGCCCGGCCGTTCAACGTGTCGCCTTCGTTCACCAGATATTCGACCACGAGCACCGGACGACCCAGCACCTGGAACAGGTTCAAGACGTGCTCACCGAGCGCCGCCGCAGCGTATGCCGTCGCTGCCAGTTGCGTGATGCACAAGATGCGCGCGTCCGGCAGCACGCTGCTGACGTTGTCCGCCAGACGCGGGTCGAAGATGCGCACAGCCAAGCGACAGCGCGGGTTCAGCGTCGCAACTTTCAGTGCAATCTGCACGTTCTGCAGCTCGTTCGAGGTCACAGCGACGAGCCCGTGTGCGCTCTCGAGGTGCGCCTCTTGCAAAGTAGACGCTTGGGTCGCGCTGCCGCGGATCACTGGCAAGCGCTCGGGCGTGTGTTGCCCGGGCTGCGCGTCTTCGATGCCCAGCGCGGGCCGATCCAGCTGCTCCAAGAGGGACGCGACACGCTCGCCTGTCGCGCCCAGGCCGGCGATGATCACGTGCCCGGAGACGGGTGCGCGCGTGCGGCGCGCGAGCAAGTTGAAGCGCGCCGTCAGCAAGCGATCGGTGAGCAGCGCGTAGACGATCGCTGTGAGCAGCGTGCCCATGATGCCGAGCAACACCTCGGACCAGAGCACACCGCGCGGCAGGCTCTGAAAGTCCGATGACACATCGGCCAAGTGACCGCCCGTCATGAGCATCGTGGCGACGCGCACCGCTTCGACGAACTCCAAGTCCCAAGCGCCGCCGATGAAATAGCAGACCGCGAGCACGAGCAGCGACGCCATGACCGCGACGCCGGTCATCGCGACCTGCGCGGCGCGGCTCAAGCCCTCGCGTCGCTGGCGCTGAGCGTCTCGCCAAAGCACGCGGATGTTCTCGCGCCAACTGCCGCGCGACCTGCTGGCATCGCGCGCAAACGGACGCGTGCGCGTGAGAATCAGCAAGCGATCGTCCACGGCGATGCGCTGGTCCGGCGACCAGCCGTAGAACTCGGGATCGCGCACGGGTGTCAGGCCCGTCGACTCAGGAATGTGCAACAGAATCTGCCTGCCGGGACCTTGTGCTGCTTCGACCGGCGAGCCCACCCAACGTTCGCCCGCTTGCACGCGGTGCTCGGTCACCTGGAAGAGCTGATCGTCCACGTAGAAGTGCGCGAGCATGTGAGCATCGAGCACAGCGAACGCAAACGCGGGCGCTGCCAAGCGGTTCGGCTCGTACACAACCAAGTTGCCGAGCCGGTCCGCGAGCACATCCTGCCAAGCCTGCTGCTCGCCGCGGATCACCACGCGAATGTCCGGGTTGATGCGGCGTGCCGCGAATGCGCCTTCGATGTTCGCAGCCGTGTCACTCGCTAGCAGCACGATCGAGCGACAGCGCGCGACGCCGGCGAGTCGCAAGGTCTCGACATCACGAAAATCACCCAGCGTGAACTCTACGAGGTCCGACTTGAAGAGTGCGGGTTGCTGCAGGTCGATCGCGAGTACTGGAACGCGGTAGCCCGCGAGTGCTCTCACGCACTGTTGCCCAAGGCGACCCAAGCCACAGACCAAGACGGCCTGTTCGGATGGGGCACGGACAGATCCAACACTCGACAACATGGTGACCTGCGCCGACGCATCGGCATGGTGATGACGTGGAAACCCTGCTTCGTATGTCGGGTGCGCTGCTGAAACAAGCGGAGTGTTCGGTGAATCGACGACGCTGCAATGCGAATGCCGCGGTAGCGCCGCGCGCATGTTTCCTGTTCACACAACGGTCAGGGAATCGTCACACAACGTTCAGTACGGCACGCGCAGCAGCGTCCGAGCTCGCCAGCTGGTGTCTGCGCGCGGGCGCAGCGTGTTCCATTGAAGTGCATCGCGGATTGCACGCCTGCGTGGGGTTCGCGCGACGCAGCTGTCGGCGGCGATGAGCTCATGGCAGGGAGCGTGGACCGTCGTGCTTGTGAAGTCGTGGCTCGCCGCCATGCTGCAGACACCGTGCTCTCAGCGCCAAACATTGCCGCGCCACCGCGCAGCCACCAGCGGCAGGAGAACGGGAGCAAGAGAGAATCGCCAAAGGAGCGCTAGGGGCGCCGAAGAAGGCGATTCGAGAATGGGCTCCGCAGCCGCTCGCACGAGCGGAGCGCCCGCTCGTTCTCTCGTGTCGGCAGCGTGCTGCTCGGCGCGCATCGTGAGGAGGGTTACCTAGCGTAAGCGATCTATGCGTGCGCCGCGTTCTTCTGACAGTCATTGTGTCAGGCGGCACTCGCGCCGCATCGCTGTGAGGAGCACGAAGCACGAACCACGCACCGTCTCGCACCGGCTCGGGCTCACAGCTGCTGGGCGGGGAGCCGCAATGGCTGCAGAGCAACATCGGTGCTCAGGTCGGGCGCGCGCGCAAAACGCTCATGCAATGCGCGCTCGAGCACGGCGTGGAACCCACTCAGACCACGACGCTGTTCGAGCGAACACATCAAATCGAGCGCTTGTTGCAGCGCCGCGTGGCGCGTTGCGAAAGCGCTTCAGCGAGAATGCGCCTCCGGTCGGCCGTCGAGCAGTGAAATGGGTGCGGTCGGATGCCGTGCTCGTGTCGAGGGTGGCTCCCGATGGGAGCTGGTCGAGGTGCCAGCTGCGCAGGGGTCAGACTGGAGTGACGAAGCGCGCGCCCATGATCGATCCGATCAGATCGATCAATTAATCGTTCGTTTCGATCAGCTCCGTTCGTGGGCTTTGCTCGTGGCGTCAGGCCCGCGAGTCGCAGTCGGAGACCTGACGACCTGCGATGCGCGTATGCCAGCGGTTTTGGACTTCGACCTGGCGCGCGCTGGACGCCCGGCGCTGGCCTTCAGCCATTCAGCCCTTCAGCGTCGTGGTCCCGCACCGCTCACGCCTTTGAGGGCGCCTTGCGGTGGCGCGAGGGGCTGAATCGCAGGCGCAGCTGCCGTTCGCGCACGGACTTTTGGGCCAGCACGCCGGTCGTGTGCCGTAGTGAATGCCGGTTCGATGCCGTGGGCTGCCGCTCGGATGCCGTACTGCGTGCGCGCGCGTATTGTCGGTCCGCGCCGGCCGGTTGCCGTTTGTGAGGGCCACATTGCCGTTCACATGCCGCAGGCCCGCCGGTCTGGTGCCGGATCTCGGGCGCTCGGATGCCGTGACCCGCCGGTCTAATGCCGTGGCGTGGACCCGGCCAGATGCCGCGGCAGCCGGCCGGATGCCGTGCCCGCCCGCCGGTCTAATGCCGTACGCGCCGGTCGAATGCCGTTCCCACCCGCCGGTCGGATGCCGCAGCTGCCGGCCGGATGCCGTGCCCGCCCGCCGGTCTAATGCCGTACGCGCGCGGCAGTTGAGAGCGCGATCGCCGGTCAGATGCCGTGCCTAACGAGGACAACGGCGCCTCCGGGACCTGCGGCCGGCTCCCGTACTCGAAAACCAACCTCTCGGAAGGCGCGTCGGTCAAATGCCGCACGCGATGCCGAGCAGCGCGAATGCTTCTAGGCGCACGTTCGCAAGAGGCGCTGGAGCAGCCCGTTCGCTTGCGGGCGTCCTTTGGTGATCACACATCACGCCTTTCGCCGCCATCACGTGCAGTCAGTCGGAGACGAGATAATCGCCAAGGAACGCCAGGGACCGCCGAAGAACGCCAAGAGAGCGCAATCAATGCTCCGCTGCACTTACGCCCACGTTCGCAAGAGGCGCTGGAGCAGCCCGTTCGCTTGCGGGCGTCCTTTGGTGATCACACATCACGCCTTTCGCCGCCATCACGTGCAGTCAGTCGGAGACGAGATAATCGCCAAGGAACGCCGAAGAACGCCAAGAGAGCACAATCAATGCTCCGCTGCACTTACGCCCACGTTCGCAAGAGGCGTTCTTTCTGGCTGAGGTTGGCGATCACAAATCATACCTTTGCCGCAATGGCGCGCGCGTAGCGGGAGAAGGCGGGGTGCAGTGCTGACCGAGCTCTGCAGATCGCGCGCAGGGTCAGTTAGCGCGAGCCGCGCGGAGCGTCCGCTCGTTACGAAGGCTGGTGCTGCCGGTCGTGTGCCGTGCGATGGATGAAGTGTGATCACTGGGCCGCCGGTCATATGCCGCGGCCTATTCACGCTGTGTGTGCGCTGCGCTCGACTAGCGCGCCCAGCGCTTTGCGAAGCCGAGGAATGCTGCTGTGGGGTTCTTTGCTTCGCGGCTCTTCGACCATTGGTGCCAGTCCGTCACGCAACGATCGACGTCGTGCTCTGGAAAGCGACGACGGAACTCTGCCTTGGCTTCGTCACTCACCGGAACCACAGTGGCGATCACTTCCAGCGCGATCGGTGCCTGGTCGATGACGACCGCGGTGTCCTGCGCGCTGGGCATGAGCTCGTGCGTGCTGCGCGCGAGCTTGGTTCGCACGACGTCTTTTTCTTCGATGCTCCACGACTCTAGCACACCCGCCTTTACGAGCTCATCGAGCGCCATGCGCAGCTGCTCGCGGAAGTGACGCAGGCTGCGCGCTGTGCTGCCTGAGTGCTTGTGGATGAGCTCCACCGTGACCGGCTTTGGATCGTCAGAGAGAAAATGCTGCAACCACAACGCGAGCGGCTTCTTCAGCAACTTCTGGCGCTGTCGCCAATCGATCGTTGCATACCCGCGCGCAAATAACTTCACCAAGTCGCGGTTCAGGTGCACCGCATACTGAGTGTCCTGACCGGTCTCCTGCCCTGCGCCTTTTGGCAGCAACGAGCCCCAGAAGCGCCGCTTGTTGCGTGTGTCGATGATCTCGACGCTTGTGGCAGTCAGATCTGTGATCATGCGCTTGAGCTGTTTGTGCTGACTGTTCCCCGTCGCTCTGCCGATCAACCGCAAGAGCTGACCGGCAGTAAACGCGACGTAGTCCTTCTCGGACTTATTCGTCTTGCCGGCCAAGTACATAATGCCTTCCCAGATGTCAGCGTGCACTTGTGTCAGGCGTCGACCTGTAAACACAATTGTCAGACCGTTGGCGCTCGCGATCTGCTCGCCACGCATGTACGTAGCGTCCTTCGCCTGAATGGCGGCAAACAACGCCGACCGGATGAAGTCGACCGGCATCGCGCGCTTGTGGTCTTCTTTCCACAAAGCCATCTGATAAACTTTGCCAGCGTCATCCTGCTCAGCCGCCGACTCGCGCTCAGCGGCGAGCCGACGCACACGCTCCATCGGTGCTTCCGCTTGCTTGGCGAGCGCTGCAGCTTCTCTTCGTTGCGAGCTCTCCGGTCGATCCGTCATGAATGAGTCCTCGGTACGATCTCTTCAGCGCCGCGAAAGGCACGTTGCAAAGTCTGTCGCGACACGCCCAGTTCCCTCGCGACACCCGGCATCGACTCACCAGCATGAACGCGCGCGAGCGCATCGCGTACCTGTTGAGGAGCCAGCAGCCGAGGGCGGCCGACATGTTGCCCGCTGTTCTTCGCGGTGATCATTCCGCAGCGAATCCGCTCGCTCGCACGACTGCGCTCGAACGCCATCAAAGCGCTGACCAACTGACTGCCACTGTCGCAACGAACATCCATCTCATCAGCCAGCGAAAGCAGACTGGCACCACGGGCGTCGATATCGTGCAAACGATTGACGAGCTCAGGAAGCGTCGACGCAAGACTATCCAGCGCCGGGACAATCAACACGTCACCGCGACCCAGTCGACCCAGCGCGCGCTTGAGCAAAGGCCGGCCCGAGCAGTCGTCGATCACGACGACATCACAGCCAGCCACTTTGAGCTTCGCAGTGATCACCAGGCTCGCGTGCTTAGGCCCGAGCTGGGCGTATCCAAGTCGCATGCCGGCGATATTGAACAGCCCTTTTGGTCACTGGCAACGAAATAGGATGCAGCCAACGACATCAACTGCAGGTCGCAAGACAGCGAGGCCCCTACAGGGCGATCGCGCAGGAGATCGCACCCAAAGCGAACCGAGAGACCGTCCGACGGCAGATCGCCTCTGACGCCTACGCTCGTCACGCACCCTACCTGTCGGCGGCAGTATCGAGGCACGTGCAATGAGTGGCTGCGCGCAGATGGCAATCGGCTCAGGTCTGATCGGGAATACTGTGCGCATTCACAGCCTCGACGGAGCCGTTGTGAAGTGCGTACAAGCGAGCGCGTCCGCCGCCGCTATGAGCGGCGAGCTCAGCCTCGCCCTCGAACATGTGAGCGTGAACATCATCGACCGCTCGTTAGCCTCTGGCGCGCGGCCGAGTCCTTCCGCCGAGCAGCAACGCCAGAGCGAGCCAAGCAGCCTCCGCATTCCAACGCAAGGTGGGAGCGCACGCGAGATTCAGGCTTCGCTCTCGAGCAGCGTTTGACGCGCACGCAGCCTGACATCTTGCGGGACTATGATGTCTCCGGACCTGCCGCCAACAACGGCGACTAGATGTCACTTGTTACGCAGCGCAGCACGTCTCCGACTCGACGTATCCCCATAGCAAGCTGACTTCCAGTTGAGTCGCATCGGCGAATCGCATTCGTCTGAAAGGACTTGCTGCGTAGTGCGGGGTTGGTATACGAGGGCACCTCGTGCCTCGCTTCCGCGCAAGCTACGGAAGAACAAGTTCGGAGAACAGCCGCGGGTTCGGCACTCTCCTGGCGCTGCTTGTCTGTACATCCTGTTTCACCAGTGACGGAGAACCGATGTTCGTTCTAGCTTCTAAAATGGAAGGTATCCTCGTGGACAAGGATCGGCATCCCGTTCCAAACGTACGGGTCACGAGAACGTGGGATTGGGGTTGGAATAGCAAACAGGGCTCAGACGTGTCGATCACCGACGCACGAGGCCATTTCGAGTTCCCCATGCTCAAGCGCTTTGACGTCACGGCCTATCTCCCGCATCAGCCGCAGATCACGCTAGGCATTACGGCAGAAGGCTCGACCGGTCCAGTGCTGCTCTTCCGTCTGATCAAGGACGACTACAGCGACCGCAGCGAAATGGACGGCAAACCTTTCAATATAGTCTGTCAGATCGATCTTACGCCCGGATACAACACCGGTTTCTGGGGAACTGTCATCGAAGTTAAGTAGCTGATCCGCATGCCACTCTCGGCTGCGTGGATCTCGTTCGTTTGGGGGGACAGATATGACGTTAACGCCAGCAATGGCTGCACAAATCGCAAGTGCCGTCTACGGTATAAGGCAGATTTCGAACGTCGCGGAGGGCGTCGGCAGTACGAAGGACAAGCAGTTGCTCGACAACTCTGCGTTCGACTTTGGAAAGGCAACTTCCATCGGCGGCACGTCTGGGGCCGGACTCCGAAGTGCTAGTGGTTTCTCGATGGTGGTTCCGTGTCGATCATCGATGCAGGGCGAGTATCTCGTGGCGACTCGAGGCACCGTTACTGGCTACGATTGGCTCACGGACTTCGCTGCAGCGATGGAGCGATGGAGCCCGGCCCCGGAGGCTGCGCCGTACATGCTGGCTTCAACCGTGTGTCCCGCTCGGTGCTGCTAGAAATCAATTCTCAACTCAGGAACAAGTTCCCGACGAGGATCCATGTTGTCGGGCACAGTTTAGGCGGCGCTGTCGCAAATCTTCTAGCGGCGTCTTTCGCAGCGAACGGAATCGGGTGCGAACTTTACACCTTTGGAGCACCGCGCGCAGGACTCGAGCCGTTTCGTCAGCTGCTCGCACACAAGGTCGGCGAGGAAAACATCTATCGTGCCTTCAGCCTGAGCGATCCGGTGCCGATGGTGCCGATTCACCCATTCCTTCACGCACCAAGCGTACACCCAGCGGCGCTCTGCGGATCAAGGCACGGTCTCGTCAGCCCATTGCGCACATGATGTCAGCGTACAAAACAGCGCTTGGTCCCAACGTCAGTTGGAAGACCTTGCGAGACGCAGCGAAGGTTACGCCTATGAACATCGGCGAGTTGCTAAGGCTAGCTTCTACGACAATCCGCCTTCCTGGGATAAGCGGCGGCCTCTACTTACTAGGCCGCATCTTGCAAAAGCTGCTCTCTGCTCAAAATGTTGCGATCGGAAGCACGGTGACCGGAAGCGTGACCGTGCTGGATCAAATTGGTCTGACACTGTCGCGAGCACGAGCCTCCAGCAAGGAGATAGATGAGCAGCTCAAGGGCTTCATGAAGTACGCCTTACTTCTCGCTGGGCTGCCGTTTAAGATTGGGACGGCGATCACGGCCGCATACATTACGCACGTGCTAACAATTCTTCTCCGGCTGGCTCTCGGGCAAGCAACTAACGCAATCATTCGCGCGGACCAAGATGCTTAGCTCTCGCTGATCTGATAGCCAAGCGATTTGTTCGCCCGCTTCACGAAGCCGCGTCTAGCGTAGTCAGTGCTGATTGCTCCCTTCGCAGTCGAAACACTGCGCCGCCTCGCGCATCACTCACAAAATGTTAAGGACTGCGCCTGCGGCGGCTCCGCGTACTTGCCAGTTGGGGTCTGCTAGTAGTTTTGCTATCGGTTCTGGGTCGCGGAGTGTGTTTGCTATCAGGCGGGCTGCTGTGATGCGGACCAATGCGGAGTCGTGACCGCTGAACGCGCACAAGCGAGCGCGCGCGCTGCCGCTGTGAGCTGCTAGCTCTGCGGCTGCCTCTGCACCTGGCAGCGTGAACATCGCTGACAGCTCTGTCAGCGTGCTGCGTGCCGCCGAGTCGTCCGGACCGAGCAACAGCGCCAAGGCGAGCCGAACTGTGTCTGCTTTCTCCACCCGCAGTCGCGCGCGCACGCCAGCAAGGTCGCGCTCGCTCGCGGGCAAGCGTTGCAGCACGGTGGCCGCGCGTGCACGCAGCGTGACGTCCGGGGAGCCCAAGGCTGCAGTGATGGCGGCGCGTGCCCGCGCAGCTTGCCGCGGCGGCTTCATGTTCAGCAGCGTGATCGCCGCGCTGATGCTCTGCTCGCTCACCGCCGCTCCCAGCTGCCGATCCAAGACCGGCTCCGCCCGCTCCGGTGCGACGCGCGCGAGCGTAGACAGGGCCGCAGCGCGCACGTGCTCGTCGGGATCGTGGGTCGCCGCTTCCACGGCATCGGCGACTGACCCGCCGTAGCGCTCGAGCGCGTGCAGCGCGAGCACCCGCAGCTGCGGTGTCGGATCGAAGCGGCTGGCCTCGATCAACACCGCCCTGTGCTCGGGCGCGGCGCGACCCAGCAAGGCCAGCGCAGTCGAGCGGCGCTCCGGCCTCGGGGAGCGCAACGCCGCCGCGAGCAGCTGGGCGTCGCGCTCGGGCGCGAGCGCCTGGACCGCGCTGTCGGCGACCTCGGGGTCCGGGTGATCGACGAGGCCGCGCAGCTCACGCCGGGCCGCTTCGTCGCCCAGCTGGGTACGCAGCCGCAGCGCCTCGGCCCGGACGGGCGCGGACTCCCCAGACTGAGACAGCTCGTCGAGCAGGTCGGTCGCCCTTGTCCCCAACATGGAGAGCTCGATGAACGCTGACCGGCGCTCGGCGGGGTCTTTTGAGCGGACCGCCTGGAGCAAGACGCTCTCGCTGAGTGTGCGCAGCACAGCGGGGGAGCGGTCTTGCTCGTAACGCGAGTAGGCGCTGCGGAAATCACCGCGAGCGATGTCGCTCGACACGCGGGCGCGGAGGCCCGAGCCGGCGCAGCTACACAGACACACGTAAACACTCAGACAGTACGCCCATCGCATGCGCGCAAGCTTAGACGAAGCTTTGCAGCAAACTCTATCTTCCCGTACGCGTGCCCCGTGCCCGTGGCCCGTACACGCGCTCCATTCCCGAGCCGCGATAGCAGCGCGGCTGGTTCGAGATCGGGTGAGGGAGGATCGCGCACGGGCACGGGCACGCGTACGTGGAGATGATGCTGAGCTGTGAGCGTTGCCACGAATGCGCGTTGCCGAGACGCAAAAGGATTGTCTCAAAAGGCTCGCGCGCTAACGTCCATTGGCCTTGTGATTGCACTGCCGCTCGGGGCAGCATCGCACCCGCCCCGCTGTTAGCGCAGCGCGGAGTACTAAGGAGACTAAGACGCCATGCAAGGACTGATGCAGGATTGGCCGCTCGTTGTGTCGAGCATTATCGACCACGCGCGCCTCAACCACCCTGAACGCGAGATCGTGACGCGCTCGGTCGAAGGACCGATTCACCGCTACACGTACCGCGACATGCATGGTCGATCGAAGCGGTTTGCCAAAGCCCTCACGCGCCTGGGCGTGAAGCAGGGCGGCGTGGTCGCGACGTTGGCCTGGAATACCTACCGGCACATGGAAGCCTGGTACGGCATCATGGGCATCGGCGCGGTCTGCCATACGCTCAACCCGCGCTTGTTTCCCGAGCAGCTGATCTACATCGCGAACCACGCCGAAGATCAGTATCTCCTGCTCGACCTCACCTTCGTGCCACTGGCCGAGGCGATCGCTGCGAAGCTGCCGACGATCAAGGGCTACATCATCCTCACCGATCGCGCGCACATGCCGCAGACCAAGCTGCCGAACGCGATCTGTTACGAAGAGCTGCTCGCCGCAGAAGACGAGAACTTCGACTGGGTGAAGGTCGATGAGAACGCGGCCGCAGGCCTTTGCTACACGTCCGGCACCACCGGCAACCCAAAGGGTGTCGTGTACTCGCACCGCTCGAACGTGCTGCACGCGCTCACGCTCAACAGCGCTGACTTCATCGGTCTGCGCTCGCTCGACTCAGTCATGCCGATCGTGCCGCTGTTCCACGCGAACGCGTGGGGCATTGCGTTTGCAGCGCCGATGAGCGGCTCGAAGGTCGTGCATCCCGGCGGCAAGCTCGACGGCGCGAGCGTGCACCAGCTTCTGGTCGAAGAAGGCGTGACCTTCACCGCCGCAGTGCCGACGGTGTGGCTCGGCCTCTTACAGCACCTCGAAGCCAACCCCGATGCGAAGCTGCCCAAGCTCCAGCGCGTGGTCGTCGGCGGCTCGGCCTGCCCGCGCATCATCATGGAGAAGTTCGAGAACAAGTACGGCGTGACGATCCTGCATGGTTGGGGCATGACCGAGATGAGCCCGGTCGGCACCGTCAGCAGCCTGAAGGCCTCGCAAGAGAGCCTCACCCACGAACAGAAGCTCGACGCCAAGCTCAAGCAAGGTCGTCCGCCCTACACCGTCGAGATGAAGATCATCGACGACGCCGGCAAAGATGTTGCTCGAGACGGCAAAACTTTCGGCCACCTCGTGGTGCGCGGGCCAGCCATCGCGAGTGCCTACTTCAAGGGTGATGGCGGCGAAATCCTCGACAAGGATGGTTTTTTCGACACGGGCGACGTGGCGACCATCGACGGTGAAGGCTTCATGGCCATCACGGACCGCGCGAAGGATGTGATCAAATCGGGGGGTGAGTGGATCTCCTCGATCGAGCTCGAGAACATCGCCGTGGGTCACCCCGCCGTCGCAGAAGCTGCGGTGATCGGCCTGCCGCATCCCAAGTGGGACGAGCGTCCGCTGCTGATCATCGTGAAAAAGCAGGGGCAAAACGTGACGAAGGACGAGGTGCTCAAGTACTTGGAAGGCAAGATCGCCAAGTGGTGGACGCCTGACGACGTCGTTTTCCAGGACGAGATTCCGCACACTGCGACGGGCAAGATCCAGAAGAGAGATCTGCGCGAACAGTGGAAGGATCACAAGCTTCCCACCTGATGAGGTGGTGAGGGTGCAGCGGAGCTTGCCGCCATCCGCTGCACCGCGCTTACCTTTCCCGCGTTCGCCTGCACGCTCGAACGCGCGCCCGAATGAAACCGTTCAGACCTCAGCTATCATTGAGAAATAGCTGCTCGCTGCGCTGCTGCGAGAAAGGTTGCGACGGTCCAGGTGCTCGGAAAGCTCATCGGCAACTACCGCATCATCAGAGAGCTCGGCGGCGGCGCGATGGGAAAGGTCTATTACGCGGAGCACGCGTTGATGGGCCGCCGCGCTGCGATCAAAGTCATCCGCGACGAGCTGTCTTCTGATCAAGAGTCCGTGCAGCGCTTCATCAACGAGGCGCGCCTGGTCAGTCGGATCGGGCATCCGAACATCGTCGAGATCACGGACTTCGGGCAGTACGAGTCGCGTTACTACATCATCATGGAGCTGCTCGAGGGCGAGACGCTCGAGGAGCGGCTGACCCGCGAAGGCAAGCTCGACGAAGTCACAGCCGTGCAGCTCACGATCTGCATCGCTGACGCGTTGCGCTCCGCGCACGAGCTCGGCGTCGTGCATCGCGACTTGAAGCCCGAGAACATCTTCCTCGCGCAACGTGCGGGGCTAGAGCTGCCGGTCGTCAAAGTGCTCGACTTCGGCATCGCCAAGCTGATGTGCGCGCCGGGCAACAACGGGCAGTCGACGAGCCCGGGTGCGGTGATCGGGACGCCCCAGTACATGTCGCCTGAGCAATGCCAAGGCGACGAACACTTAGATCACCGCAGTGATATCTATTCGCTCGGTGTGATTCTGTATCGCATGCTCGCGGGGCGCGTGCCGTTCGAGCGCGACTCGGTGATTCAGATCATGTCCGCGCACATTCACGCGGCGGTGCCTTCGCTGCGCGCGTTGCGATCCGACGTCTCACAGCGCGCGGAGACGGCGGTTCTCAGAGCGCTGCAGAAGAAACCGGAGCAGCGCTTCAGCGACATGCTTGGGTTCCGCTACGCGCTCGAAGGCCGCGTGACGACGCCCGTGCCGCCGGCCGACAATGTCGACAATGAGGTCGCGCACAGTGCGACCGAACCGCCTACGCAGCTCGTCATCAACCAAGAAGCGCAGCGCAAAGTGGGCGACAGGCTCGCGCAGATCTTGGTCGAGCGCATCCATCGCAACAAGCTGGTACTGCCTGCGATGCCCGCCGCTGCGACCGAATGCCTGAGGCTCTTGAATCTACCGGACAACAACCTCGACAAGGTGCTGAAGATCATCGCCAAGGATCCGATCATCGCGCCCCAGGTGATGCGACGTGCGAACAGCGCGATGATGAGTCGCTCGAACGCCACAAAAACCCTCGACCAAGCGGTCACCCGTTTGGGCGTGCGCGCGCTGCGCGAGCTGATCATGAACGTCTCGGCGCACCAGCTCTTTCAGTCGAAGAACGCCTCGATCCGCAAGCACACCAAGAGCTTGTGGGATCACTCGGTGGCTGTGGCTGTCGTTTCTCGCGCGCTCGCCAAGCGCAAAAAGGACATCGATTCGGAACGGGCGTACCTCGCTGGCCTGCTCCACGATGTCGGCAAGCCGGTTGCGGCGGCGCTGCTCTTGGAGCTCGAGAAGAGCGTCGATGGACCGCAGCGCGGATGGCTCGAAGGCGGCGCATGGCTCGGCGTCGTCAATGAATGCCACCGCGAAGTCGGGGTGGCGCTGGCACGCTCGTGGAACCTGGATGAAGACGTGCTGCTCGCAATCGCGCGCTGCGATCGCTTCATGACCGAGAGTCCCACATCGATCACCAACGTCGTGTGTTACGCCAACGCGTTGGTGAAAAAAGCTGGCGTGTGCGTCGGCGAGGTCGACACCGCTCACAACGAGAGCCTGCTGCGCGAAGGCGCCACGATCTTCAAGCTCACCGACGAGATGACCGAGACGCTCGTCAAAGAGCTGCGCGCGAGTGAGACCGATGTGGCTTGAAGTCACCCCGCGCTGGCACATGGCACAACGCGCGGCACCGCGACTTGCGTGACAGAGCTGGGGCCGTATTGGGGGCTTTTTTCCAAGCTCGCCGGCCGGGCATGGTCTGTGCTGTTCGAGGGCACCATGTTCGAACGAACGTCGAGATCTTTGGTCCTCACTGCGAGTCTGCTGCTCCAGCTTTCGGGTTTCGGCTGCGAGGACGCGCCTGCGTCTCCCGTCGAAGATGCCGGTAGCAGCGGGGCCGGGGGCCTTGCTGCTGGTAGCAGCGGACGCGTTGCGGCTGGTAGCGGCGGCGCTGGGGAGGCCGCAGCTGACAGCGGTGGAGCAGGGAGCGCGGGAGCTGCTGCGGCGGCCGGCAAGGCGGGGTCCGCCGGGAATACCGCAGCTGTTGGCGGCGAGGCGCTCGATCGCAGCACGGTCCAACCCAACGTAACACCCGAGGTCGAAGACTCGGCTTATGCGGCGCTGATCGCGCAGCTCAATCAGTTCGGCTTGGAGCTCGGTCGCCGGCAGGTCGAGGCGAACAAGCTGAGTGATAAGAACACGGTCTTTGCGCCGATCAGCGCCAGCATCGCGCTTTCGATGACGTATGCCGGCGCACGCGGCGTCACGGCGACCGAGTTCGAGGCGGCGCTGACCGGTGGCATCGCGGCCGACAGCTATCATACCGGCATCAATAGGCTGTCCCGAGAGCTGGCATCGCGCACGGGAGGTTGGAACGACGCGTGGGGCATGCGGAGTAACAATGAGCTGAACATCGCTGACGCCTTGTATGTCGAGGCCGAGCTGGACGTGCTGCCAGGGTTCCTCGATCAGCTCTCGCGCGACTACGACAGCGGCGTGCATCGCTCGGACTTCCAGCACGACTTCGAGGCGGAGCGCGTGCGCATCAACGACTGGGTCGCGGGCGAAACTAACGACAAGATCAAAGACCTGCTGACACCGGGGGTGCTGGACGCAGATACGCGCATGGTGCTGGTCAACGCGCTCTACTTCTACGGGAGCTGGCGCGACAAGTTCGCTGTGGCCGGCACCTCCGCCGCGGACTTTCACACGCTCGCGGATCAAACAGTGAGTGTGCCGACCATGCACAAACAGCTGCTGTTCTCAGTGTACAAAGAGACAGATGCTTTCGCGGCGGTCGACCTGCCGTACGTCGGTGATCATCTCAGCATGTTGTGCGTGCTGCCAAAGGCGGGCCAGTTCGAGAGCGTGCGAGATGCGGTGTCGGGTCAGTGGTTCGAGTCGACATTGAAAGACACCAAACGCGTGACTGTGAATCTGGCGTTGCCCAAGTTTAAGATGACCACTGACAGTTTGAGCTTGAATGAGAGTCTAAAAGCGATGGGCTTCACGACTGCGCTCTCGGACGCCGCGAATTTTAGCGGCATAAGCGCGGACGGCGGGCTGAAGATCGGCGACGTTGTACAAAGAGCGTTTATCGGTGTGGATGAAACCGGCACCGAAGCCGCGGCGGCGACTGCGGTGACTGTCGCGCCCGCCGCTGCTCCGGTGGAGATCGTAGACCTGACCCTCGACCGGCCATTTCTATTCTTCATCCATGACGACAGCGGGATCGTGCTGTTTTCTGGGCAAGTCGTCGACCCTTCAGCAGGGTGAGGGCGTCAGCGTGCGCGCGCGAGGATCTCTGCGTCGCTGAGCTTGCAATCGAAGCCGCGGCCGCTCTCGAAGGAGTAGTCAGCATAACAGGTGTCTTCGATGCGCAGCACGTGGTGGCAGGCGTCGTCCTCGCACGTGCTGTATCGGACTTCGACGTCGAAGCTCTTGGCTGCATCCGCGGCGTAGCGCTTGTGGAGCGCGTCGCATTGCGCGGTGCATACGGGATCTCCGACTATGCACGGTTCATCGAGCTCGCTGTCGTCCCACAAGCATGTGCCCGCGCGACCGCGCGCGAAGCAGCCCGTGCCTTCCGGGCCGAGGAAGATCCAGCCGTTGCTGCTGAGGCAGGTGCAGGCCATGCCCGAGGTGACGCCTGCGATCTCGACGCGTGCGCATTCGCCGCCTTTGACTGCCAGCGCGACCTCTGCGGGCGCTCTGAGCTTGCGCGCGAGCTCGGCGGCGCGACGTTCGCATTGCATCGGGTCGCACGCTGCGCTCTGCGCGTTGCTGAGCTGGGCCGCGTCTATTTCGGCGCTAGCCTCGGCGTCGCGTGCGGTGGGCACGCTGGCATCCAACGCTGCGACGGCGTTGTCGGTGCTGATTTGTTTCGCCTCGCACCCCAGTAGCGCTGCACCGAGCGCGAGAGAAAGCAGGAAGGTTGCGCGCATGCCCGCGCTTATTGCACATTCGCGAGCGCTCACTGAGTCCCTGTTGGGGCTGCGTTCACGTGCAGTGGGTCAAAACTCCGCACGTTCGCAGCGGTCGGATGTACGGTGGCGAAGCTGCCGACGTGCCCGCAACAGGACACAATGCGCGCACAATGCGGGCAGAGATCCAACGTGCGCTTCGGTTTGTTGCTGAGCATCTCGATCAGCCGATCACGGTAGCGGATGTCGCGCGTGCGGCGCACCTGAGCGAGTTCCATCTGCACCGCGTGTTCCACGCGCAAGTGGGCGAGTCGGTTGGGCGCTTCATCACCCGGCGCAGGCTCGAACAGGCCGCACTGCGCTTGGCGTATGAGCCTGCGGTTCCAGTGACCGAGATCGCGCTGGCGAGCGGTTATTCGTCGAGCTCCAACTTCTCAAAGGCATTCGCGGCGTACTTTGGCTGCAGCCCATCGCGCGTGCGCGCGCCGACGGGCGAGCTTGTGCCTGCGGTCGGCAAGCTCAGCGCGCGCTTTGTTCCTGAAGACTTGTTCGCGTTGCTGCCGGAGGAAGATCTCGCCGCGCGGCAGCGTGTGGCCAACGATTGGAATCAGCGCGTGCGCTTCGTCGATGCGGATGCGCTTCATTTCGCGTGCCTCGCGAGTCCGGGCGGCTACGACTTCGAGGTGTTGCAAGCTACTTGGGCTGAGCTGATCGCGCGCGCTGTGCAGCTCGGCTTGACGCGCGACGATGATGTCGATGCCTGGGGCATGGCGCACGACAGTCCGGATCTGACGGCGCCAGAGCGCTGCCAATACCACGCGTGTGTGCCCTGCCCTGTCGGAACAGCGCTCGCTGCGCCGCTGTTCGCCGGTGTGCGCCGCGCGGGACGCTACGCCGTGTTCCATTACCAAGGACCGGTCGCTGGCGTCGCAGAGGCGTATCGCAGCATTTATTCCTGCTGGTTCCGCGAGAGCAGCCTGGTTCCTGACGACTACGTACCGCTCGACCATCACATCGGGAATCACCCGAAGGATGGCCAGGTGGAAATAGAGCTGTGGCTGCGGGTCCGCGCCGCAGTCTAGGAGCGCAGCTTCGCAGCCTAGGAGAAGCGTGCGTGCGCTCGACGGGTGAGCGTTCTGCCATTGTAAACGGAGGCCACCATGGGCGTGCTGGAACAGAAGCGACGAATCCTCATCACCGGTGCATCACGCGGCATCGGCCGAGCCACTGCGCTCGCGCTCGCGAGCCGCGGCCACGAGGTGATCCTCGCGGCCCGCGACGAAGCCCGACTGCAAGAGGTCGCCGCCGCCATCCGCGGCCACGTCGAGATCGCGCCGATGGATCTGTGCGATGAAGCCAGCGTACGCGGTGCGATCGATCAGCTGCTGGCACGCGGACCGATCGATGTGCTTGTCAACAATGCGGGCTGCGCTTCGCAAGCGACGTTTCTCGACCAGAGTGAAGCCACGCAGCGTAACGAGATGGAGCTCAACTACTTCGGTGTGCTGCGCGTTACGCGCGCGCTGTTGCCGAGCTTCATCGCACGCAAGCGCGGCCAGATAGTCAACGTGTCGTCCATTCTCGGAAGCGTCGGGGCACCTACACTCGCGAGTTACGGAGCGAGCAAGGCTGCGCTCGAAAACTTCTCACAAGCCCTCGCAGGCGAAGTCGCTCGCTTCGGCATACGGGTCACCGTCTTCGTCGCGCCGCACACGCAAACCGAGCTCGGCCAACGCATCGCCTTTCGTGGCGTACACAGCCTGCCCGCAGAATACGTAGCCAAAGAGCTGGTCCACGCGATCGATCACGCGCCACCGCGCTACGCAGCCAGCCCCGTCTACCGCATGCTGCTGCGCGTAGCGGCCTGGTTCCCACGCTTCACGCAACGCCGCGTCGCAGCATCCGTAAGCCACTTACTCTCAGCGGAGTGAAGTCTGTGAGAAGAGGAATCGCGATTCGACGCCAGACGCCGCCGAAGAACGTCAGCACACTCGAGATGTGCTACGCCCACTTACGCAAACACGTGCGTAACGCAGCGGAGCATCTTCGTTCTTAGGCGGCCCTGGCGTCCCTTGGCGATTAATCTCGAATCCCCCCGACCCGAGCAGCTGATGGCTGCGGGCTCCGCGGGGCTCAGAGTCCAGTGGCGGCGCGGGACATGCCCGTGCGGTAGCTGGGGTAGCGGAGCTTGACTTGTAGCTGCGTGCGGGCGCGCGAGCTGTCGACTACGCGGTCAGCTTGGAGCGTGGCGTGCGCTTGCTCGAGTGGGATGCTTGGCGGCAGCGGACAGCCGTACGTTTCGCATATGAAGCGCAAAACCTCGATATGCGGCGCCGGCTCTTCGTCGGCGATGACGAACGTATCGGCGCGCGCGGGGTGATCACCAGCCGCGAGCGCAAAGGCCGCGAGGTCTTCGACGTGGATGCGCGAGAGCATGCGCCGCCCATCGCCAGGGATCTGATGCTCGCCTCGGATCACGCGCATATGCAAGCCGCGATCCGGGCCGTAGATGCCCGAAGCGCGGAGCACCGTCGCGCCTTGCTCGCGGTACATGCTCTCCGCACGCAGGATACGCGCGGAGCGATCGCTGGGCGGCGACGGAGGCGTCACAGTGTCGTCGATCTTGCCGCGCAGCTCACCGAATACACCTGTGCTCGAGATGTATGCGATCGAGTGTGCGCCGGCCAAGCTCTTCGATACGACATCGTCAGTCGCAGGATCGGGCTGGAAAGCCACAACTACGTGCGTCTCCTTGTCCACGTGCTCACGAATGCTGGCGTCGAGCGCTGGCGCTCGCAGGATCAGCGCAGGCTCCGAAGCCAACGCCCGCGCGCGCTCTTCGTTGCGAACCGTCGCGACGACTGGCAAGCCGCGCGCCGCTGCTTGCCGCAACGCTGCGGTGCCTGTGTAACCACAGCCGAGGATCAGAACACGTGAGTATGCCATCGCTGCAGTGTGCTTTATTCTGGATCAGACGGCGATGATTCCAGCAGCACTCTCCGCAGCCGATCCGGGTAGTCGGTGATGATTCCGGTCACACCCGCTGCCACGAGGCGCTGCATGCTGTCTGGCTCATTGCAGGTCCAAACATTGATCTGCTTGTCAGCCGCGCGCAAGGCCTCGATCGCGGCGACGTCTAGCTTGCCATCTGCGGCATAGACCCCCATTGCGTCGCAGCTCGGATGGTACGCGTCAGCGTCCAATAGGGCGAGGTATCGGACCGGGTCAGCCAACCCGTCACTGCTGAGCACGCCGGTCGCGATCTCTTCGTTGCGCGCTCGGACATCCATCAAAGCGCGATGATCGAAGCTGGTGACAAGCACTAAACGGCGTGCTCGCGCGCGATCCACGCACTCCAGCACCCGCGGCGCGAGCTCACGGTACATGCGAGGGATCATCTTGAGCTCGATGTTCACGAACGTCGAGTCGGCCTCCGCCAACTCGAGCACCTCGTCGAGCGTCGGGATACGTACTGCACGCGCGCCGTCCGCAAACCAACTGCCGCCATCGAGCTCGCGCAACTCCGCGAGGCTGAAGTCAGAGATGAAGTAGCTGTCCCGTCCCGGAAAGCGATCCGCTGCGTCCGTGCAGCGCAACACATCGTCGTCGTGATGGACCACCACGTGCCCGTCGGCGGTGAGATGCACATCCAGCTCGAGCACGTGCGCACCCAGCTTCGGCGCGAGCGCAAAGGCCGGAAGGGTATTCTCCGGCTCGTACGCGCGCGCGCCGCGATGCGCGATGTTCAAACACTCTGCCTCGAGCGCCTCGTTCCACCAACTGATTCGCGATCCCGCGCGCGACATTACTGAGAACCGGTAGAGAGCGCCGGCGGAAGGGTCGCAGCCACGCGGCTGCTCGGCAGACGTGGGGCCGCGGGCAGGCCAGTTACGTCCAGGATCTGCTGCTCGTCGAGCGTCTCCTTCGAGAGCAGCGCTTCGACCAGCGCGTCGAGCTGTGGGCGATGTTCCCTCAGGAGCGACTTCGCGAGCTCGTGACTCTCGTGGATGATGCGCTGCACCTCTTTGTCGATGCGCCGCGCGGTCTCCTCGCTGTACGGCTTACTGGAACCACCACCGCCGAGATACGGGTTATGCGCCGCTGCCAGCTGCACCATGCCGAGCTCATCACTCATGCCCCAGCGCGTCACCATGTTGCGCGCGAGGTTGGTCGCTTGTTCGATGTCGTTCTCGGCGCCAGTTGTCTTGGTGCCGTACACGACCTCTTCCGAAGCGCGCCCACCGAGCATGCCGATGATGCGCGCACGCAGATAGGCTTCGGGATAGTTGTAACGATCAGTCTGCGGCCGCTGATAGGTCACGCCAAGCGCTTGCCCGCGCGGCACGATCGTCACGCGATGCACGGGATCCGCACCTGGCACCACCAGCCCCAAGATTGCGTGTCCGCTCTCGTGATAAGCGATCCGCTCGCGATCTTCCTGGCTCAAGAGCAGCGGGCGCTCGGGCCCGAGCACGATCTTCTCGAGCGCATCGAGAAAGTCAATCTGTTGCACTTCAGTGCGCTCACGGCGCGCAGCTAGCAACGCCGACTCGTTGACCAAGTTCTTCAGGTCTGCGCCAGACAAACCCGGCGTGGTGCTCGCGAGCTCACCGAGACTCACGTCCGCTGCGAGCGGCACCTTGCGCGTGTGCACCTTCAAGATCTCTTCGCGGCCGTTCTTGTCCGGCAGGTTCACCACCACGCGACGATCGAAGCGACCTGGACGCATCAGCGCCTTGTCCAAGATCTCCGGCTGGTTCGTCGCCGCGAGCACGATGATGCCCTCGCGTCCCGAAAAGCCATCCATCTCAGTCAGGATCTGGTTGAGCGTCTGCTCCTGCTCGCTCGATCCACCGAACGCGACTTGCCCGCGCGCACGCCCGATCGAGTCGATCTCGTCGATAAAGATGATCGCCGGCGCCTGTTCGCGCGCCTGCTTGAACAGATCGCGTACGCGGGCCGCACCCACGCCCACGATCATCTCGACGAACTCAGCCGCGCTCATCGAGAAAAACGGCACCCCAGCTTCACCTGCGACAGCGCGCGCCAAGAGCGTCTTGCCTGTACCGGGCGCACCGACGAGCAGCACACCTTTCGGCGCCGAGCCTCCGAGCCGCGTGTATTTCTCGGGCGCACGCAAAAAGTCCACGATCTCTACGAGCTCGTTTTCCGCTTCATCGATGCCCGCGACATCGGCGAACGTCACGTGCGTGTCCGCATCTTGATCGTAGCGGCGCGCTTTGCTCTGGCCGATGCCCATCAAGCCGCCACCGAGCCCACCCCCCGCACGGGAAGCGCGGCGGAACATCCAGAAGTAAAAGCCGATGATCAAGATCGCCGGACCGAACCCGATCAGCAGCGTGCGAAACGCACCGCCGCCGGACTGCAGCGACTCCGCGCGAATCTCGACGCCATTGTCGAGCAGGAGCTGCTCGAAGCCCGGGTCCAAGAACACCGGCAGCGTGGTCACGAACGTCTTCGAAGTGCGCTGCTTACTTCCCCAGTCTTTCACTTCTTCTTTGGGGGGCCAGGTCACCTCTTTGCCGAAGCGACCTTCCAGCATCTCGCCGCGCGCATACACCGCTTGCACGTTCTTCGCTTTGACCTCGGTCTTGAAGGTCGTGTACGGGAGCGTGATCGGCGCGTCGGGATCGACGAAGAACGTTTTGACGAGCAAGTAGTTGAGCCCGAGCATCAGCAAAAACGTCAGCCACATGCGCCGCGGCGGCATGTGCTGCTTAGACTGCGGAGACTTACGGTCTGGGCCGCCCGTTTTGGAAGTCGTCGGAGGGAGCTTCTTGCCGCCACTCCAGTCCCGCTGCGATGGTTTCTGGAGGCCGCTTTGCCCGTTCATCTCCACACTCCCTGTCAGCTCAGGCTGATTCTTCAATGCGCTAATCACTCGCTTAAGCAGCGAACCCGATGGGGTCAATGGTCCAAGGGTCCAATGGACGCGTCGTAGCAGAGTGCTCTTGCGCTGTCGCGAAACTATGGAGGTTTTTGCCCGCGCAAAGCGAGCCCGGGCACCGGTTTTCAGCGCGATTCATTGCGCAGAGCGGCGCGCCAGAGTCTTTCCAAAACTTATGGGGCCACCCCGACTAAGCGTCGAGTCCCACGCGCGAGCACGAGAGCTGTAGCTTCGCGAGACGCGACGTGCGAAGCATCCGGAGCCATGAGCAGCCCAGTCCCTCCTTCTGCAACAGCGCCACACAACCGTGACCTGCGCTTTGTGATTATCGGCGCCGGACTCTCCGGGATCATGAGTGTGATCGCCCTCGAGCGCGCCGGCTATCGCAACATCGCCCTGTACGAAAAGGCCGAAGGGTTCGGCGGCACCTGGCGCTTCAACACCTATCCCGGCGTCGGCTGCGATGTGCCGTCGCACGTGTACAGCTACTCGTTCGCACCGAATCCCGACTGGAGCCGCGTGTTTTCGCCGGGCAACGAGATCTTGGCGTACATCGAGCAAGTCGCCGAGCGCTACCGCGTCGCAGAGCGCGTACACTTCGGCGAAGAAGTCACGCGCTGCACGTACGAGAACAAGCGCTGGGAGATCGAGACCGCGCGCGGTCGCCGCGATCGAGCCGATGTCTTGATCGCAGCCAGTGGCGTCACGCACCATCCGCGCTTGCCCGAGCTCAAAGGCATCGAAAGCTTTGAGGGCGCCGCGTTCCACACCGCGCGCTGGGATCACAACGTGGCGCTAGACGGCAAGCGCATCGGCGTCATCGGCACGGGCTCCACGGCGGTGCAGCTGGTGGCTGCGCTCCAGCCGCGCGCGCAGCAGCTCAGCCTGTTCCAGCGCACCCCGCAGTGGATCATGCCGCAGGACAACCAGCCCTACGACGACGCCACGCGCGCAGGGTTCCGCGATCAGCCGGAGCTGATGCAAAAGCATCGCGAGCACCTGTTCAAACGCTTCGCGATGAACTTCTCAGACGCTGTGATCGACGTGAACTCTCCGGGGCTGCAGGTGATCGAGCAAGTCAGCCGCACGCATCTGGAGTCGGCCGTCTCTGACCCTGTGCTGCGCGAAAAGCTCAGGCCCAACTACCGGGCGGCCTGTAAGCGCTTGATCATCAGCTCGCAGTTTTACCCCGCGATCCAGCAGCCTAACGCTGAGCTCGTCGTCGAAGGCATCGAGCGTGTCGAGCCGAACGGCATCCGCACGCGCGACGGCCGCCTGCACGAGCTCGACGTGCTCGTGTACGCGACCGGCTTTCGCACCGACCAGTTCATCCGGCCCACGGAAGTCCGCGGCCGCAGCGGCGTACGGCTCGACGAAGTCTGGGGCGGCAGTCCCACAGCGTATCTGTCAGTCGCGGTCCCCGACTTCCCCAACTTCTTCCTGCTCAACGGTCCGAGCAGCCCGGTCGGCAATTTCTCGCTGATCGAGGTGGCCGAGCTGCAGATGCGCTACGCCCTCCAGCTCGTCGAAAAGCTCCGCACCGGCGAATGCGACGAGATCTGCGTGAGCGGTCCTGCAGCCGACAGCTTTGAGGCCGAGCGCGTGGAAGCTACCAAGAGCACCGTCTGGGTCACCGGCTGCAAGAGCTGGTATCTCGACGATCGCGGCGTCCCCGCATCCTGGCCGTGGAGCCTCGAACGCTTCCGCAGCGTGATGGAAGCCCCGGACTTCAGCGCGTTCGAGCTGCGCTAGGCTAAAGCCGCTCCTGCAAGTGCACGCTGACCGCGTCGCCGGCTGCCTTGCCGAGTCGCTCGCGCAGGCTCGCCTTGATCGGCAGCTTATGGCGGCCGTCCCCGAGCGCCATGAAGCTCGATTGGAACGCTTCGCCATCGATCGTGCCGCGCACCTTTACGAGGCCGCGCGTCCCGAAGAACTCGGCCGAGCCCGGCATCACTACGTACGTCCAGCCGCCGGGATTCGGGCTCTTCTCCAGCTTGGCGCGGAACTTCTTGTCGAGCGCACGCTTCTTACCCGCAGCCTTTTTCTTACTCGCCATCGCGTAGTGTTAGCGCTGACTACGGCAAGGTAAAGCCCTGAGCGCGCAGCGTGCTCGTGAGCGCCACCAGCGGCAAGCCCATGATCGCAGTAAAGTCCGCACCCTCGATACGCTCGACCAGCGTGATGCCGCGCGCCTCGATCTTGTAGCTACCCGCGCAGTCGAACGGCTGGTCAGCCTGCACATAGCGCGACAGCTCATCCCGCGTGAGCGCGCGCATATGAAGCACATGCACATCGACATGCTCCAGCACAGCGCCACCGGGACACAACAGTGCATACGCAGTGATCAGCCGATGCGATCGCCCCGACAGTCGAATCAACTGCTCGAGCGCACGCTCCGCGCTGCCGGGCTTCCCCAAGATCTGCCCCTCGACCTCTACCAATTGATCCGACCCAAGCACATGCGCATCAGGCCACTCCCCCGCGACACTGCGCGCCTTTTCCCGAGCCAAGTGCAACGCCAGCTCAGCTGGCGCCAGCCGAGGATCCTTCAAGGCCTCCTCATCGCAGCTCGGAGCGACAGCGCTGCACTCGACACCGAGTCGCGTCACGAGCTCACGACGATACACAGACGTAGACGCAAGGACGAGCACAGGCATGAAGCGCTTGTGTCACGCCATGGATCGTCGATCAACATGCCAAAATTAGTCGGCCTTGGGCGGCGCGCTGCCGATGAACACACATTCTTGGCAGGAGGAGGCCGTGCTGTCGCACTCCTCGCCGCTTTCGACCTTGCCGTTGCCGCAGTACGGAGGACAATCTTTGTCTTGATATTCTGAGATGCCCGAGGGGCAGCAGCGATCAGAGACCTCGCCGCTCGGCCCCTTCATGAAGATCTCACAGCTCGGATGGCACTTATCGTTGTTGTTGTCGGTGTAACGAGCCATCTCGCATGGGTTCGCTCGCGGCGCACAAACGCCGCAATCCCCATCGCAAACCTCGCCGGTCTCGACCATGCCGTTGCCACAGGTCGGCCCACAGTCGATGTCGTTAGAGGCAGTCGCGCCCGACGGGCAGCACCTGTCGCTGGACCTTCCGCTCGGCCCCTTCAGCGAGATCTCACAGCTCGGATGGCACCTATCGTTATTGTTGTCGACGTACTGAACCGTCTCACACGGGTTCGCGCGCGGCGCACAAACGCCGCAGTCCCCGTCGCAGACCTCGCCCGTCTCGGTCATCCCGTTGCCACAGGTCGGCCCACAATCGATGTCGTTAGATGCGGTCGCACCGTCGGGGCAACACCTGTCGCTGGTCTTCCCGCTCGGCCCATGTGGCGTGGGCACGCAGCGCGGATGACAAGCGTCAGGTGAGTTGACCGACCTGTTCGAGATGCATGCGTTGGCGCTCGGCGGACAGACCGGACACGCCCCATCGCAGATCTCGTCGCCTTCTCTCAAGCCATTGCCGCAGGTTTGGACAGGCTTGCAATCATTGTCATTGTCGGAGGTCGCGCCCGAAGGACAGCAGCCGTCGTCGTCCCGCGCAGCAGTGACCTGCCGAGGGGTGCAGCGGATATGGCAAGGCGCTCCAGTGAGGATGTTCTCTACGCATGCACTACCGGATGCCGCACATCGCGTCGGACAGTCGCCATCGCACTCTTCGCCGCTCTCGCGCACGCCGTTGCCGCATTGCGGATCGCAGTCGCTATCATTGTTCGCGTTGGCGCCGGACGGGCAACAGTAATCCCCGTCTCTCGGATTTCTGACTTCGGTGCGCCGACAGGCCAGCGTGCAGTCACGACCCGTGAGCTCGTCGGTGGTGCAGTAACGACCGTCGTCACAATCGGATTGCCTCGGGCAATTGCTGTCGCACAGCTCTCCGCGCTCGACCACGGCATTGCCGCAGATCGCCATGCAGTCGAGATCGCTGTTGGCGTTGGCGCCGTCCGGACAACAGCCGTCTCCGCTGAGCGGGGCGACGATGGGTATGTACGAACAGCGCGTGCTGCACGTCGCTGCGCTGCCAGTCAGAAAGTCGCGCGTGCACACATCCCCGTCGTCGCACGCAGTCGGGCATGGGGTCTCTGCACTGGTCGTATCGCAAGTCTCGCCAGCCGTGGAATCGACGACACCGTTGCCGCAGCTCGCAGAACAATCCTTGTCCAAGTCATGCGTGCACATGGAAGGACAACAGCCGTCTCCAGCCACGCATTGCTCGATCACTTGCGTCGAACACTCGGCCGTGCACAGCGCGGCATCGCCTGTAAGCGTAGCGATCAAGCACGTGTCTGCGTGGCAGCTGTCGGGAGTGGGACACGGCTGCCGAGGATCGCCGCTCTCGCAGGTCTCGCCACTCTCGACCTTGCCGTTGCCGCACTGCACGACGCAGTCGCTGTCGACCGTCGAATCCGCGCCCATCGGACAACAGCCGTCGCCCGACGCGATCGCTGTGATTTCAGAGGTCACGCACTTTGTCTGACAGCCCGTGCCTTCGAGCAGCCCCGACATGCAACCTTGAGTCGTGCATTCCGTGGGACAAGCGCCATCACCTTGCGCGATGCCCGTATCGCACAGCTCGTCTTGGTTGAGCATGCCATCGCCGCAATCACCAGGCTGGAGACCGAGCGCGCCCGCGTCGCCCTGCATGACACCAGGGTCAGTCATCTGCGGCATTCCGTCCGTGCTCACGACAGCGGCATCCTGCGAAGTGTCAGTCATCATCGCGGGTAGATCGTCTGTCCCGAGCCCCGTGTCGCCGCCCTCAGCGGCACCTTCGCCGACCTCGATCGAGCCGACCTCGTAGTTTGGCAGCGTGGCCGGCTCCACCGTCGCAGAGACGCAGCTGCCCAGCTGACATGTCTCTACGTTGGCGCAGTTGAGGCTCGCGCCCTCCAGACAATCCTCCGTCAAGTACAAGCGCAGCGCGAGCGTCTTCTGCGCCGCAAAGATGCCCTGCGCACGCAGCACAGCGATCGGCTTGTTGCCATCCGAGACCATCGCCGTCACGCGGTAGGACCGCTGTAGCTCACGGGTGCGAGGCACGAGCGCGATGCTGAATGGCCAGCCGGTCGAGCTCGGCTCTTTGGGCTGGAACGTGTACGTCGAGGGTGGACCATCGATTTGGTCCGCCGCATCGCGGCCTTCGATATCGACCTGCAGTTGGTTCGCGAGCTCGCGCACCGTGGCGTCCGCGTGAATGATCAGCATGACTTGCGTGCGGGGTTGCGTGAGCTTGCAACTGCCGCTCAAGGCGGCGACCGCACACAGCAATGCTGAGCTGATTATCCTGCGCATGGAGCGAACCCGCCTAGTGAGCAAACGTCAAGACTTGAGTGGAAAGCCCGGTGTTCCCTGGCACTGGAGGCTCAGGAACGAATTCCGCTGTAAGCGCGACCGCAGTGGCAGCACCGCCCACAACCACAGCGCCCACGATCGCCCAAAACCACCATTGTGAAAGCACGCCTGAGCTGGGCCGGTCGCGCGGCTGCCGCGGCTCGTTCTGCCCCTGCGGGCTGACTACGTCCGCCGCTTGCGGCTGCAGGTTCGTGCTCGCCGCGTTCGCCTCCAGCCGCACCGGGTTGAGCGTGAGCTGAAGGTGTTGAGTCTTTCCACCCTCGATCGAGATCTTATGATTCAGCGCCTGATAGCCATCTGCTTGCACATTGATTTCGTGGTGGCCCAAGTCCAGCTTGAGCTCCCCATCCGTGCGCACGCCATCGATCATGATCGTCGGATGGGCGTCCTCGGGCTTTACGCGCATCTTGAGCACACCCACGAACCTATCGATCCGCGTCAGCAGCGCTTGGATCTCTTGGCGTTGCGGCTCGGACAGCGGAGCGCGCTGCTCAGAGAGAGACGAGCTCAGCTCTCGCTGCGCGCGCACGTACTCTTTGAGCTCAAACGAAGCCTTGCCCATGCCGCGCATGGTGCGAGCGCTCGGACGCAGCGAGTGGGCATGCTGGAACAGCACCCGCGCCTCCGCCCAGTTGCCGGCGTCGAACTCGAGCACGGCGCTCTCGATGTTGCGCTTGTACTCATCGCTCGAGCTCTGCGCGCAGACAGCGCTACGCTGCGCTGCCGCTAAGCACGCGAGCACCACACAAAAGAAACAAAAAGGACTCCACTTACGCTGAGCCAAAGAACGCCCCCCCTGGACGCATAGTCAACGCTGAGTGAAAGCCGATGGGTAGGGGTTTCTACTGCAAAGCGCGCGCGGTATTGGATCTGCGCACGCCGCTTTTGCTCAAACACGACGATAGTGCCGAGCGAACCTGCCAGCGTTGGCGGTGCCGTAGGCTGCCGCGAAAAGGCTCGCTCACCGTGTTGCGAGCAACGAGCCCGTCTAGCTTCCTACAGTCTCCTTCCCAGCTACCAGCGATATCTCGCACCGAGGCCGGCACTTACCATCCAGGTGGTGCGGTAGCTGACGCGCTCCAGCACCTCGAAGTCTCGCGGAAAGCCCAGATAGCGAGCCCGCACGTCGAGGTGGAGCGAGAATGCATCGGTGAGCTGCCACGCCAGCTCGACGAGTGCGCTCAGGGTGCCGGCTAAGTTATTCACTTGCTCCGCGCGGCCGACCTCACTGTCCGGCAAGCGATCAAACAGTTGGATGAAGCCTGCATCGATCCCCAGCGACGGATCGAATACGCCGCCGTGGAGCGGGTGCACACGCGCCTCTGCCGTCAGCTGCCAGACGGTGGCGCGCTCTGCCAGGCCAATGCCCTGCACGACTCCCAGCGACAACCAACGGTGCAATCGCACTCCCGCCGCGACCGAAACCATCCCGTACGCGAGGCCCGTGCACCCGACGAGATCGCTCGCTTCGCGCGTGCATCGACCTCCCTCCAGCGACACGGCACCGTTCAAGCTCAAGCTCAGCTCGAAGCGCGCCCGATCGGGATCCTGCGCGAGTAGATCCCCCTCGTGTGCAGCTACTAGCGGCACAACGCTCAGACAGAAGCCAACAACGAGAGCCGTAAACCCAAGCTTGTTCACCGAGCTAGGATACACAGAAACACGGTTCGGTTAGCGGGCTCTTCTGGCTCACAAGACTTCGTGACGCTGACACGACACCAACCAACCAACCCGTGGCCACCTTGAGTGCCACCGCAAAAATCAGCGCGAGTTGCTGCTCGCGAGCGACTTCGCAGGCGAGCCCCTGCAGCTCGCGCTGCGCCGCAACGACGACACGCGGCTTATCGCCCACCGCTTTGCCTGGACCCACGACCTCCCGCCTCAACCCCGTTAGAAGCTCGCACGATCTTTGCTGAGTGGAGGTCAGGAGGATATGCATGACCACCCAAAGCACCGAATCTCATCCGCACGATGGCCGCGCTGAGGCGGTCGAGATGCCGCTCGAGGTCCGAAACCTCAACGGTGGGGTCGACGGAGAGCTGCGAGCTTGGATCCACGACCGCCTCGGCCGTCAGCTCGGCAAATACGCCGAGCAAATCGAACGCATGGAGGTCAGGTTTGGCGATGAAAACGGACCCAAGGGCGGAATCGACCGCTGCTGCATGGTGCACGTGATCTTGAGCTCGCTGCCACCCGTCGTGGTGGAGTTGCGCGCCGCAGAAGATCGCGAAGCGTTCGACCTCGCGGCGGGCCGCGCGGAGCGCGCGATCAAGCGCAGCATGCAAAAGCACGGATTTTCGAACAAGCACAAAGGTCGACAGCGCGGCGAGCACGGCGCATCCGACGTCGAGAACGTGCAAGCTGCACTGCAAGAATCAGGCATGCTCGACCCAGCCGCCTCGAACTAACACACGAAGCCGGCGCGCCGCTCGGATTGTCCGGGCGCGCGCCGGTGACGTATTCAGCGCCCGAAGCCCCAGCGCCGCGGACGGCGGCGAGCGAACGAGCTTAGGAACGAACGCGGCGGAGTCGCCCACAGACGCGTGCCCAAGTAGGCCAGCCCCAACGCGAGAAGCCCGCCGCCAACGGCTGCGCCCCAAAGACCTCGCTCGCGCAACCTGGCCACAGTGGTCAACGCATAACGTCGTCGACCACCCGCGTCATCGCTGGACTCCGGCACCGTGTTGGCACCGAGCACACTGCCGTCTAGCCCAGGCAGCGTGTCATTCACAAACGCACCACTGCGCGCATCGAGGTCGTAAGCCTGAGTGGTATTTCTCTCTTGGGTCATCGCTCTCTCTTTCTGGTGGATCATCGAGAGTCGACATCTGTCGCAACCAGCATGCCAGCATGCCAGCATGGTCTAAGAACGCGTCAGGGCGCGCCGACCCTGAGCTGCGGATTGTCGCCGTTGTCGCGGAAATGCACGAGCAACCTCAACGCTTCCGTATGCGCGAGCACTTGCGAGCTGCAACGCTAAGCCTGCCGTTGGTCTCGGTACTCGCGCGGGGTCATGCCGGCGTGCTTGCGGAAGTTCGCGTTGAGCGTCGTGTGTGTCGTGAAGCCGCAGTCCCGGCCGATGCGAAGGATCTTGTCGCTGGCGTGTGCCGGGTCGCTCAACCTGCGCTTCAGCTCCTCCACCCGATACTGATTCACGAAGTCGTAGAAGCTCTTCGCGAAGTGATCGTTGAGCACCTGCGAGAGCTGGTACGGCGGAATGTCCAAGCGCTCCGCGAGCACGGTCAGCGCGAGCTCAGGATCCAGGTAAGGCCGTTCAGCCTTGAACAGCTGCTCGATGCGCTGCGCGACAGCATGCGTTTGCTCCGGCTTGAGCCGCGCCTTGAGGATCTTGAACGGCCCCGGTTGCGCGTCCTCCGCGCCCGTCAGCGACGGGATCTGCAGATCGAGAATGCTGATGCGCTCAGGCTCTTCCGTCGCCTCTGCACCACTCCGGACCTGCGCCACCGCCTCGTTGAGGCCCGCGCTGGTAGACGCCGCGACAGGCTCCTCGATGGCTGTCGGCCCAGCCAGGATCTGCGGCTGCACGACGTTCCGATAAGCGATCGCGTAGATCACGATACCGAGCGCCGCGTGCACATACACGAGCAGCGAATGCTCACTGACATAACCAACCATCGAGCCCAGCCACAGCACGATCAGCGCCAACAGCAACCACTTCAGCCACCCGAGGTTGATGCGGTCGAAGTTCGAAAAGCGCCCGGCGAGCGATCGCCTATAGCTATGCACGTGCAGCAGCGCCGCGCCGAAGTAGCACAGCCCGAGCACATCGAACGCGAGTGCCGCTGCCAGCTGCAGCTCGGAGCCACCGCTCAGCTTCTCGGACAAGAACGTTTGGAGCTTGTCTTCGGGCCCCATCAGCAAGCGCGGCAGCTCGACCAACGTGTACAGACCGAACGGCACGAAGTGCAGCCACGGTCGTGGCGACGCCACGCCCGTGAGCGCACGCGCGTACAGATAAAACGCCGGGCCGTACAGGGCGGGCAACGTGTCGATCACAAACAACCAACGCGGATGCCGCTCGTAGAAACCTGTACGCAGGTACAGCACGTACGCGCTGGACACGGTGATCGCGAGGACCGCGAGCGCGAGCAAGCGGTTGGCGCTGCGGTTCTGGCGTCTGGCCCAGAGCACAGCCAATACGAGCAACCCTTGAGCTGCGCATACCAAGTACACGGCGTCGACGGCGTTCACGGCACCGGTCTATCAGTTCCCGCTGAATGGGGCGCGTAGTTGTGCAGACAGATCGACGCTGCCTCGGCAACTAGCCAGTGGCGTCGACCTCTCTTCGGGACAGAACCCCCACTATCAACTGCACACACATCCAGCGTCTCGTGCAGCAAGCGTTAGGTAGGCGGGCATTGCTGCCGTGAACGCCCGCCTACCTATCCTGCCCCTGCTGCGAAGCCGGCCAATCCGCTACGCCGCCGCGACCAGCGCCCGCAGGCGCTCTCGATCGACGATGACGATGCGGCCCCCAAGCCGTTCGATGAGTCCGTTTTTGGCGAGCTCGCGCAGGCACTTGTTCACGCTCTCGCGTGTCGCCTGCACCATGTCGCCGAGCTCTTGTTGCGAGAGCTTGACCTTGAGCACGACGCGCTGTGCATCGAGCGAGGTGCCGATCAGCTCGGACAGCTCGATCAAGCGCTTGGCCAAGCGGCCGCGCACATCGAGGAAAGCGCTGTCGCCAGCGCGGTCGGTCAGGCGACGCACGACGCTCGCCATCGCGGTGAGTAGCTTCTCGCCGATCCTCGGATGCGTTGCGAGCACGCGTCCGAAGTCGCCGCGCCGAATCGCCAGCAGCTCGCAACGATCGAGCACGGTCACTGTGGCCGATCGCGCGCCGCCGTCGAGAAACGAGATCTCACCGATCAGGTCGCCTGGGTGCAAAAGGTTGATCAGCAACTCATCACCGCGAGCATCGCAAGCAGTGACTTTCAGGTGGCCTTTCAGAACGCAGTAGAGGTCAGTGTCCTCTAGGTCGTTCTGACGCATGATCACCTTGCCGCGTTCGTGCTGCCTCCGCATGGCGATCTGCGCGACCATGTCCAGCTCGGTATCGGTGAGCTCGGAGAACAGCCACATCCGGCGTATTTGCTCTCGCACTGGTTCGCTTGGCTTCATGGTAACTCCAGTTCGTCTGCGCTGCGGCGCGACCAGAAGTGGGCGCAACTCGCGAGTTGGCTTGCACGGCCTACTGCCGCTGCAGTGAAAGCTTCACTCTTGCGTTAGATAGATCAGTTACGCCAAATCGCCGAAAGCGAGGTGTGACTAGGTTCACAGGGACGTTGTTTTACGCGTGACGAAACAAGCTTGGACGCACACGTGTAACAGTCGCTGCAGTTGGGCGCGAACCATTCGCACGACCGAGCCCCGCTCCAGCCGCTCTGAGCTTCAGGAAGGTCGTCAGCTCGAGGCGGACTCAGGGGTACGCGCTTCGGGCTCCAAGAAGCCCACGTTCGGCTCGCCTGCGAACCGTTTGCGCATGACCTCGATGGCTGCAGCGTGACTGTCGACCAGCAGGAAGCGCCGGCCTTCGAGCAAGGCCGCGGCGCCCAAGGTCCCGCTGCCCGCGAAGAAATCGCAGACCAGGCTGCCCGGCGCCGACGAGGCCAGCAGCGCACGGCGCACGATCCCGAGCGGCTTTTGGGTTGGGTACCCGAGCTTCTCTTTGCCGGTGGGGCTGACGATGGTGTGCCACCACGTGTCGGTGGGAAGCTTACCCCGCGCAGCTTTCTCCTCGCCGACCAGCGAGGGGGCCATGTAGGGGATCCGGTCCACGGCATCGCGGTCGAAGATGTGGCTGCCCACCTGCTTGGCGTAGAGCAGGATCGTGTCGTGCTTGGCAGGCCAGCGATCGCGCGGGCGGCCGCCGTAGTCGTAGGCCCAGACGATCTCGTTCAAGAAGTTGTCGCGGCCGAAGATCGCGTCGAGCAGCACTTTGACGTAGTGCACCTCGCGGTAATCGAGGTGCACGTACAGCGAGCCGCGCTGCGTGAGCATGCGGTGCGCGTGCTCCAAGCGCGGCGCGAGAAAGGCTTCGTAGTCGGCGAAGCTGTCTGCATAGGCCTGCTCAGACAAGCGCTCGGTGCGGTAGCGATGGCCCCCGAAGCCAACGCGATCCCCAGCTTCGTCGCGCACCGTCCGCAGCTGTGTGCGGCGCTGGACGCGACCCGTGTTGAACGGTGGATCGATGTAGATCAGGTCGACGGTGTCGTCCGCGATGCGGGGCAAAAGCTCGAGGTTATCAGCATGGCAGACGAGCCCTCGCTGCTCGGGAGCCAGCGAGAGGGGAGCGACCGGATTCGACACAACCGGCACATTACCTGCACGGCGCCTGCGGGGAAAGCCGCACCGGCACAAACACTCGACCACGGGCGCGGCATCGCGCACACTTCGGCTCGATTGTGGAGTGTTTCTCGAGCGATTGGTGAGCTGATGTCTGACGCAGCGATTCGTATTTGCTTTGTGTGCCTAGGCAACATTTGCCGTTCACCCACCGCCGAAGGCGTGATGAAGCACCTGGTCAAAGAGGCCGGGCTCGCAGGGCGCTTCGAGATCTCGAGCGCGGGCACAGGCGCCTATCACGTGGGTGAGCGCGCGGACGCCCGCTCGGCGGAGGCCGCGCGCCGCCAGGGCATCGAGCTGACCTCGGAGTCGCGCCAGTTCGTCGCGGACGACTTTGATCGCTTCGACTACGTCGTCGCGATGGATCGGAAGAATCACGCGCATCTGCTGCAGCTCGCGCAGAATTCCAAAGCCCGCGAGAAGATCCACCTGCTGCGTACGTTCGACGCGCGCGCGAAGATCCACGACGTGCCAGACCCTTACTTCGAAGACAACTTCGACGAGGTGTTCGAGATCTGTCGCGCGGGTTGCGCCGGCTTGCTCGAGCACATCGTGCGCGAGCGCGGACTGTCGCGGTAAGCTCGATGACGCTCGCCACTAAGCTGGCTGCGCGCTTGGGCTCGCCCGTCGCGCGCAGCACCCCTGCAGCTGGTGGCGACATCAACCAAGCGTTTCATGTCTGGCTGCGAGATGGCCGCGAGCTGTTCGTGAAGACGCAGAGCGCGGCGTTGCCCGGGCTCTTCCCCGACGAAGCACGCGGGCTCGCGTGGCTCGCGGAAGCGACCGCGTTGCGCGTGCCTGAAGTGTTGTTAGCTTCAGAAGCCGACGACGACGGACCTGCTTGTCTTGTGCTCGCGTGGATCGAGCGCGGCGCACGCGCCCGCGATTATGCGGAGCAGCTCGGCGCAGGCCTCGCACGCCTGCATCGGACGGCTGCCGCGTGCTTCGGGCTCGATCACGACAACTATCTCGCCAGCCTTCGACAAGACAACGCGCGCAGCGAGCGCTGGGGCATTTTCTATGCGGAACGACGGATTGCCCCGCTCACACAGCTCGCCGCTCAGCGCGGCGAGCTGCCACAGGCGCTACAACGCCGCCTCGAGCGACTGCTGGTCCGCATCCCCGATTTGGTGGGGGATGAAGAGCCGCCCGCGCGCCTGCACGGCGACCTCTGGAGTGGCAACGTGCTGTGCGATGAGTCCGGCGCGCCGGCCTTGATAGACCCTGCGGTGTATGGCGGCCATCGCGAGATCGATTTAGCGATGATGCGACTTTTCGGTGGCTTTTCAGAAGTGGTTTTCGGCGCGTATCACGCGACTTGGCCGCTCAGTCCCGGACACGAAGAGCGCGTGCCCCTGTACCAGTTGTACCCTCTACTGGCTCACGTAAATCTGTTTGGCTCAGCATACTTGTCGCAGGTCGCGCACTGCATCGCGCGCTGGGTATAAGCCCTCAACTGTGGAATAACTGCGGGCATGACCGACCCGACCCCAGCCTCGCTGGCGTTCACGATACGCCCTGCCGGGCCCGCGGACGTGCCCGCGGTCTTGCAGCTGATTCGCGGTCTCGCGGAGTACGAGAAACTTCTCGATGAATGCGTGATCACCGAGGCTCAGGTCCGCGAGCAGCTGTTTGGCACGAAGCCCGCGGCCGAAGCTTGGGTCGCCCAAGTGGCACCGGATCGACTCGTCGGGTTTGCCCTGTTTTTCACCACCTTTTCGACGTTCCTCGGCCAGAGAGGGCTGTACCTGGAAGATTTGTTCGTCGTCCCCGAAGCACGCGCTCGAGGCGTGGGTCGCGCGCTCATGCTGCGGCTCGCGCGCATCGCGGTAGAGCGTGATTACGGGCGCTTCGAGTGGAGCGTGCTCGACTGGAACGAACCCGCGATCGGCTTTTACAAGCAGCTCGGCGCGAGCATGTTGCCGGATTGGCGTCGCTGCCGCCTGACAAGTCAGGAGCTTATACATGTCGCAACATTGGACAGATAGTTTCAAAGACTCTGTGCTGACTTGCGTGAACGCCGGGCTCTGTCATGTTCGCGGGATGCGTGCGTTCGGCCTGCTGTTAGCTTTAGGTATATCTGTCATGTGTCAGGTGGCCTGTTCATCGGGCATTACGACCGATGACGACCGTTGCGTTCCGCACACCTACCACGCGTGCTTCTGCGACGACGGCAGGGATGGCATCCGACTGTGTTCTGTGGCGGGCGTAGGCACGGGCAGCTGCGATTGCGACAGCGACGCAGCCAAAGAGCTCACGACCATGGTGACCACGGGCAAGCCCGGTCAGAGCAGCGGCACGACAAACCCCGGGAAAACCTCGAGCGGCAACACCTCCGACAAACCGTCCGCGGCCGCCGCTGGCCGCGGCGCACCTGTAAACTCACCAGGGAACGCTGCCGCTGGTAGCGGCGCAGCCGTGGGCGGCCAGAGCTCGCCAGCGAGCACCGGTCCTGTCAGCGTGATCGAGGAGCCTGCCGACGAAGCGGCTTACATCTTCGATCAGCGCGAGCTACGCACCTACAACATCATCATCGCCGACGCGGACTTGGCGCGCATCAATGCATCGCCCGCGGCCGAGCAGCTGGTGCCAGCGATGTTGGAGTTCGAGGGCCAGAGCTTTGGACCTTACAGCGTGCGGTACAAGGGCGGCCAAGGCTCTTTCATGTATCCGTGCACGATGAGCAACGCCGGCTCACCCAAAGTCGGCAAGTGCTCGATGAAGCTGGACTTCAACGAAACCAATCCAGACGCGCTTTTTTATGGCCTGAAGAAGCTGAACTTCCACTCCATGAACGCCGATGGCTCGATGCTGCGCGATCGGCTCGGTTATCAGCTGTATCGTGAGATGGGCATCGCTGCGCCGCGCGCGGTGCACGCGCGCGTGTTGATCAACGGGCAGCTAGAAGGTCTGTTCATCGCGGTCGAGCAGATCGACAGCCGCTTCTCGCGCGCGCACTTCAGCGACGGGGGCCAAGGCAACGTCTACAAAGAAGTCTGGCCCATGCACGACACACTCGCGCCGTACATGGAAGCGCTCGAGACCAACAAGGACGACATGCCTTCGGTGCAGGGGCTGCTCGACTTCAAGCTCGCGAGCGACGAGTCGGCCGCTGCCGCGCAGAGCTACTTCGATCGCGACTACATGATGCGTTACCTCGCGGTCGATCGTGTGATCATCAACGACGACGGCGTACTGCACTTCTGGTGCAACGAGATCACCGGCCAAGGCAATAACCCCGGCGAGTTCGGCAACCACAACTACTACTGGTACGAAGAGACCAGTGCGCCGCGCTTTTGGCTGATCCCGTGGGATCTCGACCACAGCTTCGACAACTTCGAGGCGGTGCATCTCGACCTAGAATGGACCCAGCCCGCAGCGTGCGCGTGCCGCACCCACTCGGTCGCCGGCAGTGATAGAGCCGCGTCGTGTGATCCGCTGGTCTCGCACTTCATCGCGTGGCTGCCCGATTACGACGCGGCAGTAGATGCGTTCATCGCAGGCCCCATGAGCAAGCAGCATGTCGACTCGCTCGTGCAGACCTGGAGCGCCCAGATCCGCAGCGCAGTAACAGAAGCAGGCGGCATCAACCTCGCGCCCGACGAAGCCGCCTGGAGCGGCGCGGTCGAAGCGCTGATCACAAAGGTCGATGCCGCCCGCACCAACCGCGGCTTCGCCTACTAATTCCATCGGAACCGTAGACGTAACGGTCTGACCATTGGTCACAAGGTTGGCAATGTTCCTGGTGCTTTCGCCGATCGAAGGCAACTGCGCTGCACGGCGCTCGAAGCAAGAGAATGAAACAGGGAGCCGAAGAGCCGGGGAGAGTTGGAATTGGGTCCGAGGCAGTGATTGGAGCGTGTATCGACATTCATCGCCATCTGGGTCCGGGCCTACTCGAATCAGTCTACGAAGACTGTCTCTGCTATGAGCTCAAGTACTTCAGGCATACCGTACCAACGCCAGAAGGTGTTGCCGGTTCGCTATAAGGGCATTGACCTACAGCCAGGTTATCGGCTCGATTTGATTGTCGGCAATCAACTTTTGGTGGAGCTGAAAGCCGTGGAGCGCTTGCTGCCGGTTCATGAGGCGCAGGTCATCACCTACCTGACGCTAAGCGGCCTTCCGGTCGGACTGTTGGTCAACTTCCATACGGCAGCGATAAGGCACGGTCTCCGCCGTCTCACGAACAACAAAGATCTCCCCGGCTCCTCGCCTCCCTGTTGATCCTTCTCGACGCGGCGGGCACAAGCCGAAGTCCGCGAGCTGCCTAGCCGCAGAATCCCATGAAAACTTGCGACCAATGGTCAGACGTAACGGTAGCCGTGGACGAAGAAGTGGGAGCGAAAGCTCTACAAATCAGGCGTGACGTCGCGCAGACCGCTGAGGTTGGGTGCTTTAGTCCAGTGATCGTGCGCTTCGCTGTACGAGCCGCCGCGCCTGACCGCACACGCGAAGCACAGCGCAGCGTCTTCAGTCAGCGCAAATGCGCGATCGACTCCGAGCGAGATCTCCGCGCCGCAGGACACACAAGAGACGAGATCACGAGCTTCTGATCGATGCATAGTGATTCCCTCCGCACTCGAGCTTCACGCCAAAGCCCGAGCCCCGCAAGCCCTCACGACCAGGCCTACTCTAGCTAGTTCCCTGACGCCCCGCGGCGATATCATTCAGACTCGAGCACGCAGCGGCTGTGTGCGCGCACATTCGTCGATGCTGCGCAGCACGTTCACCAAGCCGCGGTGTTGTGCGACCGGTCGTGCCGCTGACAGCAGCTGGCGCGCGCGCTCGACATCGAGCACGGCGCGTTCGGTCAAGAGCAGCCGCGCCAGCTCGACTTGCGATTGCACGGCACACGCGCCCAGCTCCGCGCGCTCGTTGGCATCCGTCGCGTGCTGCAGGTGCGGGAGCGCAGTCTGCGCATCACCCAGTGTGCGCGCGAGCATGCCGAGGAAGTAGCTGATCGAGCCCATGCACTCGAACGTGATGCTGGCTGCGTAGAAATGCGCGAACGGCAAGAGCAGCTCGTACAGCACCTTGGCGTGCTCGCAGCTACCAGCGGCGAACACGCACACGCTGATCTGCGCGAGCACAGCCAGGTAATCGCGATCTTGCGGTAGATCGCGCAGCCACGCTTCGTTGACAGTGGCGAGCGCCTGGCGCGCTTCCGGCAGCAAACCCATCTCTGCCATCGCGCGCAACTTGTACGATCTGCCGATCGGCAAGTCGGTCGTCGCGAGCGCGAGCGATGGTTTGATCAGCGAGGTCAGCTGCGCCGGATCACCGGTCCAGAACAGCAGTTGCCCGACATCCCGCGCCCACAGCGAATGCCGTGCTTGCAAGCGCAAGCGATCGGCCTGCGCGCGCAAGCGCTCGAGCTCCTCGGCCACACCGTCGAACTCGCCGCTGTTCATGCGCATCACAAGCTCGATGCGCTCCCAGTGCCAATCCAGCTCCGCGTTGCGTAGCGGCGCAAGTGCTTGTTTGTACTGCTCGATGTGCAGCTGCATCGCGCGTGTATCGCCGCGCTGCGTCGCCATCAGCCAGCGGTTGTCGGCGAGTGTGAGCGCACGGGTGGAGCGCGTGAGCTCGTTCTTCGCGCGCAGTTCCTGCTCGATCGCCTGCGCGACCACCTCGGCTTCGCCTTGCGTCGCGGGCCCAGCCAAGAAGAACAAGCGCGCGTCGCGCAGCGCGGCGATCGCATCGGGCGCATCGCTGCCAGCGATCAAACGCTCGGCTTCAGCGAGCAGCTTCTGAACGCGGCGCTGGCTCATGCAATTCGGAGGTGTCCAAGCCAAGTGCGTGAGTGCGAGCGCGCGCTGCTCCGCCGCCGTGGGCGGCAAGGCTTCGAGCGCCGCTTCCAGCACCTCGGCCGCTTCTGCGCGCGCGACGAGCCCAGGCGCCGGGCTCAGCAGCTGACCCGCGGTCGTGAGCAAGGCACCCAGCTGGCGCTCGCGCGCGAGCCGCACGCCCTGTTGCAGGTGCTCTTTGGTCTCCGGGTGGCCCATCGCGCGCTCGACCAACGCGAGCTCGAGCCAGAGCTGGCTGAGCGTCGCGGGGTCCGCTTCGGCGCCGACCTTGGTCGCCTCCAGCGCGCGCAACAGCAGCACACGCGCATCGGCATAAGCCGCCACGCGCATTGCTGCGCTCGCAGCCGCACGCGCGTGTCCGATTGCGTACGCGAGCTCGCCGTACGGCAGCGCCGCGAGGAAGTGGTGCGCCAGCTCCACGCTCGGCACTTGCATGCCCGCGCTGCGCCGCTCTTCGAGCGCCTGTCCGACCTGCAAGTGCAAGCGACAGCGCTCACTCGCAGACAGCTCGCTGTACAACACTTCGCGGATCAGATCGTGCGCGAATGCAAACGACCCCGGTGCTTGCAGCGAAGCGACGATAGTCTCGTTCGCGAGCGAGCTGTCGAGCTCCTCCAGCAAGCGATCGGCGTTGTGTCCGGTGACGCGGCTGAGCAAACCGAGATCGTAGTCATGCCCAATCACCGCCGCCACGGACAGTGCGGCGCGACTGCCCTCGGGCAATGCGATCAAGCGCTTGCGCATGGCATCGAGCGCCAAGCCCGGAAAACGCAGCTCTGCGCCGTTGGGCGCGGCTTGCGCGGCTTGCGCGGCTTGCCCATGGCCCATGAACGGCCGAAGCAGCTCGACCATGTAGAAAGGATTGCCCTCGGAGCGCGCAAACACCGCTTGGCTCAGGTCGGGCGAAGCGTATTCGAACTGTGAGCTGACATAACGCGCGACGTCATGTTCGCCGAGGCGCGGAAGCTCGTGCCGCTCACAGCGGCGATGCGAAAGGATCCTGACCAGCTCAGCGTGGCGCGTATCGGACGGCGGCACATCCGATGCGCGCAGCGCGATCACCAGAAACAGATGCATGCGCGGCAGGTCATTCAGCAAGTACGCGAGCAAGCGCAAGCTGGCGGTGTCGGCCCAGTGTACGTCGTCGACGATCAAGAGCAGCGGCGAGCGCTGACTGACGCGCGACAAGCACTGCGAGATCTGGTCCAACATGCGATGCAGAAGCGCGCTGCTCTCATGCCGCAGCTCGGCGCTGAGCGGGCCTGCCGCTGACAGCGGCGTGCCGGTCGCGCGCCATTGCGCGAGGTTTTCCATGCTCGTGAGCACCTCGTCCGCGAAGCCCTCCAAGCTCAGCTCGCGCAACGCCTGCACGAACGGAAAGAGCGGCGGCGCGCCCTCGGCGGTGCTGAAGCGCGCCCACGCGCACCGCATCCCGCGCGACCGAGCGGCGTCTTCCAGCACCTCGGCGACGCGCGTCTTGCCGATGCCGGCCTCCCCGATCAGGGCGCTCATGCTGCCGTGCCCCGCGCGGCAGCTCTCCAGCGTTTGCAGCAGCTGGGCGCACACTTCTTCGCGGCCGACCAGCGGCGTCGCTCCCGGAATGTCATCCGTGCTCATCGGCAGCTCGAGCGAAACATCCGCCGTGTGCACCGGCATCACGAAGCGATAGCCGCGGCCGTAGCGGTTCTCGATGTAGGTTTGCTTGCCCTCGCCGCCGAGCACCTTGCGGAGCTTCGCGACCGCGACGCTGAGCGCGCTGCTGGTTACGGCACGCCCCTCCCACACCTCAGTCAAGATCTCTTCGCGAGTGAGCAGGTGGCCCTGCCGCTTGACCAAGCAGGCGAGCAACGAGAGCTGCTGCGGGTCGACTTTGATGAGCTCACCGCTCCTGCGGAGCAGGTGCCGTTCGGGATCGAAGACGAATTCGCCAAATGATAAGATCACAGTGTGCTGAGCCTTTAGCAGCGAACCATCGCGCGGCAACTCACGATCGCGAGCACGTTCGCTCAAACGTCGCAGATCATCGATCGGCGCGCGGTCTTAGCTCGAGACGCTTCGCGCCTGCTGTCCCCATTTCGCGAATTGCCTCGCACGAGCGCTCAGCAACTTGCACCAAGGGCGAAATTTCCTTCTAGCGGTCCTTACAAAAAAGCTACGAACCAGGCTGCTAAATTGCGCGCGATCGAGGTCAGAGAATGACCTTGCACAGCGCTACAATGCCGGGGTGACCGAGACCACCCAGCCCACGCTCTGCGGATTTGTGCTGAGCCGCAGCCACTTCGAACGGCGCGGGCGGGTTGTGCTCGAGTACTGGCTGCACACGGCGGAGGGGCCCGTGCGCGCGCTGGTCGAGAGCCCAAACAGCGTGTTCTTCGTGAAACCCGCCGTGCACACCGGCGCCGGGCAGCGCCGCACATTGCAGCTGCAGGCTGCGGATGGCGACGCGGTCGAGGGCGTCTATTTCAACTCGCTCAGGACGCTGCGCGACGAACGCGACCGGCTGCTCGCAGCCGGTCAGGAGGTGTTCGAGGGTGATGTACTGCCGAGTGACCGTTATTTGATGGAGCGGTTCATCGCAGGCGGATGCAGCGCGCGCGGGCGCAAACACAACCGGCAGGGATACTTCGAGCTCAGCGCGGCCGAGCTGCGCGCGGACAGCTACACGCCCGCGCTGCGCGTCGCGAGCTTCGACATCGAGACCGATGGCCTGGAAGGCAGTGTGCTCTCGATCGCGATCGTTTGTGGGGAGGTCGAGCAGGTGTTGATGCTGCGCGGCGGCGCCGAAGCCGAGGTGCCGACGCAAACCGAGCTGTTCGACTCCGAAGGCGCGCTGATCGAGGCATTTTGTCGGGCCGTGCGCGCGCTCGACCCGGACTTGTTGATCGGCTGGAACGTGATCGAGTTCGACATCGCCGTGCTGCTGCGCCGCGCTGCGCTGCACGGCGTGGTGCTCGCGCTCGGGCGCGACGGCAGTGTTCCTTCGCTCACCAGTCAGCGGCCCGTGCGTGCGCGCCTGGCAGGCCGCGTGGTGCTCGATGGCATCGGCACCCTGCGCGCCGCAAGCCACATGCTGGAGAGCTACGCGCTCGACGACGTCGCGAACCAATTTCTCGGGCGGGGCAAGGCGCTCAAAGAACCGCGTGAAGATCGCGTGGCCGAGGTGCGGCGCATGTTCCAGCACGATCGCGCGGCGCTTGCGGCGTACAATTTGGAAGACTGTCGCCTAGTGCGCGACATCTTTGAGCGCTTGGATCTGATCGGCTTTTTGGTCGAGCGCGCGCAGCTCACCGGCCTCGCGCTCGATCGCGTGCGTGGTGCAGTGGCGGCGTTCGATTACCTGTATTTGCCGCGCCTGCATCGCGCGGGCTTCGTCGCGCCCACGGTCGGCACCAGCGAAGAGACGACGCAGAGCCCGGGGGGCTATGTGCTCGATTCCATGCCCGGCCTGTACAGCAACGTGGTCGTGCTGGACTTCAAGAGTCTGTATCCGAGCATCATTCGCACATTCCGCATCGATCCACTCGGCATGTGGGTGGCAGGTGACGATGCGATCCCCGGCTTTGCGAACGCACACTTCGATCGCGCGCGCAGCATTTTGCCGGAGCTGATCACGCAGCTGTGGCATTCGCGCGACGAAGCCAAGCGCAAACAGGACAGCGCCCGCTCGTACGCGATCAAGATCTTGATGAACTCGTTTTATGGTGTGCTCGGGACACCCGCATGCCGCTTCTTCGATCCGCGCTTGGCCAGCTCGATCACCTTGCGCGGTCACGAGATCATCACGCGCAGCCGCGATTTCATGCAGGCGCGCGGCCACACCGTGATCTACGGCGACACCGATTCGCTGTTTGTGAGCTTGCCGGACGCGCTGTCACCTGAAGCGTGTATCGCGCTCGGCAGCGAGCTCGCCGCCGCGCTGAGCAGCCATTGGACGCAGCTGATCGCGCGGGAGTTTCAGCTCGAGAGTCAGCTCGAGGTGGAGCTCGACACTCACTACTTGCGCTTCTTCATGCCGACACTGCGCGACTCGGAGCAAGGGAGTAAGAAGCGCTACGCGGGTCTCGTGCAGGCTTCCAGCGGTGTGGCGGTGGAGTTCAAGGGCCTCGAAGCCGTGCGTACCGACTGGACGCAGCTCGCACGTCAGTTTCAGCGCGAGCTGTACCGCAGGGTGTTCGTGGCTGAGCCGTACGAAGCGTACGCGCGCGAAACTGTCGCGCAGCTGTTTGCTGGCAAGCTCGATCACTTGCTGGTCTACAAGAAGAAGCTGCGGCGCGATCTGAACGAGTACGTGAAAAACGTGCCGCCGCACGTACGCGCCGCGCGTAAGCTTGCGACGGCCGAGACGCCGCGCGAGATCGCCTACTACATGACCACGCGCGGCCCGGAGCCTGCGAGCAGGCGCAGCTCGCCGCTCGACTACCAGCACTATCTAGAGCGACAGCTTGCCCCCGCCGCCGATTCGCTGCTCTCACACTTTGGGATCAACTTTCTGTCGCTCGTGAACCCGCAACTCCAGCTGTTCTAGCGGACCGAACAAGTAGCAATTGTCGTCACGTAGGCGCCAACGCTCAGCTCAACGACGGCGTCCAAAACGTGTTCTGCTCGATGGGGCGCACGCACTTCACTCTTTCGAGCGCGGCGAGATCTACGTAAAATGAGCCGATGCTACGCACTTCGAGTATGGAGACACATGCCCGCAAAGGTCCGCAACTCGCCCACGACTTCGACCATGTCGCGCCGCGCTACGATCTGCTGCAGCGCTTAAACCCTGGATATTCTGCAGATCTGACACAAAGCGCTAAGCGCCTGCAAGCTCCGGCTCGCGGCTGCATCCTCGATTTGTGCTGCGGAACCGGCCTGTCGACCGAGGCGCTGGTCGCAGCGTATCCCGAGGCTGAGATCACCGCGGTCGATCAATCCGCGGGCATGCTCGAGGTCGCGCGCAAGAAGCCCGCGCTGAGCAAGGTGACCTTCATCCAAGGCGATGCGATGGCGCTCGACGCGTGCGGCGCAAACGGCCCGTACGATGCGATTTTGATGGCGTACGGCATTCGCAACATGCCCGACCCCGACGCTTGCCTCTTACAGCTGCGGGCGCACCTGAGCCCGCACGGCCGCATCGCGTTCCACGAATACCTCGTGCGCGATGCGATCGCACCGCGTGCGATTTGGAACGCAGTTTCGGCCAGCATCATCGTGCCGCTCGGAACGCTGGCCACCGGCTCGGGCCAGCTGTTTCGCTACCTGCGCCGCAGCGTCAACGAGTTCGACCGCCTCGAAGCCTTCGAAACACGCCTGCGCCGCGCAGGCTTCCAAGCCATCCACCACGAATCGATGGGCGGCTGGCAACGCGGCATAGTCCACACCGTCCTCGCTACGAAGTAGATCGCGAGGGACGCCTAGGACGCCAAAAACTCTGAGGCTCCGCTGCTCTCGCCAATACCTATGCGTAAATACGCGGAGCAAATCTCGATCACTTGGCGTTCTTCGGCGGTCCTGGCGTCCTTGGCGTTTCCTCTCGAGTCTTCGAATCTTCACCCATAACCAAAGCGCCGGACCGAGTCGTGAGGGACGCCTAGGACGCCAAAAAGAACGCCTAAGAGCGCCAAAAGATTCGGCAGGCTCCGCTGCTCTCGCCAATACCTATGCGTAAATACGCGGAGCAAATCTCGATCACTTGGCGTTCTTCGGCGGTCCTGGCGTCCTTGGCGTTTCCTCTGCTCTTCTCTTCACTCTTCTCCGCACGAGCCGCCCGCGCCTACGGCTACTCGGGCGACGCACGAGGTCGCGCCTGCGTGACCGTCGCGTACGACTAGCCAGATCTGCGCGCAGCCGGGCTCGTCTGGTGCGCGCCACTCGTTTGCGCGTGATGGCGCGCGCGTCGAGCCGTCATCGAGATCGCCGCCATCGGTGAACCAGCTGTAGAAGGCTTGCTCTTTGCGCTCACCCAACATGCCGCGCGCATCGAGCACCGTAAACGTCTCGAGCCACGGCTCGCTGTCACCATCGAACAGCGGCACAAGCGCGACGCTCTCGTTCAAGCCCACTTGCAAGCTGCCTTGCTCAGTCTCACACCGGTAAGGCGGTGCATCCCCCTCGCTGCGCAGCACCGTCTCGCCGAAGCGATACATCGGTGGTGGAGGGTTGCTGCCCGGCGTGTCGCTCTCGCGCAACAGCACACGCTTGAGCGCGCGCAAGCGCTTGCCGTCGGCGAGCAGCGTCACCTCGATCGTGGCCGCGATGCCCACGCTCGTGCGGATCTGCTCTAACGCTGCAGCAGAGAGCTCCGAACCGAGCGCCGCTTGCGCCAGCTCGTCGCTGTTCAAAAGCGTGCGCGCCAGATCGAGCGACACACTCACACGCTCGCCCTCGCCCAGCGGGATCGCGCCGCTACCGCAGCCGCTGTCGCCCTCGTTCTCGCCGAACATATTTCCCATGCCGCCGAAGCCCCCGCCTCCCGGCATGCCGCACGCTGTCCAGCGCACGTCTGCGACCTCGTCCGCACCCGCGACCAATACACTGAGCGTGACCGATGCCGTGCTGCTCGGTGAGAGCTCGGGCGGATCGGAGACGACAGCCAAGATGCGCGGCCGGTCGATGAAGCTCGATTCCGCGAACTCAGGCAGATCGAAGCAGCTGACGGCGGCAAGCAGAGGCACCAGCCAAAACGCCCTGTTCATCGCAGCACCCCGCGTATGCCGATTGTGGGCAGAAACGGCAGGCCCGGCAACTTGCCGCGCCTCGAGAAGTCGTACTCGTACTGATAGGCCTCGCCGTTTTGCGCGTTGTAGACGTTGATGATGTCGAGATACACGCTGCCAGTGAGCGGACCCCACGCGAAGTCGCGATCGACGCGCACGTCGAGCTGATGAAACGTCGGCAAGCGCGTGCGTCGCCCACGCGAGCTCGGATCCAAGTCGTCTTGGTCGGAGTCGAAGATCGTGCCCTGTCCACTCGGGTCGAGCAGGTCGCCCACCGGTCTGCCCGTGGCTAAGAGGAAGCGACCACCGAAGCGAAACTTCCCGAGCTGATAACTCGTCGCGATGTTCAAGATGTGCGTCTGATCGAAGCCGAACACGACCGTGTTGCCGCCCTGCAAGAAACGCTCACTGCGGCTGAGCGTGTACGAGATCCAGCCAAACAAGCCTTTCGCCACCCGCCGTCGCACCCACAGCTCGAAGCCATACGCGCGCCCTTCACCGTCGTCCGCGTAGACCTGAGCACGCGGGCGACCCGTCGCATCGACAAAGCGCTCGGGCGTGTTGCGCGTCAGCTGCCACATCGCGTTGTAGAAAACCGTGCTCTCGACCTCGAAGTCGAACGGCAGCTTGATCTCCGCGCCGATCGAATTCTGAAAGGAGCGATTGGGCCGCAGCCGCGGATTGCCCAGCACGCTCAACACCTGGAACGGCAGCGGTGGCTGCGCGAATAGACCCGTACCACCCTTGATCGTGAGATTCGGCGAGATCCGCAGGCGCGCCACCAGGCGAGGGTCAGGCACCCAATGACCGCGGTCGCCGTAGTACATGTATTCGACGCGCAGGCCACCCGTGAGCTCCAGCGGACCCGGGCGCCAAATCTGTTCGATGAACGGCGCGACCCCGAGCTGCGTGGTTTGAGCCTCGAACTTGATCGAGGTCTCGGGCGGACCCGGCGAGGGAATGCCTGGCAGCTGAAAAATGCTCGGCGCCTCGGCGCTGACATCGGTCATGAACACGTCGACGTCGGCACCCACACGCGACTCGAGCTGCTCGCTCATCAGCCAGCGAGCGATCAAGCGCTCGCCGAGCCGCATCGCAGGCGTCTCGGTGCCCAGACTGTCTGCGCCCGCGCGCTCGTTCTGGAAGCTCACGCGCGACGGGCCCACTGTGCCCGACCAACGCAGCTTGAGTCGTGGGCTCGGATCCCACTCCACCGCGGTGATCAGCTGGTCAAAGGCGTAGTGCGCGCCCGTGTTGGCGCCTTCGCCACCGCCTGTGCCGCCGAGCGCACCGCGCGTCTCGAGCGAGTCGCGCGAGCCGAAGAAAAACAGCGAAAAACGCACCGTCTCGGAGAGTCGCAGGTCGAAGCGCAGCTGATAGTCGGTGTACGACAGGTTCACCTGATCAGTGATCAGCGGCAAAAGCAGCTCGTAGTAGCTGCGCCGGAATGCGACGGCGATGCTGCCGCGGTTGTCAGGCAGAGGCACGATCACGAGCGCGCTCGCACGCAGCGCGTCGAGCTCGAACTCCAACGTAAGGCGATCCGCAGGCGGAGGCTTGGTGTTGAGCGCGATCACACCCGCGGTGTAGCGACCCAAGCTGACCGGATAGCCACCCGGATAAAAGTCGAGCGAGTCGACCAAGCGCGAGTGGATGATCGCGGGCCCTGCGCCCAAGTGATAGAGCAGCGGCACGTTGTAGTCGTCGACGTAGAAGCCAGTGTTCTGAAAGCTCGCGCCACGCACGACGAAAAAGCCGAGACCAAACGGCGAACGCGCAACACCCGGCAAAGTAGCGACCACCCGCAGCGGCTCGCCGAACGTTCCTGGGATCTGCGTCAGCTCAGAACCACGCAACTTGATCCGACTGACAGCCCCAGGCGGCGGCCGCTCCACACGCCCGCGCGCACCATAACTACTAGGCGTCTCCGCAGGCTGCAACGTAACCGCAGGCGGCGGCGCCGCTTTCTTGCCGCCCTCCGAGCCCGACGCAACAGGCACCGCCGCGGAAGCCGCAGCCCCAGGCCCCGCAGCTGTCGGCGGCGGTGCATCAGGCGCAGGCGCAGGCGCATCAGGCGCAGCAGGCGCAGGCGCAGGCGCAGGCGCAGGCGCACGAAACCGAAACCCAATCCGCACAGCGATCGCGACCCCACCCCGAGTCGCAGGCTTAAACTTCAAGCGCCAGGCCGCGTCCAGCACCGCAGCATCAGTCTCAGGATCGATCGACTGCTTGAGCGTGGCCTCACTGACCGCGCCCGTCTCGTCGATCGACAAGATCACCTCGACCCCGCCCTCCGGAACAGTCGAGCCCTCAGGCAACTCGAGCTCGGCGTCACCCTCTAGCACGGGCGGCTCCACCACAGCGGGCGCCGCAGCTGGTGGCTGCTGAGCTTGCCCGTCCGCAGCGGACGGCGGCGCACCGCGACTGGCTGGAACGCCCGCATCCGCCTCACCCGGCGCGGGCTGCGCCTCGACCCGAACAGCCAACACACACAACGCGAGACCCAAGCTCGTTCGCCAAAGCAGAGCCTTCATCCGATCAACAACCCCGCAACGCACGCGACGAGCGACGTCGAAAGCAAGCCTGCCAGCATCGCGCGCGGCGCGAGACTCGCGAAGTCAGCGCGGCGCTCGGGCGCGAGGCTGGTGTAACCGCCGATCTGGATGCCGATGCTGCTGAAGTTCGCGAAGCCACACAGCGCATACGATGTGATCACACGGCTGCGTTCGCTCAGCCAAAGCGGATCGCGCTGCAGCGCGTCGCTCAAGCTGGTGTAGGCGACAAACTCGTTGAGCACAGTCTTCTGACCTAGCAGACCTGCGACCTTGAGCACGTCGTCCGTGCTCACTCCGAGCAGAAATGCGAGCGGCGCAAAACAAACACCGAACAGAAGCTCGAGCGAGAGCGGGCGCTGGAACACATGTTCACCGAGCCAGCCCAAGCCGCCATTGACCAGCGCGCTGAGCGCGATAAAAGCGATCAGCATCGCTCCGACATTCACGGCCAGCCGAAGCCCATCCAAGGTGCCGAGCGTGAGCGCGTCGAGCACGCCCGACGCGCGCGGAAGCTCGGGTAACGCGTCGTCCCCGGTAGCACTCGGCGCGTCGATCTCCGGCAGCATCAGCTTCGCGATCAGGAGCGAGGCCGGCGCCGCCATCACGCTGCAAGCGATCAGATGCCCGCCAATGCCTGGCACTTTGTCGCGCAGCATCATGACATATGCGGCCAGCACGCTGCCCGAGGTGCTCGCGAAGCCTGCTGTCATGCACGCCATCAGCTCGGAACGGGTCAAGCGCGCGACGTAGGGCCTGATCACAAGCGGCGCTTCGGTCTGTCCCACGAACACGTCTGCCACGGTCGAAAAGCTCTCCGGTCCACTCGTTCCAAGCCAGCGCATCAAGAAGCGCCCACCGCCGCGAATCAGGAGCGGCATCAGCCGCACATGATAGAGCAGTGACATCAGCGCCGCGAAAAAGACCACGCTCGGCAATACTTGGAACGCAAACACAAATCCAGACGCCTCGCTGTCCGCGAGTGAGCCGAACAAAAACCGCGCGCCCTGTGTGCTGTAGGAAAGCAGTGCGTTGACCGTGTCGTTGCCCCAGACAAACACTTGGGAGACCGGCGTGCGCAGGGCCAAGAGCGCGAGCCCGAGCAGCAGCAGCAGTGCGTAGCCCGCGCTCTTCCAGCGCACCGCGCCTCGCAAAGCGCGCGGACAACACGCAAACGCGCAGCCGATCAGCACCACCATGCCCAACGCGCTGGTCAGGCGCTCAGACATCTGAACCCGTGTGAGCGAGCCATCGGCCCGGACGTTAGCGCACAATGAGCAGAATCGTCTCGCACATAGCCCCGCGCCCCGGCTGCTTCTACAATCAGGCTGCGATGTGTTTATGACCGACGTACCCGTGCCCAGACTGAGCGAATACCCGCGAACGCGAACCATGACAGTGTTTGCAGCGCTCCTCGTTTGTGCAGCAGCCTGCTCGAAGCCGGAGAAGCCGCGGGAGGCGCCTGCACCCCTTGCATCTATGGAAAAAGCAGCGCCGCGCGAGCTGGTGTACGTGAGCGCGGAGCAATCCGGCGAAGTCGTGGTGGTCGACCCCGAGTCGGCGCAGGTCGTGCAGCGCATCGCGGTGGGCAAGCGACCGCGCGGTCTCATGCCGAGTCCGGATGGCAAGGTCTTGTACGTCGCGAAATCAGGCTCGCCGCGCGCGGGTCCTGGGGTCGACGAATCGAAGCTCCCGCCACCGGACCGTGCTGCCGATGGCGTCGGTGTGATCGACCTCGCGAGCTCGAATCTCGTGCGCACCTTGCCCGGTGGCCAAGACCCCGAGAGCGTGGCTGTCGCGCGCGATGGTAAGGCGCTGTTCATCGCGAACGAAGAGACAGCCGAGCTGAGCAAGCTCGACATCGCAGCTGGCACGATCAGCGCGCGCGTGACAGTGGGCCAGCAACCTGAAGGTGTGAGCGTACACCCCGACGGCAAGCTGGTGTACGTGACGTGCGAAGAAGACAACGAGGTCGTTGCGGTCGATGCGCTAGAAAACAAGGTGCTTGCGCACATTCCCGTGGGCAAGCGCCCGCGCGCGATCGCCTGGAGTCAGGACGGCGCGTTGGCCTTTGTCACCAACGAGCTCGACGCGAGCATCAGCGTGATCGACGCGCGCAGCCACAAGGCTCTGCAGCAGATCATGATCGCGCCGCCGTCAGCTGCTGGCTCGACGGAGCACCGACCGATGGGCATCGTGCGCAGCCAGGATGGCGCGCGCTTGTACGTGAGCACGGGCCGAGGCGGCGCGATCGCCGAGCTCGACGTGGCGGAGCGCAAAGTCACACGCATGATCGAAGGCGTAGGCGCGCGCCCCTGGGGCATCGCCCTCAGCGCAGACAGCAAACGCCTATACTCCGCAAACGGTCCATCCAACGATCTGGCGATCATCGAGCTAGCAACAGGCACCCAAAAACGCCTCGCAATAGGCGGCTCCCCATGGGGAGTAGTCTCAGTAACGCGCTAGCCCCGGCTGCGTCTGCGCAAACGGCAAGTCTGCCGCGAACGGACCACCTCGCGCGCAGGACGTACGCGGCGTGCCAACGCCTTTCAGCGCAAACCTGCGTTGGCACCCCGCGTCCAGCCAAGTCTGCGCGCGTAGGAGGCCTCAAAACCGGAAGCACCACCGGCGCATCTGCACACTTGGCGTGGCCGGAGCACGAGGTGGTCCGCTCGCGGGGAGACGTAAGCCAAGCTCAAGCCTCGAAACGCCGACGTGATTTTGCGCTTCAGCGATATTGCGACGAGGCATCGCCCGGGCTGAAGGCGTGGCAGATGCGTTTGATGTCGATCGGATACGGCGCGATTTGTTGCGCGCGCTCCGGCAGCGCATAGCGGCTGCGCGTGCGCGCACGCTCGGGCCCCATAAACGCGACTGGGTCGCGCCGATACTGCTCGCAGATGCTGGGTGACTTGCTACCGGGCGCACCCGCAGGGCGCCAAAAGTTTTGCACAACCTTGTCGAACAACGTGCGCTGCTCCGCGAACGCCGGGTTCACGACCTCGTCCCAGTCGGCTGTGACCCACTCGGCCCAGCGGAAGTCGCGCGTGCGCCGGAACACCCCTGCGCTATCGCGCGCGAAGTAACGTGCATGTTGCTCGGCTTCCACGCGCACATCGTCGAACAGCGACAAGAAGAACAACATGCCCGCCCAGTTCGACGCCAGGTCAGCCATCGAATACACGCCGCCGGTCGCGAGCCCGAGCTGGTTGACCTCTCCATCGTGCCCATACTCACGCACACGCGCGGCACGCTCTGGCGTGAGCAACTTAGAGTCGAGCGACTGGAAATACAGGTAGTAGTCGAAGCCCTGGGCCAAGAAATGCCCGAGCTTATCGAGCCCGAGCAGCACACCGCTTACTTGTACGATCGGCGACAGCTCGATGTACCAAGTGATCCGCATGTCGTCGTAGCCCACGGCGTGCCCGTAGATGCCTTTGTCGCGCACACGGTACAGCGGCAGCGGCGCTTCGTGCTTCGCCCACTCTTCGTATGGCGTGATCAGCTCAGGCAAAATAGGGTGCTGAAACACCGCGCGCACATGCTTGTTCCGCCCCGCCTCATCGGCGGATACGTCCTGCGCGAGTCGCGCGGCCAGCTCGTCGAGCAGCGCGTTCATGCGGTCATCGAGGATCTCGTCCACGCGGGCAGGCGACGGTGCACCGCTGATCTTCGTGTAGCCACCCGCATAGTATTCGAGCACACGCTGGCGATCGCTGAACTGGTCGAGCTCTTTGGCATGCGCAACGCCCGCCGCCCACAGCAGCAAGCACGCGCTGACGAGCGCAACGCTAGATCGCAGGCGCTTCATTCACCCATCCCACGTACAGACCTGCTTGAAAGCCCACCCGCGCATCGCGCGCCGAAAACAGCGACTGCCCAGCCCAAGGATACGAAGCCCAGTCGACGCCAAACGACAGCCCGGTCTGCAACACCACCGAGTCGTGCGCAAACCAATTGTGCAGCACGCGCAGCTCCGCATCGATGCTGTGCTCGCGCGCAAAACCCACAGGCGCTGCCAGCGCCGTGCGATGCCGCACGCGCAAGCGCGACTCCCATTGCGGCGTACGGTACAGCGCCGAAACGCGCAGTCCCGCGCCAAGGCTCGTGCCCTGCGGTGCACTGCCCGAGAGCCGCGACTGCACATCGATCGGCAGCGCGACCACCAAGCTACGCAGCACGTGTGCGGTGCTCAGACCGTTGCCGAGCAGCTCGACCGAAGGCCCTGCGCTCAGCCATTCGCTGACGTTGCCAGTGACGTCCCACTGCAGCCGTAGGAGGCGGATGTCCACGCCCAGCACGGCGTCACCGCGGCACTTCTTGCTCACCATGCCTATGAACGGCAGGGTCAGCTTGCCGCTCTGAGCGTCAGTGCACGCGAACAAGCTCTCCAGATCCAACAGCGTCACACGCAAGCGTAAGATCTCGCGGCGCGCGACCACGACATCCACGCTGCCCGCCGCCATGTCGCCGCCGGGCATCGGGGCCGATGCCCCATCGAGGTGCAGCGCGCCGAAGCCTGCGAGCTCGGGTGAGCTGTCGGGCGAGCTCAGCACCATGCCGCCCCGCAGCGCGCCGCGCAGAAAGCCATAGCTCGACAGGTACTTGGCCATGACCGAATCGCACTCTTCGCTGTCGACCGCGCAGTACTGCCGCGTCTCCGGGCCCACGCGAAACAGCTCACGCTTACCCACCACCATCGCGCCATCTGCGCGCGCGGCCGTAGCAGCGAGCAGGCACACCGCGAGCGTGAGACAGCAAAGTCGAAGCAGTCGTGTCACAGGAAACCCTGGCAATTCAGCTGCGACCCTACCCCGCGTTCCCCTGCCTGCCAACTAAACCCCGTACGCGTGCCCGTGCCCGTGCCCGTACACGATTCCCCGAAGACCGCTGCACCACGCTAAGATCAGAAGCAGAACGGGAGAGCGTGTACGGGCGCGGGCACGGGCACGCGTACGTTTCGGAGGGAACCTTGGGGGGTCGCAGGTACCCTCACAGCTACCCTCAGCTTGCATTCTGGCTGGGGACCGGAGATGAAACCCCCATGAAGCTATCCGGTCGCTCGGCACGCATGCCACTTCGCCACGCGCGGCGCAGTGCGGTCCGTGCCTCGGAGCCTCCGGCGCCGTCCGCGCGCTCGACCAAGCCGCCGCGCGAGCGCGCGCTCGTCCTGCTGACCAATGAACACGGCATCTTGCCGGACCTCCTGCACGAAAAGCCGGCGATCAGCGTGGACGAAGCAGCTTTGCTGCACGCGCTCTCGTTTGCTTTCATCGCGGGCAGCGCCGGCGGCTCGCTGACCACGGCCCTCAGCCGCACGGCCATTGCCGCTTCCAGCTTCACGCCCGAAGCGCTGCAAGACGGCCTGTTCCTCGACGAGCTGGTCACGATCGCCTTTGATTTTCCACTCGCCGGCAAGCCCGCGCCGATCGATCGCGTACAGCTGCGGCGCTTGCTCAGCCGGCCATCGAATGAGCGCGCCGATGTCGAGCTGCGACAGGGCGTGCTGAGGGAGCTGGTCGCAAACGACGCGCTGCGCGACGGTCTCACGCGCGCGTACGCAGCCATCGCGGTGCTGCCTGGCCTGCTCGACGACGAAGGCAGCGATGCGCGGCTCGACACCAATCAATGGCGTCTCGATGTGCTGCGCGCCGTGCGCGATGCCGTGTGCGCGCTCGACGCCACGTTCCAGCCGGCACAGTCCGCGTTGTCACGCTTGTTCGCGTTCGGCGAGCGGGTGCGCGCGAGCCAAGGCTACGAGCGACTGTCGGCATTGCTCGATTTCGAAGCCGACTGCGCGCGCGCCGATCTGCAAGTCAGCTTGGGGGCGGACGGTCGCATCCGCACCTTGTCGATCGTGTCGCTGCGCGAGCGGCGCGACTCGAGCTTCTACGTGCAGCCGCTCGTGCGCTTCTGGCGCCGCATGCTCGCGTTCTTCCAAGGCTACACGCTCGGGCCAAACGAGATCGTAGACCGCTGGCTCGAGACTGTCTGGGACGGCGTGCGCGAGTACGTGCCAGCGCTGCTGCAGCTCAAGGGCGACCTCGAGTTCTACCTCGGGTCTCTACACTTCAAGCGCCTCGCCGACGCGGAAGACTTGCAGGTCTGTCTGCCGGCGATCGCCAGCGGCCAAGCACAAACCAAAGAAGTGCACGGCCTCTGGAACCCGCTCTTGCTCGGCCAAGGCCGCACACCGGTCGCGACAGATCTGGATCTGCCGAGCTTCGTCTACACCTGCATCACCACCGGTCCGAACTCGGGCGGCAAGACGCGCTTTCTGCAAGCGCTCGGGTTGTGTCAGCTGCTCGGTCAGGCCGGCTCGTTCGTCGCTGCGCGCGCGGCCACGATCAGGCTCGTCACCGGCATGTTCGTGTCGCTCGGCGAAGCTCCGCACGCGGACCAAAAAGAAGGCCGGCTCGGCATGGAGCTGACCCGCATCCGAACGCTGTTCGAGCACGCGCAGGGCGGCTCGCTCGTGATCTTGGACGAGCTGTGCTCCGGCACCAATCCCTCCGAGGGCGAGGAGATTTTCCGCATGCTCCTGGAGCTCCTGCACGAGCTCGAGCACGAGGTCCATATCACTACGCATTTCCTCAACTTCGCCCACAGCTTGCAGAGCGAAGCCGAGAGCCTGGGCCTGACTTTCTTGCAAGTGGAGCTCGACGAGGCGGAACATGCGACGTATCGCTTCGTGCCGGGCGTCGCGACCACCTCGCTCGCTCAGCAAACCGCGCAGCGCTTGGGTGTCACGCGCGACCAACTGCGCGCCCTGATCCGCCGCACTTCGACCTGATGATGTTTAAGCCAGTCCCCATGCCCCGAAGCTTGCAGCCATGATCGCACGCGTTCTGTTCGTCTGGATCGCGTTCAGCGTCTTGTTGTTGCTGTTCGGCTTGTTCTCGCAAGGTGAGCCGTTCGAGCTCTCGCAGCTGGCGCTGGCGTTCGCGATGTCTTTGCCAGTCGCGGTGGCTGTGCTGCGCGGAGGTCTCGGCGACAGCACGAGCAGGCAGCTCGAATACCCATCGCTCACGCTGATCTTAGTGAGCGCTTGGATCTTGATGGTCGGCCCATCGCTGATTGTGGAGAGCCAGGCAGCGCGCTTCCTCTATCACTACAGCGACGCCGCGCTGACGCTCGCGCGCGTGTTCTTCTTCGGTTGGTGTCTGCTCTTTACGGTCGGGGCCGGCCGGTCACGCCTCCGGGAGCTCACCGCGCGACCCACGATCCTGGATTTCATCGCGTGCACGGCGTTTGCGTTGCTGATCGTCACGTTCTTGATGCGCGCCGGTCTGTTCTCCAACTACCAACCGAGCCGCGGGCGCCTGTTGCCCGGCGCTGGCACCACGGAGTCCGCCGCCTCCGCCCTGGGCGCACCGCTGTTCACGCTCCTGCCACCACTGCTTTTCTTGATGCTGACCCGCATCCAGAGCCGCCGCCAACCGCTGCTCATCTTCATGGGCTTTCTCGCGTCCTGGGCGTTGTTGTTCCTGCTCGGCAGCCGGACCGGCCTGGCGGTGGCCATCGCGTGTTGCTTGCTCTTGTGTCGCGGCCTCGGCTTTCGCTTACGCGCGAATGTGCTGCTCGGCTTGGGCGCTGCCTTGCCGGCCGTGCTCCTGCTGATCTTGATCTACCGCAATGCGCTTTCGACTTCAGAAGACTCGGCGGACACCGTGACGGTTGGCCATCTGCTCAGTGTCGCGTCGGATGCGACGAGCTCGCTGAGCGATCAAGAAGCACAGACTGATGCGCTCGATCTTGTCTCGGGCAACGTGCAGGTGCGCATGTGGTACGGCCAGCAGTTTTGCGTGCTGATCGACCAGTGGCTCGACGACGGTGCAGCTCTGCGCGGCACGTTCTTCTCGGGCATCATCTCGTCCGTACCCACGCTCTTGATGAGCGACAAAGTCGAGCTGGCGAACGACATCAACTTTGAGGTGCTGATCATCCAATCGCAGCGCTTCCCGGACATCGACCTCGCGCCGACGCCATGGATGCAGTGGTTGTACGAGCTCGGCATCCTCGGGCTCGTGCTCGGTGCGCTCTTTTATTCGTGGCTGGCGCGCATGATCGAATATCGGATCAGCAGGACCACCTCGATCTACGAGATCTTATTCTGGCTGGGGTTGTTCACCAGCATCATGCCGCCCGAGCACACGACTGATGCGCTGGCGCTCAATGCGCGCATCTTGCTCATCCACGTGCTCGTGATCGGCTTCGCCGCCCGGGGCCTCACGTGGCTGTCCGACCTCGGCCGCCGAGAACACGCGATCTAGCCTTCGCGCCGTGCAGCGGCCTTAGTTGCGCAGGCGATCCGCTTCGGCGCGGAGCGCGGCGTTGTCCGGCTCGGCCGCGAGCAGCTCGTCGTAGATCGAGAGCGCGCGGTCCTTGTACCCCTGCAACGCGAGCAGCTTGGCCATGCCGCGCGTGCGGATGGGATCACCGCCTGAGTCCTCGGAGTCAGCGCGTGGGCTCGGTGCCTTCGGTGCCAGCGGTGCCGGCGCTGCGATCACGACCGGCTTCGACACGACCACCGGCGCAACAGGGACAGCCGCGCTTACGCTCGGCGCCATAGCAACAGGCGCCGATGGAGCGGCCTTAACATTCGCGATCCCAGCCGCCACGAGGCCAGGCGTGCACACGCTCGACACCTCTGGCTCGAGCGCAAACGATGTCGTCGCGCCGATGCACGTGCCACGAGCGTCGACAGCCGCAGCCGCACTGGGCACGCAGGCCTCGTCCAGCACGGGGTTCCACTCGCGATCCACCAGCTGCAGAAGCTCCGCGGCAAAGTCATCATCGAGCGGCTCAGACGCCGGATTCTCACGCCGACGCGCCTCGCGCACCGCGAGCATCGCGCGGTCCTGGCTCAGCAGCTCGCGCATGCGGTTCTGCGCCGCGCCACGCGTCTGACTGCCCTTCAGTGGAACATCAACCGCCGCGACCGCGTCTTCGTCCTCATCTTCAAGGTCGGCCTGCCCACAAGCACGGTGCGACAAGAGCGCGCGATCCTGATTGAGCAGCGCACGCATACGATTCTGCGCCGCACCGCGCGAGCTCGCGCCGCCCTGCAGGGTGCTGAGCGCGCCGCTCACAACATGACTCAACTGACCCAGCTGCAGTCCAGCCCGCGTGAGTGATCGACGGACACTCGAAGACGCTGAATCAGAAGTCGCGCCGTTCCAGCTTTCAGATTTGTGCTTCATCGCGTCTCCGCACGATAGCCGCTTTGGTCAGGTGGGCCAGGTGGAGCAGGTGACTGACAGGACCAGTCAGCCGCAGCGGATACGACAGTGTGCGGCTCGGTAGAAAAGTACGCCAACTCGAGCTCGCTGCCAAGAAAGGCCGCGCTCAATCGATCATGTAGCGATACGCGTGCGACCTTCGGTCCGCCACCATTCGGCGTAGCGCTTCTGAGCGGCCTCGCGCTCGCGCTTCGACGCGGCGGCGACGTAGCCGTAGTACACCTGCGTGAGCTTCTGCAATTCGAGCCCGGCCGTCGCCCGCATCGGCTCCTCGGAGTGCATCAGCCCCTCGATCAACCATTCGACCCGATGGCGATCGGAATTGTTGTTCAGCCAACTCCGCCATTTGCGCGGCGTTTTGCCGAAATCCTGACACGTGATGAGCGTGAGCGCGCGATGCGCGGGCACGCAGATCTGCTTGTCCCGATGTCCGACCAGGTCGATCAAAGTGGATACGCAGCTCGCGTCACGCAGCACACAAATCGCATCGATCGCCGCCAGCCGCTCATACAACGGCGCGCTCTCTGCGCGCGCTCGCTCACAGATCCGTTCGGTGATGCGCTCGAAGCTTTGGAACTTGCGGTAGTGCGGCAACGCATCGCGTACCAGTAGACGGATCTGGGGATCATCGTCGAACAGGCGCGTGAGCATCGGCTCGAGCAAGCTCGGCCGCACCCGGTCACCCGCGAGCAAGGTCGCGTAGTAGCGGACCTCTGTCATGTTCGATCCCATCACGGGACCCAACCGCTCGCTCGCTTGATCCCCGAACGCGTCGAGCGCACGACAGATCGGGCTGATGTCCCGGCCGAGTGGCAGGCGCGCATGCGGCTTGCGGCGATCAAACCAGAGCGGTCCGGGGAAGCGCGCGAGCAGCGCGGTCAATGCCGGCTCGCCCAACGCGACGAGCTGTTTGATCGCCGGTGGATCCTCGTTCGGCTCGCTGCGACACAGCGTGTCTATCAGCTGCGTGACTTGGTTCGTTTCAGGCGCAGACTTCGGCGGCAGCGAGCTCACCCGCGCACCACGTGCTCCGCCTTCGTTCTGGTTGGCCGGCGATTGCGCGAGCGGGGCACGCGAGTGGTAGCTCTGCCCAGAAGATGCGGGGGCCTGACTCGCCGGCGTGCCGGCGGCCACTGGCGGCATGTTGATCAGCTCGGTCGTGCCGACCTGGCTGCTGTACACGCCGCTGCCTGGCGCAGGCTTGGGCGCAGCGGGCGAAGGATGCGAGGACGCGCTGTTGTGGGTGGGCGGCGCCACGGACCGCCGTGCATTCGGCGCCGGCGGCACGGCCGAGTTGCGAGGCCCTGCAGGCGGCAGATTCGAAGGCCGCCGTGCTGCGGACGATGCGGGCACAAACGAATTGCGCGGCTGGTCACGCCGCGCATCGGCCATAGCGCTCGCATCCGAGCGCGGCGGCGGACGCCTGCTGCTCGCGGTGCGCTCCTCGCGCAGCGGAGGCGAAGTGCTCGACGGGCGCAACACGTCCTCGGCGCCCGGACCCTTCGGCGCCAAGCTCTGGTAGCGCCCAGTCCCCGGCGGCGGCTTCGACAGATAACGCGGCGGGCTGTCGAATTGATCGAGCGGCAGCGGTTGGATCGGGATGCGCGCGGTCGCGTAGATGTCGCCGTCGTCATCCGGCAGACCAAAGCCTTTGGTCACCGGCAACGCCTGCGGGATCTTGAGCGCTTCAATCATCGCGTGCTCGCCCAGCTCGGTCGTGCGCGCCTCGCTGTTGAATCCCTGCACCGCAGGCATCGAGCGCTGCGTCGCTGCGTGCGAGAGCTCGCCGATCAGCGACGGCGTGCCAGTCAATCCCAGCGCTTTGCGCGCGCGGATGATGCGCTCGAACGCCAAGGTCACGTGCGGCATCAGCGTGAGCAGATCAGTGAGCTCATCGAGGTGCAGAGCCTCGCCGCCGCGGTCGCCATAGAGCACGGCGACCACGCGCCGCTTGATGCAGATCGGCACGAGCGCAGCGGGCTGGCGATCGAGCCGCTTGATCCCGGTCACCAATGCGCGATCCTCGTCCTTGCGCCCGAGGTCCATCACACGCGGTAACAGCGTACGCGTGAGCTCTTCGAGCGCGCTGCCGCGCACGACGGGCGAGGACACATCGCGGATGTCGCCCGCGGTCTTGATGTTGTGCGCCTGTGCACCGATCGCGCGGCCATCCTTGAGCGTGAACAACACGGTCGCATCGAACATCTGTCGCGCGTAGCGGAAGTAGATGTCGAGCACCGCGTCGCGATCTTCAACGGTCGAGAGCGCGCCTTGCGCATCGGCCATCGACAGCTTCGGCACCGCTGGCTGTGCAGCTTTCGGCTGCGGGGCAGTTCGCGCCGCCTGCGGTTGCTGCGCAGGCCGTGCCGCCTGCGGCTGCAAAGCAGACTGCGACGCCTGTGACTGAACCGCGGACTCTGCCGCTCCAGGCTGCGCTGCAGACTCTGCCGCTTGCGACTGCAACGCAGACCGTGCCCCTTGTGGCTGCGCTAAGGACTGCGCCGCTTGTGGCTGCGCCGGGCTCGGTGCGGGCAAAGCCAGCTGATCCGCCTCCGCCGACTCTGAGGCTTCCGGTGTCTTCACCACCGTGCTCATGCGCACTGACGATTGCGCGGGCCGCGCTTGGATCAAGCCAGAGCCGAGCCTCGCCGTCTCCTCGGGGGGACGCGTGCGCCTCTTCTGCGTCTCGAACGCGCGTTTCGCGCTCAGCGGTCGGGTCTCATCGGGGTCGACCACAGGCGTGCCCGCGTGCGGCGACATGCTCGCCCGTTCGAACGCCGCGGCCAGCACCGCTTGAAAGTCTTCCGCTTCTTCGAATGCAGGCAGCTGCTCGGTCTTCATCGAAGCGCGCGAGACAGCCGCTTGCATGGGCTCGACTTGCACGAGCTCACCCGGCGCTTGTGCGTCCACACGATTCAAGAGCACCGCATGCCGCGGCAAGAGCGCGTTTCCGTAGAAGCGCTCGAGCGCCGCCAAGAGCCGCAGCTCCGACGTGATGCGCACCTGGATCTGCATGCCCGTGCGCTCAGCGAGCTGCGCGATCTCTGAAGGCTTGAGCGTACGCACTGCTGCGACGGTGAGCGTCTTGTCCGCGTGCGACAGCGGCGAGACTTGCAGCGCGATCGCGAGCTCGCCAGTCAGGAGCGCGCGTGTCGCCGAGCTCGCCGACATCACTTGCTCGCGCGTCGCGGGCAGTCCGCGCTCGCTCGCCGCGCGATAAGCGATCAGCTTGTTCTCGGGCAGCGCTGCGAGCTCTAAGAGCGCGGTGTCGAGCTCGCCGCCGTCGACTACCTGGCGAGCGAGCGCTTCTTCGATCTGACGTACGGAGACCGCGTCATCACGTACGAGAAGGGAAGTTAGCGCTGACATAGCTCGCCCAATGAGCTGACAAGCATAGCGCGCAGAGCCCTAAAAAACAGCAGCTTATGAATGTTCGCGCATGGAACTAAGCAGCGTCGCACATGCTGCGACGCATGCGGTTTCCACCCGCAAAATACCGCGACCCAAGGAAATGGCGGCGACGTCGTGCTGTTCGAGTGCAGCCAGCTCAGCCGTGGAGAAGCCTCCTTCTGGCCCCACCAACACCCACACTTCTGCAGCCGATAGCTGCGCGCCGACCTTTACGATCGACTGCGCGTCGACGCGCGTCACACAGGCGAGTTTGGTCGTCGTCGACGACAGCCCCGCCAATGCTGCTGCCAGCGGCAGCGGACCGAGCAGCGCTGGTGCGTATGCCTGCTCGGATTGGGCACACGCCTCGAGCGCGATACGCTGCAGACGTTCCAGCTTGGGTGCATCGCTTCCGTACTTGGGAACCGCATGCTCGCTCGCGATCAGCTGCACCGCAGACACGCCCAGCTCGGTCGCCATGCGCACGATCAGCTCGAGTTTGGCTGCCTTCGGCACACACACCGCCAACTGCAGACGCTCGCGCGGCGGGGCAATCTGCTCCGGGTCCGCCACGTCGCACACGAGCGCGCGCTTATCACAGCGCAACACGCGGGCGTCCGCCTCGCCGCCACGGGCGTCAAACAAGCGCAGCTCATCACCAGGCGCCAGCCGCAGCACCGCCGCGTGACGTCGCGCCTCCTCATCGAGCGTCAGCTCCGCCCGCGCAGCCGGCAGCTGCGGCGCATAAAGCCGCCGCCTACTCATCGACGCGAAACCTTGGTTCGCCGCGCGCCCACGGCACCCGCACCACCCGATCACCACAGCCGATTCGCCGCACGAGCGTCGCGCTAGCAGCACGCCACCACTCGCTCCAACTGCGCCGAGCGCGCCGCTTCGATTCGTCGGCCTGCCAAGCTCGCACTTGGACATTCGCGACGCGACGACCGTGCTTCGTAGCGCTAGCCACACGCCACCACTCGCACCGGCGGCGGCGGCTGCGTGCACACACCGCGCCCGCATCTCTCTCTCGCTCGCGTCCGCTGCGCCGCGCGCGGCACGATTGCAGCACGCGACCACTCGCTTCGGTTTCGCCGCGCGCGTGCATCAGCCGTTCACTTGCTGCAGCAAGAGCGCGCGCCAGTCGCCTGCTTCGAGCTGCTTCAGCACGCGCATGTGCGCGTATGCGGCGAGCATCCGCTCCATGTCGGGCTGCAGGAGCCCGCTCAGGAAGAGCTTGCCGCCTGGCGCGACGCGCTCACTCAGCACCGGCGCCATCGGCACGAGCACGCGCGCTTCGATGTTCGCGAGCACCAGCGGAAAACGCTCGCTGACCTGCGAGACGTCGGTGTCGCTCGCCGCGATCCGATCGCTGACGCCATTGGCTTCAGCGTTCTCCAGCGTCGCGCTCACCGCCAACGGATCCATATCGATCGCGGTGACGTGCGACGCACCGAGTAAACACGCGCCGATCGCCAAGATCCCGCTGCCGGTGCCGACATCGAGCACCCGCGCACCCGTTTCGACATGCCCCGACAGCGCGCCCAGCAAGAGCTGCGTCGTCTCATGCGTGCCCGTCCCGAACGCCTGCCCCGGATCCAAGGTGATCACGAGATCCTCCGGCTGCGCCGCATAAGGCTCCCAAGACGGCCGCACCACAAACCGCTCACCGACACGCAGCGGCTTAAAATAGGCCTTCCAGCCATCGCGCCAAGCATCACCCACCACGTGCTCGAGCTGGGTGCGCCACTGCGCCGAGAGCTCCGCCTGCGCCGCCTGCGCGGCCGCGTCGTCCTCGAAGCTCGCGACCAATGTCGTCGTCTGCTCGCCCGCTTGCGACTTGAGCAGCGTGCTCGCATCGCGCTCCTCGATCCCGAGCGCGCCGAGATCAAACAGCAAACTGGAAACCAGCTCGACGTCCCCTTCGTCAGGGCCCACGGCGACGTGCAAATACGGATAGCGCGGCTCAGTCATGCCCAGCTGCGTAGCACGAGATAGGCGACCAGCACGATGCACCAAAACGCCGGCAGCACGCGCGAGCCGGACCAAAAGCTCGCCACACACCCGAGCGGCGGCACGATCGCAAACCAGCGCAAAAGCTTGGGTACACCCGAGTCACGCAGGCTCGAGAGCCAGAAAAACA
>Ga0209082_1000023_pt1 | contig 123372 bp, 97 predicted proteins | sample ColdCreekSource_FD_184127 | JGI IMG/M metagenome (GOLD analysis project Ga0209082, IMG submission 184127) | Groundwater microbial communities from Cold Creek, Nevada to study Microbial Dark Matter (Phase II) - Cold Creek Source (SPAdes) (version 3) | ecosystem: Environmental > Aquatic > Deep... | reverse complement strand
CTCGCGGGGGCTGCTGTGTTTCTGCGCCGCTTAGTGGGGGATTCGAGCCTTCGGCAGCTCCCGCGGCTTCGCTTCTGCTTCGCGGGAGCGAGGCTCCGCCTTATCCGTCGCTTCACTCGCTTCGCCGCTTCGCTTGCCTCGCAGCGGGGGGCGCGCTCGGCTGTGACGCAAGTTATCGCGCTTGAGCTCGCCGGGTTTCTGAGTTTGCCGCAGCGCCGCTTTGCGGCTCTGTTCGCGGTGAGCTCGCGGGGGCTGCTGTGTTTCTGCGCCGCTTAGTGGGGGATTCGAGCCTTCGGCGGCTCCCGCGGCTTCTGCTTCGCGGGAGCGAGGCTCCGCCTTATCCGTCGCTTCACTCGCCTCGCCGCTTCGCTTGCCTCGCAGCGGGGGGCGCGCTCGGCTGTGATGCAAGTTGACGATTAGCGGCGGCGAGCGGAGCGTACGGCCGCGACACTGTCGCGGCCGGTGCGCGTGGTCAGACAGCACAAACCGATGATGATTGCGTTCAGCGTGGTGAGGGCGGCGCCTGCGAAGCCACAAGCCAGGATCGTGGCTTCTGCGGTCGCGGCGTCTCCCGGCGTGTAGGCGCTGAAGAAGCTGACTGACGCGATCTGGCCCGGGCCGAGGCCCTGCACTGAGAGCGGCATGCCGACGATGAAAAACAGCGCGGGCAGGTAGAGCAGCGACACGCCCCAGGGCACGTCGATGTTGAAGCAGCGCATGACGAAGACCTGCGCGACGATCAGCGCGACCATGTTTGGCAAGCGATAAAGGAATGCCCATGCGTGGCCGCTGAGCCCGGCGTCCATCAGCCAACGCAATGTGGGATTTTTGGCGAGCGCTGCGGGTCGCATGGCCACGATGATGAGATAGAGGGCGGTGGATCCGAGGGCGATGCCGACAAGCCAGGTCGTAAGCCCGGCCGCCGGTGCGGCTCCTGTCAGCAGCCCTGCGCCGGAGATCACGGCGATGTGCACGATGAAGATGACGTTCATCAGCATCACGAGCAAAAGCGCCTGTCCGAGTGAGCTGCCGCGGCGATAAACGACGAGCGTCAGTACCGCTTGGCCGAGCGTGGGGTTGATCGCGTCGAACAGCAGGGTCGCTCCGCGGATCAGACAGGTCTCCCTCAAGCTGATCGCTGTGCCCCAACGCTGCAGTGTGCGCGCTGTCGCGTAGGCGTCGGTCAACCAGATGACGACCGCCCATGCGAAGGAAATTATGATCACCGAACGGTCCGCTTGGGAGAACGCGTTCGCCAAGAGCGCGCGCTGTTCGGGCACGCGGTAAGGCCACAACAGCCAGCCCACGATCGAGACGCTGACCACCCAGGGCAGAAGCCGCTGGATTAGGCTCGTGTTCTGAGTCGCGAGGACTTCGCTCGGGACCTCGTTGACGTTCAGTGCGTCGCTGCTCGAACTCTCGCCACCCATCGGCCGCCCCTCTGACTTCTCGTGTCCCGCCATATCGTTGGGCCCCAGTCTATATGCGCTTGGTCTACGGGATGCTACCCGTCCCCACTGGGACCCACCGTCCAGGGAGCGTCGGCGGCAACCTATCGGCCTGTTTGGCCGCGCTGTGTCTGCTCCGCGCGCCACATCGCGCCACATGAAGCAGCCGCTCCCGCCGCGAGTCGGCGGAGACCGCTGGCACGGTCACTGCTACTCAATAGACACGTGTATCGATCCACCCGAAAGCTTTGGAACGAGCTGCGTGCGCTGAGGGCGGGGAAGCGTTTCGAGCGCTTTCACGACGCCCAAGAGGCACGCCGCATGGGCTGGGCGCGTGCGCTGACGCTAATCGCCGTAGTGGTGTGCCTGATAATCGGCGTCATTTTGGCCTTCATTCCGGGCCCCGCGATCCTGTTCTTCGCTTTGGCGGCAGCGCTCACTGCAACGCAGTCGCGCTGGCTGGCATGCAAGCTCGACCGCGCTGAGATCTACGTGCACGCGCTGTGGCGAAAACATCAGCGCCGACGCCGTCAGCGGCAGGTAGCGCAGGCGCAACCCGCTCGGAAGCGCCGTCCCTCAGCCCGACGTCGCCCAATGACTGCACCCGGCGGACATTGATCTGGCCGGCAGCCAGCGGGCGCAGCGCGTAGGCGCGGGCTAAAACGAATTGGACAAAGCCGTACGGCACAACTCACGGTGTGAGCTCGAAACGCTCTCAAGGAGATCCGAGCATGTCGCAACTGTTGCTGAATGGACTGCGAGTCAGAGGACGTGTCGGATGCAAGGACAGCGAGCGTGCGCACCCCCAGATGCTCCACATGGATCTGCGCATCCACTTCGACATGCGTGAAGCGATCGAGAGCGACGATGTCTCGAAAGCCATCGATTACAAAGCGGTGGCAGCGTGCGTGCGAGAGCTGCTGGTCGGACGCGAGTGGCACTTGATCGAGACGCTGGCGCATGACGCGGCGACGGCTGTGCGCAAGCTGAGTGAGCGCATCTCGCGCGTCGAGATCATCGTCACCAAGGACGTTATCACGGACGTCGCGTCTGTGTCGGTCGTGCATGAGGTTGGCGGCTGAGACCGCTGGTGAGGGGCCGGGCGGGGCAGCCGCTCTAGGTCACGGGGCTGGAGAAAACTTCGTCTGCGGCGACGATTCGTCGAGGGTCTGTCGATCGGCTTTGGGGGTGATCGTCGCCTTCAGGAACACAGGCTGAGCAGCTCGCTCGGCGCGAAGAGGAGCCATCCGATGACAACGGTCGCAGCTAGCAAGTCCGATACGCGACTTTCAATCGACAGCGCGAAGCCCAAGGGTCGCGCGACTCACGTCGCTGCCTGGGTACTGCAGGTGCTGGTCGGTCTGCAGTTTGTATTTGCAGGCGCGATGAAGTTCGTGACGCCCATGGAGGAAATGACCAAGAACATGCCGCTACCAGCTGCATTCTTGTACTTCATCGGACTCGCCGAGGTGGCGGGTGGACTCGGTCTGATCCTGCCGGGCGCCCTGCGCATCCAACGTGGCCTGACGCCGTTGGCTGCAGTCGGCTTGACCATCATCATGGCCGGCGCCGTGGTCATCTGCGCGATGATAGACGTCAAGATGGCCGCCGTGCCGCTGATCGTAGGCGCCTTGTGCATGTTCATCGCGCGCAGCCGGTGGTCTTGGTTCCGCGAGCTGCGCGGCGCTCGCTGAGGCGATGCTCGACAGCGGAGATCGGCTGCGCTCATCGGTCGCAGCCAGCATTGACCCCGCTTCCGCAGGTTGCGTTTGTTTCCAGCGCCCTATCCGCTGCTGCGGGCGCGTACGCCGATCAGCGCACGGGTGTACGCAAGCCCGGATGACGTCACTGGAATCCACTTGAAGTCCCCCTGGCCGTCGTCCGCAAAGGCTGCGCAGCGCGATGTGACCAGGTTTGTTGCGCGAGTGTCGTCATGGGTGCGTTTCGGGTTCTCGACCCATCGGTGGGTGCCCTGCGCACACTTCACAGGTGGATAGGCAGCGCTTGCTTCGCCTGGTATTCTCCGCGTTGGGGATTGGGGAAACCACTATGTCCGACCGAAGGCGCCGCGCGAAGGTGTTGCTCGTCGATGACGAGCCGAGCTTGCGTGCTGTTTATCCGCAGGTCTTGGGCAACGAGTACGACGTTAGCGTTGCTGCAACGGGCAGAGAAGCGCTCGATGTGCTCGCGAAGCGAACGGACTTTGACGTCATCCTGTGTGACCTGACGATGCCCGACATGGACGGGCCGGATCTCTACGACGCGCTACGCAGTTACGCGCCGCAGATGCTCCCGAAGGTCCTGTTCTGCAGCGGCGGGTTGATCAGCGCTCGTTTGCGCGAGTTCGCAGCCCGCATTCCGAACGCTTTTCTCGACAAGCCGATCGCGCTCGACGCTCTGTGCGACGCGATCGAGCGTGTAGCGCGGGGACCGCAGCCGGTGTAAGCCTGCTGCGGACGGTCTGTGCGCCGTCGCGTTGTACACGGTGGGCTGCGCATATGACTGACCGCGTCGTGAACTTCAATCCTGGTCCCGCGGCGCTTCCGCTCGAAGTGTTGGAGCGCGCCGCGCGCGAGCTCGTCAACTTCGAAGGCTCGGGGATGTCTATTCTCGAGCACAGTCATCGGGCGCCTGTATACGAACGCGTGCATCACGAGGCGATCGCGCTTCTGCGCGAGCTGCTCGGTGTCCCGGAGAGCTACCAGATCTTGCTTCTGCAGGGCGGGGCGCATCAGCAGTTTGCGATGGTGCCGATGAACCTGCGGACCGATGCGCACGCTGGCGATTACGTGATCACCGGCCAGTGGGCGCGCAAGGCGCTCGCCGAGGCGCGCCGGGTGGGGTCAGCGAGCGTCGCGGCGGATGTCGAGCAGGATGGCCGCTTTACGCGTGTGCCGCGTCAGGATGAGCTGGCGATTACGCCGGGCGCTGCATATCTGCATGTCACGAGCAACAACACGCTCTACGGGACGCAATATCACGAGCTCCCGAAGATCGCAGGCGTGCCGCTGGTCGCGGACATGTCGAGCGACTTGCTGTCACGCACGATCGACGTCTCGCGCTTTGGGCTGATCTATGCCGCGGCGCAGAAGAACCTCGGGCCGGCTGGCGTGACCGTGGTGATCATCGCGAATGAGCAGCTCGCGCGCTGTCGCACCGACATTCCCGAGATCTTTCAGTACGGCGTGCACGCGCGCGAAAACTCGCTCTACAACACGGCGCCTACATTCGCGATCTACATGATGCGCAACGTGCTGCAGTGGTTGAAGGAGCTCGGTGGTGTGCGTTACGCGGAGCAACAAGCGCGGACCAAGGCTGAGCTCGTGTACGCGCTGGTCGAACGCTACCCGGACTTTTATGCGTCAGCGATCGAGCGGGCTGCGCGTTCGAACATGAATGTGTGCTTTCAGTTGCCGAGCGACGAGCTCAACAAGCGCTTCGTCGCGGAGGCCGCCGCCCAGGGCATGGTGGGCCTCAAAGGTCACCGCATCGCCGGCGGCGTGCGTGTGTCGCTGTACAATCCCGTAAAGGTCGAGCACGTCGAGCGGCTCGCCGACTTCATGGAAGGGTTTCGGTCGCGGACGTAACGCCGCTAGAGCTGCTTGGTCCAGAACACCATGGGCTTGCAGGTTTCGTGTGTATCGCCCAGGTCGCGCAGCTCGGGCCGTTTACTGAGCCGCGCTTCGTCCACATTTCATGGAAGGGTTTCGGTCGCGGACGTAACGCCGCTAGAGCTGCTTGGTCCAGAACACCATGGGCTTGCGGGTTTCGTGTGCATCGCCCAGGTCGCGCAGCTCGGGCCGTTTACTGAAGCCGCGCTTCGTCCACATTTCATGGAAGGGTTTCGGTCGCGGACGTAACGCCGCTAGAGCTGCTTGTCCAGAACACGATGGGCTTGCGGGTTTCGTGTGTATCGCCCAGGTCGCGCAGCTCGGGCCGTTTACTGAAGCCGCGCTTCGTCCACATTTCATGGAAGGGTTTCGGTCGCGGACGTAACGCCGCTAGAGCTGCTTGGTCCAGAACACCATGGGCTTGCGGGTTTCGTGTGTATCGCCCAGGTCGCGCCATGCAAACTTGGCGCATAGGTCGGGCCGCTTGCTGAAGCCGCGCTTGTTCCAAAATGCGTCGTGCGGCGCGTAATCGGCCGGCTTGCTCGGATGGTCGGGCGCGCGCACGACCGCGCAGAACGACGCGAGCTTGAAGCCGAGCTCGCGCGCTCGGCTTTCTCGGTGGTCGAAAAAGGCGTGGCCGATGCCGCGACCGCGATAGCTCGCACGCAGCACGGATTCGCCGAAGTAGTACACGTCGTTCGGATCGATGCCGCCCTCCTGGAACGCGGTCGCAACCTCTTCGTCATGCTCGGTCGCAGGCATCGCCGTCGACGCTCCGACAACGTTCGAGCCTTCACGTGCGATCACGACCACGCTGCGTTCGGAGCTCGCGTAGCTGCGCAAGTAACGCGACTCGTAGTCCAGCGTGCCCTCGTACAAGTACGGAAACTCGCGGAAGACCTCGATGCGCAGCGCCGCCAGATCGGCGAGGAAAGGCTCGATCGCGGAACCCGACAGGCGCTCGACGGTCAGGCCCGTCACGCCGCACCGACCTGCTTGAGCCAGTCTTGCAAGTTGTAGAACGTTGTCACGCGCGTGATCTTGCCGCCTGCAGCCTCGAGAAACGCGCCAGCGGGCAGCTTGTAGGCTTGTCCGCGCGCAGGCGGAAGATCCGAATCGGTGGTGAGGTACTTGCCGTGCACCACGAACTCGGCGGCGAAGCGCGTGTTGTCGGCGCTCGCCATGATCACGATGTCCTCGAGGCGCTCGCTGTAGCACTCTTCCATGTGCTTCAAGAACGCAGTGAACTGCGGCTTGCCGACTTGGCGTTCGCCTTGATTGATGTCGTGCACGACATCGTCCGAAAGCAGTGCCAACATACCCGCGTAGTCTTCGGCGTTGAAGGCGCGATAGTATTGGTCGATCAGTTCGCGGCTCATGCCGGTGAGCTTACAAGGTGCCGAACGAAGCCTCAACGCGGTCAGCTTCGAGCCTGGCGCGCGCTTGCCAAGTGGCGGCCGGTGGCGCCTCGCGCGCTTTGCAGAGCTCGTTGATCGGGCAGTGCGAGCAGCGCGGACTGCGCGCCAGGCACACGTAGCGCCCGTGCAAGACGAAGCGGTGGCCCATATCGATCCAGCTGTCTTGCGGGAACAGCGCGCACAGGTCGAGCTCGACCTTGACCGGATCGTCGTGTTTGGTCAGCTGAAGCCTGCGCGACACGCGTCCTGCATGCGTGTCGACGGTTACGCCGCTCGGGACGCGGTATGCGGTGCCGAGCACCACGTTCGCCGTTTTGCGAGCGACGCCGGGCAGTTTGATGATCTCGTCCAGCGTGCGCGGGACTTCACCGCCGAACTCTTCCGCGATCTGCTGGCTGGCCGCGCGGATCGACTTGGCTTTGTTGCGGAAGAAGCCGGTGGATTTCACGAGCGTCTCGAGCTCGCTCTGGTCGGCGTTTCCGAGCGCTGCGGGCGTAGGAAAGCGTGCGAACAACGCCGGCGTCACTTTGTTCACCATGCGATCGGTGCTTTGCGCGCTGAGGATGGTCGCGACCAGCAGCTGCCACGCGTTTTCGTGGTTGAGCTCGCAGCGCGGCTCAGGCATGGCTGCGCGGAGGCGGGTCTCGATCTCCGCTGCGCGCTCGCGCGTCGCAGGTGTGGGTTTTGCGGCTTTTGTTTTCTCCGGCTTCGCTTTGGAAGCCTTGGCCGCGGCTTTGACTTTGGTGACCACTTTGGCAGCAGCTTTGGTTGCGCGCTTCTTCGCGACTTTGATCGCAGCAGACATCAGGCAGCTTCTCCCTTCGGGGCAAGCTCGTAGCGGCGGAGCTCCGGCATGCGCCACGCCACGATCATGACGACGAGCAGACAGGCGATGCCGCCGCTCACAACTGCGAACGTCGCGCTCGTGGCGGCGGCGACGAAGCCGGATTCAGCGGCGCCGAGCTGGTTACTCGCGCCGATGAACAGCAAGTTGACTGAGCTGACGCGCCCGCGCAACTCATCGGGCGTCGACAGCTGAATGGCCGTGGAGCGCAGCACGACGCTGACTTGATCGGCGGCGCCCGCGGCGATGTACGCGGCGAGCGAGAGCGGGAAAGCGCGCGACAACCCGAACACGATGGTCGCGACGCCATAAGCTGCGACGGTCGCGAGCAAGACGCGCCCAGCCGCGCGGATCGGGGGCAGCATCATCAGTAAGAGCGCCATGCTCAGCGCGCCGATCTCGAGCGCCGAGTTGAGCAGACCGTAGCCGCGTGCACCCACTTGCAGGATCTCTTTCGCGTAGATCGGCAGCAATGCCGTCGCACCACCAAAGATCACCGCGAACATGTCGAGCGCCATGCAGCCGAGCACGACCGGCCGACTCCACACGAACACCAGGCCTTCGCGGATCGCTGCGAAGCTTATGCGGCGCTTGGGGCCGTCGCTGACCGGCGCGCTGCGCAGGCCGATCACGCTCAAGAATGCGATCGCGATCAAGCACAGAAAGCCGCCGTACGCGGAGACGATGCCGAAGCTCGCGATCAATACGCCGCCAAGCGCGGGGCCCGATACAAAGGCGAGCGCTTGGTTGGTGGAGGCGACTGTCACCGCGCGTTGGAAGCGCTCGGGGCCGACGATCTGCGGCAGGAGCGCGGTGCGCGCGGGCCCTTCGAACGACCAGGCACTCGAGATGATCACGACGCCCGTGTAGATCGCCCAGAGCTGGATGGTGCCGGTCTTGGTTAACCAGAACAGCATGCTGGCTGCGCTCGCAGCGACCAGCTGCGCTGCGTTCATGATGCGACGGCGATCGTAGCTGTCTGCTGCAGCGCCGCTGATCAGCGTAAAGGCGAGCGCGGGCAGAAACTGCAACACGCCCACCAGGCCCAAGTGAAAAGCGGAGTGGGAGATGCTGTAGATGTGCCAGCCGACCACTGTGCGCAACATGGTGAGCGCGGTGCCGGAAGCGAATCGCCCGACGAGATACAAGTAGAAGTCGCGTGGCACGGCTCGGCAGTAATGCAGACGGCGAGCGCCCGCGCAAGTGCATCAGCGCGGGCTTGCCGCGATGTTGCCGCCGTCCACCGTGAGCACTGAGCCGGTGGTACTGGGCGCGGTTGCGAGGTAGAGGAATGCGTCGGCGACGTCGTCGGCGCTCACCTCTTTTCCGAGCAGATTGGCGCGATAGTAGTCGTCGGTCGCGAGGCCACGCGAGCGTGCGCGGGCGGCGATGTCTGCTTCGTCGAGCAGATGCGTGCGGATGCGATCGGCGTTGACCGCGTTGCAGCGGATGCCGAGTGACCCGTATTCGAGCGCGTACTGCTTCATCAGCGCCACGAGCGCGGCTTTGGGCAGCGCGTACGGGCCGAACTCTGGACCGGGGTTCCAAGCGGCTTTGGATGCGTTGAACAGCAGGAAGCCGCCCATGCCCTGATCGCGCATGACGTCGACCGCAGACGCAGCCAGCCATTGATGGGCGAAGAGATTGATGCGGAAGCTGTGCTCCAAGGCTTCGGTGTCGCAGGCCGCGATGTTGGCTTGGGGTGCGATGCCGGCGTTGGACACGACGCCGTCGAGGCCACCGTAGCGTGCGACGCAGCGGGCGACGCTGTTGCGCAGCGCGCGCTCGTCGCTGACGTCGAGCACCTCATGTGCCGCTCGCAGCTGCTGCGCAAGCTCGGTGAGCCGCGGCGCGTCGCGGTCTACGAGGTAGAGCGCGGCGCCTGCATTCGCAAAACGTCGCGCGCACGCAGCGCCGATGCCGTGCGCGGCGCCGGTGATGTACACGATGCGACCTTCGAGCGCGCGCGCCTTGGCTGCACCGAGTTTTTTCTGCTCGAGCGACCAGTATTCCATGTCGAAGATGTCTGACTCGGGCAGGGTTTCGTAGCGCCCGAAGCTCTGGGCGCTCTCGATCACGGAGATGGTGTGCTCGTAGATGTCGGCGGCGATCGCTGAGGCGCTTGCGCTGGGGCCTGCCGCGATCAGACCGATGCCGGGTGCCAGGATGATGCGTGGATCGGGATCGAGCGGCACGATGCGCTCGGTCTTGCGGGCGCTTTGGCGCGTCACGTAGGCGACGTACTGCTCGCGGTAGGTGTTGAGCAAACCGCGGATTGTCTCGCGTGGGTCGGGCGTGCTTTCGAGGCGGAGCACGAGCGGGTAGCGCTTCGTGCGGATCACGTGATCGGGTGTCGCGCAGCCGACTTGGCTGACGCTGTCGAGATCCGCGCGCGCGAGGAAGCGTTGGATTTGGGGTGATGTACGGAGGCTGAGTGAGTAGCGACGTTTGTGATCGCCGAGCAGGCCGCGCAGCACCGGGGCTAGGCTCGTAAATCGTGCGCCGGGCTCGGGCTCGGGCTCGGGCTCGGGCTCGGGCTCGTGCACCGACTTTTTCTTTGCGTAAGCTTCGGCGACGCTGACGGCGGCGATGTGCCGCTCGTAAGATTGGCGTGCGCTCTCGCCGAACGTAAACAGACCGTGCTTGAGCAACAGCAGGCCTTCGACGTGTGGGTTCTTTTCGAAGCTCTCAGCTGCGAGTTTGGCCAGCGCAAAGCCGGGCATGATGTACGGGACGATCGCAAAACGCTCACCGTACAAGCGCCGGCACAGAGCCTCGCCGTCGGGCTGATCGACGATCGCGAGGATCGCATCGGCGTGCGAGTGATCGATGAACTTGTGCGGGAGAAACGCGTGCAGCAGCGTTTCGACCGAAGGATTGGGCGCGCTCGCTTGCAACATGCGGATGCGTTGCGCGTTCACCATCGCTTCGTCGCTCAGCGTGGGCAGGGCGCGCAGCTCCAGGAGCGATCCTTGGCGCAGCGCGGGCAAGCCCTCGGGCTCGATGTCGCCGAGATCCCAACCGCTGCCTTTGACGCACAGCACTTCGACCTCTTTGCCAGTGTCGTCGCGCAACACGGTCTTGACCGAGGTGTTGCCGCCGCCGTGCAGGACCAAGCTGGGATCGCTGCCGATCAAGCGCGAGGTGTACACGCGCAGCGCGAGATCAGGCGGGCAGCTGCTCGCGTAACGTTCCACGTAGCTCTGGGCTTCGGCGTCCGACCATCGACTCTGCATGATGCGCGCGATTCTACTCCACGAGCGACAGTTGTGTGGGCGCGTCTAGCGCCGCGAGAGCCTTTTGCGTGAGGCTGGAGATGCCGAGCTCCGACAGGCGATCGCGTGCTTGCAGCCGAAGCGCAGGCTGGGTGGTTTCCGCCAGTTTTTCCAAGCTGAAGGCGTAGAGCGCCAGTCGCAGGCGGCGGTGCGTGAGCACGTGCTCGAGCGTGGCGATCGGCTGCTTCGCGAGCTTCCCGCGCAGGCCGAGCGTGCTCGCGAGCTCGGCCGCGTCTGCACGCGCTTGGCCATCGCTCATCGGCAGGTTCCACAGGCCCGCGAACAAGCCTTGCTCGCTGCGCTGCAGGACGACGTGTTTGCCCGTCGCGTCGAGCGCGATCAACGCGACCAGCTCGCGCAGCTGCGGAGGGGCTTTCTTCAGCACACGAGGCAGCTCGGCCGTGCGCTCGTGAGCGCGCGCGTGACACGGCTTCGCGACGGGACAGCGAGCACATTGCGGAGAGCTCTTGGTGCAGGTGAGCGCGCCCAGCTCCATCAGCGCTTGGTTTAGCGAGCCCGGCCGCGGGCCTTTCACGATCCGCTCGGCGATCGACCACAAACGCGCCTCGGTCTCGCGCTGCCCAAGCGGCGTGTCGATGCCGAAGATGCGCGCAAACACACGCGCGACGTTGCCGTCTACCAACGGCTCTTCGCGATCGAACGCGATCGAGCCGATCGCACCTGCGGTGTAGCGCCCTATGCCGGGTAGCTTGCGCCGCTGCTCGGCATCCTCCGGCACGCGCCCACCGTACTTCGCGACGACTTCGCGCACGCCGGCGTGGAGCAGGCGCGCGCGCCGGTAGTAACCGAGGCCGCTCCAAGCGGCGAGCACTGCGTCTTCTTCAGCGCGCGCCAGGCTCTCGGCGTCCGGGAAGCGCTGCAGAAAGCGATCGTAGTAACGCAGCACCGTGTCGACGCGCGTCTGTTGCAGCATGATCTCAGACACCCAGATCGCGTAAGGATCGCGCGTCCGGCGCCACGGCAAATCACGCGCGTGCGCGTCGTAGTGCGCCAACAACGCGCTGCGGATCTTCTGCAGCTCTCGGGTGGTCTCGCCGGACATTCAGTGTCCAGAGAATTTCGGGCGACGTTTGTCCAAGAAGGCTTGCACGCCTTCGCGATAGTCGGCGCTTGCATAACACGCTGCGATCGCAGCTTCGGCGGCGCCTGCGTTGCGCTCGTCGGCTGGTTTGAGCAGCTCGGCGGCGGAGAGCTTGAACGCGCGCAGGGTGAGCGGTGCGTTGTCGGCGATTTCTTCTGCGACCTTTTGCACGCGCGCTTCGAGCTGCGACTTCTCGACCACTTCGTGGATCAGGCCGAGCCGCAGCGCATCCTGTGCCTGGTAGCGGCGCGCGGTGAAAAACAGCTCTTTCGCATGGGCGTGCCCGAGCAGCCGCACCAGGTGCTGCGCCGCGGAGTACGGGTAACCCAGGCCGAGCCGCGTGGCGGGCACCGCGAAGATTGCGTCGTTTGCTGCGTAACGCAGGTCCGCACAGCTCGCGAGCGCTAGGCCACCACCGATGCAGAAGCCGTGGATCAGCGCGATCACCGGCTTTTGCACTGCATGCAGCGCGGCGAACGCGCGCACGTTCTCGGCGTCGTATTGGGCCGCGGCGTCGCCGCTCCGCAGCTTGCTGAACTCGGAGATGTCCGCGCCGGAGACAAACGCCTCCTCGCCCACACCGCGCATCACGATCACGCGCACCGAGGGGTCCGCATCGAGCTCGGCCGTGAGCTCCGGGACCTGCCTCCACATGTGCTGGTTGAGCGCGTTCCGGCGCTCTGGATGGTCGAAGATCAGATAGGCCAGCGCGCCTGCACGTTCGATTCGAATGATGCCACTCATGGTCGGACTCTATACCACCCCTCGTGCAGCGGGGGCGGGCCAACTGCTTGACCCGCGCGCACTGGACCGGAGATCATGGACAGAGCGTGAACGAGCCCAATCTCAGCTGTGTTGTGATCGCCTTCAACGAAGCGCTGTGTCTCGACGCGGTCGTGCGCGAGCTGGTCGCCGCGCTGGATCGTGCCGCCATCGGCTTCGAGCTGGTGTTGGTGGACGACGGCAGCCGCGACCAGACGCTCGAGCGCATGCGCGCGCTGGCCGCGTGGGACACGCGCATCCGGGTTGTTCCCTTGCCGGAAAATCGCGGTATCGGTGGTGCGCTGCGAGCGGGCTTCGACGCAGCACAGGGGCGCTTTGTGACGTGGGTCCCCGCCGACGGGCAGATCGGCCCCGACGTCGTGACAAATCTCTACGCGCAGCGCGCGCGTGCCCCGATGCTGACGACTGTCTATGTCGCGCGCGCGGACGCTTGGTATCGCCATGTGATCTCGGGATCGCTCAACCGGCTGATCAAATGGCGCACCGGGGCTGCAGCTAAGAGCGGCGGGAACTATCTGTTCGAGCGCAGCTTGTGGCTCGCGCACGCGCCGGGTCCGGATGACTCCATGCTGCTCAGCACCGCGTTTCGCTCGCGGCTGCGAGCGGTGAACGTCCCCATTCTGGAGGTCGAAATCGCAGCACGCGCGCGCGTGGCGGGCCACTCCAAAGTCCTGAATCCACGCACGATCGCGCGGACCTTGTGGTCGCTCCTGAAGTTGCCCGGCACGGGGCGTTGAGAGCGGCCAAAGGCGCGTAGCGCACGGCTTCTTTGTTTGGCGCGTTGGGACACGGCGAGCTTTTGTGCACGCCCTTGCACCTGTCGCTGACTTGTCGCGAAGTCGCGATAGTTGGTCCCCAAAGTGCCAGATATTTTCCCTCGTTCTGCACGCTTTTACGTCAGCGCGAGCCGAATTCCCTGCGCTGGGCTACAACAAAACACGTGCGGCGCGAGGTCGCAGGATCTAGGGTAGCGCGCTGTTTCGGAGGCGAAGATATGTGGAGAAGATTTGCAGGGTTACTGATCGGCGCCGCCGCGAGTCTCGTGAGCACGACTGCGCTCGCGGGCCCGGTGGAGCTGCTCAACGGAGTGTCTGTCGATCCTGCGGATCCTTCGCACATGATCGTGCCGTACAGCTTCGGCGGCAACGGCATGTTTGTCAGCAAGGACGGTGGCAAGACACTGAGCTGGTTGTGCTCTGCAGGCATCGCGCCGAACGCAGTCAACCGCAACGGTCGTGCGTTCATCGGCGGCGATAGCGCGATTTATCTCGGTTTGTTCGATGGCTTGGTGAAGGGCTCTCCGGACGGCTGTGGTTTCACGCCGGTGCCCGAGCTCGACAAGAAGTACATCGCGGATCTGGCCAATGATCCGATCGATACGAAGCGCATGTACCTCATCACCACCAACGCGATGGCCGAGAACTTCGTGTGGATGGACGATGGCAGCGGCACGTTCGCGCCGATCGGCACCGGCGTGACGCAGTTCCTCGACACGCTCGACGTGGTGACAGTCGGCGAAAAGCGCCGCTTCTACGTGACCGGTGTCGTCACGAACGTGATGACGAACGAGGTGAAGTACAGCGTGCGCGTCTCCGAAGACGACGCCACGACGTGGACCGACGATGTCTACGACGTCGCGCAGTTTGGTCCGATGGACAAGTTTGCCGAGTTCGGGATCGTCGCGATCAACCCGCAGAATCCGGACCACATCGTGGGCCGGGTGTGGCGGAAGATGGCGCTCGATGCGCTGGTGTACAGCACGGAGAAGGGCAAAGCGGGCAGTTGGAAGCTGATCGCGGAGCCGAACGAGGTCGACTCCGTGACGTTCTCGCCGGAAGGTGTTCTGTACTTCGGTGACAGCGATCAGAAGAGCAAAGGCGTGTGGGTCGTCGAGAAAGAGGGCGACGCGCCGAAGCTGCTGAACGACACGTGGAAGCCTTCGTGTCTCAGCTGGGACGCGGCCAGCAAGCGGCTCTTGGGCTGCGGCAATTTCTACCTGTTCGGCGAGGTCGACACGACGTCCGGCGAGCTGAAGCCGCTGCTCGACCTGCGCTGTACGGAGCATATGGTCGAATGCCCAGATCAAGAAGAAGCGATCGCGACGGTGTGTGAGCCACAGGCGCAGGCTGACTTCTGTCACCTGTCGCACTGGGTGATCGCGCCGGTCTGCGATCAATACGACCGCGGCCCCGAGCTCGCGACGTTTGCCGCGTCGCAGACGTTCATGTGTGTCGACGGTTTTGGCGTGTCCAAAGATCCGGCGGCCGGTGGTGCAGCTGGTAGCGGCGCGGCCGGCGCTGGAGCCCCGATGATGGGTGCGGCCGGTGCTGCGCCTTCGTGTGCGCCGCAGAGCTCGTGCGTCGGGCCTGTCACCGCTGGTGCTCAAGCGCAGAGCGGAGCGGGCACGGGCGGCGGCGGGAACGAAGAGAAAAAGTCGAGCGGCGGCGGCTGCAGCGCAATCTCTGGCTCGAGCGAGGAGCGCTTCGGTGGGCTGCTGCTCAGCCTCGGGATGCTGGGCCTCGTAGCCCGCACTCGGCGCCGTCGGGCGTAGAGCTCGATTGAGCATGCGCGCCGCTCTCCGCGGCGCGCATGCGCTTCAGAACGCTGGGATCAGGTTCCAGAACAGCTGGACCAGCGCCCAGACAATCACTGAGACGATCACGATTACGTAGGACAAGAGCGGTCCCACACCACACGCGAGTCGCAGCGTCGCGCGCAGCGAGCTGAGAAACAGCAGGTGCAGCAGCATGTGCGCGATCGCAAACGGCTCCATGAAGCGCGGGAACCCTTCGGCGCCTCCGCTCGCGGGCAGGAGCCAGGCCGCGATGTTCATGATCAACGTGGCAAACGGAGACAGCCAGCTTCGGTAGAGCAGGACACGCACGACAGCGTGGTGTCGCTCGGTCGGCGCATACGCGCGCGCCAGGCTGACATAGGGCAGGGCGAGCGCGGCAAACTCGATCGTAAAGGCCCAGAGCTGCATGCCCATGGCGCTCAGCACATCGAGCGCGATCGCGCTGCTCGTGTGATTCCCCTGGACGAGCACGTCGAAGTTTCCGAACAGCAGCGTCTTGGTGCGCGGGATGACCCCCGCGAGCGCGGCCAGCGGCACTGCAGTCAGCAGAAAGAAGCGGATCGCGCGCTTGGCACCGAGGCGCGCAAACGCGGGTGCGGTGTGCAGCGGCCGAAAGCTCCCGCCGAGCGTACGGACGAAACGCTCGATCGCCGAGCCCTGCTGTGTCTCCCACGGCAGCGCCGGCGCTGCCGCTGCCGGATCGCGCTTCAGGCAGGTGTCACAGCGCTCGGCGACGGGGTGCCAGCAGAACAAGCACACGTAGTTCCCGCAGCGCGGACAGGTGAACGCGGCGGGCCGCTCGGGGTGGTCAGCGCACGCAGCGCCCTGCGGCGCTCGATGGTGTGACTGCGGTTCCTGCATGACTGGCGTAGTGATAGCTGGGTCGCGCGCAGCAAACGAGCGCGAACTTCCCTACAAGTGCTGTGACCGAACGGATTGGACGCCGCCTCGCTTGTTCCCGCCCCGCATGTCACCCGCGAAAATCCTCGACGTAGGCACCGCTATGCCTGCGGTTTTCGCGGGCGACCTGCAGGCCGGGCCCTGCGCGATCCGACATCCAATCCGCTCGGTCACAGCACTACACGAACATCAGGGCCGGCTCTTCGAGATTCGCGATCACGTCGTAGGCAAAGGCGGCGCCCACGTGACCATCGACGATCCGGTGGTCGAGCGAGAGCGAGAGGATCATGATCTGCCCGATCGCGATCTGGCCATCGCGCACGACCGGACGTTCTTTGATCCGGTGCACGCCCATGATCCCGACGTTCGGAAGGTTCAAGATCGGTACTGCCAGAAGGCCCGCCTGCTTGCCCAGTGACGTCACGGTGAACGTCGAGCCGGAGAGCTCTGCGACCGTCAGCTTGCCGGTACGCGCCACCTCGCCCAAGCGACTGATCTCGCGCGCGAGATCGAACAGATCGAGCGTGTCAGCGTCGTGGATCACCGGCACGACCAAGCCTTGATCCGTGGCCGCGGCGATGCCGATGTGGCAACTGCCGTGCAGGATCAGCTCGTTCGTTTTGGTGTCGAGGCTGGAGTTCAGCATCGGATGCTGCTTCAGCGCGGCGCACACGGCCTTTACGATAAACGGCAGAAACGTGAGCTCGACGCCTTCCGCTTTTGCGCGGGGCTTCAAGCTGTCGCGCAGCGAGATCAAGCGCGACGCGTCGCACTCCTCCACGAACGTAAAGTGCGCGGCGGTGTTCTTCGCCTGCTGCATGCGCTCGGCGATCTTGCGTCGCAAGCCGACGAACGGGATGCGTTGATCAGCACGATCCGCAGGCGGCCGGCGCGCCGCACGGGTTTGACCGGGTGCTTGGCTGGCGCGCTTGGACGCTTCGACCGCTGCGTGAACATCTTCTTTGGTCACGCGGCCGCTGCCCGTGGAGGGTGGCACACGCCGCAGATCCACGCCCAGATCGCGCGCGAGCTTGCGGGTCGCTGGGGTCGCGAGCGGCTTCTCGCTCCAGTGCTGTGACTCGAACGCCGTGGGGGGCACGACGGCTTGGGTCGGCTCAGGTTCAGCGGTGCGCGTCGTTCCGCCGTCAGGCACGGTCAAGAGCGCTGCACCGGGCAGCGACTCGCGAATGTCGCCTACGGCCGACGCCGCAGTCACCTTCGGGGCCGGCTCCGGATGGGCCGAGCCATTGCCGGTCTGGATCACGACGAGCACGTCGCCCACACGCACCTGGCTACCGACCTGGGCGCGCAGCTCGGCGATCTTGCCGGCTTTCGGCGCACCGATGGTGACGGTGGCCTTGTCGGTCATCACCTCCACCATGATCTGATCTTCTGCGACCGAGTCGCCCTCGCGGACGTGCCACGTGACGACTTCGCCTTCGGCGACACCCTCGCCGATGTCAGGAAGTTTAAATTCAAAGCGCATGCGTTAGCTCCGACAGGATCCGGTCAGTCAGTACCGGGCCGTCTCGATCAGCGCAGGCATGATGCGATGCGCGAGCGGTAGGTACTCGTTTTCCAGCGTATAGGGAAACGGAGTGTCCCACCCAGTCACCCGACGAGGTGGGGCCTCGAGATGCAAAAACGCTTTTTCACAGATCTGCGCGACCATCTCTGCGCCCAGACCGCAGGCCTTGGCAGCTTCGTGAACGATCACCAAGCGACCGGTCTTCTTGACACTTTCGACGATCGTGTCGGTGTCGAGCGGCCATAGCGTCCGCAGGTCGATGACCTCGCAGTCGACGCCCTGTGCGCGCACCTCTTCGGTCGCGGCCAATGCCTCGAGCAGCATCGCACCCCAGGCTACCAGTGTGACGTGCTCGCCCGGACGCACGACGCGCGCGCTGCTCAGCGGCACGAGGTACTCCTCCTCAGGCACATCCATCTTGAGCGCGCGGTACACGCGCTTGGGCTCGAAGAAGAGCACTGGATCGTTGTCGCGAATGGCCGAGAGCATCAGGCCCTTCGCGTCGTAGGGATTGCTCGGGCACACCACCTTCAAGCCCGCCGTGTGCACGAACAACGACTCGGGTGATTGCGAGTGGTAGTGACCACCTCGGATGCCGCCGCCGACTGGCAAGCGCACAACCAGCGGGCAAGTGAGCTCGCCGCCGCTGCGGTAGCGGTACTTGGCTGCTTCGTTCACGAGCTGATCGATCGCGGGGTAGATGTAGTCGCCGAACTGAATTTCAGGCACCGGGCGCAGACCGTTGAGCGCCATGCCGATGGCCGCACCCACGATGCCGGTCTCCGAGAGCGGCGTGTCGATCACGCGGTCCTGCCCGAACTGCTGCTGCAGCCCGGCGGTCACACGGAACACACCACCCAGCTTGCCGATGTCCTCGCCGATCAGGACCACGCGTTCATCGACACCCATTTCGTGTCGGAGCGCGGCGTTGATCGCGCCTACCATGGTCATCTCTGGCATCGCGGTGCTCCCTGAAAACTAGTGACGCTTGGCTCGCGGCCCGTTGAGGCACTCCGCTAACTGTTCTTGCAGATGTGCGGGCATCTCCTCGAAAACGTCTTCGAAGATGCTTTCGATATTAGGTGGCGCGGTCGCCTCCGCGCGTTCGATGCAACTCGTAAGCTCGCTCTGGATGCGCTCTTCGAGCGCGACTTGGTCTGCCGCTTGGAATGCGCGCTGGCGCTCCAGGTACGCGCGCAGACGACGCAGCGGATCGCGCCGCAGTTGCTCTTCGACGAGAGCGCTATCGCGATAAACGTTCGGGTCGTCCGAGGTCGAGTGCGCTCCGACACGGTAGGTGACGAGCTCGATCAATGTCGGGCCTTCACCGCGCGCCGCACGCTCGACGGCGCTGCGCGTCACGGCGAAGACAGCCAACGCATCGTTGCCATCGCAGCGCAGCGCAGGAATGCCGTAAGCGATGCCTTTGTCCGCGTACGTGCGCGAGTGCGTCTGTTGATCTGCGGGCACGCTGATCGCCCAGCCGTTGTTGCGCAGCAAAAACAGGGTCGGCACTTGGTACACGCCAGCGAAGTTCATGCCCGCGTGAAAGTCGTTGCTGCTGGTCGCGCCGTCACCGAAGTACACCGCGGTCGCCACAGACTCGCGCTTGAGCTTTGAAGCCCACGCAAAGCCCACAGCTTGCGTGATTTGCGTGCCGATCGGCGACGAGATCGAGCCGAAGCACACGCCGCGCGCGCTGACGTGATCGGGCATCTGGCGCCCCTTCACCACGTCGTTTGCGTTGCCGTACATGTTGTCGAGATAGGTTTGCAGCGAAAACCCGCGGTACAGCGCGGCGCCCACCTCGCGGTAGCACGGGAAGATCCAGTCGTGATCGCGCAGCGCAGCTGCCGATGCGATCACTGCGGCTTCCTCGCCCTCACAACCCACGTGAAAACCGACGCGCCCCTGGCGCTGCAGCTTGAGCATGCGCGCGTCGATCAAGCGCGTACGCACCATCGCTTCGTAGATGCGCCGCACCAGTGCGACATCCAACTTCGGATCCGTCTCGGGGTCCGCTCTGCCGTCGGCGTCGAGCACGCTGTACAGCTTGCGGGAGATCGACGTTGGGGGACTGCTTTCGGGCTTCACGGCTACAACCATCAGCTTACAACCTCCAGTCGCCTCTTTCCGTAGCGATCCGAGTAACGAACGCGCTCGCCACGCAGCTTGCCCTTCAGGAAAGCTTCGGCGGCGCGATAGCTAGACCGCACCAACGGACCCGACGCGATGTACTGGAAGCCCAGCGCTTGGCCGACCTCTTTGTAGTGATCGAACTCTGCTGGCTCCACGTAGCGCACGACCGGCGCATGCTTCGGTGTTGGGCGCAGGTACTGGCCGATCGTAAGCACATCGATGTTCGCTGCACGCAGCTCGTGCAGCGCAGCTTCGACCTCTTCGGCCGTCTCGCCGCAACCCACCATCAACGAAGTCTTTGTGACCGTTGCGCCAGCTTCCCGCGCCGCCATCAGCGTCTCGAGTGAGCGTTGCCAAGAGCAACGTGCGTCGCGCATCTTGCGCTGCAAGCTGGGCACGACCTCGACGTTGTGTGCGTACACGTCCGGGCGGCCTTGCTGCACGACAGTCGCGATCTGATCTCTGTTGCCAGCGAAGTCGCCGACCAAGGTTTCGACCAGCAGCTCAGGGCTGCGAGCGTGGATCGAGCTGACGGTGCGCGCCACGTGCGAGGCGCCGCCGTCTTCCAGATCGTCGCGATCGACCATCGTCAGCACGACGTAGGCGAGGTCCATCTGGGCGAGCGCGTTGGCGACATGGGCCGGCTCGGACTCATCGACCTTGCCTCCGGGGTTGCCGCTCGTGACTGCACAAAAACGACAGCCGCGGGTGCAGACGTCGCCCAGTATCATGATCGTCGCGGTACCTTCTCGCCAACACTCGCCGATGTTGGGGCAACGCGCTTCCTCACACACCGTATGCAGTTTAAGCCGGCGGAATGTTTGCGTTAGTTCCGCGTGCCGTTCGCCGCCGGGTATGCGGACTTTCAACCACTCGGGTTTGCGCTCATTCAGCCCCATGTCGGTCGCAACCTTAGCCTTCCCTCGCCGCACGGTAGCGTGTCTTGGCCTGCTGGGTACCACAATCTTAGCAGGTGGATGGGCCGAGGGCAGCGCACTGCTGTAGCGTTGATGAGGCGCTGACAGGTGTGGCGTGTCTGCTCCTCTCTCTACGTAACCGTGGGCGTAACCTTCGAAGTGGACGATTCAGACACGCCGGTTACGTCGACAGGTTACGTGCGTGAGCTGCCTACGCTTTGAAGCCTGCTGACACCGGCGTTCTGAACGTTGCAGCCTACGCTTGCAGATCGAGCCAGTCTTTTAGGGCACCACGCAGCACCCGGGGTGCACGCGCGAGGTGCGAGAGCGTGCGCGAGCCGGTCAGCAGCATCACGGTCTTCAGCTCGTTCTCCACGCGCTCCAGGAACTGTTCAGCACCTGCTTCGCCGCCTTGATTGAAGGCCTGCAGCACGGGCCGCGCGATGCCACCGATCTTTGCGCCCAATGCTATCGCGCGTGCGATGTCGAGCCCGCTGCGAATGCCGCCGGTGGCGATTACATCATGGCCAGCCTGGCGAGCGAATACGACGCTGGCTGCGGTGGGCACACCCCAATCCCACAGCTGCATTCCGAGCTCTTTTGCGCTGCCTTCCGCGCGCAGCGTCTCGACGCCGACCCACGAAGTGCCGCCTGCGCCGCTCACGTCGACCGTGCTCACACCCACCTCGCGCAGACGATGTGCGGTGCGTGGCGAGATCCCGTTGCCGGTCTCTTTGGCGATGATCGGTATGTTGAGCTCGCGCTTGAGCCGAGCAAAGGTTTCCACCCCGCCGCGAAAGTCGCGATCGCCCTCGGGCTGCACGACTTCCTGCGCTGGGTTCATATGCACGCACAACGCATCCGCGCCGATGTCGTGCACGAGCTTCTGGATGCTCTCGGTGCGCTGATCGCGGGCCTGAATGATGCCCACGTTTCCGAAGATCACCGTGTTGGGAGCGACTTTACGGACCTCGTATGTCCACGCTGTACCGGGCTCGCGCTGCATCGCGCGCTGCGACCCGAGTCCGAACGCGTAGCCGCGCCGCTCAGCGATCTTCGCCAAGGTGTGGTTGACCGCGCCAGCAGCGTCCGTTCCGCCCGTCATCGCGGCGATCAAGATCGGCGCGCGCAGCCGCTTCCCGAACATGGTTACGCTGATGTCGAGCTCGTCCATAGACAGCTCTGGCAATGAATCGTGCACCAGCTCTACACATTCAAGCAGTGTAGTGCGTTCGCGAAAGGCGACCTCGTCGGTCGCGCACAGGGCCAGATGGTCGGCTTTTCGTTTACGGATATCGCTCATGTGGGCGTGGCAGAGTGAAGCACGGCTGACAGACAGCGTCGAGCGGGCTGGCCAAGCGCTCAGCGCTCGGCTACACAGCGGCGAGAGCCCGCAAATGGGGTGCGTAGGCGCGGCGCACCACAGCAGTGGACAATGAGGAAACCGTGTCAAACCCCGCCAGCACCGAGTCCTGGACCGCAGCGCTTGTCTCGCGCGTGAACGCGCGCCTAGAACGCTTCTTCGACGAGAAGAAAGCGCATGCGCAAAGGCTCTCTCCGCGTGCCGAAGAGCTGGTCTCCGCAGTGGCCGAGCTGACCATGCGCGGCGGAAAGCGTCTGCGCCCGCTCGCGATCTACGCGGGTTATCGTGCGACGCACAGCGAGCAGCCGGACTTCGAGGACGTCGTCACCTTGGGAGCGTCGATCGAGCTCCTGCAGACGTATCTGCTCATTCAAGACGACTGGATGGATGACGACGAGGAGCGCCGCGGTGGACCGGCCGCGCACGTCGCGTTCAAGCGCCAGGTCGGCGATACGAAGCTGGCTGCGAGCCTCGCGATCTTGGCTGGCGACATCGCCGCGGGTTTCGCGTTCGAGCTGCTGCACGCCACGCGGTTTCCGCCGCGCAGGGCGGCGGCGGCGTTGCAAGCGTTTACGACCATGCATTTCGAGGTCGTGTGCGGTCAGCAGCTGGATCTACTCGGGCACGAAACCGTCACGCTCGTGCATCATCTCAAGACCGGCAGCTACACCGTGCGCGGTCCAGTCACGCTCGGCGCGCTGCTCGGCGACGCAAGCGATGAGCAACTGCAGGCGCTGGAGCGCTTCGCGCGTCCGCTCGGCATCGCGTTTCAGCTCCGCGACGATGTGCTCGGCACGTTCGGAGACACGCATTCCACGGGCAAGCCTGCGGGCCACGACCTGCGCGAGGGCAAAAACACTGCCCTCGTGTCAGAAGCACGTACGCTGCTGTCGGCGGCGGATCGCGATCGCTTGGACGAAGTGCTCGGCAATCCGCTCGCGACCAGTGCTGCAGTCGATGCCGTAACAGGCGCGTTGGAGCGCTCGGGCGCGCGTGCACGGGTCGAGTCGGAGCTGAATTTGCGGCTCTCGGAAGCACGCACTGCGCTCCAAGAAGGCCAAACGTTGCAGCCGGAAGGCGTTGCGATGTTGCTGCAATTGCTGGAGCGCATCGCGCTGCGCGATCGCTAAGACGCAAAGGCACCCAGAGATTGGGGGGCGACGGGCGACGGCTCCTGTGCTAGGCCACGCGACCATGGAAACCGTGGGTGCTGCGAGCGACATCTCCACGTCGGCCGGTCAGGGCAAGGGCCATGGCAAGGTCATCCTGTTGGGTGAGCATTCGGTGGTGTATGGGCGTCCGGCGATCTCTGCCGGCCTCGGTCGTGGTTGTGGTGCGCGTGCGGAGCGTGGACAACCTGGCGCAGCCGATACGCTTTCGGTCGATCCGTGGGGTGTGAGCGTGCACGCCGCGCAGGCCGAAACCGATCCTGACCGCGAGCTGCTTCGGCGTGGATTTGCCGTGCTTTGCGAGGCTTTGGACACGCGCTGGCGCGACCTCGGGCGCGCGCTGCCGCGGCCCAGCGTGCGCGTGCATGCGACGATGGAGATCCCCGGCGGTGCGGGTCTCGGCGGCTCCGCCGCTCTGAGCGTCGCCGTGGTGCGCGCGATCGATCACGTGCTCGATACGCCGCAAGACTCTGAAGCGCTGGTCGCAGCGTCGATCGCGTGGGAGCGCGTATTTCACGGCAATCCCTCGGGCGTCGACAGCGCGATGGCTGTGCACGGTGGGCTCGCACGCTACGTGCGCGGTCAGCCGCTCATGCACGTGCGCGGCGGAAAACCTTTGCAGCTCGTGGTAGGCAACAGCGGCGAGCACGGCAGCACCAAGTCCACGGTCGCGAGTGTCGCGCGTCAACACGCGCGCGACCCGGTCAAGACCGAGCAGATCTTCGACGCGGTCGCGTCGCTCGTGAACAACGCGCAGAGCGCGCTCGAAGCGGGTGAGCACTCGCGCCTCGGGCAGCTGATGGATCTGAATCAAAAGCTGCTCAACAGCTTGCTGTTGTCGACGACCAAGCTCGAAGAGATGTGTCTGATCGCACGCGGGGCAGGGGCCTTGGGTGCGAAGCTAACGGGCGGCGGGGGCGGCGGTTGCATGATCGCCCTCGCAGCTGATGTCACTGGTAGCGAGCGCATTGCACGCGCCCTTTCGGACGCGGGGTTTGCAGCGTTCTCCGTGGAGGTCTCGTCATGAGCTCAAAACCGCACTTCGCCCAGGCGCGTGCACGCGCGAACATCGCGCTCGCCAAGTACTGGGGCAAGGCCGATGCCGAACGCAACTTGCCCGCTGTTCCGAGCATCTCGATGACGCTCGATCCGCTCGTCACGGAGACCAGCGTGGAGTTTCGCAGCGACTTGGCGCGCGACGAAATGATCTTGAACGGCGAGCCGGCGCTGGCTGCCGAGGTCACGCGCACCACCACGTTGCTCGACCGCGTACGCGCGGAGAGCGGCGTGAGCATGCGCGCGCGTGTCTCGAGCAAAAATCACTTTCCAACAGCGTCCGGCCTGGCTTCGAGCGCGTCGGGTTTTGCTGCGCTGGCCGCTGCGGCGCGTGCAGCTGCAGGGCTGACTTACGACGCGGCGAGGACCTCGGATCTCGCGCGTCAGTCGTCCGCATCGGCCGCGCGCTCGGTGTACGGCGGGTATGTCGAGTTGCCTGCGGGCAAGGTCGGTGAGCACGTGCTCGCCGCGCACGTGCTGTTTCCCCCGGAGCACTTCGACCTCGCGATCGTGGTCGCGGTGACCGCGGAAGGTCGTAAGTCGGTCGGCTCGACCGACGGCATGACGCATACCCGCGATACCTCGCCATACTACGACGCTTGGGTGAAGTCGGCGCCCGCGCTCGCGGACGAGGTTCGCACCGGGCTCGAGACCCGGAACCTCGCGCGCATTGGCGAGGCCATGGAGCAGAGCACTCTGGCCATGCATGCCTGCGGCATCGCGGCAGGGCCGGGGTTGCTGTACTGGCAGCCAGCCACGCTGGCTGCGTTCCACCGCGTGCGCGAGCTCCGTACCGAAGGTGTGGAGGTCTACGCGACCATGGACGCCGGCCCTCACGTGAAGGCGCTCTGCCGCGCCGGAGACGTCGCGAAGGTCGCTGCCGCGTTGGAGGCAGTCCCGGGGGTGCTTCGCACCCTGCGCGCGACGCCAGGACCTGGCATCCAGCTCGACTGATATTTGCCGCGACCCTAGCTGTACAGAAGCAGTCGGGCAGGAAGCTGGCCGTCCGAATGGAGCCCGGGCTCACATTCGACGTTGATTTCTGCCCACTTTCTGGGATGGTAGGTGGACGTGGGTTGCACAGCCGAGTGCCTTTGGCTACAGCCTGCAACCGGAAACGGCGGCGGGTTGCATTAACCCATGGGTGGGGCCTCCGACATGTAAGGCAGGCCCTCTCCGACCTCAGAAGGTGAACGCGTGGTCGTGAATGGTTCCTCGAGCCTGGTGGTAAGCGCACCCGGCAAGCTGATGATCTCCGGCGAGTACGCCGTCCTGGCGGGCGCCGAAGCCATCGTCGCTGCCGTGGACCGCCGTGCGTATGCGCGCGCGCGCCGGGGTGAGGCTCCTGCCGCTCCCGCCGAGGCCCGTGCGACCTTTGGACATGTCGAGCGCAAATACGGCGCGCTCGGCTACGAGCCGACGGTCGATGTCTCGGCGCTCCGGGCCAAAGACGCCAAGCTGGGCTTGGGCTCGTCCGCAGCGGCTGCCGCGGCGGCCGCAGGTTTGGCGCTGCTCGAGCACGGCCAGGAAATCACTTCAGAAGTTGCGCGTCGTCAGGTGTTCGACGCGGCTTGGCGCGGCCATCAGGACGTCGCGCCGATCGGCAGCGGTGCGGACGTCGCGGCCTCGGTGTTCGGCGGATACATCCGTTTTGTTCGCCATGGCGAAGACGTCCAAGTGACTCCACTCGTCTGGCCGACGGAACTCCGTATGCACGTCGTCTGGACCGGCCAGGAAGCCCGGACTAGCACCTTCTTGGAGCGTGTTGCTGCTTTGGCACAGGCCGAGCCGGCAAAGCATGCCGAGCGGCTGCATGCGCTCAAAGATGAGGCGGCGCAGTTCGTACGGGCAGTTCAAGCTTGTGATACACAAGGTATCCTTGAAAGCACTCGAGCCTACGGCCGCGCCATGGGTGCGTTGGGTGATGCCGCCGGGATCTCAATTGTAAATGATACGCTGCGCAAAGTAGCTGAGCTCGCGCAGCGGTCCGGTGGTGCCGCCAAGCCTTCGGGCGCTGGCGGAGGTGACGTCGCGATCGCGTTGTTTGCCGACCAGGTTTCGGAGACGCGTTTTCGCGCGCTGTGTGAAGAGTCGAAGTTCACGTTATTGGCGACAGAGTTAGGTGCTCCAGGTGTTCGTCTCGAAGACGGCCCAGGGCGCGCATGACGCAGGTGAGGACGAGAGCATGAAGCGCAATTCACGATGGCCCGGGTTCTACAAGTTGTCCGTCGAGGACCGCCGTAAGGTAGCAGCCGAGGCCCTGGGCATGGATGTCCGCGAGCTCGCTGCTGCGCTCGGTGATGGAGGTCTGCGCTGTGAGAAGGCAGACAAGATCATCGAGAACGTACTCGGCACCTTTGCGTTGCCGTTCGCCGTCACGCTGAACGTGCAGGTCAACGGGCAGGACTTCATCGCGCCGATGGTCGTCGAAGAGCCTTCGGTCGTCGCCGCCGCCAGCAACGCTGCGCGCATGGTGCGCGAGGGTGGTGGCTTCCGCGCCCAAGCGGACGAGCCGATCATGATCGCGCAGGTGCAGTTCGACGAGGTGCCCGACGTCGCGGGCTCGTGTCAACGCATCCAACAGCATGAGCGCGAGCTGGTGAGCTTGGGCAACTCGGCGGTGCCGGGTTTGCTCCGCCGCGGTGGTGGTGTGCGCAGCATCGAAGCGCGCGATCTCGGCGAAGGCATGCTCGTGGTGCACTTCCACGTGGATTGTCGCGACGCGATGGGCGCCAACTTGGTGAACACAGTCGCGGAAGCTGTGGCCGATCGCATCCAGACGTTGTGCGGTGGCCGCACGGGGCTGCGCATCCTGTCGAACCTGTGCGATCGCCGCAAAGTGCGCATCACTTGCCGCGTGCCTTCGAAAGCGCTCGCGTCGGCAGAGTTCGCTGGGCGCGATGTTCGCGATGCCATCGTGCGCGCCTCGCGCTTTGCTGAGCGCGACCCGTACCGCGCGGCCACGCACAACAAGGGTCTGATGAATGGGCTCGATGCCGTTGTGCTCGCGACGGGCAACGACTGGCGCGCCGTCGAGGCCGGCGCGCACGCATATGCAGCGCGCAGCGGTAAATACAGCCCGCTGTGTGTTTGGCGCGCTGAAGGTGATGACCTTGTCGGCATCCTGGAGATCCCGCTCTCGCTCGGTACCGTAGGTGGGCCATCGCGCGTGCATGACGGTGCGCGTATGGGTCTGCGCTTGGTGAACGCGAGCTCGGCAACTGAGTTGGCCACGGTTGCGGCGGCTGTGGGTATGGCGAGCAATCTCGCCGCATTGCGCGCGCTTGCCACCGAGGGCATCCAGCGCGGCCACATGGCACTGCACGCTCGGTCGGTCGCTATCGCCGCCGGCGCAAACGGCGCCGATGTCGAGCGCGTCGCACAGCTTATTCACAGTCTTGGAGATGTGACACTGGATGCTGCGCAGCGCGCATTGCGTGAGCTCAGCTCATCTGCGCTCTCGGCACCTGCGCCCGCGGAATGATGCTGCGCAGCGAAGCGGTGTTTGACAGCGAGGCATGGTAACCTCGTTGTCGAACCTGCTCGTCAAGGCATCATCGCATGAGCTCGGATCGACCTCCCGCGGGACCATTACCGTCGTTGTCCGACACGCAGCCCGGCGTCGCGACTGAGTCGCCAGCGCCAAAGTCCGGCGACATCATGGATGGTCGCTACGTGCTGCAGGATCAGATCGGCGAGGGTGGCGTCGGGTTCATCTTCCGCGCGCTGCAGTTCAAGGTGCAGCGACCGGTCGCTGTGAAGTTCCTGCTGCGCGAGGTGATCGGCGAGCATTCGCTGAAGCCGCGCTTCGAGCGCGAGGCGCTCGCACTCGCTGCGCTCGCGCACCCGAACATCGTACGCTTGCAGGACTACGGCTTCATGCGCGGGAACCCATTCCTGGTGATGGAGTACGTCGAGGGGCAGACGCTGCGGCAGGTGCTTACGGGTGCTGGTGGCACGTTTGCGGTGCCGCGTGCACTCGCGCTCGTGCGGCAGATGCTCTACGCGCTTGCGTACGCGCACGAGCGAGGCTTGGTGCATCGCGATCTCAAGCCTGCGAACTTGGTCGTGCAGGACCTGCCGCATCAGCCCGAGCACTTGAAGGTGTTGGACTTCGGGTTTGTGAAGCTCTTGCCCGGCAGCGAGCTGGATCGCGGCGCGCAGCTGACTCGCGCTGGGCACACGTTCGGCTCGCCTCCGTATATGTCACCCGAGCACGCGACCGGCAGCCCGGTCGATGGACGCTCGGATTTGTATTCGGTAGGCATTCTGCTCTTCGAGATGCTCATTGGCGATCGGCCGTTCGAAGGCGAGACGCACGAGCTTCTGCGTCATCACCTCACGACAACGCCGCCGCGCTTGGCTGCGCGCAAGCCTGAGCTCGCGGCGCATCCCGAGCTGCAAGTGTTGCTGGATCGCGCGCTCGCGAAGAAGCGCGAGGATCGCTTTGCGAATGCGGGTGAGTTCCTGAAAGCGCTCGACGTGATCGAGCTCGGGGTGCGCCGCAGCGCCGCACCGCTAGCACGCGTGAGCGACGCGCCCACGCTCAAACAAGTGCTGCGCATGAGCTCCGCTTATGCCGCGAGCATGACTTCGCTCGGCCTGCGCGGTCTGCCCTCGCTCGTGACTTGGTCGAGCACGCAGCTGCGTCGCGCCGGCATCGTCTTTCGACGCTTGCGCGCGCCCAAGTAGCGCGCAGTCTAAAAACTTGCTCGTCAGCTCGAGCGGATCAGGCTGTTTTTTTCGCTTTGCTCTCGACCCACTCGATGACTCGGTCGGAGAGGGGGAGTTTGTCGAGGCGTTCCATCGACTGGATGCCGGTTGGACTTGTGACGTTGACCTCGGTGAGCTTGCCGCCGATCACGTCGATACCGACAAACCACAGGCCGTCTTGCCGCAGGCGAGGCGCGAGCGTGCGGATGATCTTCTTGTCCGCTTCGTCGAGCTCGGCTTTCACCGCGGTGCCGCCGACGCGCAGGTTCGAGCGAACCTCTTCTTTCGAAGGTACGCGCAAGACCGCGCCGATCGGCTCGCCGTCGAGGAGGAGGATGCGCTTGTCGCCGATCTTCACCTCGGGCAGGAACACCTGCACCATCGCCGGGCGTTTGCCCTCGAGGGTGGTGGCCTCGATGATCGGGTTGATGTTGGGATCGCCGTTCTTCAGCACCAACACGCCCTCGCCACCGCGACCGCCCAGCGGCTTGATCACCGCGTGACCGCCCACGCGCGTGACAAAGTCCTTGATGCGCTGCTTGTGGCTCGTGACGATCGTCTCCGGCATCAGCTCGGGGAAGTGACACGCATACAGCTTCTCGTTCGCCTGACGCAGCCCGTGCGGATCGTTGACGATCAGCGTGTCTGGTTTCACGCGATCGAGCAGCAAGGTGCACCAGAGATAGTTGTCGTCGAACGGCGGGTCCGTGCGCACGAAGATCGAGTCGACGTCGTGCAGTGAAATGTCCTCGGGCGCTCCCAGCGTGATGGGTGGAGTCGCCTTCCGCTGCGTCGTCGCGCGCGTGACGCGAGCGTACAGCTTGCCGCCGTCGAGATAGAGATCTGTGTTCAGACAGTGGTCGACGCGATGGCCGCGGCGTTCCGCGGCCTCCATCAGCGCAAACGTGGTGTCGCCTTCCGCGTTGACGATCCAGACCGGGTCCATGATCACGACGAAATGCATGCAGACACCTTCAGGTTTTGTGCGTCGTCGAGCGGCGCTTGTTTCACTGAGACAGCCCCATAAGGCTGAGGCCGGACAACTGCCAGCTACAAACCTTGCTCTCGGATAAAGCGATTGGTGTACTCCGCACCCTTCGCGTAGCTGTCGCGCGTCTGCTGCTCGATGAAGCCTTCGATCAGCGTGCCGATTCCGAAGATCTTCACGCTGTTGTCGACGCTCACAACGCGCTCGCAGCGCTTGTCGCCGGTCGGCTCCAGCCAGATCTCCGTGGTGGTCTTGATCTTGTCGCCGCCGGTCTTCGGCAGCACCTGCACGTAGTAGCGCTTCACGGCCGGGTCGTAGCGACCCACCTCGATGAAGCCGAGATTGTCACCAAACACCTTGCGCGCCGGCGCCGGCAGCTCGACTTTTGGCACACACTCGACGCGCCGATGACGCACGCCGTTGGGGTCGGTTCGATCTTCGAGCACTTGGTAGGACGTAAAGCCGAGATGCTCTGTGAACAGACGCCGATTGAACTCGGGCTCAAAGAAGACCTTGTTCCAGAAGGTATCGATGTCGGTTTCGATGGTGTGCTTGATGGTGTAGCGCACGCGGGTCCTCCGCTGGCACAACTCGCACGAAAATCTCCGAGGCGCAAACCCCGGAGGTCGTCCAAGCTCGGCGCTCAACAGCGCCGCAGATCAGTTTTCGAGCGCTACGACGACCACGGTGACGTTGTCTTCGCCGCCGGCGTTGTTCGACTCTTCGACGAGCTGACGTGCGACTTGATCGAGGTCGGGCGTACCGCTTACGACCTCGCAGATGCGCTCGTCCGTAACCTGACCGCTGAGCCCGTCCGAGCAGAGCACGAAGCGGTCGCCGGGCCGGATATCCTCAGTGCTGAGGTCCACCACGACCGAATCCTGCATGCCCAGGGCACGGGTGATGACGTTGCGGGGAAGGATGTCCATCGCTTCCTTCGGCATGTCCGGCATCATCATCAGGTAGTCGTTCACGAGCGAATGATCGCGCGTGAGCAGCTCGATCTGTCCTTCGCGGATGCGGTACGCGCGGCTGTCGCCGACGTGCGCCACATGCGCGATCCCGCGTTCCAGAGAGACGAGCAGGCCGACGATCGTCGTGCCCATGCCGTGCGTGCTCTGGTCGCTGCAGGAGCGATCGAAGATTTGCTTATTGGCGACCTTGATGGACGCCGAGAGACGATTTTCTTGGAGGCTGAGATTCGGATCTACGGGGAACGGCCAGGTGGCGTCGTCCTTCTCGGTGGATTCGAAGAAGCTGCGCATGCCCTCTGCGGCCATGGCGCTCGCGATCTCCCCACTGTTGTGCCCACCCATACCGTCGGCGACCAAGTACAGACGATACTCGTCCAGGCACCGATAGGTGTCTTCGTTGTGGTCCCGTTGTAGACCTACGTCTGTCAGCCCTGAGGCTAGAATCCGCATTGTGCGTGTCGAGCTAAGTATCGATGCTGGTTGATGCGCCAAATGGTTTGTTTAGGGCTGCGCCGGTTAATTTGGCATGGAGATGGAACGGGCACGTGGTGTCACACAAAGAGTATAGCGTCTTCTTTCTGATCTGTCCCCTGTTCGCTATCGCAGCTTGTTCCGGGCACGGACAGCAGAGCACGGTCCGAGCCGCTCTGGCAAATGCGGCGGAGGCTTTAGAGGGGCGAGATGCGGTGCGCTTCTTCGCTACACTCGATCAGCGGACCCGGTTCGCGATGATCTCGACGGTAAATGCCCGCCGTGAGGCCCGTGCCCTAATTGAGGCCGACTACCCGGAATCAGAAAAGGCGGGGGCTTTAGCGGCTTTGGGCGAGGCTGCCGAGGTCGCCACGGGGGCGGCGCTGTTCGCGCGGCGCTGCGACCCCGTGTGCCTTAATGAATTCGCGGACACGGTGGGGGCGCCGGCTTCGCAGGTCGTGCGAGGTGACGAGGTCGAGGTGACAACGGTACGGGGCCGTACACTGCGCATGCACGCAGGGACGGATGGTGAGTACGGTATCGTGTGGAGTACAGAAGCCACCGCAGCTGAGCGTGCGCAGTCGGCTCGAGAGCTGCGTCGGATCAAAGAGAACGCCGAGATTTTTCGTAAGCGCGCGGCGCTCGTGAAGGGCAGAGGGCCGTAAGTTATTTCGGTAATGCGAGCGACAAATCGAGCGGCCAGCCTGCGTCAGGCTGCACGAGATACGCGTAGCGCGCCCAGCACGTGACCACCGAGCGCGTGTAGTTGCGCGTTTGCTCGAACGGGATGTCTTCGACGAACCAGTCGAGCTCCACGGGGTTCTTTTTTTGCTTGTTTGCGCGCTTCAGCCATTCGTCGACCTTGTGCTCGCCGGCGTTGTACGCGGACACGGCGAGCACAGCCTGGCCTTTGTAATGCGCGACGAGCTTGGCCAAGTAGTGCGTAGCGACGGGGATGTTGATGCTCGGCTCGAACAGCATGGCGCGCTCGAGCGGCTTGATGCCGATCTCCGCGGCGTTCACGCGCGCGGTCGGGACGATCAGCTGGAGTAGACCGATCGCATCGGCGCTCGATACGACGCTGGGCTTGTAGCCGCTCTCCTTGCGCATCACGGAATACACGAGCTCTTCCGGGAACTGCTCGCGCGCTGCGGCTTCGCTGACTGTGCTCGCGTACGGGCGCGGGAAGAGGGCGGTCCAGACCGCGCGCTGCTCGACCCCTGCGGGTTGCAGCAGCGTGTCTTGGCGCTCGCGCATCGCGAGCTGGTATGGGCGCGCGTACTCGCCGAGCGTGTGGTACGCCGCCAACAGCTGCACGAGCGCGAGGTTGCCGTGGCGGCGCCAGCTCGACTCTTGGCCGCGCAGCGCGCCGATCGCGTCGTCGTCTAGACCGAGCTCGCTGTAGAACTGGGCGGCTGCTGGCAGCGGCACCGGATCCATCTGGCTGGGGAGCGGGCCCACGGTGGTGCTGCTCGTGATGTTCGCTGGCAGCACAGGACCGGGATCGCCGCCGAGGGCTGAGATACGTGCGCGCGCGAGCAGCGCGTACCAGTGCAGCGGCTCGACGGCCATGGCCTCGCGATAGTGTCGCAGCGCGAGCTCTTTTTGGCCGCTGAGAGCGGCACAGCGAGCGGCCCAATACAAGCCGCGTGCTTTGACCATCGGGCCATCCGCGGTGGTCGCGTAGCGCTCGAACAACGGCAGGCTTTGTTTGTAGCGCTGGTGCTTGAACGCGTATTGGGCGAGCTGCCAGAGCGGCTCGGACAGCGCGCGTTTGTTCCGCGTGCGCTCGGCGCGCTTCAGAAACGCTTGCATATGCGCTTCGCCGCCCGGGAGATCGTGGCGCAGCTCGAGCCAGGCTGCGTTGTGCAACGCGCTGTTGGCCAGATTATCTTTGGGGTAGGTCTTCGCGAACTTGTAGTAGGCCTTGACCGCTTCGCGATCGCGATCGGCGCGAGCCAGCGCTTGCACCGAGTGAAAGGCGTCGTCGGCTTCCGTTGGGCCGCCCTGGGCTGCTGCCTGAGCGAGCACCTTAGAAGCTTCGGCGTAACGCGTGCGCATGCGAAACAACGCCATGCCCTTGAGGTGCAGCAGCTTGGCGCGTGCAAGGCGTTGCGTTTGGCGATCTTTGGGCGTGCGCCCGGGCTTGATCGACATGCGCGAGAGCTCCTCGAAGGCAGGCTCTGGTTGTGCGATGTCGAGCCAGCGCTGCGCGCGCGCGAACAGCTCGTCTTGGGTGGGTTGAAATGCGCCGCCGAGCAGGCGCGCGAGCTGCGAAGTGATCTCGGCGCTGGCTTTGTGCTCGGGGAAGTCCGTGTACAGCGTGCGCAGCTCGCTGATGGCTTGCGCTTTGTCGCCCGTGCGCTCGAACGCTTGGCTGATCGCGCGCCGTACTGCAAATGCGCGCCGCGCGTTGCCACGCAGCTCGCGCAGCAGGGTGAGTGCCAGGGCTGGATCGTTGTGGGCGAGGGCGCATTCCGCCGCGGACAGCCGTAAGCTGCTGTCGGAGTTGTCAGACGCTTGTGCAGCCGGTGCAGCCGCGCTGCACTGGCCTTCACTCGCTTGCCAGTGCGCCCGCCGCTTCGCGAGATCGCTCGCTACCTCTGCGGGGAACCCGCTGGTGTCAGTCGGCAGCGCCGAGAGCGCCTCGCCCGGCCGCTCCGCTCGTTCATGGAGCCGCGCGCGCAGATAGGCGAGGGAAGGGCGCTTGCCGTCGCGCTCGACCAGTTCGAGCTGCGCGAGCGCGGCGTCTATGTCGCCCGCACGGACCCGGGTGCGGAGCTCGGTCATCGGATCGCTGAGCGGGACGGGGGCGACTTGCGCGGCAGCGCTGGAGGCGGTGCACACGAGCCAGCCCGCGAGCAGGCAGACTCCTGGGCTCCGGGCGCGGTTGGGGCGTTCTGCGCGTCTCAAGAAGCCTGCACCCATCCTCGTCTGTTGATCGCCGTGGCCGCCTTGACCTTCTGGAAGGCGGCGTTGCGCTGAAAGATAGCTGGCACGGCCTGGTGTGATTGTCTATTCTCCCGCGCCATGTCGCCGGCCGGGCAAAATTGCAGTATTTACGCCGCTCGTTTTACGCGCTTCGGGTGCAGTGCGGCGCTGATCGCGCTGTGCATGATGCTCAGTGTAAGCGTTGGCTGCGGGCGCGGCATCGGTGACGCCTGTGAGAGCTCGCTGCGCTGCTCCGCGGGTGGCACGCGTCTGTGCGACATGACCCAGCCTAAGGGGTACTGTACGCTCGCCGCTTGTCAGCCGGGCAACTGCCCCTCCGACGCGGTGTGCGTGACGTTCTGGCAGAACACGACTGAAGAGACCGCCAGCTCCGATCGCAATCGCTTGAGCACGAACTACTGCATGCGCAAGTGCGACGATCGCTCGGACTGCCGCGACGACGAGGGCTACGATTGCATCACCGGCGAAGAGTTCGGTGTGGACGGGGAAGCCGTGGTCGAGGGCGGTAGCTCCGATCAAAAGTTCTGCGCGGTACGCATCATCAAGGAATAGAGTAGCGGCGACCCATGTCGCCATTGCTCCGCTACGTGTTGTTGCGAGTGCTGCGCGGGATCGCGACCGTGTTCGGTGTGGTCAGCTTGGTGTTCTTGCTGCTGCACCTGATCCCTGGCGATCCCGTGGCGGCGATGCTGGGCGATCAAGCGAGCCCCGAGGAACGGTTGGCGTTGCGTAAGACGCTGCATCTCGACCAGCCGCTGATCGAGCAGTACGTGTTGTTCTTGCGCGATGTGTGGGGTGGCGGGCTCGGGCTTTCGTTTCGCGATCAGACGCGCAGCGTGGCTTCGCTGATCGGCGAGGTGGTGCCCGATACGCTGATGCTGGCGCTGTCTGCGGTGGTTCTCGCTCTGGCTGCCGCGTTGCCTTTGGGCACGCTGGCTGCGGTGCGGCGTGGATCCTTCTGGGACGATGTCGCTTCCTCGTTTGCGTTGTTCGGTTTGGCCGTGCCGAATATTTGGCTCGGGCCGCTGCTGATTCTGTTTTTCGGTGTGTGGTTACGCGTGTTGCCGCTGCCCGGGGATGACGTGGGCATCGCATCGTTGATCTTGCCGGCGTGCACATTGGGCGCTGCGTTGAGCGCTGTGCTCACGCGTCAGATGCGGGCGTCGTTGCTCGAGGTATTGAACGAGCCCTACATGCGTGCGGCGCGTGCGCGCGGGCTCTCAGAGCTGCGGCTGGTCGTGCATCACGCGCTGCGCAATGCGCTATTACCTGTGTTGACTGTGGCTGGTGCGCAGCTCGGCGCGCTGCTCGGCGGCGCTGTGGTCGCGGAGAAGATCTTCGAGCGGCGGGGAATCGGCAGCCTCTTTTTAGAGGCGTTCTTCGAGCGCGACATTCCTGTGGTGCAAGGCTGCGCGCTGGTGATCGCGGTGTTCTACGTGGGCGTAAACTTGTGCGTGGATCTGCTGTACGGCGTGGTCGATCCGCGGGTGCGACTCGGATGAGCGCGCGCCTAATTCGCAGAGCCCGCGGCAGCGAGGCGTTCGGCGTGGCCGTCGTGCTGGTGTTTCTCGTGCTTGCGCTGATCGGGCCGTGGATCGCGCCGTATTCGCCGCTGCAGATCGATCTGGCCCATGAGTTCGAGCTGCCGAGCGCACAACACTGGCTGGGCACGACGGACAACGGCGTGGATGTGTTGAGCGCGCTCTTGCACGGAACGCGCTTGTCCGGTGTGGTCGCGGTTTCGACGGTTGGGATCTCGGTCTTCGTCGGTGGCTTGGTCGGTGCGTTCGCGGGGTATCGTGGCGGCAGCGTCGATCAGTGGGTGACCGCGCTGTGCGATTTGGTACAGGCGTTTCCTTCGATCGTCCTGAACGTGGCCGTGCTGGCGCTGGTTGCTGAGCCTTCGATGTTGCACTTGATCGTCGCGTTGATCGCACACGGATGGGTGCTGTTTGCGCGTGTCGCGCGCGCCAATGCGCTCGTGCTGCGCCAGGCGGAGTACGTGCAGGCGGCGCGTGCGCTGGGCTTGTCGGAGCTGGCCGTGGTCGGGCGTCACGTGGTGCCGAACCTCGCGGGGCCGCTGCTCGTGCAAGCGACTGCGGCGCTCGGTGGTGCGGTGCTCGCCGAATCAACGCTGTCTTTCCTGGGGCTTGGGCCGGGCGCGACGGCGTCTTGGGGTGCGCTGCTCGACCAGGGCAGCGCTGTGCTGCTGCGTTTTCCCCACGTCGCGCTGATCGCGGGCGGGACCATCGCGCTCACCGTGTACGCGGCCAATCGCGCGGGTGACTACCTGCGCGACCGGCTGGACCCGCGGGGCTAGCGCTCCATCCTACGTGGCCAGATGAACGTGAATGCCTTGGCGAGCGTGCTATAAGCGCGCGATGTTCAAGCCGGTACCATCCTCGCAATCGTTCCCCGACCTGGATCGCGACGTCATGTCGCGCTGGGATGCGGAGCGCATTTTCGAGAAAACTCAGGCCGGTACAAGCGAGAACGCCGAGCCCTTCGTGTTCTACGAGGGCCCGCCCACGGCCAACGGCATGCCGCACCCGGGCCACGTCCTGACGCGCGTCATGAAAGACGTGTTCCTGCGCTATCAGACCATGCGCGGCAAGAAGGTGCTGCGGCGCGCTGGTTGGGATACGCACGGCCTGCCCGTCGAGGTCGAGGTCGAAAAAGATCTCGGGATCTCCGGGCGCAGCGCGATCGCCGCTTATGGCGTCGAGCCGTTCACGCGCAAGTGCGTGGAGTCGGTGTTCCGCTACATCGAAGAGTGGCGCCGCATGACGCGGCGCATCGGTTTTTGGGTCGATCTCGACACCGCGTACGTGACCTTCCACAAGAGCTACGTCGAGAGCGTGTGGTGGGCGCTGTCAGAGCTGTTCAAGCAGGGCCTGCTCTATCAGGACTACAAGGTCGTGTGGTGGTGGCCACAGGGCGGCACGGCGCTGTCTGCGGGTGAGGTCGGTCAAGGCTACAAGACGGTCGATGACCCTTCGATCATCGTGCGCTTTCCCGTGCAAGGCGAAGAGAAGCTCTCGCTGCTCGCATGGACGACGACACCGTGGACCTTGCCTTCCAACGTGGCGCTCGCGCTCGACGCTGCAAAGCCATATTCGATCGTGCGCTTGGAGTCGGGCGAGCGCGTGATCTGTGCGTCGGCGCTGCGCGACAAAGTGCTGAAGGGGCAGAAGTACGAGCTGGTCGAGGAGAAGCCCGGCAGCGCGTTGGTGGGCATGCGCTACGAGCCGCCGTTCCGCTACGCGCAGCCCGATGGTGGCGATGCGTACGTCGTGATCGAAGCGGATTTCGTGGCGATGGACACTGGCAGTGGGCTCGTGCACATCGCGCCGGCGTTTGGCGAAGACGACTTCAGAGTGTCGAAGGCCAAGCAGCTCGGCTTTTTGCAGCTGGTCGAGCCGGACGGAACGTTCAAGCCCGAGGTCACCGACTTTGCCGGGCGCTTCTGCAAAGAGGCCGACCGCGACATCATCCGCAACCTGCGGCAGCGTGGGCTTTTGCTCTCGGAAGAGCTGTATCGGCACGAGTATCCGTTCTCGTGGCGCCGCGACACGGATCCTTTGATCCAGTACGCACGGCGGTCATGGTTTATCCGCACCACGCGCGAGATTTCGCGCGTGATCGAGAACAACCAGCAGGTCAAATGGGTGCCCGAGCACATCAAGGACGGGCGCTTCGGATCGTTCTTGCGGACGAACGTCGATTGGGCGCTCTCGCGTGAGCGCTTCTGGGGAACGCCGCTGCCGATCTGGGTGAACGACGTGACCGGCCGCATGCAGACCGTGAGCTCCGCTGCCGAGATCTTGAAGAAGAATCCGGACGCGTTTCGCGCGTTCGATGAGGCGAAGAAAAAAGACCCGGCGCTGTCGGAGCACTTGATGGTGCACAAGCCGTGGATCGACGACGCCACGTGGCAGGAGCCGGGCGAGCAGGGCGTGTACCGGCGCGTGCCGGAAGTGATCGACTGCTGGTTCGACTCGGGCTGCATGCCGTTCGCGCAGTGGGGATACCCGCACCAGAACAGAGAGCAGTTCGAGCAGTTCTTCCCCGCGGACTTCATCACGGAGGCCGTCGATCAGACGCGCGGCTGGTTCTACTCGCTGATGGCTGTGAGCACGCTGCTCTTCCCGCAACAAAGCTTGCCGCACCCGTTCCGTAACTGCGTTGTGCTCGGGCACATCAGCGACGAAAAAGGCCAGAAGCTCAGCAAGAGCAAGAAGAACTACACCGACCCGATGGTGATGATGGAGAACCACGGCGGCGATGCCGTGCGTTGGGCGCTCTACACGGGCACGGTGCCTGGGCAAGGCACGCGCTTCTCGGACACCGCGGTCGTAGAGGCGCTGCGGGAGTTCGTGCTGAAGCTGTGGAACGTGCACAGCTTCTTCGTGACCTACGCGAACATCGACGGGTGGACGCCTGCGTCGCCGCGCCCGGCGCTCGCCGCTCGCAGCGACATGGATCGCTACATCCTCTCGGAGCTGAATGAGACGATCCGTGCGGTGTGCGGCTCGCTCGACAACTACGAGAGTCACCGCGCGGCGCGCGCGCTCGAGAGCTTCGCGGAAGCGCTGAGCAACTGGTACGTCCGGCGCAGCCGCGCGCGCTTTTGGGCACAAGGTGACAGTCAAGACAAGGCGAGCGCGTTTGCCACGCTGTACGAAGTGCTGGTCGAGTTCGCGAAGCTGAGCGCGCCGTTCGTGCCGTTCATGTCTGACGCGCTCTATCAGAACCTCGTGCGCTCGCAGGTGCCGGATGCGCCCACGTCGGTGCATCTCGCGGCGTTCCCGAAGCACGTGCCGGAGAACACTGACACAACGCTGTTGGCTGCGATGCAAGCCACGCGCTCAGTGGTCGCGCTTGGCGGTCGCGTGCGCTCGGAGCGCAAGCTCAAGGTGCGTCAGCCGCTCGCAGAGGCGGTCGTCGCCGTGGCGTCTGCGGAAGAGCGCGCGCGCATCGAGCGCTTCGCGGATGCGGTGCGCGAAGAGCTCAACGTGCACAAGGTCACGTTCACCGAGGAGCCAGCGAAGTTCGTGACGTTCGAGCTGATGCCTAACTTCCGTGCGCTCGGTCCGAAGCTCGGCAAAGAGCTGCCGCTTGTGAAGCAGCTCTTGAGCAAGGCGAGTGGCAGCGAGCTGTACGCGCAGCTGGAAGCGGCAGGACAGATCGAGCTGACATTGCCGAGCGGCAACGTGCGCTTAGGCGCAGAGGACATCCAAGTGCGCTTGCAGGCGAAGCCGGACTACGCGGCGGCGGCCTCGCACGGACACGTGGTGGTGTTGGATGTGCGCGTGTCCGACGAGCTCAAGCGCGAATGCTTTGCGCGTGAGGTCATCAACCGCGTGCAACGCGCACGCAAGACCATGGACCTCGACTACGAGGCGCGCATCGCCGTCGAGTACAAGGCTGCAGGTGAGCTTGCGCAGGCGATCACGGAGCATGCGCCGATGATCTCCAGCGAGACGCTCGCCCAGACCCTCGCACCGGGTGCGGGCAGCGAGGGCCAAGGTCAAGGTCAGGAGCACTCTGTGGACGTCGACGGTGCTGCGCTTACATTTTGGGTGCGCGTGGTCCGTTGAGCGGCGGGCTAGAAACATCGGTCCCGAGTCGATACCCTGTGTCGCGGAGGCCCGCTTGATGCCCGTACCGAAGACCCCGCTGCTCTCGACTGACATCATCATTGAGCTTCACGACCGTCCTGGTCACCCAATCGTAATGATCGAGCGTAAACACGAGCCGCTGGGCTGGGCGCTGCCTGGTGGCTTCGTCGACATCGGGGAGACGGTCGAAGGCGCCGCCGTGCGTGAGGCCGCCGAAGAGACCAACTTGGAGGTCTCGCTGGTCACGTTGCTCGGTGTGTACTCGGAGCCGCATCGTGATCCGCGCGGGCATTCGGTGTCTGTGGTGTGGGTTGCGCGCGCTGGTGGCGATCCGGTCGCGATGGACGATGCGGCCGCGCTGCGTGTGTGCGATCCGCAGGATCTGCCCACGCAGCTGGCGTTCGATCACGCGCGCATCTTGGAAGACTACCGAACGTACCGGAAGACAGGGCAGCGGCCCGCGCCGGAGATCGTCGGTTTCATCCGGCCGATCGCCTGACCTGCCGCTGACGGCGGCATGCGTGTGTATTCAATTCACCCTCAGTACTTTTGGGTAGTACACGCTGTCGCCGGGCGGGAAGCGCTTGAGGTCGTTGACGACGTAGCTGAGCACCCAGGTGGCACCGCGCTGCTCTGGGTGCGCCTTGGCTGCGTACGCTGCCAAATCTGCCGCGTTGGGCAGCAGGTGCTCTGACGGCCTGAAGAAAGGCGTGAGCGCGGACCAGGGACCTTCTGGACGGGGCGCGCTGCGCAGCCCGATCTGAGTGGTCTCTTCAGCCACGAACAAGCCCTGCATCTGGATCTCGATGAACTGCTGTCGGCTCGCGTCGTAGTGCACGCTCAGCTCAACCTGGCCGTCATTGAACAACGGCTGCAGCTGCGCGCCGTCGCTCAGCGCGCTCTGACGGATGAAGCCGGCCTTTGTCCACCACTCGGGATCGTCGAGCGCGTGTGCGCTCAGCCCGAGCAGCTCGCTCTCGGACCAACGGGTCAGGTAGATCGCATGGTCCGTCCCCTGATTGTTGACTGCATACGCGTACACATACGCGTCGTGCACCAGCACGCTCGAGCCCACGAGCTTACCGAAGGTCTGCAGCTTGGGTGTGAGCACGCGCGGTTGCCATGTGTCAGGTGACTGTGCCGGATCATCGATCGCCAGTGCGTCCCACCCGTCGACCTTGAAGCCCAGGCCGCCGCTTTCTTTCTGCACATGCATGCGAAACAGCAACAAACGGCCATCGCTCAGCCGTGAGCCGTGCAACGGCCACACCCAAGCTTGGCCGCCATCGAAGTCGCGAAAAAACGAGCTAGGGATACTCGGTTGGCCGGGCGCTGCAGCTTGGCTCGGTCCCCAATAGAACTGCAGCTGGCTTTTGCTCAGATCGTGTGAGTCGCTCAGATCGTGGCCGCTTTGGATAGCTACGCTGTTGCGTATGAAGAAGTTGGGCCCGTTCTCGCGAGTGCCGTCGGCGGCTGGGTCGAGGAAAGTGTCAGCGAACAGCCACAAGACATGTGTCGCGTCGAGGTCGATCGAATACGCGCTGTCCGCGCCGAGCCACACCGGCTGCACGTGGAAGCGCTCCGAAGCGTCAGGCCAGGGGTCAGCACTGACATGCAATAGGTCAGTGCTACCGTGATGCGTATAACCGTCTTGTTTGACGGAATTGCTAGGTGGACGGCTGGGAGCCGCACACGCGGCCAGGGCGATCCATGCCCAGGCAACACACTTTCTAAGCCTCGCCATGCCCGCAGCGAGCCACGCGCTCCCATCCGCGGTCAATGTGATTCAGTGCACTAGTGAACAACCGGTCTACAGGTCAGATCTGATTCCTCGTTATTCTTGATCTCACACCCGCGCGGCGCATCACTGCGGGCATCACACAGTGGCTGAGCACAAGCACAGTCCAAGTGATCCGGACATGGATTTGGCTCACACCTGAATGTCAGGTACACGTTGTCCCCGCTGTCAGGGTCCGGCGGAAACCCACCCGGGACATTCTCGTATGTGACGCAGATCTCTTTTGGAGCACAGACGCGCTTGGCACCGCACTGACGCTGTGTGACGCGGCTGGAGCAGCGCTGATCGATACACTGCACGACGGGTTGGGTGTTGGGATCGGTGACGGCGCGGCCGTCTTCCGCGCGGGTCAAACCGGGCGCGCAAGCGCAGATCGGCTTCGTGCACTTCTGCGCGTCTTCCAGGTGCTCAGCGGCGATCCCCACCACAAGCAGATCGCTGCAACAGCTCACCTGATAGCTTATCGACGCGCAGTCAGCATCCGAGCTGCATGCTTTGCGTGTCTCGATGAGCTGCTCGTTCAAGACGCACTTCACGTCCTCTTGCGGCACGCTGCCATCGCGCCGCTCGTCCAACGACGTAGGCGCCCTGCTGTCATCGCGCGGCACGACGCGCGTCCCGCGGCCGGAGTCTCCGCACGCAGGCAGCACGAGCGAAAATACGCAGCTCAGAGCTGCGCGACATGAGCTAGACGCTCTCCCACCCAAGAATTTTTTGATGTTCAACCCTGACCTCGAGCTGTCGGCCTGAGCGCTTTGCGCTGCGCGACGAATACCCCCGTCGCATGCGACAAGCCGAATTCTGGTCACATCCGGCGCGATTGTCCAAGCAACGCGCAGGAAAGCGGATTGTGCGCAAACGAATAGCTAGCTGAAGCTATGAGCTGCAGTTAGATAACAGAGCCAGAACCTGGGTTACTTCGGCATCCGGCGTCTGATGGGGTGCGCCCGTGTCTTCTGCGCGAACGCCCCCACTTACCTTGGCTTCTCCGTTCAGCTCCAGCCGGAAGAAGCGCGCGCACGCAGTGCACGAATCAGTGCTTCAGCGCGGGCCAATCCCAGATCGAGCGCAGCAGCCACGAACTCCGCTTCTTTGCCGTCAGCGCGACCGCGACCACCTTTGCCAGTGGCCACACGCAGTACGCGTGCAGTATCAGTCTCGGGGCCTTTGCGACGCGCGTTTGCGCGGATCGTGTACACCTGCGCGGCGCTCAGCTTGATGCCTTTGGCTTTACCCTTTTCGATCACTTCCGCGGCGGAGAGCGAGCTCGGCAACGAACGCACGAAAGCAGACTTGTTGGTACCGGCGCTTGCGCGACCGCGCGCTGCAGCTGGAGGTCCGGAACGATAGGTTGCACGCGCGTGATCACTGTGTGATGCGTGCGAGTGTCGCGGGCCGCTCGATCGCGTGGCGCGTGTCGGTCTGCTGGGATTGTTAGGTGTGACGCGAACTGTCTGACGTGACTTGAGAAGCTTCAGTGTCTTCCTGGCCATCTATCGTCTCTCCCCTTGCGATCGGACCGTCTTCGGTCCGGCCGGAACTAAGAACTGCAGCCGCCGGCGCGTGCTGACCGGCGGCGTGACTTCATCGGCTGGTATGCATGCGCTGGTAAGAAATCACAAGCGCGTGATACTGGCAATCTGACATGCGCTATCACTATCCACGAGCTAGCGCAGCCAAGAAAAGCTGCAGCGAGGCAGCGCGGCGCGTGTTTCTGGACAGGTTTGGTCCGGGAAAGTCTGGCTACGCATTGACGTCAGGCCGACTAGGAGCAATGCGTTAGGTCCCATGACTGATCGATTCCAGCTGCACAGCCGGTTCCAGCCCTCCGGAGATCAACCAAAGGCGATCGAACAATTGGTGCAAGGCTTGCGCGACGGCGAGCGCCACCAGACCCTGCTCGGCATCACGGGCAGTGGGAAAACGTTCACGATCGCGAACGTGATCGCCACAGTCAACCGGCCTGCTTTGATCATGGCCCCGAACAAGACTCTCGCTGCGCAGCTGTACGGTGAGATGCGGGAGCTGTTTCCAGATAACGCTGTCGAGTATTTCGTCAGCTATTACGACTACTACCAGCCTGAGGCCTACATCCCGACGAGCGATACGTACATCGAGAAGGACTCCATTCTCAATGAACGCATCGATCGCATGCGTCACAGCGCAACGCGTTCGTTGATGTCGCGCCAGGATGTGATCATCGTGGCCAGTGTCTCGTGCATCTACGGCATTGGTTCCGCGGAATGGTACGATCACATGACGATCCGGCTCGAGAAGGGTGAAGCGCTGGCGCGTGATGAGCTGCTGCGGAAGCTCGTCGACATTCAGTACGAACGCAACGATATCGATTTTCATCGCGGCACTTTTCGTGTGCGCGGCGACGTGATCGAAGTCTTTCCCGCCTACGAAGAAGATCGCGCGGTGCGCATCGAATACTGGGGTGACGAGATCGAATCGATCAGTGAGATCGATCCGTTGCGGGGTAAAGTGCTACACAGTCTGACGCGCTACGGGATCTACCCTGGATCACACTACGTCACTCCCGAGCAGCAGCGTCGCAACGCTGTGCAGTCGATCCGCGCGGAACTGGCGGAACGGCTCCCGCAGCTCGAAGCGCAGGGCAGGTTGCTCGAGCGTCAACGACTCGAGCAGCGCACGAACTACGACTTGGAGATGCTGGAGCAAATGGGTTTTTGCCACGGCATCGAGAACTATTCGCGGCATCTTTCGGGTCGTAAACCAGGCGATCCACCACCGTGTTTGATCGATTACATGCCCGAAGGGTACATCACGATCATGGACGAATCGCATCAGAGCGTGCCGCAAGTGGCGGCCATGTTCAAAGGCGATCGCTCGCGCAAAGAGACGTTGGTCGAGCACGGCTTCCGCTTGCCGAGCGCGCTCGACAACCGGCCTCTCAAGTTCGAGGAGTTCGAGCCCAAGATCAAGCAGGCCATTTATGTTAGTGCGACACCTGCTGAGTATGAGCTGCAAAAGTGTGAGGGTGTTGTCGTTGAACAGGTTGTCCGTCCCACTGGACTGCTCGATCCAATCATTCATGTACGGCCGATCGGCAATCAGGTCGAAGATCTGCTGACGGAGGTCCGCAAACGCGTCGCGCGGAATGAGCGCGTGCTTGTGACGACGCTCACTAAACGCATGGCGGAGGATCTTACAGAGTACTACTCCGAGCTGGATGTTCGATGCCGCTATCTACACAGCGATGTTGACACTTTAGAGCGTGTGGAGCTGCTACGCGATCTGCGGCGCGGCGAGTACGACGTGCTGGTCGGCATCAACCTGCTGCGCGAAGGCTTAGACATCCCGGAAGTGTCACTCGTCGGGATCTTAGATGCTGACAAAGAGGGCTTTTTGCGGTCACCGCGCTCGCTGATCCAAACAATCGGCCGCGCTGCGCGTAACGCGGGCGGCGAAGTGATCATGTATGCGGACAGGGTCACGGCCGCGATGGAGCGCGCCATGACGGAGACCGAGCGCCGCCGTGAACGCCAGCAGCTGTACAACGCTGAGCGCGGGATTACGCCTGCGACTGTGATCAAGGCGATCCGCGATATGCTGCCCGGGGCGGGCGCGGGCGACAGCGACTACGTGACCGTTCCGATCCTGCGTCCAGGTGAGCAGAGCGATAAGCCAGAGAAGCTGTTGGAAGAGATGCGCGCAGAGATGTTGGTGTTGGCAGAGCAGCTCGAGTTCGAAGCGGCGGCGAAGATCCGCGACAAAATCGCGGTACTCGAAACCTCAGCCTCCGACGAGCCTTCAGCGGCTGCAGCTGCCAAGCCGCGCGGTGGTGGCGGATCGCGGGCCAAACGCTCGCGTCGTCGCTGAGCAGCACCTCCCAGTGTGGCGCTGCAACCGTCGATAGCTGTGTGATGCGTACTGCACGCATGTGGCCGTCTGCGACAAGTCCTCGCAACTTATTGCCGCGCACGCCTTGCTCCGTCGCCGATGGATCATACGTCTACGCTCTCCTCGCCCGCAGACAGGGCTGGGAGAGCAATGGTCTTCACGCCGTCGGAACCTGTGGGTGATGCGCTGCTACACGCACCCCGGAATGAGGAAGTCACGCGCTCGCGCTGGTGCCCTGGCGCCTTCACGGGTTGAGTCCACCTACATCGCGAGCTAGACTCCCCCGTCCTGTATGTTGGTGGTGATGGCGTGCGGGCCTCGTGATTGCCCACAGCGCTGCTGGAGCGGATAGCCTTGGATCAGAAGCGTTCATTCGCAGCCCTCTCGTTGGCGGCCCTCTCTCTACTCGCTAGCTCCGCTCAGCAGACTCCTGCTCGCGCCCAGGGGGTTCCTTCGGGTGCCACAGCGGGTAGCCTTGCAGCCCCTCCTGTCGCCGGCGCGCCGGCCCAGCCTAACCAGCCGGCCCAGCCCAGCGCCGAGGCGGCGTACGAACAAGAGCCGACGGCGGGGGGCAGAGTCCTCGAATTTCGGTTTACTCCGGTTCGAAATGCCCAGCTCGCCATCTGGATCGAGAACACTGCGGGCGAATTTTTGCAGACGGTCGCCCTGACCGAGGCCACCGCGCGTCGCGGCATCGGCAATCGGCCGGGTGCCTCGCAGATGAACAGTGGCTTCCGCTGGCCCTACGGCCGTCGCGAAGGCGTACTGCCGATCTGGGCGCATCGCCGGGCCGCGGCCCCAGGCGCGCAGCCGTTCAAGCGCGTGATCTTCCAAAATCGTAAGGCTGAAGGCCTCGCTTCGCGCACCTCCGACGACTTCTCGCGCGACGACTACTTCTGCCTCTCGTTCAACAATTCGAAGTCGAAAAAAGATGCGCTAGACGCCGTCAGCTGCGCGAGCGTGTTCAACAGCGACAAAGGTCGGTACCTCACCGACGCGGACGCGACGAAGGGCTATGGCGAGCCATACGAGGACGTGGTCACGCACGAAGGGCGCATGCACCCGCTCACGCCTGAGTCGTTGTACCCGCCGCGCCGCGACCTGAAGGCCTGCCCTTCGGGCCCCTCGTGCTGGGATCATCAGGACGTTGCGACGTTCAACAGCGATGCGCTTGCTGTGATGCCCGAGCTCGACGCGATTTCCATGGCCACGCCGCAAGGCAGCATGCAGGAGCAGCGCTTGTTCGCCGTGCCGAATGAGTGGACTGACGGTAGCTACCGCGCCTGTATCGAGGTCAATGTCGAAGGCGATCACAACCTGAGCTTCGACGAGACGCACTTCCCGACGCCCACCACGCCTCAGATGAGCTGGGATTCGTGGGCGATGAGCTTTGGCTACCCGTACCGCGGTCAGCCTTCCGTCGTGTATTGCTCGCCCTTCGAGCTGCAGTCTTCGGGCACCGAGATGCAGTTCAGCACGGCCGAGCCCGATGGCAGCGTGGGCGGTTGGGACACCGCAGCGCCTGCCTATGGCGAGCAGCTCGCGGGCATGAGCGGCATGACAAACGATCATGCGACGGCTCCGGGCAGCGGCGCTGATCGCCTGTTCGATGAAAACGGCACGCGCTTCACTGTGATCTCGAAGCCTGCGATGTCTTGCTCGAGCAACTCGCCACCAACCGACGTCGGCAGCGTGCGGCTGATGCGCTTTTCGAAGGCGCTGCACGCGCACGAGTACGCTGACCTCGAGTTCGATGCCGCTTCCGATGATGTGTCGGTGTTCCGCTACGAAGTGCGCGTGTCGACCGAGCCCATGGCCGACCCTGACGGCTTCATGCGCGGCGCCCCTGCGAAGACCGCGACGACCGCTGCCGAAGCGTTGATCGTGCCGGTGGATGCCGTGCCGGGCCAGCCCGTGAAGGTCTCGATCGGCGGGCTGACGCAGGAGACGCATTACTTCGTCGGCGTGCGTGCCATCGACGGCTGCGCGATGCCAGGACCCGTGCGCGTGGGGGAAATCACCACGCCGATGCGTGAGTTTGCCACGGTCACCCCGTGCTTCGTCGCGACTGCTGCGTATGGCACGCCGCTCGCGCAAGAGATCAGCGTGCTGCGTCGCTTCCGCGATCGTCACCTCGTGAACAATGTGCTGGGTCGCTCGTTCGTGGATGCGTACTATACGGTCGGTCCGAAGCTAGCCAGCGTCATCCAGGATCACGAAGAGCTGCGCGCCGCATCTCGTGCGCTGCTTACGCCGCTGGTGGCGCTGGCGCGCATGCTAGACGACTGACGACTGAACGATTCCCGAGAAATATGCCGATGCGAAGCTGCGGTCCGCGCAGTCAGATAGCGCTGCTTGCCCTGTGTGCGTGTGTCCTTGGGGCATGCGCGACTGTGAAACCTTACGAACGCGAATACCTGACGCGCCCAGGCATGGAGATGCGCGGCGAAGCGCAGGCCGGTGAGTTCGAGGCGCACTTGCAGAGCTCGCGCGAAGGCGCGGTCGGTGGCCACGGCACGGTCGAGAGCAGCACCGGCGGCGGATGCGGGTGTAACTGACTATGTCGATGACGTTAGGCGCAGAGCGGCGCTGGCGCTCGATCGCGTTGGCGCTGTGGACGTGTGCGAGCATTTGGTTTGCGGCGTTCGAGCGCGCGCACGCGGACGAGGCGAGCGGCACTTGGACCGGTGAGCTCGAAGGTCACGGCAGCTACTACTACGAGCGTTCGACTGAGGTCTGGGTACCGACCGGCCGGCTCTCGGTGGAAGCGCCGAACGGCATGCGCATGAACGTGTCGTATTTGGCGGACGTGATCGCGAGCGCGAGCATCGGGCAGATGGGCTCGGACATCGACAAGGTGCACGTCGAAGTGCGGCAAGGCATCGGTACTGGTTTCGGCAAAACGATCCATATCGGCGAGAACGAGCTCGATCTGAGTGTGAACGCGATCCACAGCTGGGAGAGTGACTACTTCTCGTGGTTCGGTGGTGTGCGCGCCGGCTACCTGTTTAATCAGAAGAACACAGGTGTGTCGTTAGGTGTCACAGGCGTTCATGACTCGATCTACAGGAATGCGCGTGAAGGTCAGAGGTTCTTCGGCAACCTGGATGGTGTGACCCTTACGTTTGGCTTCTCGCAGATTCTGACACCTGTTCTGACATTTGGTGCCGGCTATCAGCTTGTTTACCTGACAGGCTTCTTAGGCAATCCCTATCGCGTGCCGAAGATCGGGCCGTTGCCTGACATGGAGGCGCCACCTGACACACGCATTCGCCACAATCTCGAGTTCACCGCGTCGCTGTACGCGCCTGCCACGCGCACGACGTTTCAGGGCTTCGCACGTCTGTATACAGATTCCTGGGACCTGAATGCGATCACGCCGGAGCTTCGGATCTACCAAGAGCTCGGGCGGGACTTCGGGCTGCGCCTGCGCGCGCGCTATTACTTGCAGGGCAGGACTTATTTCGCGCTGGAGGGTACTGACCTCGGCAACTACGCGCCGGGGTATACCGGCCCAGTGACCGCCGATCCTAAGCTGAGCGGGTTTCACAGCATTCAGCTCGGTGGGCGCATCAGCTTTGCGCTGACCGCATTCGAGCGCTCTTTCTTGAGGTTTTTCAGTCGGGGAGTGCTCGACCTTTCGTTCGATCACCAGTGGACGACGGTGGACAGCACCAGCTTCGGCCGCAGAAACTTTTTCATGATCCTCGGCGGCCGGTTACCGTTCTGATCGGCCATGGATCCGCTCGTCATCGACGACCGTCTGACTATCCCAGCGCAGCTGCTTTCGTTCACGGCTGTGCGCGCATCCGGCGCGGGCGGGCAGAACGTCAACAAGGTGGCGAGTAAGGTCGAGCTGCACTTCGACCTGGACGCGTGGGAGGAGCTGCCCGAGCCCGTGCGCATGCGCCTGGCCGGTTTGTGTCGCAACCGCATGGATGCCGAGGGGCGCGTGCGGATCGTGAGCCAAGCGACGCGCGACCAGGGCCGCAACTTGGAGGACGCGAGGGAGAAGCTCGTGGAGCTGGTTCGACAGGCGCTTACGGTGCCTCGGACGCGCAGGCCCACCAAGCCGACGAAAGGGTCGAAGCGGCGGCGCGTGGAGGGCAAGCGTCGGGATGCCAATACCAAGAAGTTGCGAGGGCGCGTCCAGTCGGACGACTAGCTGGGTCGTAGCCGTAACCGAGATTCCGGTTACGGTTGCGGTTTACGAGTAGGACTGGACGTTACCTGCTGTCTCTGGGAGCCTTGGTGGCCTCCAGGACCTGCCCCATTGAGAGACGCGCTTCGGTATGTAGTCGGATCGTCTGCTAGGTGTGCGCGCGTGCGTGTGCTGTGGGTGCTCGCCGCGCTGGTTCTCGGCATTGCCGGAAGCGCGCGCGCTGATGTCTACGTGTTTCCGCGCAGGCCTAGCAAGAGCAACGTCCATTACGCTGAGTTCGACTGGAAGTACATCGACATCAAGGTCCAGAAAGCACGCAAGCTGCGCTTGTCGTATGGACAAGGCGGGCGCTTGCATCAAGGCGCGCTGCGGCCGCCAGCTGCAGGCACAGTGGCTTGGCCGTCGGTGCATTCCGCGCCGCGCGATCGCTTGCGTCAGGGTACGCCGAGCGCGCTCACGCCCGTCGACGTGCATCCGATCAGCGGGCGCGAGACCGCGGGCAAGGGCGGCGGCGTTCGCTTGTATTTCTACGAGCGTGAGCGCGAGATCGCGCGCCGTGCTGCAGCGAGCATCGAAGACTCGTACGAGTATTTGATCAAAGCCTTTGACTACACGCCCTCCACGACGTTCGCGTACTTCTTGTATGCGAGCTACATCGAGTTCTTGCAGACGCAGCTGTTCCCTCTGCAAGAAGGCGTGCTCGGTGTGACCAGTCCCGAGAACCTCGATGTCACGCTGCCGTATTTCGGTGACGCACGCTTGTTCTCGGATGTCTCGACGCACGAGCTCGCGCACGAGTTCACGATCCAAAAAGTGTTGAGCTCGACCGCGCGCGCCAGCTTGACGGGTGATGCGCTGAGCGCGGTGCCGCTGTGGTTCATCGAAGGTTTGGCCGAGTTTTACGCGAAGCGCGGGATAGACGCCGAGACCGAGATGGTTGTGCGCGACATCCTCGTAAATCCCAATGCGGCGCGCGAATACGTGATGGGCTCGTTTTGGGAGGAGCGCTTCACGAGCGGGCTGTGGACGTACAAAGTTGGACAGGCGCGCTGTGCGTTCTTAGAAGAGGCTTTCGGCGCAGGCACGATCCAAAAGATCCTCGAAGAGACGCCGAAGCTGCTGATGTACGAGGACGACGGCGGCTACAAAGACTTCGCGCAGCTCGTCGGCAAGGTGACCGGCACGAGCCCGTCTGCGATCGCCGCGCGCTTCGAGCGCTGGGTCAAGCGCATGGCCTTTAGCCGCTACATGGAGGCGCGTCAGGACCGAGCCAACTTCACCACGGTGCGTGCGACCGATGGCGTGGTGCAGGCGCTGCGTGCCGCTCCGAGCGGCGAGCTCGTGCTGTATCGCAGCATCGAGGCGGACACCGGTCAGAGCCGGCTGATCTTGTTCGACCGGCGATCCCCGAGCGACGACGTGACTGTGGCAGCGGATGGCCGGCCCGGCGTCGAGTCGCTGCATCCCGTGGCCGGTCAGAATTTCGATGTGACGGATCACGAGCTGGCGTTCGTGGCGCAGCTCGCAGGCGCGGATGTGATCTATCGGCAACCGCTGACCGAAGAGGTGGAAGCCGAGCCGTGCGAGAAGGACAAGAAGAAGACCTGCGAGTGGGATATCTCGATCGATTTGGGCAGTCGGCGCGCGTTTCGCGTGGTGGATCGCGGCGTCGATGCGGTTGAGGCGCTCGCGCTCTTGCCGGACGGAAAGCAGCTCGCGTTCATCGGCTTGAGCCAGAGTGGGCAGCGTGATGTGTACCTGCTCACGCCCGGACCGAGCGACGATGACGATGACTTCGCGCTACAGAAGTTGACCGACGATATCTTCGCGGAGCGTGAGATCGCTGCAGCGGACGGCGGCGTGGTGTTTAGCTCCGACGCGACGGGTCACGGAAAGTACAACTTGTTCCGTGCCAGTGTGCAGGGCGGGTCAGTGAAGCGCTTGACCTTCGAGCCGCGCGACGAGATCAACCCGAGCGTGCTGCGCGACGGGCGCGTGATGTTCGTCGCGTACGACGAGCGCGGCGCCAATCTGTATTCTGTCGATGACTCGGGGATCTACCGCGAAACGGATGTCGCTTCGGGTTTGTTCAACGTGAGCGCCGGTCCGGAGGATACAGTCTGGGCGCTGCATCACTATGCCGCTGAGCGCGTCCCGGTTCGGATCGCGCGCAAGCGCTTGTTGCACGAGCCGTTCACGCATCTCACCGATGCAGGCGAGCCGTCCGCGCCTGCGATCAAAGATCTTGCTGGCGCAAAGCCATACAATCCGCTGCTGCTCCGCAACTGGCAGCTCGGCAGCATCTTCCTCATGGCCGGCATCAGCAGTCGAGGCAGCATCTTCGGGCAGGTGCTGGCCGGTGCGAACGAGAAGCTGCGCGACCACGGCTTGATCTTGACTGGCGCGATGTACGGCGACGTCGAGCTCATCGCTGCCAACTTGACGTACGTCAACGAGCAGAAGCGCTTGATCTGGGGCGTCGGCGCGTTCAACGACATCCGCTCGCGCATCGACCGCAGCTTCTATCGCAGCGACGCTGGCATGGTGTTCGCCTCGTGGGAGCGTTTCTTCGGCGGTGAGGTGCTGGCGCGCTATCCGTTTTCGCGTTTTGCGTTCCTGCAGGGTGCGTTCGCGGCGGGCGGCGCGCACTACTTTTTGCTCGATGAGACGCGCGACGCGCTCGCGGAAGCCACGCCTGACATGCCCGAACGTAGGCTCGTGCCGCTGTGGAGCAACAACAACGCGCGCTTGCGCTTTCAGACCGAGGCCTCCGTGGCGTTCGGCTACAACACGATCGGGCTGCAGCGTTCGACCGGCCCGATCCGCGGGAGCTCGCTCCTGCTCAGCTCGAACTTCGGCACGCAGCCTTTCGAGAAGGTTGTGTACGACCAGGTCCGCTTGGATGCGGAGCACTTCATCCGCATCTTCGGTCCGGTCAACTTGTTCATTCGCACCGGCATCGGGGCAACCTTTGGCTCGCAGCGCGCCCCGCAGTATTACCTGTCGAGCTTCCACACGCTGCGCGGCGTGCCTTTCGGCGACATCGATTATTTGCTCGGTCGACAGTTTGTGTACGCGACGACCGAGCTGCAGTTTCCGATCTTCGAGTTCTCGAGCTTTCCGCTTATCGATCTGGAGGGCGTGCTCGCTGCGGACGTGGGCGCTGTGGCGGACGATGTAGATGGCTCCGGTCAGCGCCGGCCGTTTCACGCGCTCTGGGACAAGCGACTGTTAGATCTAGTGTTTGGTGTGAACTTTGGATTTGGACCGATCATCATTCAGGCTCACTTTGGTCAGCCGATCGACATCGGTCCAGTTCGCCCACCCAACAACGGGAAGCTGACATTCAACCTATCGTTGAATTGGCGGTATCAGTAGTCAGTCAGAGGCGTCAGAAGACGATTTGAACATCACAAGGGAACTGCGTGTCGACAATGGCATTGCGCGAGGTCTTCCAGTCAGAGCAAGCGCGGCCGCGCAGACGGATGTGATTGGGATCGATGAGCTCCCAGCCGTTTTCGTCATCACATGCGAGCTCGACGCTGTTCAGCGAAACTCTGCCGGAGCAGGGATCTCCGCTCTCTACGCGACCGTTCAGCGCGACGTCGCAGCTGACTTGTGAGCCGATGATCTCGGTGAGCGCCCTGCGCAGGCTCTCGTCGTCACCGGCGCGCCAGAACGGCGCGGCGTTGCTGGCATCGCGTCCGATGCCTGCGTTGGCGACGTCTTGCTGATGCTGCTGCGACACGTCTTCGCCCACGCTGATGATGTACGTGCGAATGCCCATCGAAAATGCGCGCGTGACCGCTGCGACCGCTTCGGCTTGGCCTTGCTGTGGATTGAGCTCCTCGCAGCGATCGGGCTCGCCATCCGTCGCGAGGATCAACACAGTCGGCCCGTCGCTCTGATCGAGCTGCGCTTGCGGTAGGCCGTCTACGATGCGGTCGATCGCGTCGCCCGTGGGCGTCTCGCCGAGCGGTGCTGCAGCGCTGTACGCGCGGCTGATGTCAGCGTGGTTCATCAACTTGGGCTCCACGCTCGTCACCATGGGGCAGGGCGGCGGCTGCGTGCCGTTGTCGCCTTCCACGAGCGCGCTGTACATCGCGAGGCCGAAGCGCACTTGCGTCTCGAACATCGCGATCAGGCCGTCCGGTCGGAGCAGAAAATCGCGCAGCACATCCCAGCGTGTGCCCGCGCCGCCGAAGCTTTCCGTCATGCTGCCGCTCTGATCGATCACCAACACGATGTTCGGGATGACACGTGCCGCGGAGACATTCTCGCGCTGACAGGTCTCACTCATGGGTTCGGCGCGCTTGGTGCCCGCGTCGATCACGAAGTTGCCGGAGCCGCTTTTGCCCGCACTCAGCTGATTCTCGGATGGGCCGCCGCTGCCAGCGCTCGTCTTGCCGGCTACAGGCTCGATCGTGCTTGCGCCTTCGACGCACTCGCCGTTTTCGTTGCAGTGGCGCCGGCCGGTGCAGCCGCTGGTCTCGGTACAGGCTTTCGCGCACAGCTCCTCGCCGCCGCAATACAGTCCGCTGGGACACGGGTGCGTGTAGTTGCAGGCGATGCCGCAGCGCTCATCATCGTCGACGCACGCGGTGCCTTCGCTTTTCTTCGAACATGCAGCCAGAAGAACGAGCAGCACGGACAGCGCGAAGAACACAACGGAGCGCCGTTGGGACGCCGAAGCGCCCACTGTGTGGTGTATCGTCATCGCAACCTCCCAAACTGAAGGCGGTTGCTACCAACCGCGAAACGAGTTGCTCAGTGTGCTTGGCGCGATCCGCGGATGCAATGTACGTGATTGCGACGAAAGCTATGTGTTAGTGACGGAACTCAATGTTCGTGTCTTAGGACAGTGACCACTAAGAAGACAGGTTATGTCAGGAGCTGAAACTGAAATCGCCATCGATGCCTCGCGCGCGGGGCGGACCCTCGCTGATGTCGTGAGGCAGGGACAGGCGGAACCCTGCTCTTGGAATCGCGCGCGCGAGCTGTGCAAGCGCGGAAAGGTGCGCCGCAACGGAGAGCTCGAGACGGATGCGACGGTGCGTGTCCAACTCGGCGACCGCGTCAGCATCCATCTGCAAGCGCCTCGGGTCCGTCAGCATGTGCTCGATGAGTCGGCGCTGATTCATGTCGACGCGCACGTGGTCGTGGTCAGTAAGCCGGCTGGTCTCCTAACTGTTCCGTTTGATGCTAGTGACAAAAATACGCTTGCCGACAGACTCCGGTTTTTGCTGCGCCGTCGCTACGGCTCGCAAGGTGCCGAGCTCGGTGCTGTTCAACGTCTTGATAAAGACACGACGGGCTTGTTGGTGTTTGCGCGTACGCTCACGGCGAAGCGACAGCTCCAGGAAGCGTTCCGAGTGCACGCGATCGAGCGCCGCTACCTGGCGCTTGCGCACGGTGTCGTGGAGGAGCAGCACGTCGAGACTCAGTTGCTGCGCGATCGCGGCGACGGGCTTCGTGGCTCTTTCGGCCGTTTCAAAGCCGCACGCGGCCCTGTGCCCGCCGATGCGAAGCGCGCGATCACGGACGTACGACCGTTGGCCGCCCTGCGCGGCGCGACGTTAGTCGAATGCCAGCTTTCTACGGGTCGTCAGCATCAGATTCGGATTCATCTCAGCGAAGCTGGGAACCCTCTGCTCGGTGAAGAGGTCTACGTGCGCGACTATCGCGAGCAGCTGTTGCCGGCGCCTCGCATCATGCTGCACGCGGCCGTCTTGGGCTTCACGCACCCCTGCACCGGGCGTGCGCTGCGCTTCGAGTTGCCGGTGCCGACGGACTTCGCAGAAACGCGCGCGCGTCTCGAGCGCTGACTGTGGCTTTGTGGCTGCTGCTGTCAGCGGCGGTTGTCAGTCGAGGGGTACCAGGCTGGAGGCAGCGGGACTCGCTCCGCACGCTCCTCGACTCCCGACCTCCGTAGTGAGCAGGGCGAAGCACGGGGGGTGTGTAAGACTAGGCTTGACCCCTGCGCGTGCATGCGGGACGGTAGGTGTTCGACCAAGACCTGACACAAGCGTCGAGGAGTGTTGTGATGAAGGGACGAGGACGAGGCCAGCTTCCCCCAGTCGATAAAGCAGCCGCGTTCTTGCTTCATGATTCCGTCAGCGCAATTCCTACGATTGCGAGCGTTACATATGACGATCCGAATGGTTCTGGTTCTTGGGAGAACTGGGAGCCCGGCGGTGCTTGGAGCAACGGGTCGGGCGGCGGTCAAGCTTCGGATTCGACGACGCAGCAGAGTGAGTCGGAGCTGCGCTGGGATGAGGACGGCGACACGAATCTGCGCCATCCCAAGCAGTTGCCGCGGACGTTGATCACGACGTCTGAGCTCGACTGGGAAGATTCCGAGGAATGTGCGACCGAACTGTGGTCGCATCCACAGCGTCGCGTTGGCCGCGATGGTCATGCGTTACCGTTACCGGGCAGGGGCCGGCCGCAGACTGCGCCAGATACCAATCGTGGTGGACGCAGTGGCACGCGGGTCAACACCGGCTTGCGTCCGACTGCAGGGCGCGCCGAGGCGCGTGCACCTCAGACGGGTCCGCGTCCGGCGGCTGGGCACGCACAGCGTGCGGCTGAGCCGACCGCGCGCTTTCGACACGGCGCGCCGCAACGTTTGCCCGCGGCTCCGCCGCCGAGAGCGGCAGAGCCTCTGCCGGAGCGGCGCGAGCGTACCATCACGCAGCCAGGAGCGGCGCCGAGTCAGCCTCCGCAGCAGCTGCCAGCGGCACCCCGTCGCAACGTGCAGGAGCTGCAAGACGAATCGTTTGATGGTTTTGATGCGCAAGGGCAGGCTCCGCAGCAGCTGCCAGCGGCGCCTCGGCGGAACCTGCAGGGATTGCAAGGCGACAGCTTCGAGGTGTTTGGTCAGCCTCCGCAACAGCTGCCGGCTGCGCCTCGCCGCAGTCTGAACGAGACACAAGTCAGCGGCTTCGCAGCCCCGCAGCAGCTGCCAGCTGCGCCACGGCGTAGCTTGTACGAGCTGCAGGCTGAGGAGTTTCAGACTCCGCAGCAGCTGCCAGCTGCGCCGCGCCGCAGCTTGCAGGAGTTGCCGAACGGTTACGGCGCGCCCCCTCCCGCCCCACCGCAATCAGCTGCGCCCCGTCGCAGCCTGCTGGAGACGCAGGCGAGTGGCTTCGAGGCGCCTCTGCAGCACTTGCCAGCTGCGCCTCGGCGCGCTCTGCACGAGACACAGGCGAGCGGCTTCGACGCGCCCGCTCAGCCTCCGCAGCAGCTGCCAGCGGCGCCACGTCGCAGTCTGAACGAGACGCAGGTCAGTGGATTTGGCGCGGCACCGGTGCGCGAGACACCAGCGCCGGGGTCGTTTCGTAACGACGCCTCGTTTGGCTCGCAGTCGCGACATGCGCTACCGCCTGCGCCCGCGATCGAATCTCTGCGCGGTAAGCTCGAGTCGACGCAACGTGTGTTGCCGCCGCCGCGTCCACAGAGCTCCGGCCACATCCCCACGATTCTCGGCACACCGTCTGCGACCAACGGCCTCGGGCAGCCCGGGCGCTTGCCGCCGCCAGCGGCAGTGCTGGCACCGGGGGCCGCTTCGACGTCCGTGCAAGCTGCCGCGATCGAGCACTTGCAAGAGCAGCTGCTCGAGGCGATGGCGCGCTCGCGCGTTCAGGAAGCGCGTGCAGCGGAGGCTGAGAAGTCTGTTGGAGAGGTCGAGGAGCAGCTCGAGGCGATCGTTCGGTCGCAGGTGGAGGAGTCCGAGCAGCTGCAGGAGCAGCTTCGGCTGACCTCCGCGCAGCTGCGCGTCAGCGAGGTGCGCGCCATCGAGGCCGAGCGTCGGTCGCTGGTGATGGAGCGGCCGTCGAACATGCTGCATCTCGACGAGCCGGTGCTACCGCGTTCGAACAAGCAAGGTCGCGCGAACTTGATCTTGAGCGGTTTGCTCGCGAGCTCGCTGAGCTTTGGGGGCGCAGCATATTTCATGTTCTACGCGCCTCTGCAGAAGCAGCTGGGTGTGCTCGAGCAGCAGCGCGTGCAGGATGCGCAGGCGCAAGCGAACGCGCTGACGAACTTAAAGGCGCAAACGAACGCCGAGCGGCAAGGTTTAGAGGCGCAGGCAGCGGACTTGCGGAAGCAGCTGGAAGCGGCGCGCGCGGAGGCGGCTGCGGCTGCTGCTGCTCCGGAAGAGGGGCGGCGTGGGCGCTCGCGCAGGGCGAGTGCGGATGCTGACGAGACGCCGGCGGGTACGCGTAGTGCTCGCGCGATCGAGAGGCGCATGCGTCGCTCTCGGTCTGCATCGTCTGACGATCAAGAATCCCCGGCGCCAGCGCGCTCTAGTCGCTCGAGCCGCGACAACGGCGACGACCCGCTCGGCGGGATCCGACCCCGGGTCTCGGGTGCTTCGCAATAGACGTAAACAACTAAACGACGTGGTCATTGGCGGCGCCCTGGACGTGCGCCCCACCTTTGTCCTTCGCGTCGACGACGATATCGACGGCTGTGATCTTCGTCAGGTTCGCAGCGCGGGTGCTGAACACCGGAAACGGCGCGCTGCTGAGGCCGCGATCGCGCCTGAAGTCAACGACAAGGGTGGCGCTCACGTCCATGGCGCTGTCTACGACCACGCAACGTCGACGATTTTGTAGAATTTCGGCTACGTACGGTACGCGCTGAACTGCAGCTGGAAGCTGCAGTTGGCGCGTTCGGGTGGGGTGTTCTCGGGCGCCAGGTAGCCTGTGACTCCGAAGTCGCCGTTGAGCTCGTAGGCGCGCAGCATGCAGTGCATGGTTTCGCCTGCGAAGGATGGCTTGCGGTAGCAGAGCGAGAGTTTGCGGGCGAACAGCGCATTGTTGTGGCCGTGGCGGGCAGCGCGACGCACGGCTGCTTCTTCGAACATGCGCGCGTAGACCAGCGAGTTGACGTGCTGGTTTAAGTCGGTGTGGATCAGGCCGAAGCTCCAAGCGGCATCGTCCGGCGTAAACGCTGCATCGAGCGCGCTCGCGGCTTCTGGCAGCGCGACGTTCGCGTCGACGCGTACGCGGGCATGTGTCGCATCGGGCAGCGCAGGTTGGCCTGGCACGTTGAAGCTTAGGACCTTGCGCTCTTCCGCCGGGCCGAACGGACGCGTGAGCACGTGCTCTCCGAATGCACGACCGATCCGCACGTGCTCGCGCGCGTTTGGATCTACGCCTTTGTTGCGACGGCTGGGGATCGCCCAGACATCGGCATAGCTGTTCATGAACAGCGCGCTCACGGCTCCGTCGCGCGCGTGCTCCTTCGCGAGCTCGATGCGCCCGCGACCTTCGAGCGGCGCGCCGAAGCTGACCGCGATCGGCTCGGACTCGATCACCAAGCGACTCAGGATCGGCACGATGCCCTGCTTGCGCGTGACCACCAACGGATGGTGCGCCCACAGCTTTTCCATGCAGACCTTGGCCAACACCATCGGCAGCGTGACCTGCTTGATGTGGCCGTGTTGCGTTAGATCGTCGTAGCGGATCTGAAAATCAGCGCGCGCGACGTCGGGCGCGGGATACTGCGAATCTGTGCCGAACATGTAAGCCGTCCAAAAATGCCTGACGGGCGGTAAATAGCGACTTTTACGCGCGGCGCAAGACCTTACGCGCTACTGAAACCTGACTCTTACTGTCAGATAGGGTCCCAACTATTTCGCGGCGTCCGCTATCTGCGCAGCGAGTTGTGCGGCGGCGGTGTGGTCGAGCTGCTGCGTTTTCCAGCCGATGCCCAGCCCGGCCTTGTCATCAGTCTTCGGAATGATGTGGAAATGCACGTGAAAAACGGCCTGATGCGCGGGCGCGCCGTTGTTTTGCAGCACGTTGTAGTCGCGCACGCCTGTGACCTTCTGCACGGCGCGGCACAGGCGGGGCAGCACCCGACCGATCGCCGCCGATGACTCGTCCGACAACGCATCCAGCGTCGCCGCAGGCTCTTTCGGGATCACCAGCGTGTGCCCCGGGGTCAACGGATTGATATCCAGAAAGGCGAAGACGAGATCGTCCTCGTAGACTTTGTGGCTGGGGATCTCACCACGCAGGATCTTGGAGAAGACGGTGTCGGCCATGCCCGAGACAGTACACGGCTCCTCGCTGGCTGTACCATGCTCTTCAGCGGTAGTGGAAAGCTGCCGGAAACCAAGCGGAGCCTGAGCTACGGCTACGGCTGTGGCCGGGAGGCACGATGGACGCAGCGCTCGAGACCGATGTTCGCCTTTTGGCCCAGCTGCTCGAAGATATCTTAAGCGAGCAGGAGGGCCCGTGGTTGGCCACGCTGCTCAAGCAGGTGATTGAGTGCGCCACACGCGCGCGTTCTGGCAGCGCCGACGATGCACAGGTCCTGCGCAAGCTGCTCGGCTCGCTCGATTCGGAGCAAGCATTGCCACTCGCGCGCGCGTTCTCACACTTCCTCGCGCTCGCGAACATGGCCGAGCAGCATCACCGCATCCGCATGGCGCGCGCGCGCAAGCGCTCGGGGCAGCGCCACAGCAAGCTCGTGGATGTGCTCAAGGTCGCGATGGACTCCGGCATGAGCGCCGACGCTTTGCACGAGGCTGTATGCGACCTGCGCGTCGAGCTGGTGATGACCGCGCATCCTACGCAGACGATGCGGAGAACGCTGGTGCAGAAGCATCGCAGGATCGCCACCGCGCTCGCGCGCCGCGATCACCCTGATCTCTTGCCGGATGAGCGCGAGGCCACGAGCGAAGCGCTCAAGCGCGAGATCCTCGCGTTGTGGCAGACCGACGAGTTGCGCCGCAAACGCCTCACGCCGCTCGACGAGGCACGCGCTGGGCTCGTGCTGTTCGATCAAATCCTGTGGGACGCGCTGCCGCAGTATGTTCGCGAGCTTGATCGCAGCCTGGTCGAAGTGACCGGGCAGGGCTTGCCGCTGTCGGCGGCGCCCGTGCGCTTCGGCTCGTGGATGGGCGGCGATCGCGATGGCAACCCCAACGTGACTGCGCCGGTCACCGAGCGCGTGTGCTTGTTGTCGCGCTGGGAAGCCGCCGAGCTGTACTACCAAGAGATCGAGTATCTGCACGACGAGCTGTCGATGACACGCGCCAGTCCTGAGCTGACTGAGCGCGTCGACCGTGCGAGCGAGCCCTATCGCGCGCTGCTGAAGCAGGTGCTCGGCCGGCTCGGGGCGACCCAGCGTTACTGCGAGACGCAGCTCTCGAACATGCCCGATACGCCGGCCGACGCAGGGCCTGAGATGCGTCGCACTGAACGTGCGCCGCGCTCGATCCGGGATGCGCGTCCGTACGAAGCTGCAAGCGAGCTGTGGGAGCCGCTCGCGCTGTGCGACCGCTCGCTGCGCGAGATGGGCGCTGCGGCGGTCGCGGATGGTCGCTTGAGCGATCTGTTGCGGCGGGTGGCAGCGTTCGGGATCGCGATCACGCGCTTGGACATTCGCCAAGAGAGCACGGTGCACGCGCGCGCCTTGGATGCGATCACGCGCGCGCTCGATCTCGGCAGTTACCTCGAGTGGGACGAGCCGAAGCGCATCGAGTTTCTCGTGCAGGAGCTGCAGTCGAAGCGGCCGCTCTTGCCGCGCGAGCTGCCCGATGATCCCGTATTGATCGAGGCGCTGGAGACGCTGCGCGCGTGCGCGCGTCAGCCGCAGGAGAGCCTAGGCGCGTACGTGATCTCGATGGCACATTCGCCTTCGGATGTGCTGGCCGTGCATCTGCTTCAGCGCGAGTGCGGTGTGCAGCCTCCACTGCGTGTGGTGCCGCTGTTCGAGACGCTCGACGATCTGGAGCGGGCAGGCCAAGCGATCGGCGCGCTGCTCGCAGTGCCCTGGTACCGCGCAGCTTGCGGCGGCGAGCAAGAGGTGATGATCGGCTACTCCGACTCAACGAAAGATGCGGGGCGCGTGGCAGCTGCTTGGGCGCTGTTTCGCGCGCAGGAGGACGTGGTCGCGCAGTGCAAACAAGCCGGCGTCAAAGCCACTTTGTTTCATGGTCGCGGCGGTACGATCGGTCGCGGTGGTGGTCCGATCTACCTCGCGATCTTGTCGCAACCACCGGGCTCGGTGGATGGTCGGCTGCGCGTGACGATTCAGGGCGAGACGATCGAGACGCTGTTCGGGCTGACCGATTTGGCTGTAGAGAGCTTGGAGCTGTACGTCAATGCATCGCTCGATGCGACGCTGCATCCGCCTGCAGGTCCGACGCAGGCGCAGCGTGAGCTGATGCAGCGCATGGCGCGGCTGGCAGCTGCAGCGTACCGGCGTGTGGTGCGCTCGGATCCGAGCTTCCTGCGTTACTTCGAGGCGGCGACTCCAATCAACGAGCTCGGTCACTTGAACATCGGCAGTCGGCCGGCGAAGCGCGGTGGCAAGGCGCTGGCGCTTGAGAGCTTGCGCGCGATTCCGTGGATCTTCGCGTGGACGCAGACGCGGCTGCATTTGCCGGCGTGGCTCGGTACGGGCGAAGCGCTCACCACGTTGTACGAAGAGGGTGAGGAAGCGGCGGTGCGACAGCTCGCAAAGGAGTGGCCGTTCTTTCGTTCGCTGCTCGATCTGCTCGAGATGGTGTTGTGCAAAGCCGACACCGACATCGCGGCGTATTACGATCGTGTGCTTGTGCCCGATGAGCTGCGTGCGCTTGGGCAAGAGCTGCGGGCGAGTTGTCGGCGGACCGTTGCGACGATCGTTCGGGCAAAGGGTGAGGAGCACCTCCTCGCGGCACAGCCCGAGCTGCGCAGTACGCTCGAGCTGAGAAATCCGTACGTGGATCCGCTCAATGTGCTGCAGGCCGAGCTGCTGCAGCGGGCTCGTCAGAGCGATGATCAGCGGATTTGGGATGCGCTGCTGGTGACCGTGAACGGGATCGCTGCGGGTATGCGTAATACTGGGTGAGTCGAAGAGACGAAGATTAATCGCCAAGGGACGCCAGAGGAACGCCAGGGACGCCAAGTGAAACAGGGGTTTAAACCCCTGATTTTCTGATGGCGTTCTTCGGCGCCCTGGCGGTTCGAAAACTCTCCTCTTCTGGGTGCTGTACGTGTTGGAGCACAAGTGCGCTGAGCAGGGTATGCTCGCGTGCGATGCGTCTTTTGAAGCTTTGGATTGTGTGTGCTTTGTTTTGTGCCGCTTGCGGCGACGATGAGGGTGAGCCGAGGCCGCCGCTTGGCGATGCGGGCAGTGACTTGTGTACGAGCTGCGGTGGCTGCGCACAGTCACTTCCTGTTACGAGCGCCATGCACGTGATGGGCCGGGTCGATTATCCGGATACGCCGCCCGCCAGCGGTCAGCACAACGGCCGCTGCTGGTCGGACTGGGGCGTGCTGGAGACCGAGGTGCCGCCGGAGCGCTGGGTGCACAACCTGGAGCATGGTGGCGTGGTGTTTCTGCATCACTGCCCGGAGGGCTGTGACGCAGACCTCAGCACGATCCGCGAGCTCGTAAACGGCCGTCGCTTCACGTTGATGACGTCGTACGCCGCGCTGCCTACGCGCTTCGCGGTGATCGCGTGGGGTGTGCGCATGCTGAGCGATTGTCTGGATCGCGCCGCTTTCGAAGCGTTCTACGACACACACGTGAACCGTGCGCCTGAGTCGATCGATGCGCCGCCCGCAGCCATATGCGGCAGCGTCCCGGATCCACTCGCCCTCTAACGGCGCTCACCGCCCACAGCTGGCTACCACTTTCAGCGCAGTCACACGCCTGCCGCTGCGCGCTGCACGCGCGGGTGTATGATCGCAGCACATGACGAGCGCAGGCGAGATTCGCAGCGCCGACCCGTTTCTTGGTCAAGTCGTAGACGACCGCTATCGGATCGAGCAGCTGCTCGGTGCGGGTGCGGTTGGCTCCGTGTATCGCGCGGTCGATCGCACCACAAAGCAAAACATCGCGCTGAAGATCTGGACGACGGCGGCTGACAACGAGCAGGTGCAAGGGCGCTTCTTACGCGAAGCGAAAGCGCTCTCGACGCTGCACCATCCGAACATCGTCGCGGTGTACGGCTACGGCATGTTCGGCGCGTTGCCGTACGTCGCGATGGAGTTCGTGAACGGTCAGACGCTCGAGCATATGTTGAGCGCGGCGCAGCCGCTCGACGCGTTGATCGCGTGCGACGTCATGACGCAGGTGCTGCAAGCTCTGGCGTACGCACACGGGCTCGGTGTGATCCACCGCGATCTGAAGCCCGACAACATCGCGCTCGTTAAAGTCGACAATGGCTACGTGGTGAAGCTGCTCGACTTCGGGCTGGCAAAGTTCTTGTCGCCTGCTGACGATCCGGCTGGCTCGGCGTTGACGTTGCAGGGCATGGTCATGGGGACGCCGCTCTACATGCCGCCCGAGCAGGCTGCGGGTAGGGCGGTCGATGCGCGCGTCGATGTGTACGCTGCCGGCTGCGTCCTGTTCGAGACGCTGAGCGGTCGACCGCCTTACACCGGCGAGTCGCACGCGGAGATCTTCCGCGCGCACATGGTCGCGCCTGTGCCCGACTTGCAGCGTCTGCGCACCGATATGGTGGTCGCGCCCGAGCTGCAGCGGCTGTTCGAACGCGCGCTCTCGAAAGTGCCGCAAGAGCGCTTTGCCGATGCCGGTGAGATGTTGGAGCATCTCCTGCGCCTGCCGCGTCCGCCGCTGCGCCCGCAGACATTTTATCCGCAACACGCAGCGCGACCCGCGAACGACGTCGCAAAGCCAGGGCCGGACGGCAGCGTGCGGCTGCGGCTCGACTTCGCGAGCTTGCGCCCGGCGCGCGGCTCCACACGTTGGCCGCTCTGGGCTGCGGTCATCACTTCGGTGTGCACCGCGCTCGCGCTTGCATACGCGCTCCTACGTTGAGGGAGGCCTGTCGTGGAGAGCGCTAGCTTGTTCTGCGACGACTACCATGCAGATCGTGCTGCGTTCGAGCGCACGCTGGCCCGCTTTGTCGAGCACAGCGGTCGCAGCTTGGAGCTGCACCGCTACACGGTGGATGCGAGCGCTGACCTTTCAGTGACCGCGGCGCTGCTGCACGCGCGCAGCCCTGAGCGGCTGCTGGTGCTGGTCACGGGCATCCACGGCGTGGAGGGTTATACGGGCGCTGCGGTGGTGCGCTTGATGTTGTCGGAGCTGTTGCTCGGCACGGACGCTGAGCGCACGGGCCTCCTCCTGGTACACGCGCTCAACCCGTACGGGTTTGCCCACAAGCTGCGCGTCAATCGCAACAACGTGGATCTGAATCGCAACTGCGTGCAGCTCGATGCGGACCTGCTGTGCAACGACGACAGCGCGTACGGCGAGCTAGCCGATGTGCTGTCGCCTAAGCGTCCTGCGCGCGTCGGGCTGACAGCACAGGCGCAGTTCGCGCTACGCATGCTGCGAACGCGCTCGCGGGTCGGCGACAAGGCGGTGCGTCAGGCGACGCTCGGCGGGCAATACAGCGACGCGCTCGGGGTATTTTGGGGTGGTGAGCGCGTTCAGCCTGAGATCCGCTTCTTTCAGGGGCTGTACGAGCGCTTGGCCGCGCAGTACCGAGAGCTGCTGCTGATCGATTTCCACACGGGTTATGGCGACCGCGGCCAGGCGTACGCTTTATTTGGCCGAACAGACACGGCCAGCATCGCTGCGTGTACTCAGCTCGGCGTGCAGAGCGCGCAGGGCCGCGAGCTGACGTACGACGTGTTCGGAGATCTGGTTCAGTACTGTCACGCAGCCGCTAAGCGCCTGCAGCCTAGTGGAATCTTCGATGGGCTAGCGCTCGAGATCGGCACCCACGGTTTGTCGATGCTGGCGCAGCTGCAGGACTTGTACACCGTCGTGTTGGAGAATCAGACGAGGCACCATGGACTCATACGCACCGAGCGCGAGATCGAAGTGCAACGCGCTTTTCGCGAGCTATTTTTACCGAGTGATCCGAGCTGGCGCGCTCAGGTTCTGCGCAATTGCCTACGCGCGGTTTCCAACCTGCTGATGGCCCGAGGTTTCATCCGCCGAGGGTGATGAACAAGCAGTGGTGTGTGCTGCAGCGGTTGGCGGCGCACGTCGAAGAAGCTCGCTGTCAGATGACGCGAGCAGCGCGGCGCTGAATTTTGAGATAGCTTGTCGAGCGCGCGACGTGCGACTGTGACCGAGAAAAGGGTGCATGGAAATCAAAGACATCAGGCTGCAGCTCGCGACCCGCGCGGACGAAGCTCCGCTGGCGAATCTGCTGGAGTTGTACCTGCACGACATGAGTGAGGCGTTTCCGATACGCATCTCGGAGCAAGGGCGCTTTGGGTACGCTTGGCTGCCCACGTATTGGGCGGAGCCCGATCTGCGCTTTCCTTACCTCATCTGGTCCGATCAAGGGCTTATGGGCTTCGTGCTCACGACGATCGGTTCGCCGGTGAGTGACGATCCGCAGGCGCTCGACGTCGCTGAGTTCTTCGTGCTTCGCCGCTTTCGCCGCAGTCGCGTCGGTAGCACGGCGATGAAGATGCTCTGGGATCAGAGGCCCGGGCACTGGGTGGTGCGCGTGTCCGAGGGCAACGCCGGTGGCGGCAGCTTCTGGCCGATGGTCGTGCGCGAATACACCGACGGTGACTTCATCGAGCGCCAGGTGCCTGGTAGGCACTATCCGTGGCGCATCTACGAGCTGCACTCGCGCTAACACTATCTAAACGTACACGTGCCCGTGCCCGTGCCCGTACACGCTCTCCCGTGCTTCGGCCTTCAAGAGCGAAGAGCGAAGAGCGAAGAGCGGGAGAGGAGGAACGCGTACGGGCACGTATACGGTTTTTAGCGGGTGAAGCTGATGGCTGCAGCGGCTGATCACGCGGCGTCGGGCAGGTTCTGGACGTACTTCTTGTTTTCTTCTTTCCACTTCGCGATCGCGGCGCCATCGATGCCCTTCCACGGGTGGAAGTTGGGCTTCAAGTAGTCCAGGAACGCTGGCACGAGACCGGTCACGAGACCGCGTCGACCGAACAGGTAACGCAGGCCCGAGAGCGTGTCGCGCGTGAACAGCTTCTTGTCGCGGTGGAGCAGGATGGTCGTGTTCACCAGCGAGGCGTACAAGATCAGCGTCCATGAGCCGATCAGGCTGATCACGCGCATCGGGTAGTTGCCGTTGCAAGCGCGGTAGATGTCGTAGCAGGTCGCGCGGTGCTCTGACTCTTCCGCGGCGTGCCACGCCCAGAGCGCAACCACTTTTGGATCACCGCCGCCCGAGAGCTCAGGGTTCGCAAAGAACTGGTCGGCGAAACATGCCGTGAAGTGCTCGAGCGCGCAGGTCGCTGCGAGCATCTGCATGGGATCGAGCTTCGCACGCGCGCGGTTCAGGATGCGCTCGTAGCGACTGCGGCACATGTCGACATCGAGACCGAGCTCGCCGTTCTTCTTGTCGAATTTGATGTGCTGCGCGGTGTGGTGACCTTCTTGGCGGCAGAACTCCTGCAGCTCAGCGAGCAGCTCGGGGTCGTCGATTTTCTTGCGAAGCGCGCGCGCGGAGTCGATGAAGAACGTTTCGCCGGGGTCGAACGCCGTAGACAGCTGGCTCCAGAACAAGCTCTTGAACGGGCTGCCGCCGTGCCAGTACCGATCGAAACCCTTGTCCTCGAACTCAAACTTCATCCGGCGGTAGGTCACTTGGATGCCCTCCGGACGGCGGAACTGAAATGCGTGGGTCACAAGCTCTCCTTGGTGCGGGACTAATTCCGCTGGGCCCGCCTCGTACTCGCGCGCTCGCTCAGACCATCAATTGTAATAGCGAAAACGCGGCGCGCTCGTACTTGGGGCACTCAGACGAACACACTGTTGTTGTTACAGTGTTTGGTGTCGCAGTGCAAGGTGGAGAGCTCAACGACGTGCGGTGCGAATCATTTCTCGCGCCGCAGCGCGCGTTTCCTTAGTGATTTCAATGCCACCGAGCATGCGGGCGATCTCCTCCCGCGCCTCTTCGGTGCTCAGGGGCAAGATCAACGAGCGGGTTCGACCCTTCTCCACGCCCTTCTGCACGCGGTAGTGCGTGTCGGCGTAGACCGCGATCGGCGCGAGATGTGTGATGCAGATTACTTGGTGGTGCCGGCTGACATCCCGGATCTTGCGACCGATCACCTCGGCGACTGCACCGCCGACACCGGAGTCGACCTCGTCGAACACGTACAGCCCGCCCGGTCCAAGGCCCGCGAGCACGCGCTTGAGGGCCAGCATCGCGCGTGAGAGCTCACCGCCGCTGGCGATCTTGGACAGTGGACGCGGCGTCTCGCCGGGGTTGGTGGCGATCAAGAACTCCACGCGATCGATGCCGGTGTTCGAAAGGCGGGCGCCATTCAGCGTCAGCTCCCCCTCGCGGTTCTTGGCCGGCTCGACCTCAACGGTGATCGTCGCGTCGCCCATCGCGAGCGAGGCGAGCTCCGCGCTGACCGCACGTCCGAGCTTGCTGGCGGCTTGCCTGCGTGCAGCGGACAGCTGCTCAGCCACCTCGCGCGCGTGGTTCTCCGCTGCGGCGCGGCGCTTTTCCAGCGCCTCGCGGTGCTCAGCGCCGTGGTCGATGGCAGCGAGCTCTTTCTTCGCGCGCTCTTTGTGCACGAGCACGCTCTCGATCGAGCCACCGTACTTGCGGGCCACGCGCGACAGCGCATCGAGCCGCTCCTCGACCTCGGTGAGCCGCGCCTCGTCGTGGACGATGCTGCGCGCGTAGGCGCCGAGCTCGCGCGAGGCGTCTTCCAGCTCGCGGTGCGCCGACGCCAGTTGCGTCGCGATCGGCTTGAGCTGTGGGTCGAGCTCGACGGCCTCCTCGACGCCACGCAGGATGCGCGCGAGCTCCGCGCAAATCGCCTCGTCGCGGGCGTACAGCGCGTCCTCGGCGGCGCCTGTGACCGAGGTCAGCCGCTCGGCGTGGCGCAGGCGATCGCGCTCTTCCAGCAGCTCGCGCTGCTCCTGCGGGCGCGGGTTGAGCTCCTCGATCTCGCGGATCTGGTAGCGCAACAGATCGGCGCGCTCGCCACGCTTGCTCGAGTCGTCGCTGTGATCCCGCAGCGTGTTGTGGGCTTCGGTCAGCTGTTTGAAGGACTCGATCATGCGCGTGCGCAGCGGGTTGAGCTCGGCGAACGCGTCGAGAAAATGCACGTGGCTGCCGGGCTCGACCAGGGTGTGATGCTCGTGCTGCGAGGAGATGTCGCACAGCCCCTGCGCGAGCTCAGCCAGCTGTGCGGCCGAAGCGAGCCGGCCGTTGACGTAGGCGCGCGTGCGACCTGAGGCCTGGACCACGCGCCGCAGCACGATCTCTTCTTCTGCGCCCAAGCCCATCTCGGTCGCTCGTTCGCGCACGCGTGGGTGGTCACTGACGTCGAACAGCGCTTCGACCTCTGCCTCCACGGCGCCTGTGCGCACGACCTGCGGCGCGGCGCGTGCGCCCAGCACGAGCGACAGCGCGTTGACGAGGATCGACTTGCCGGCGCCGGTCTCACCGGTGACGACGTTCATGCCCGCCCCAAACTCCACTTCGAGGGCGTCGATGATCGCGAGGTTTTTCACGCGGAGGCAAAGCAGCATGCGGGGTTCGTGCTCCTCGAGCACGTGCCCGTGCCCGTGCCCGTGCCCGTACACGCTCTTCCGATAAACGGGGAATCGTGTACGGGCACGGGCACGGGCACGCGTACGTGGAGTTTTGGTCTAAGACAGCTGTTCGGCCGCTTTCTTAGCACGTTGTGTGATCGCGCCGCCGGGCGGAGATGCAGCCCCTGGCAGCCGTCGCGCGCCTTTGGTACACACCCGGGCCCCGTGTACCTGACACGGTTGTCACACGGGGCCTCGGCTACGGCTCCGAACCTAACAGTGCTACGTTTGATCCAGGGTTATGACCAGCTCGACCAAGATCCGCGACACGTTCCGCAGCTACTTCAAGAAGAACGGCCACGAATGGGTGCACTCTGCCTCGATCATTCCGCAGAACGACCCGACGCTGATCTTTGCCAACGCTGGCATGGTGCCGTTCAAAGATGTGTTCACGGGCGCCGAGACGCGGCCGTACAAGCGGGCGACGTCGTCACAGAAGTGTCTGCGCATCAGCGGCAAGCACAACGACTTGGAGAACGTGGGCGTGACCGCGCGTCACCACACGTTCTTCGAGATGCTTGGTAATTTCTCGTTCGGCGATTACTTCAAGGAAGAGGCGATCCGGCAGGCTTGGGAGCTGTTCACCGAGGTGCTGAAGATCGACAAAAAGCGCCTGGTGGTGACGGTGTTCGAAGGCGAGCCAGGCTTGCCTGCAGACGATGAAGCTGCTGCGTTTTGGAGCAAGATCGCCGGGCTGCCGAAGGATCGCATCTTGCGGCTGGGAGCGGCGGACAACTTCTGGCAGATGGGCGACACGGGTCCGTGTGGGCCGTGCTCGGAGATCCATTACTACTTCGGCGATGGCGAGCCTGATCTATCGCTCTTTGGTCGCGAGCCTGGCGAAGATGGTCGCGGTTGGGTGGAGCTGTGGAACCTGGTGTTCATGCAGTTCAACAAGCAGAAGGACGGCAAGCTGCTTGCGCTGCCTGCGCCCTCGATCGACACGGGCGCGGGTTTGGAGCGCCTTGCTTGCGTGCTGCAGAACGTGGTCAGCAACTACGACACCGACTTGTTGCGTCCGGTCGTCGACCTGGCGGCGAGCATCGCGGGCAAGAAGTACGGCGGTACATTGGGTGAAGACGACGTGTCGATGCGTGTGATCGCGGATCACGCGCGTACGACGGCGTTCTTGATCTCGGAAGGTGTATTTCCGGATCGCGCGGAGCGCTCGTACGTGCTGCGGCGCGTGATGCGGCGTGCGATCCGGCACGGCCACCGCTTGGGCATCGATCGCTTGTTCTTGCACGAGTGTGCGCTGCTCGTCGCTGACGCCATGAGCGGCGAGTACCCTGAGCTGCGGGAGCGCCGCGCGTTGATCTCAGACATTACGCAACAGGAGGAGTCGCGCTTTCGCTCGACGCTCAAGCGTGGTCTGGATCGCCTGCGCGACTACAACTTCGCTGGCTCGAAGGTGTTGCCGGGTCCGGTGGCGTTCGAGCTCTACGACACGTATGGCTTCCCGCTCGACTTGCAGGAAGTGATCGGCAAGGAGTCGGGCTTCGACATCGACAAGGCCGGCTTTGATACGGAGCTCGAAAAGGCGCGCGAGCGCAGCGCGGGCTCGAAGCTCGGCGAAGAAGCGGTCGAAGGTGTGTACCGTCAGATCGCCGCCGAAGCGGGCGAGGTGAAGTTCCTCGGCTACGACGCAGAGACTGCAGACTCGCAGGTGGTCGGGCTGATCGCGAACGGCGCGTCAGTTGATCATTTGAGCACGGGGCCGGGGCAAATCATTACGCGCGAGACGCCGTTCTACGGTGAGTCGGGCGGGCAGGTCGGCGACCAAGGTGTGATCACGTTGCAAGGCGCGCGCTTCGTCGTCGAGGACACGCTGAAGCCCGTCACGGGCTTGACCGTGCACCGCGGTAAGCTCGAGAGCGGCAGCATCAAGCGCGGCGACAAGGTTCACTTGGAAGTGGACCACGAGAAGCGCGCTGCGACGCGGCGCAATCATAGCTCGACGCACTTGCTCCATCTGGCGCTGCGCACGGTGGTTGGGCAGCACGCGATGCAGAAGGGCTCGCTGGTCGGGCCGGATCGCTTCCGCTTCGACTACAGTGGCTCCGCGCCGCTGACGGAGGCGCAGATCTCGCAGATCGAGAAGCTCGTGAACGAGCGCATCCTGTGGAACGCCGAGGTCACGACCGAGGTGCTCGGCATGGCTGAGGCGAAGCAGAAGGGCGCGATCGGCATCTTCGAAGAGAAGTACGGCGACGTCGTGCGCATGCTGCATATCGCTGACTCGCTCGAGCTGTGCGGCGGCACGCATGTGAAGCGCACGGGTGATATCGGCTCGTTCAAGATCTTGTCGGAGGCGGGCATCGCGGCCGGTGTGCGGCGCATCGAGGCGGCGACTGGTTTTGGCGCGCTCGCCTACGTCGACAGCATGCAGCGGGAGATCGCGCGTGCGGCTGAGCTGTTGAAGGGCTCGCCTGGGCAGATCGCGGACAAGATCGAGAAGCTGCTTCTGCAGCGCAAGGAGCGTGAGCGCGAGATCGAGCAGCTGAAGAAGCAGCTCGTCAGCGGCGGCTCGCGTGATCTGACTAGCCTCGTGCGCAAGCAGGGTGACGTGAATGTGCTCGGCGCGACGGTGGATCTGGGTGATGCGACTGCGATGCGTGAGCTCGCGGATCAACTGCGAGACAAGTTCGCTCCGGCGGTGATCGTGCTGGGGGCGAAGCAGGCGGCGGATAAGGTTGCGCTGGTTTGCACTGTGTCGAAAGAGCTGACTGGACGGTTCAAGGCTGGCGCGTTGATCAAAGAGATCGCGTCGGTTGTGTCAGGTAGCGGCGGGGGCCGGCCGGACTTTGCGCAGGCCGGTGGCAGTGACCCTGCGCGTCTGGCTGAGGCTGTCGAGCGGATCTACACGTTGATCGCGTAGCATCATCACACTGACATTGAAAGTGTCACGGCGGGCGTGCGATGCGTGAGCAGGTGCGTTTTCGGGCCGACCAGTAGGCACGAATTCTTGCTTGTTTCTGCGTGACGATGCACGTCTCGGGTGCACGCGGTGCGAGTGTGTGGGGCCCAAATTCTTGGGTATGGGGGACAAGCCGGTGCGGGCTTGCGATGATCAGCCAACGCGGGGTTTGGGTGGAAAACGCCAGTCGTCAGGCAGTCTCTGAGGAGCTTCTCGCTCTGGGGAAGCTCCCCAGTGAGGCGGAGCTCAGCGCGTTGATCGAGCGCTATGCAGGCAGCACACGTGTGAGCTGTGAGCAGGCGGACCTGTTCTTCGCTTCAGTCGGCGAGGTTGTGTCACGCTCGACATCGACTTCGGTGGAGGCGACGACGCGCAGGTCATCTGCAGCACCTGCGCGCAGGTCGTCAGCGGCGCCGCGCGATGCGGCCGAGGTCGCACGTAGCTCTTGGCTCGGTAAGCTCGGCCCGCGCTCCAGTGCACCACCGCGAGAGGCTTCGGAGCCCGCGCTGTCGATCGCTGCGCTGCAGCCAGCCGTGACCGAAGAGCCGATCACGATCGAGCACGGGCTCGAGCACTTGCCGGCGACTACTTACAGCAGCGCACCGCCACCCAGCGCGCTGCCGAGCGAAGATACGCCCGTCGCGCTGCCGCTGTCGTCCCGTCCAGCGCCGCAGCTTACAGCGGCGGAGTCGGTGGTCGTAGAGCGTTGGGGCATGGCGGAGACGTCGCCCGAGCCGACCATGGAAGTGGAGCTCGTTGCCGCGGACGCGGCCACTCCGCTGGCCGTACCGAGCGCGCACGACGCGCAGCTGTCAGCGGAGGAGGACGAGCTGCTCGATCGCTGGTCGGAGGATCTCGACGAAACCATCCTCGGTCGATCCGAAGAGAGCGCGAAGCATCCATCGTCTGCGCCACCGCCGCCATCAGATGCAGCGCTGCACGCCGCGACCGACGCACCCGAACGCTGGAGTGCGCCGCACCTCGGCGGCGCGGTCGACGAGACGCCCACCACGGTGAGCGACGACGACGCGCCGCTCTCAGCGACAGAGCTTTCGCTGCTGGACCAGTGGAATGCAGCGGAGGTTTCGGAGCCAGCCCCTGCGCAGCCGATCACCACGTCGTCGAGAGCGCCAGCGTTCAATTCCCAGAGAGCGCCGGCACGGTCCGCGTCGCTTCGACCTTCGCAGCTGCCTCCGATCCCATCTTCACTGAGACCGCCCGCGCGTTCGCAGCCAGCGCCCGTCGCAGTTGCGAGCACTGACGACGAAGAGCTCGATCTGGAGCTCGAAGAAGCGATCGAGCTCGACCCCGAAGATCTGATCGAAGACGACGTCGACTGAGTCAATCGGGTCCGATAACCAGCTGCTTCGGCCGTGCATGGAAGAGCGAGTAATGCACCGAGAGCCGGACCTGCCCGGGCTGGTTCTGTCGAGCGAGCCAGCGCTGGTAGCCCTGCAGATAGAATCGTTCTTCGCTGAGCGATGACCAGTAGTGCCTCGGCCTGGTGCTGCGCCAGCGCGGCGAGGCATTTGCGAGCACCGTCTTACTCCAGCCGCCTTCTTGGAGGACCTCGGTGTCGACAGTCATCATGAGCACTTCGCTGAACATCTGCCACGAGCAGAACTTCGAGAAGCCGATCCAGGGTTTGATGATCGTGAACGCCTGAAATGCTGCGTAGCAAGCCACGAGCACTGGGCCGACGCGCCGCGAGATTCGAGGCGGGCGTGGTTGAACGGCGCGCGTTGCGCTGCGTCGCCGCCACAGCTCGTTGAGCCCGAGCGCGATCGCAACCTCGACGATGCCCGTAATGCGTGTCTTCGCGAATGGATCGAGCAGATAGAGCGCGAGGGCTGCGACCACACATAGGGGAGCGCGCCAGATCGGGCTGATGCGCTGAGCGAACCAAGCTTCCGCGCGCTGGAGCTGCGACGCAGGCAGGAACAGCACGTACGACGCCATCATCAGGAGACTGAAGATCCGGACCGGAATGAATGTCGCGATCGCGGAATGAAAAGCCACGCCCACGATCAGCGCGTAGCGAACCGTGCGCGGGTGCCAGAGCGCAAACGCCAAGCCGAGCTCTGTGAGCGCAGTGAGCCACGACAACACACGAAAGCCCGTCGGCGAATGCCAGCCGATCAGCCGCGGATAATACGAGTCGAAGTAGAGCACGGCCTCCAATACGCGACCTGACAGGAACTCCGGGTCGAGCTTACTCGCGCCGGCACCGAGGTAGACCGCGCTCACTGTGAGCTGTCCGATGCATCGTGGCCACGGTGGCCACGGTGGCCACGGTGGCCACGAGGCGGATGCAGCTGTGAGCGGCGCAAGACAGCACACGCCGAGCAGCAACACGAGCAGGTAGAGATTGGTCGCGTACATCAGCGCGTCGCTGAGCAGCACGCCGCCGTACAGCAGCGTCAGCCACAACGCCGCGCGGCGACTTCCGCTCGACATGCGCAGCGCCGCAACAAAGCTGAGCACCGTCACAACTGCGAGGAACCAATAGGCCGCCGCCGTCGGCAGCAAGCGGGGGAAGCCATCGATGAAGCTGAGGTGGAACTGAGCCGGGTGTGCGATGAAGCTGAACGTGACGTCGACCGTGATCAGATCCTTGCAGACGATCACACCCAGTAAGCAGGCCAGGGCGCGGACGTGGATCGGATCAAAGGCGTCGCGCACAGGCACGCGAGCAGTGTGCCACGGCGCTCGCGTCGAAGGAGCGTTTCCTACGAGACCTACACTGCCGCAGGTTACAGGCCGACTGTGATCGGGGCGCGGCGCTCTACCGTGATGTCAGTGGGGAGCTCGTTGTACGCGAGCACCAACGTCTCGGGCATGTCGTTGCGTAGCAGGTCGTAGAGACTGCGGCGTACTTCAGTCTGCGTGACGAGGACTGGTGCTTGAGCGGTCTTCGCGCGCGCTTGGCGCACGGCTTTGACGATGTCTTGGGCCAGCTCTGGGGGCAGCGCTGTGACGCGCTCGCCTTCGACCATTCGACTGGCTTCGCGCAGGGCATCCTCGAGCATGGGGTCGAGCTGGTGCACGTAGAGCGTGTCGGCTTGAAGGTGGTGCTCGATCAACTGATCGCGCAGCGCCAGCCGGGCATGTTCGACACCCCGCTCGACGGTCGCGTGCTTCGGGCTGAGCGTCGCTAAGCTTTCGAGGATGCGTTCGAGCGCGGCGAGCGAGATGTTCTCGTCGAGCAGACGGCGCAGGATTTCGGCGAGCGCTGTGAGCGTGACGACACGTGGCACCACACTTTGCACGAGGCTGGGCGCCCAGCTGGCGATGCGATCGAGCTCTCGTTGCAGCTCTTCGAGCGAAAGCAGCTCGCGCGAGCGCCGGCCTAGGATGGTCGGAAGCTCAGTCGCCAACAGCTGCAACAGCTCGGCTGGACTGGTAGCGCGACCGCGCAGCAAGCTCGCGCGCCGCAGGCGCAGCACGAAGCTGTCAGCGGGCAGGGTTGCGCTCACGCCGACGCCGAGGCTCGGGGTGGGGACGCCGAGGCGATCGGCTGCCGCTTTCAGCTGCGGTTCCAGGTTGCGCCGCAGGAGTTGCTCACTGTCGGCCGCCGACAGCTGCGAGCCCAGATCGAGCTGCAAGGTCGCGGGTGCTGCATCCGCGCGCGCGTGTGGTGTCCGTGCGCGCGCGCGGTATAGGGCCGCTCCGCGGCCTGCGCTGAGTAGCCCGAGCACGCCGAAAGGCAACGCCGGCAGCCCCGGCACGATCGCGAGCATGAACAGTGATGCGGCGACGGCGAACAGCGCGCGCGGACGCTCGAACAGCTGGCTGATCACGTCTTGGCCGAGCGAGCTGGCTTCTTGCTCGGCCACGCGCGTGACCGTCAAGCCGGCCGCGATCGACGTGACGAGCGCGGGCAACTGTGAGACGAGGCCGTCGCCGATCGCGAGCAGGCCGTAGAGCTTGAGCGCGGCATCGAGGCTGAGCGAACGATTCCAGTAGCCGATCGCTGTGCCGCCTACGAATGCGATGGCTGTGATCACCAAGCCGGCGATCGCGTCGCCCTTGATGAACTTCATTGCGCCATCCATCGCGCCGTAGAAGCGGCTCTCGCGCTCGAGCCCTGCGCGGCGAGCTTGGGCGGCTTCGACGCGCAGCCCGCCAGCGCGCAGGTCTGCGTCGATCGCGAGCTGCTTGCCGGGCATCGCGTCGAGCGTAAAGCGCGCGGCGACCTCGGCCACACGCTCGCCGCCCTTGGCGACGACGATGTATTGGATCAGCGACACGATCACGAAGATCACTGCGCCGACCAAGTAGTCACCGCGCACCATGAAGCTGCCGAACGCGCGGATCACTTGGCCGGCATCGGCCTGCAGCAAGATCAAGCGTGTGGAGGAGACGTTGAGCGCGAGCCTGTACAGCGTCGTGATCAAGAGCACGCTCGGCATGCTGGTGAACGCCAAGCCATGCGGCACGTACATCGCGGTGATCAAGAGGAGCAGTGACAGCGCCAAGTTCAGCGCGATCAGCTGATCGAGCAGCCATGTCGGCAGCGGCACGACCATCATCGCGATGATCAGCATCACGAGGCCCGCCAACACACCATCCGCGAGCCGACCGCGGATCGGGCTCACCTTCGTGTTGGCGCCGAGTTTGGCCATGCCTTACAGCTCGCGTCGACCGTCGAGCGCTCGCGTGAGCGTGACTTGATCCGTGTACTCCAGCTCGCCACCGTGCGGCAGACCACTCGCGATGCGCGAGCAACGCACGCCGCTCGGCTTGAGCTCCTGCGCGAGAAACAGCGCCGTGGCTTCACCCTCGACGCTGAGTGGCGTCGCGACGATCACCTCGCGCACGCCTTCGTCGTGGATCCGATCGAGCAGCGGGCCGACGTCGAGCGCTTCCGGGCCGACGCCATCGAGCGGCGAGAGCAGCGCGTGCAACACGTGATAGCGACCGCGGAACATCCCGCTGCGCTCGAGCGCTGCGGCGTCTTGCGGACGCGCGACCACACACAGCAGGCTCGAATCGCGCTGTGGATCGAGGCACTGCCGGCACAGCTCGGCTTCGGTGTAGTTGCGACAACGCTGACAGCGGCGGACGCGATCGTGCAGCACGGCCAGCGCTTCACCCAGCGCGTGCGCGTACTCGCGCGAGCTGCCGAGCACGTGATAGGCCAAACGCGCGGCGCTGCGTTCGCCGATGCCGGGCAAGCGGGCGAGCAGTTGAATCAGCTGCGGGATCGCGTCGTCGGCCATACGCGCTCAGACTAGACCGGGAATCTGCACTCCGCCCGTGACCTTCTCGATCTCGGCTTCGACCATCTCGTTGCTCTTGACCATGCCCGCGTTGACCGCGGCGACGATCAGGTCCTGCACCATGCCCAGCTCTTCTTCTTTGAGCAGCGCGGGGTCGATGGTGATGCTGACCAACTCGTGGCCGCCATTCACGACCACCTTGACGCGGTCATTGCCGGCGCCGGCTTCGACCGTCTCGGTCTTCAGCTCTTCTTTGCGGATCGCAACCTTGCGCTGCAAGCGGCTGGCCTGGCGCATGAGCTCACTCATTCCACCTCGGAATTTCATGTGCTTCGTCCTTTCATGTCGTCTTGTTGGCGCGGCTCACGTGCCTGAGAACCGGGCGTCTTACTCCAAGTCCGTTTGCACGTCGACGCTGGCCTCGGATTCCTCGAAAATCTCCATCGCGTCGACCACCGCCGGATGGCGCAACGCGGCTTCGCGCTTGGCTGCGCTGCGCTGCCGTCGGCCGTTCTCTTCGATCTCAGCCAGCGTGCTGACTTTGGCGTCGCCGGGTGTACCGATCAGCAGCTCGGGGCGCGCGCCCAGGATTTGCTCTGCGGCCTTGAGCAGCGCTTCTTTCGCAGTGTTGGACTGGGCCTGACGTCCAAAGAATGAGCCGTCCGGGAAGCCGATGCGCAGTGTCTTGGCGGTGACTTCGAGCGGCATGCCGTGGTCGAGCACTGCGCCGAGCGCGGGCTGCGCGCTGCGGATGATGCCGACGATCTGCACCCACTCCGCGCCGACACTCTCGATTGAGATTGCCGCTATTGGCTGCGCAGCGGGTGCAGCTGGTGGCTGCGTAGTAGGCGTGGCAGGTGCGGACGCGCGTTGTGGCTGGTCGTGTGTCTCGGCTGGATGAGGCGGGCTTGGCCCGTCGTCCGCGCGCGCTTGTGAAGGGGGCGGGCCGAACTTCGGTGGCGTGCCGGGGGTACGGCGGGGCGGTGCAAGTGTGCTCGCCGGCGCGTTGCGCGCGAGGTTGTGGCCCATGCTCTGGCTGAGGCGCAGTGCTGCTGCAGCGCCAGCGCTCAGGTTGTGCATGGTCACGGGGGGGGGCGCGTCGCTTGGCGTGCTTGGCGTGCTTGGCGTTGGGCTTGCAGCCTGTGGCGGCACGGGTTCGCTGGTGGGTGCGTTGGCGCTGACCGGGCTCGGGCTCGGGCTCGGGGAAGATGGGAGAGGCGGGACTGCGACTAGGCGTGTTGGTGGGCGGGGTGCCTCTGATGGCTGCGGCGTGTGGCCCGCTGGAGCGGATGCATCTCGCAGCTGCGGAGCGGCTGAGCCACTTGGCCCGCGCGTTACGGGGCCTGCTGTTCCACGCGCGTCCGTCTGACCCATGCCGATGGGCGCACCGCTCGGGCCAGCCGGGCGCCGACCCGGAACAGGCGCCCGCCCGCCGGCGCTGCCGCCGCCGCCAAAGCCCGCACCCGCTGAACCACCGGGACCAGGGCCCTGTGGGCCGGGCGGTCCACCGGAGAGCAGCTCTTCGAAGCCTTTAAGGCGCGTAATCAGCTCCTGCACTGAAACGAGCGGAGGCCGACTGGCCAGACGCACGAGACCCATCTCCAGGGTCATCTGCGGCATGGCGGCTTGGCCTACATCCTCGATCAGCTTGGTCAATCCGCCGAACAGGCGCTCGAGCTCGGCGCGATCGTGCGCCTCTGCCAGCTGCTTTGCGCGCGTGAGCTCATCCGGCGGAAGCGCGACCGCTGGGTCGGCGCCCCCCACCACGCGCAGCACCACCAGATCGCGGGCGCACTCCAAGAGTTGACGTGTGAAGTGCAGCAGATCGAGCCCTTGCTCCCCCACCGCAGCCACGCACTGCAGGCACGCGGCGGCGTCGCCCGAGAGCAGCGCTTCGATCGTGCGCAGCACGCTCTCACGGCTAGCGATCGCTAAGCCGCGCGCGACGTTCTCGCCGTGCAGCTCGGTGTCGCCCAGCGCGAGCACCTGATCGAGCACGGTCAGCGCATCGCGCATCGAGCCGCCTGCCTCGCGTGCGACCAGCGCGATCGCCGCGTCGTCGGCGTTGATCTGCTCCGAAGCCAAGATCGCGCGCACGCGTTCTGCGACCACCGCGTGCGGGATCAGCCGGAAATCATAGCGCTGGCAGCGCGAGCGAATCGTGATCGGTACCTTGTGGATCTCGGTCGTCGCGAACACGAACTTCACGTGCGCGGGCGGCTCTTCCAGCGTCTTCAAGAACGCGTTGAATGCGCCCACCGAGAGCATGTGAACTTCATCGACGATCACGATCTTGAAGCGATCACGCGCGGGTCGGAACGGCAGTGTCTCCTGCAGACGCCGTACATCGTCGACGCCGTTGTTGGAGGCGCCGTCGATCTCCAGCACGTCTATGTCATTGCCGGCTGTGATCTCCCGGCACTGATCACACACGTTGCAGGGGGTGGCAGTCGGCCCTTGCTCGCAATTCAGTGCTTTCGCGAGTAGTCGCGCGGTGGTTGTTTTTCCGACGCCGCGTGCACCTGTAAACAGGAATGCGTGTGCGACGCGGCCGCTCTGGAGCGCGTTGCCCAACGTGCGGCTGACGTGCTCCTGACCCACCATGTCTGCGAAGGTTTGTGGGCGATATTTGCGCGCGAGAACGGTGTACGACATGGCCTAGCCAGAAAGCTCAATGAGTCGGACTGAGTCGGGCAAGCTAACAGATGCCGTGTGCGCGGTCAGCCGCAGAGCGCGTGAGATGGCCGGGTTTTCGGCGCGATCTCGCAGCTCTTTGCTACCAGCCAATTGACACGCATACCGCGGATCGCTCGTTCCTCGCTAGATGCGCGGCACGCGGGAGGCGTGCGTTGACAGTGCCGGGGTGTGCCCGTAAAGTGACCGCCGTGCTCGCAAGGCGCGACAGGCTCGTGCAGTCCAGCCCGATCGCGTGTCGTATCCTCGTCTCTTGTGAGCACCCACGAATGCATAACGGCTGGCGCGCGGAGCGGCGTAGTTCAGCTCTCAGCCGGGTCGTCGACCGGGCATTGGCCCAGCGATCACGTAGACGACGATTTCGGCCACCTCGTTGAGCAAACGCGGGACTGTGCACCTTAACACCGGGCTGCCGCATGGGTGAGGCCTGGGGGACGATTACAAGCATGCTTTCCCAAAGGACCAAGTTCGTCTTCGTCACAGGCGGCGTTGTCAGCTCGATCGGCAAAGGCTTGGCCGCTGCGTCGATCGGCGCGCTCATGGAAGCGCGGGGGCTGCGCGTCACGCACATCAAGCTAGACCCGTACATCAACGTCGACCCGGGTACGATGTCGCCGTATCAACACGGCGAGGTGTTCGTCACCGACGATGGCGCCGAGACCGACCTCGATCTGGGCCACTACGAGCGTTTCACCTCAGCGCGTCTTACTCGCGCCAACAACTTCACCACCGGGCGCATCTACGACGCTGTCATCAGTAAAGAGCGCCGTGGTGAGTACTTGGGCGCAACCGTACAGGTGATTCCGCACATCACGGACGAGATCAAAGCGCGCGTGCGCGAGGTTTCGGCTGGCGCCGATGTTTCGATCGTTGAGATCGGCGGAACCGTCGGCGATATCGAGTCGTTGCCATTTTTGGAAGCTGTTCGGCAGCTGCGCGTCGAGCTCGGACCCCAAGCCACGATCTCTGTACACGTGACCTTGGTGCCGTGGATCGCTGCGGCCGGCGAGCTCAAGACCAAGCCCACGCAGCACTCTGTCAAGGAGTTGCTCGGGTTGGGCATTCAGCCCGAGATCCTGATCTGTCGCGTCGATCGTGAGCTGCCCGTCGACTTGAAGCGGAAGATCGGCCACTTCACGAACGTGGGCGTCAACGCGGTGATCGCGGCGACCGATGTGTCGTGCATCTACGAGCTGCCGATCCGTTTGCACAAAGAAGGCCTCGATCAGCAACTGGTGGAGCGCTTGAACATCTGGTCGCGTCAGCCCGATCTGTCGCACTGGAAGCGCACAGTCGAGAAGATGATCGACCCGACCAAGGAAGCGGTTTCGATCGCGCTGGTCGGCAAGTACGTGCACTTGCGCGATGCGTACAAGTCGCTGCACGAAGCGATCGTGCACGGCGGCTTGGCCAACGATGTGAACGTGATCGTGCACTACGTCGACAGCGAGGAGCTGCAGCGCGAGCCGGACACGCATCAGATGCTCGGTTCGTACGACGCGATCTTGGTGCCGGGTGGCTTCGGCGATCGCGGTCTCGAAGGCAAGATCAAAGCGATCCGTTACGCGCGTGAGCACAACGTGCCGTTCTTCGGCATTTGCCTGGGCATGCAAATGGCCGTGGTCGAGTACGCGCGGCACGTCTGTCATCTCGAAGGCGCCAACACGATCGAAGCCGATCCGCAGGCCAAGTATCCCGTGATCCACTTGATGTCGGGTCAGCGCGGTATCCACAACAAGGGCGCGACCATGCGCTTGGGCGCGTATCCGTGTGACCTTACGGAAGGCTCGCTCGCCGCGCGCGTGTACGGTGCGGTCGCGATCAGCGAGCGTCATCGCCATCGGCTCGAGGTCAACAACGAGTTCCGCGATCAGCTCGAGCGCGCTGGCTTGCGCTTGTCGGGGCTGTCGCCGGATCAGCTGCTGGTCGAGATGATCGAGCTGCCCAACCATCCGTATTTCATCGGCTGCCAGTTCCACCCGGAATTCAAGAGCAAGCCGCACGCGCCGCACCCGCTGTTCACGCACTTCATTCGAGCTGCGCACGATTACCAGCGCGTCCGTCCGCACCCCAAGGAAGAGGCGCCGCGTGCGTCTCTGAACTAGGCTAGGAAGCGTCCGCAGTCGTTGACGTGATCTTGGTCATTGGTCCACGGTCATTGACGTTGCCCTGGACATGAGCGCCACCTTTGTCGATCTGATCACGTCGATGACCTAGCGTTACCGACGTCAAGGTCAACGGTGGCGCGCAAGCCCACGGCGCCGACTGCGTCATCGACCGCGTGAGTGGAGCCCGGCTTCGGCGAAGCCGCTCCTCCGTCGAAATCGTGTGACCTAGCGCTCGGCTGGATTGCTGCCTCGCGCGTATTGAGTCATGCATGTTGTAGCCGCACGACTGCAAGCCTCGAGGAGCATGCCGATGGATGCCACGATGATGGACGTTCCACTGTCGCTCAACCATGTGCTGGAGCGCGCTGGTCGCTACTTCGGCACAGGGCAGGTTGTTACGCGACTGCCAGACAAGTCGTTGCGTACGCATAGCTACGCTGAGATCCATCGGCGGGCGCGCGCGCTCGCATCGGCGCTGCAACGCTTGGGCCTGCAGCGTGGTGATCGCGTCGCGACCTTGTGCTGGAATCATCACGCGCACCTCGAGTGCTATTTCGGTATTCCTGCCGCTGGTGGCGTCACACACACGCTGAACTTGCGATTGTCTGCGCGTGAGATCGGTTGGATCGCGGCTGACGCGCAGGATCGTTTTTTGATCGTCGACGACATTCTTTTGCCGCTGTACCGGCAGTTTGCGCCGGCGCACACGTTCGAGAGAGTGATCGTGGTGCCGTATTCGGGTGCCGCCGTCAGCGACGAGTTTTTCGACTACGAGAAGCTGCTCGAGTCCGGTGACCCCGAAGGTTTCGAGTACGCGGAGCACGACGAGTATGATGCGGTGGCGATGTGTTACACGTCCGGCACGACCGGCCGCGCCAAAGGCGTGGTGTACTCGCATCGTTCATCGATCTTGCATGCGCTTGTTGGCTGTACTGCGGATGCGTGGGGGCTGCGTAACGCGGATGTGCTGTTGCCGGTAACGCCGATGTTCCACGTGAATGCGTGGGGTGTTCCGTATGCGGCGGTCATGCTCGGCGTGAAGCTGGTGTTGCCTGGGCCGCACCTGCAGCCGGCGGACCTGCTGGATCTGATCACGTCTCATCCGCCCACGCTCTCGCTCGGTGTTCCGACGATTTGGATGGGCATGATCCAGGCTTACGATGCTGCGCGCGCGAGCGGTGACTGCCGCTGGCAGCTGCCGCGCGGTATGCGCTCGCTGGTCGGTGGCGCGGCGGTGCCGGAGTCTTTGATCCGAGCGTACGCGAAGCATGGCATTTCGCTGGTGCAGGGCTGGGGCATGACCGAGACTTCTCCGCTCGCGAGTGTTTCGTACCTACGCAGTGAGCTGCAGGAAAGTGGCGACGAAGAGCGCTTCCGGCGTGCGGCGACGGCGGGTGTGCCAGTGCCGCTGGTCGACATTCGCATCCGCTGCGACGACGGCAGCGATGCGCCGATGGATGGCAAGACCATGGGCGAGATCCAATGTCGCGGGCCGTACATCACCGCGTCGTACTACGGGGTTGCGCCGAGCGAGGACAAGTTCACGTCCGATGGTTGGTTGCGCACGGGTGATGTCGCGACGATGGATGCGCTCGGGTACATCCGAATCACGGACCGGACGAAGGATCTGATCAAGTCGGGCGGTGAGTGGATCAGCTCGGTCGATCTGGAAAATGCGCTTATGGCGCATAGCGCGCTCGCGGAGGCCGCGGTGATCGCGATTCCGAATGAGAAGTGGAGTGAACGTCCGCTCGCGTGCATCGTGCTCAAGGCGGGTGAGCAGGCCGCGCTGGCTGAGCTCGCACCGTTGCTCGATGCGCATCTGCTAGAGGCTGGCTTTGCCAAGTGGCAGTTGCCGGACCGCTACGAAGTGCTCGATGCGCTGCCGCGGACCTCCACCGGCAAGTTCTACAAGCTCGCATTGCGCGAACGTTTTCGTCGCTGAGCGCCGGAACGACTTTCTCCGAAAGCCTGGACCAAGCGCTGATCGCGATGCTCGCACCGTTCTACGAGGTGTTCGCGAAGTAGCGCCTAACCGCCGATCAAGCTCTGGATGGCTTCGACGAGCTGCGCGCGACTGGCTGACTTATGCAGCGCGCCGTCGAAGCCGTTTTCGTTGGCGATGCGGGTGAGCTCGCTGGCTTCGGTGCTGCTCAGTAGCAGCACTTTGATTTGGCTGAGGTCGTTGCGCTTTTTCAGGAGCTCGTGGATCCGGGTGCCTTCGAGGCCCGGCATGTTGAGATCCAAGATCAGCAGCTTGGGCTGTGCGGCGCGGATCGCGTTGACGGTTCCGAATGGACCGTGGTGGAATGCGATGCTCCAGCGCTCGTTTTTCAAGCGATCGACGAGCGACAACCCGAACAGCTCGTCATCATCGATCAGCAGGACGTCGACCGGGTTCGGTCGCAGTGATGTGGCTTGCATTTCACTCCGCGCTCTCTGCGAGACGCGTGCGGGTGACAACACCCTTGCGCACGATCTCTGCGAAGCGTCGCAACACGAACGTGCCGTCGGCTGTATCGGTAGCGCTGTGCCAGATGGCTTCCGGATCGATTCCGTCGAGCAACATCGATTCGCGCGACGCATCGATGTACGCGCGCACGATGTTGGCGTCGAACTCCGGATGGAACTGCACGCCCCAAGCGGCGCTGCCGTAGCGGATGATGTGATGCGGATCGAGCGGAGTTGTGCCGAGCACGCTCGCGTGTGGTGGCAGGCGCACGACTGACTGGCGATGCGCGATGGGTAGATGCAACACATCCGCGAAGCTACCGAACAGCGGATCGATCTTCGCTTTGCTGTTGAGCTTCACGTCCACTGTGCCGATCTGCCGACCGCGCGGGTTGAAGCGAACTTCACCGCCGAGCGCTTGCGCGAGCAGTTGGTGCCCATAACAAATGCCGAGCACCGGCTTATCCAGCGCGACTGCGCGTGCGAGCCAACGCGCGGTGGTCTCGCTCCACAGCTCGCGATCGGTCACCGTCGCCGATGAGCCGGTGACGATCACACCGGGCACGCGTTCGGGCTCAGGAAGCGCTTCGCCCTGAAAGACTCGGACGATTTGGACGTCTGCCAGCGACAAGCCTGCACCTGCCGCGATCCACGTCTCGAAGTCGCGCCGCTTCGCGGAAATCGAAGGAATCGCATCGCCAGTTTTGATCACGAGCAATGCTGTCATACGTTTGTCCTCGATATGTTGAGGCCAAGAGCGGCATAATGCCAGGAAAGCTTCGAATCTCAGGCGCTTCTAGGTAGGAGAGAGGATGCACTCAGCGACTAAGTTAGCGCTTGGTGGGTGCGCTCTTACAAAGCGCACGTGACATCGCCAGCCGCAGCGTGCGCGAATCATCCGGCGCGTGAAGCGCTCGGGATCTGCATAAAGTGTCGTTCTCGCTTGTGTAGTGAGTGCACGACCAAGCTCTCCGGCATCAACCATTGTGTGACGTGTCTGGAGTTGGTTTCGCGCGCCCAACCGGTGCGTAGGGCAGCGCGTGGTCGCATGGGTACGATCGTTTCGGCGGCTGTTTATCTGTTCTGTTTCAGCGGCTTGATATGGTGGCTGCTCGCGTCGGCGTATCCGAGTGATCGCGGTGCGAGACACAGCGCGTGGGATTTCAATTGGCTTCGGATCGGGAACACGGATTGACCGAGCATGTGACGCCAGCCGAGATGCTGGATCAGGCGCTCACGCTCTTACGGCATGCGAGCCCGGCACAGTGGTTGCGCGGCGTGTCTGCGGGCTTGCCGCTGGCGGCTGTGGTGCTCGCGCTCTACGCGTTCGTGCATGTGGTGGGCGTTCGTCCGCCGCTCGCGCTGTTTGGGCTGCTGTGCGCGCTGGCATATGGGTCGCGCTTTCGTGGCTTGTCGCGCCTCGCGCGCGAGCTGGTTTTCGTGTTGTCTCCTCGCGTACAAATCGGTGAGCGCGCAGCGCCCTTGGGTGGATTCAACACGGCGATGGTCGCGGGGATGGGCAGCTGGTTTTGGGCGGTGGCGCTGTTGGCTGCGGCCCAGAGCTCGCTGACTATGTTTCTCGTTTGTTTTCCGTTGTTGTGTGCGCGGGGTGCGCTTGCGCCATCGCTCTTGGCGCGCTCCGGGTGTGCGCCGGAGTCGGGCCTGCGAGCGCTGGCGCGTGCGTCCGCGGACACGCGCGGGCAGCGGCATCTATTCTTGGGGGTCGAGTTGCTCGCGCTACTCGGGCTTTTGCTGTTGTTCGGTAACCTTTATGCACTGACTGCGCTCGCTTTGCTCGTGGCGAGCTCGGTGCTCGGCCTGGATGTGGGTTTCGTGACGGCGTTGATCGCGCCCGACAATGAGATCGTTCCGCTGCTGTTGCTCGGTGTGGCGGCGCTCGTGATCGAGCCGCTGCGAGCTGCAATCTCAGCGCTGGCTTTTCAGCGCGCGCGCGAGTGCTGGGAGGGCGCCGACCTGCACGCAGCGATCGCAGCGCTCACTGCCGAGCCGCGCCGTCGCGAAAGCGTGCAGCCCAAAGCGGCAGCACGTGCTGTACTCACACTGCTAGCGATGCTCGCTCCAACCCTCACGCACGCAGAGCCACCCGATCTCAATGCGAGCGATACGCAGCGTGGCGAAGCCGCGAACGACGCGGCCGGCGGCGACATGCGCGCCCGCAAGGCTGCGCGCGATGTGATGACGGACACTGGGGCGAGGGACGCGCAGCTCCATGAGGCGGCAAGCGACGTCGGTGGCGATGTTTCTGCGGATGTCGATGCTCGCAACGCCGGCACCCAGGATGTACGCTCGCGTGATGCACTGGCAGATGTCGGTGCGAGTGATGCGCGGGCGCGCGAGCGGGCGCGGGCGATCTTGGCGCGTGAGGAGTTTCTGCCCAGCAGCATGGACGCGGGGGAGGGGTCGTGGCGACAGTGGTTGGCTGAGCGCATGCGCGATCGCGAGCTGTCGGACCGCGATGCCAGCGCGCCGCCGCGCTTCGAGCTGCGCTTGCCGTCGAGCATTTTGGTGCTGGGCTCCGCGTTGCTGCTGAGTTGCGTCGGGTTTTGGCTGACGCGCAGCTTGCGCCGCAGAAAAGCGCGCGCCGCTGCAGCTGCCCGCGGCACAGTCGCGTTGCCGACGAGCGAGGAGCGCATCGCGGAAGCGTCGAGGCTCGCCGAACGAGAGCAGTTCGAGCTCGGCCTCCGTAGCTTGTACGCCGCCTGCTTGAGCGCGCTTGGCCTCTTCGACTCAGCCCAGACAAACGGCCAAGTCCTCCAGCGCATCCAATCCGCGCCGCTCAAAGCGGCATTCGCACACCTCACCCAAGTCATCGAGCCCTACTGCTACGGCCAACAAACCGCCACCCGCGAAGACTTCGAACACGCCCAAAACCTAGCAACGCAGATACTCCACGAAGTAACCGCCCAACGCGCTGCAGAGGTGCAATCGTGAGGCGGGTTCAGCGTTGGGTCTTGGTTTTGTTGGGGGTGTCTTGTGTGGTTTGGGTTGGGCTTATTTTGGAGCGGAATGCTGCGCGGGGGCGGTTTGCTCGGGCTTTTTCGACGTATGGATCGGGGACTGAGGGCACGCGTGCTCTCTATCTATTGCTGGGTGAGCTGGGCTTTCGCACCGCACGTTGGTCGCAGGATCTGGCTCGGGTGCCGGAGCGTGCGACGTTGATCGCGCTCGGTTCGTGCGACGACACAGCGGTGCGCGCGCTCTCGCGCTACGAGCGTGACGACCTGGTTGATTGGGTGGAGCGTGGCGGGTTGCTAGTCGTGGCCGGCGCGCGCAACTACATCCCTCGTGAGCTCGGCGTAGCGTTCGAGGACGACCGCCGCTGTAGGCTGCAAGACGAGGATGTCGAGCCGCTTTTGCCGAGCACGCTGCCGCTGCCAGCGCCCGATCCCGATGACGCGCCGAACAGCGCTGACGAGCTGCTGGCGGCCCTGTCGGAGATCGCCGAGGGGCGGAGCGCGACCTTCGACGGCAGCGAGCAACGCGAGATCCTCGCCGTCCCGATGGGAGGCCCGCTCAAGGGCATGCCATTCGTGCCGTTTCGCGGCGCGGCCGGGCTGCTCGCCGACGAGGCGCTCGACTTTCAATCGCTCTTGATCGCACCGCCGTCGAGCGCCGCCGACGCACAGCTGCGCCCGCTCGCGATTACGTACGCGCGCGGGCGCGGACGCGTGATCGTGTTGAGCTCCGGCAACATGCTGCAGAACGCGGAGCTGTTAGAGGGCGAGGGCGCGACTTTGTTCACGCGGCTGCTGCGCGCGTACGCGCCGAGCGACCTGCTGATCTTCGACGAATACCACTTGGGGTTGGGTGAGCGGCGCTCACTCATGCAGTACCTGCGGCAAGCTGGAACATATCCACTGCTCGGTCAGCTTCTGCTGATCGCGAGCATCGCTCTGTGGCGTGCGGGCGCGCGCTTGGGTGCGCTGCGCGTCTCGCTAGAGCAGCCTACACCACCGGGCACAGCAGCGTTTGTCGGCGCGCTCGGCCGCTTGTACGCGCGAGTCGGCGACCGCCGCTCCGCGCTGCGCTGGATCGCACGCGGGGCGCTCGCGCGCATCGCGCAGCACTATGCGCTCGGCAACCTGCCATCCGCGGCGCTCGCACGTGAGCTAGTGCGTCGCGGAGCAGCCGAGGCCGCGCGCAGCGTGCAGCTGATCGCAGAGATCGGCAGCCAACCAGGCGATCAGCCACTCGTGGCAAGCGTCGCGCGCATCGATGCCGCATGCGCCGCAGCGATCGACCGGCCAGGCCCCGAGAATCAGGTCCAGGCACACACGACCTGACACGCGGCCCTCTGCTTACCAGCGCAGCGGCGCGCCTGCCATGTTGGCCGCGCCGTACGCGGCAGACGCTGGGCGCCAGGCGTGCTCTGGTTCGCTGGTCCTTCGCGCTCATTCTCAGCTCTCATGCGAATAGCGTGACGGCCATGCAGCGTACACCCCCAGCGCTGAGTGTTTCGACGGGCGAAGCAAGTGCGCTACGCTGGTCAGCTCGCATGCACACGAACGCTGGCTTCGATCTGGACTGGGTGGCGCGCCTCAAGCAGGACGTGATGTCCGAGGTCGCCAAGGTTCTGGTCGGCAACGAAGCCGCGATCGAAGCGCTGATCATCGCGCTGTTTGCGCAAGGTCACGTGTTGCTCGAAGGCGTTCCGGGAACTGCGAAGACGCTGATGGTGCGCGCGCTCGCGACGGTCGTCGGCCTCGAGTTCGGTCGCATTCAGTTCACGCCCGACTTGATGCCTACCGATGTGATCGGCAGCCATGTGTTCGATCTGCGTTCCAGCACCTTTCGCCTGACCAAAGGCCCGATCTTCACCGAGGTGCTGCTCGCGGACGAGATCAACCGCGCGCCGGCGAAGACACAGAGCGCGCTGCTCGAGGCCATGCAGGAGCGGCAGGTCTCGATCGATGGCGTGCGCCAGCCGCTCTCCGATTGTTTTGTGGTGTTCGCCACGCAGAATCCGATCGAGCACGAAGGTACGTACCCGCTGCCCGAAGCGCAGCTCGATCGCTTTATGCTCAAGGTGCAAGTCGGGTATCCCTCGCTCGAAGAAGAAGACGCGATCCTCGCGCGGGCGGCAGAGCAGGGCAGCCCGTTCGGCTTGGCGCAGCTGCGCCCTGTGTTGAGCCGCGAGCAGCTCACGGCTGCACGCGAGCTGCTCGCGCGTGTGGAGGTCATGTCCGACGTGCGCGCGTACATCCGCGATCTACTGCGTGCGACGCGCAGCTCCGGCCTGATCATGCTGGGCGCAGGTCCGCGCGCTGGCGTTCACTTGGTGAGCGCAGCACGTTGGGCGGCGCTCTTGTCCGGTCGAACTTTCGTCACGCCCGACGACGTGCGGCGCATGCGCAACCCTGTCCTCTGCCACCGCCTCCAGCTCGCGCCGGAAGTCGAGCTCGACGGTCACACGCCAGCAGACATCATGGACCGCGTCGCGAGCACGGTGGCCGTCCCGCGATGAAAACCACGTTCGACCGCCGCTGTGAGCTGCACAGGTTGCCGACACGACGGAGACCCGTTGATTTGCAGCCGCGCAGCGGCGCGCCCGGCGCCCCAAACACGCAAACACTCGCATCGCAGGACGCGTACGCGACGCGCGGCTGGCGGGACCGCGCGGTGCGTGACGCGCACGAGCGCTTGCCGCGGGCCGACTCGGCAGGGAGGCTTGAAGCGCCGAGCGCTGGCGAAGGAGCCGCTGAGAGCGGCGCTCACGAGAGGTTTCCGCTAGCTGGCTGGACCGAGGACGCGGCGAGCGTCGGCCCGGGAGCGCGTTGAAAGCGCGCGCCGAGGACGGCCGCCGCTGGCAGCGGCAGCGGTTTACGCCTGGTCCGCGGTTGTGGTGGGCCTTGCTTCTGATTGCACCGCTCTGGTTGGGCGGCGCGCCCTGGTCTGCGCTCGCTTTTGTGCTCGATGCGCTGGTGCTGGGCCTTGCGTTCTGGGAGAGCCGGTCTCTCGTCTCGCGCGTGCCAAGCGTGCGCCGCCAAGCGCCCGTGCGGCTCGCGTTGGGCGAGGACAACGTGATCGCGTTGCAGCTGCACAATCACGAGCCCACGAGGCTGCGCGGGCGGCTCGTCGATGACGCACCAGAGTCCTTCACATGCACGCCCGCCGAGCTCCCGTTCGAGCTCGCTCCCCTCGAGCACAGCCAGCTCAGCTACCGCGTACGTGTGCAACGCCGCGGCCAATACAACTTCGGCGCGCTGCACATGCGCCTCGACGGAGCGCTCGGCCTCGGCGCGTTGATCGCGACAAAGCCCGCGTCGGCCGAGGTGCGCGTGTATCCGAGCCCGCGCGGACCTCAGCGCTACGAGCTCGCGCTGCGGCGCGGAACGCTCAGTGGAGTGGGCATCCGCCGCGCAGGGCGGCCAGGCGGCGCGGGCGAGCTCGATCAGCTGCGCGAGTACGTACCGGGCGACGCGCTGCGCGACCTCGCATGGAAAGCATCGGCGAAACGCCTGCATCCGATCACGCGCGTTCACGGCCAAGAGCAAAGCCAAACCGTCATGATCGCGCTGGATGCGGGGCGGCTGATGGCGGCGCCGGTAGGTGAGCTACGCAAGCTCGACCACGCGATCCACGCCGCGCTCTTGCTCGCGTGGGTCGCGCTGCGTGCAGGCGACGCGGTGGGTATCGTCGTATTCGAGCAGGATGTCGTGAGCCATCTGTTACCGGCGCGCGGACGCGGCCAATACCGGCGCATCCTCGAGTGCGTGTACGCCGTCGAGCCCGGCGATGCCGGTGTAGATTTTCGCGCGCTCACGAGCTTCATGCGCAGAACCGTCCCGCGCCGCTCGCTGCTCTTACTGTTCAGCGATCTGTTCGACGAGTCGCAGGTGCTGCCGCTGTCGGCGGAGTTGCCCAAGCTCAGACCTAAACACTTGCCCCTGTGTGTTACGCTGCGTGACCCGGTTACCTCACAGCTCGCGCAGGCGAAGGCAACTCATGCACAGCAGGTGTATTTGCGCGCGGCCGCGGCTGATTTGATGGCTGAGCGTGCGCTCACGAAGCGGCAGTTGATGCGCGCGGGTGTGCAGGTGTTGGAGACGACCGTGCAGGAGATGTCAGTAGACACGGTGAATCGCTACTTCGAAGTTAAGCGGCAGCATCTGCTTTAGAGCGCCTCTGTTACGCTTGGATCTGCGCGTACCTTTGTGTCTCGTTCGCAGGTCAGTTTTTTCATGAGGTGTAAGTCTATGCTTCCGCGTCCTCTGATTCGACTCTGTGCATGGGCATGGTTGAGCCTGTTCGCCGGCTGCACGGAATCTCACGAAGTGGAGAGGTCGGACGACGTTGAAGCTGGCAACGGCGGAGCGCGATCGGGTTCAGGCGGGCGCGGCGGAAGCGGTGGGCGCGCTGGAACAGGCGGCTCTGGCGGTTCGGGCAATGCCGGCAACGAGACTTGTGACACCGGTTGTTCAGGATTACCCATGCTTGGCGTTCCGGGTTGCTGTACAGACGCTGACAAATGTGGCCTCGACATCGGCGGTCTTGGCTTTGGTGAGGGTTGTGCCGAGCTAAACGCGCCTGGCGCGCGCAACGACGCATGCCCGAGCCTGTCCGTGTTCGGCGGAATCGTCACGTTTGTGGGTTGCTGCAAGCCGGATGGTACGTGCGGCGTATTGGCCGATCTCGCGGGGCTCGGCTGCACGGCGACGGGCGAGGCGGCTATGAGCTGCGATCCCTAATTTGGCTGCATAAACCTTCATGCGCGAGGTGACAGTGCGGGGTATGGTTGTTCGGAATGCTCGCCCCTGTCATGACCAGGGTTGTTAAAGCTCCGCGGCTAGCGGCGGCGGGCCTGTACCTGTGCTGGCTGGTCCTCGGTGTTGCGCGCGCACACGCGGAGCCGAGCATCGCTGCGTTGCCACTGCTCGTCGAGCATGGCCGCTACATCGAAGCCGAAGAAGGTCTGCGGGCACGCGTCGAAGCCAACGACGCGCCGGCGCGGCCTTGGCTGATCCGTGTGTTGCTCGAGACCGGTCGCTACACCGAAGCGCGCACGCACGCCGCGCTCGCGCTGCAGGAAGACATCGCGCATCGCGCCGACGCGCACACTTGGCTCGCCGAAGCGTTTCTCGCCGAGGGCCAGCTCGACCACGCGGAGCAAGCATTGCGCGCGGCGCTCAGCGCTGACCACAACGCGATCCGTGCGGAGATCTTGCTGGGCAAGCTGCTCTGGGATCGCGGCCGCCGCAGCGAAGCCACGCAGAAGCTACGAGCGGCGGCGAGCCGGCGCATCCAACACAGCGGTGATGCCAGCAGGCGCGCCGAAGCGCTGAGCTACAGCGCGATGGCAGCGCGCGCGCTCGGTCGCTTCCAAGAAGCCAACAATCGCTTTCGCGAGGCCGCAGAGCTCGACCCCGAGCGCACCGAGACGCAGCTCGAGTGGGCGCTCTTGTTCATCGAGAAATATGACGTCAAGCGCGCAGCCGAGCGTGTCGAAGGTGCGCTGATCAAGAACCCGAACAATGCGCTCGCGCAGGTGTTGTACGCGCGCATCGCAACCTTGTCGGCGAGTGACTTCACGGGTGCGCAGCAAGCGCTGCAGCGCGCGCTCAACGTCAACCCGCGCTTGTCTTCCGCGTACGTGCTGCAAGCGGCGCTCGCGCTGCGCAACATGGACATTGCGCGCGCGGATGCCGCGCTGGAGCGCGCGCTCGCGATCAATCCGGTGGACTTGGAGGCGTTGTCGGTGCGCGCAGCCGCGCGTTTCTTGGACGACGACCCACGCGGCTTCGCGGAGCAAGAGCGGCGCGTGCTCGAATACAACCCGACGTACGGTCGCTTCTACAGCATCGTGTCCGAGTATGCTGAGTGGGAGCACCGCTACCCCGAGATCATCAGCATGTTGCGGCGCGGTCTGAAGATCGATCCACAGGACGCAGCGGCGCGCGCGAGCTTGGGCCTTGGCCTGCTGCGCGTCGGCGATGAGCGCGCAGGTCTCGCGGAGCTACGCAAAGCTTGGAAGCGCGACCGCTACAACGTGCAGGTCTACAACACGCTGAACCTATACGACTCTGCGATCCGCACGAACTACACCGAGTTCGCGTCCGGGCCGTTCCGCGTGCGGCTGCACAAAACTGAGCGCGCTGTGCTCGCGCCATATCTCACGCCGCTCTTGAATCGCGCGCACACGCAGATGCGCGAGCGCTGGGGTTTTGCGCCAGTTGGACCGTTGCGCGTCGAGCTGTACGCGGATCGCGCGCAGTTCTCGGTGCGCACCACGGGTTTGCCTAACTTGGGCGTGCAAGGCGTTTCGTTCGGCAAGGTGATCACCGGCTTGTCTCCGCGTGGCGGCCCGTTCAACTGGGGTCAGATCGTATGGCACGAGCTCAGCCACGTGTTCCACCTGCAGCTGAGCAAGAACCACGTGCCGCGTTGGTTCACCGAAGGGCTCGCCGAGTACGAGACCGCGCTCGAGCGTCCCGAGTGGAAGCGCGAAGACGATCGCGCGTTGTGGCGCGCACTGCGTAGCAACTCGTTGCCGCCATTGGCTGCGATGAACCAAGCCTTTACGCACGCAGGCAGCGCGGACGAGGTCATGACCGCGTACTTCTACGCGTACCGCGCGATGCAGTATTTGGTCGAGCGCTTCGGCTTCGGCGCGGTGCGCAAGTTGCTCGTCGCGTTTGGTGAAGGCTACAAGCTCGATGCGGCTGTGCAGCACGTGCTGGGCATGGACCTCGGTAGGCTCGACAAGGACTTCCGCGCCGATCTCGAGCGCCGCTTGGAGAAGTTCGATCGCGAGTTCTCACCGGACCCGCGCGACTTCGCGAACTTGACGCAGGTACAAAAGCGCGCTGCGCGCTCGCCGCGCGATGCCAACGCGCTTGCAGCCCTCGCGATGGCAGAGCTCGAGGCCGGCAATCCAGATCCGGGTGCACGCGCTGCACGTGCCGCGCTCAAGCTCGCGAAGAATCACAAGCTCGCGCACTTCGCGCTGGCACGTGCCGCGTTTGAGCGCGACGAAACGGCGCAAGCGGAACAATCAGTGAGAGCGCTGCTCGGCGCGCGCGCTGATGGCTACGAGCTGCGCTTGATCGCTGCGCGCGTCGCACTCGCAGGTGGCAAGACCGAGCTCGCGGTGAAGCACGCGCAAGCCGCTGTCGCGTTCGAGCCCGAGCGCTCCGATGCTCATCAGCTGTTGCTCGAGCTCGCGACCAAGCTGCCCGACGAAGCCCTGGCGCAACAAGCGCTCGGCGCGCTCTCGCAGCTCGATCAGCACGACGCGCTGCTCCACACCACGTACCTCGCGCTCTTGGCCAAAAATCACGCGTGGCTCGACGCGGTGCGCGAGGGTGAAACTGCGGTCTTTATCAGTCCCGAGAATCCGTCTATTCACTTGCACTTGGGCCAAGCCTATATCGAGACCGGCGCGTACGAACGAGCCCTGACCGAGCTCGAGCGTGCTCTAAACTTAGGCTATTCCCAGCCTGGGCTGGTTCGGCTAGCGCGGGCTCGGGCGTTCCTGCTCAAGCGTCAGCGCAGCAGCGCGCTCCGTGAGCTCAAGCTGGCACTGGTTTCGGACCCCACATTAAAGTCCAAGGCTCGCGCGCTGTTTACGCCGTAACGGCCCAGCTGTCGTGAGCGCCCTGCTTGCTCAGCAACCTGGTTGGTGCAGGATAGGGCGCATGAGCACGTGGCCACACTGGCAGCGCACGGCGAGCTTCACAGGCTTGGGCTTGTGTCTGTTGCTCGGCTGCCAGTCGCCCGCGCGCGTTGTCCAGACTGTCCTTGATCCGCACCTACCGGACGCGCAGATGCTGCCGTCTTCATCGCCTTCCCAAAAGCCCGACGATTCGCTCGGACCGGATCTTCCGAGCACGCCGGATCAGCCTCCATCTGACAGTTGTCCCGACGACTTGGACGATCGCATCACCGTCAGCTCAGTGCAGCTGTCGCGCGACATTCGCTACAAGCTGCTCGGTTACGAAGGCTTTCCGTTCGATGAGCGCGTCGCGTTTGCGCCCGCGCGCGATGGTACTGCGTATGTGGCTTGGACCGACGACGCCACGGCGCGCGCTGTGATCACGCCGCTCAATGATCGCTACGAGCGCGCGGGCGATGACATCGATCCCAACAGCTATGAAGTGGGTGGCTTGGTCGCGCAAGACGACGGCTTCGCGCTGCTCACGCTGCGCGATGATCCTGCGTTGCAAGGCATGGTGTCCGCAGGCGATCCGAACATCGGGCGTGCGGTCATGCTCGTGCGTTTCCGCAACGGCGCCGAAGTATTCGCGTCGCCGCTGACTGGCACGCGCAGCGTCACGCAGCCTTACCGTCCTGCGGTGAACGACGCCTCGCCGGGCTATTTGTACGGGCGCCTGGCTTGGAACGGCGCGAAGTACGGCGCGTACTTCATCGTGCGACAGTCGCCCGATGCATCGCGTCCATCGATGTTGACCGACAAGCTCGTGTACCTCGACGACTCCGGTGGTGGTTTGCGCGGAGGCTTCTCGAGCAAGTGCACGAGCAATCAAGGCCTGCGCTTGTGGCCGGAAGCCGACGTCTACACGCCCGTCTGCATCACCGACGCGCAGCCCACGCCCGGGATCAACCTGGTGCTGGAAGACCGCGATCCGCTCTTGCTCGCCGCAGAAGCTTCGGCGCCTGGCTGGAGTGGTGGCCAGATGGGCTCGATCGTCAAGCTGCCTGGTGACAATACGTATTTCGTCGGTTGGCTCTCGCGCGATGTGGTGGCGAATGGACAGCCGAACCAAACCGCACGCCTCGCGAGCGACATCGCGCTGGTGCGCTTGGGCCCTGATCTCAAGGTGATCGGTGAGAAGCGCTGGCTCGTCGAGACACCGAACGCGGCCGAGACCAATCTGCATTTCGCGCGCTACGGGCAGTCGCACGTGCTGATGATCTGGGATGCGATCATCAACGTGCGTTGCGACCGCATGTGTTACGGCACATACGCTGGCACGTACGCGCGCGTGCTCGATCGCGAAGGCAACGTGGTCAAAGAAGATCGCTTGAGCGCGGTGCCTAACCACCACGACGACCTCGTGACGCTGCCCAATGGCGATGTGGTTTGGGCGTACGTGCCCGAAGAGGCGCGCGACTACAGCGCGGTGCCGCCGTCGCGCGAAGATCGGGTGCTCGCGCCAGCCAAGCGTACGTTCAGCGTCGCGCGGCTGCGTTACTGCGAGTGACGAATGCGCGCTGCGGCCGCGTGTGCGGTCAGCCCTTCGCGCGTGGCGAAGTCCTGCACGCCCGCGCTGTCTTCAGCCAGCGCTGCTGAATCGTATTCGATCAAGCTGCTCGCCTTGAGGAAGTCGTTGGCAGACAAAGGTCCGAAGAACTTGGCTGTGCCGCCAGTCGGCAGCACGTGCGAAGGGCCTGCGAAGTAGTCGCCCAGCGGAACCGGCGTGTATGAGCCTACAAAGATTGCCCCCGCGTGCCGAATGCGCTCCACGCAATATGCATCGTTCGAGGTCATGATCTGCAAGTGCTCGGCGGCGATCTCGCTGGCCAGATCGCACGCCGCATCGAGCGATGGCGTGACGACCGCGGCGCTGTAGCGCTCGATCGCGCTGCGCGCTGCATCCGCACGCGATAGCTGTGCCACCTGTGCTTCGACTTGTTCTGCGACTGCACGTGCGAGCGCGAGTGAAGGCGTGACGAGCACTGCAGAACCGGGATCATGCTCAGCCTGGGCGAGCAGATCCGCGGCGATCCAGCTGGCATTCGCCGCTTCATCCGCGACCACAACAACCTCACTCGGACCGGCCACAGAATCGATGCCGACGCGTCCGAACAGCTGGCGCTTTGCTTCAGCTACGAATGCGTTGCCGGGCCCCACGATCTTTTGCACGGGTCGAATGCTGGCTGTGCCGTACGCCATCGCACCGACGGCGACCGCGCCGCCCAGCTGCAGCACTTCAGTGACACCCAGCTCGGCAGCGAGCGCGAGCGCCATGTCGTCGATCCGACCGCCGGTCGGTGGCGAGGCCATCACGATCTCGCGCACGCCAGCGACCTGCGCGGGCACCACCGTCATCAAAACAGTCGACGGATACAGCGCGCGCCCACCGGGCACGTACACACCGACGCGATCGATCGGCGTGTAGCGCACGCCGAGCTTGCGCCCACCGCGCACCAGCGGCTCCGGATCACGGTGGCGAATGTGCTCTTGATAGGCACGAATGTTTGCGATCACGCGGCGCATCAGCGCGAGAAACTGCGGATCCGCTTCGCGATGCGCGCGCGCGATCTCCTCGGCCGATACCCGAATGGTTTGTGCGGTGATCGGCGCGCGGTCGAGGCGGGAGGTAAGCGCTGCGGCTGCTTCGTCGCCGGAGGTTGCAACCTGGGCCAAGATGTCCCGAACGATCGCAGCCACGTCCAAACTGCTCTGCTCGGTGCTCGCGACAAGCCCGCCGCTGCGCAGTAGTGCCAACAATTCCTGTACTTTGGCGCTGTAGTCCGCGCTCTGTGAGCTGATGATCCGCAGTGACATGCGGCGCAGCCTAGCAGGATCCTGACAGGACATGTGTATCGCGCTGCGAAGCGCGGCTTTCGCTGACCCGCAGCGCGCGCGCGAAGTCACCCATGCGAAGTCACCCGCGATCAGGCTCTTCACCGAGCCGCTGTCGCACATGGGAAAAGGTATGCGCTTCGCTTCATCGTCTCGCTGGCTTGTGTGCGCGCTTTGCGCGTTCGCGCCGCTGAGCGTGGGCTGCGAAGCCATGAACGAGCTGCCTGCGCGCGCGGGCGGTGCTGGCGATAGAAATGGCTCGCAGGGGTCCGCTCAGAGCGGCAGCGCAGGCCAAGCCGCACAAACACGATCGCAAAAGGCACAAGCAGGTCATGCTGCTCCGAGCGGCGGCTCGAGCGCCCTGCCATACATCGGTGACGTGCCGGCGCGTGCCGCCAGCAGCGGCGACCGCCCGTGCGGCTCGTCCGAGTTCAGCGTCGGTCCGTGTGGTGGTCGCGCCGGCTCGGTGCCGGTCGCAGGTACCGGCGGCGGCAGTGCAACGGCTGCCGCGGGAAGCTCGGCGGCTGACGCCGGCATTGTGATGGTCCAGGCTGCGCCAGTGGTGGAGCCAGATACGAGCGATTGTCGAGTGATCGCGCTGCCCGAGCGCGTGCGCGCTGCCTATCAGCTCGACCCGTTTTACAAGAAGTACGCGAATGCCGGTGGCATCCCGGTGCTCGCTTCCGACAAGCCAGTGGATCGCACGCTGCAGCTCGCGTGTTTGCTCGTGAAAGAAATGACGTCGGAGCGCCTGGACGTGCAAGCGGCGTTGCTCACGAGCAAAGTAACATTTGCCATTCTCGGGAGCGATGAGGTCACCACAGACATCCCCGAGTACCGCGATCTGCCTGACTACTACGACACGCGCTCGCGCGGCTTGGGTGGGCACACCGGTCTGTGCGCCGAAGAAAACGTGATGTGCGATCGTCAGCACGATCCGTATCGCGGACAGAGCGTGTGCGTGCACGAGTTCGCTCATACGATCGCGATCTACGGCTTGTTTGGCGCTGACGGCTCATTCGAGGATCGCTTGGCCGATGCCTACCGGCGCGCGCGCGAAGCTAGCTTGTGGCCGAACACTCTGGCTGCGCAGGATGCTCAAGAGTATTGGGCCGAAGGCGTACAGGCCTGGTACGACTCGAACCTCGAAGCCGATCCAGCGGACGGCGTGCATGGGCCGATCAATACGCAGCGCGAGCTCGAGAGCTACGATCGCGCGCTCTACAACTTGATCGACGAGCTGCTGCCCACGGAAACGCGCTGGCCAGATTGTTACCGCCAGATGCGCTGAACGTCTGCCGCTGACAGCTGCAGCATGTTACGAAGCTGCGCGCTGCAGGTTGTGGTTGCCAGGGCTGCGCACGGCGCGACGGTATGCCGCGGGCGTTTCGCCGGTCCAGCGCCGGAAGGCGCGCGCGAAGTTCGGCAGCGTCGAATAGCCGAGGCGCTCGGTGATCTCGAGCAATGACAGCTGCGATGAGCCTAAGAGCAAGCGGGCACGTTGGCAGCGCTCTTCCTCCAGCAGCTCCGAGAAGCTGCTGCCCTGAGCGGCGAGCCTGCGCTTGAGCGTGCGGGCCGACATGCGCAAGCGCACGGCGACCTCCTCGAGCGACAACATGCCTTGCGGCGTAGACATCAGCGAGCGCACACGCTCGAGGACCCCGCCGTCCAAGCCTTGATCGCGCAGGGCACGCTCGCACTGCTCACGCGCCAGACGCATGCCCGCGCGATCGGGCGTGATCAGCGGCAGCTGCAACGCTTTCGATTCGAACACCAGCTGCGTCACCGGTTGATCGAAGCGCACGCGCTCGAGCAGCTCGCTGAAGCGATCCGCGTAATCTGGACGCGGGATCGCGAGGTGCGCTTCGCCGCCGATGTCGCGACCTGTGAGCGCGCGACCCATCTGCGTCATGCCGATGATCAAAGCGAACTGCGCGACGTCGCGACAGTCACCGGGATCGCAGCACTCCTCGATACGCAGCGCAGTCAGCTCGCCTTCTTGGTGCAAGCTCAGCTTGATCGCCGTGCTCACCGTCGGCGAAAAGCGCACGGCCATCTCCATGACTTCGCCGAGCGTGGATGCGCTCATCGCAGCGAAGCCGAGAAACCCGTACATCGACACGCGCCGCTGCAGGCCCATGAAGATGCCCAGCGCGGGCTCGCCGGTGAGCTTGCGCGCACGTGCGATCAGCGTATTGTAGAGCGGCAGCGGGATGCGCGCGTTCGGCTCTTCGAGGCTGCTGAGAGTGAGCCCGGTGTCTTTCAGCAGCTCGCTCGCATCGATGCGCCAATGTTGCAGCAGCTCTAACAGCTGCAGCACTTGAGAGCCGGGAAATTGAGGCTCTGGCGCTGCGATGCTGGTGTTGGTTCCGTCCACAACGAGCAGCTTGCTCACAACACTTCGTAGCTGCAAGTCACATCGGGTGGAACCCTGCAGCTTGGCAGCGGAAGACAGCTATGTGTTAGTGGGGACGTAACTCAAGCGGCCTCGATCTGACGCTTTAGCGTTGCAGGTGCGCGCTGGCCCGAAGTGGACGAACTATGGCACCAGCCAAGCTGCCGTGATCTCAGCTCTGCCTGCATGGTCCGAGCAGAGCGAATCATGAACAAAACAAGCTTATGGGCGAGTATAGCGCTGGCGATCGGCTGCGGTTCCCAGGCAGGAACTCAGAGCGGGCAGAGCACGGTGACGAGCTCCGCAGGAGCGCAGGCGACGCCGAGCGCACCCGCGCCACAGCAGCCCGCCTCAGCCGGCACAAAGGCCGCGGCGCCGAGCGTGCCAGCTCGCTCGCAGACCGCGGGATCGAGCGCAAGCACTGCGGCTGCGGGCGGCCCGGCCAAAACACCCGCAGCTGGGAGCGGCGGAACCAACGCGGACAAGGAAGCCGCGGGCGGCAACGCGCCTGAGCCCACAGCTGGGAGCGGCGGAGCGAGCACGGACGTGGATCCGGTCGGTCCGGCGTTTCCATCGGTGACAGACTTCACCGGTAATGGACCTTACGAGTCGGTTACCGTGACAGCGATGGGTGCGAGCACCGGCCTCACCATCTACCACCCGAAGGAGCTGGCACCCGGCGGCGCCAAGAACCCGATCGTCGGGTGGATGAGCGGCGGCGGCACCGACCACACGCTTTATCCGCTCCTGCCGCTCTTGGCGACGCACGGCTTTGTCGTTGTCGCGCCGGACGTGATCCCTGGCATTGGAGAAGAAGCCAATCTCGGTAAGCAGATCATCGAGGGCATCGACTGGGCGATCGCGGAGAACGCGCGCGAGGGCAGCACGTTCTTCGGGAAGCTCGACACGAACAAGCTGGCGTCGGCCGGTTATTCGATGGGCAGCCTCGCGACTTTTCAGATCGCCGCCGACGAGCGTTTGACCACGACGGTGCACATCTCGGGCGGCAACATGGCACCCGAGCCCATCCGCAACCTGCGCGCGCCCGCCGCGTTCTTGTGCGGCATCGCGATGCCTGACTGCGGTGACATCCTGAGCAGTGCATGCGACATCGCCGCTGCGAACTGCGACGTCGACTTCATGTCTGCGACTACGCCAGTGTTCTACGGCAACTTCTCGAGCGGCCACCTGGGCATCCTCACGCCCCCTTTTCAGGAGCAAATTCAAACCGAGGTTGTGGCGTGGTTGCGCTGGCAGCTCATGGGAGACGCGTCGATCAAGCCGCGTTTCGTGGGCGAGCAGTGCGGCGTGTGCATGGATGACCGCTGGAAAGTGCAGCAGAAAAATTTGAACTGAGTCACGTCTCACGTTCGAAGAAAGCTGCACCCGGAAGCGGGTCGGCGTGCCCCGTAGCGCCGCAGCGCAGCGCAGCGCCAGCGCGCCTGACACTGTCACGGCCAATCCGGCCGCGCCGGTGATCACTGCACCCGAAATCCGGCGTGTTGGTCGGGGCGGAGCGCGTGAGCAAAGACACCGGGCGCAAAGACGGCTGGGACTACGTCGACGCCGCGTACTTGGCCCTGCCTGCGCCAAAGTTCAGGCGAGTGGTGCGGACACGGTGAACATCATCTTCGCCTGCAGAGCAGACGCGCTGTTGTAGCTACCGCTTGTTCGGGTTTTTGTAGACCGAGATGATCGGCACGCCGTCGTACAAGAGCACGTGCGCCGGCTGCGCCGAGCGATAGGTCGTCCAGATCTGATGGTCGACCTCGGCGAAGTGCTTTTCGTGGTGCACGAGCGCGTAGTCCGCGCGCGCGATGTCGGGCGTGGGCCGGAACGTCGCAGGCAAGTGCCCGTCGCGGATCAGCATCTGGAACGACGTGTAGAGCGTGTCGCAGATGTAGAGCGTTCCGCCGTTCGGCATGACCTCGAGCAGGTACGGTACGAGGCTGCGCGTGGTGAAGCCCCAGAACTGACGATTGAGGCCCATCGCCGCTGCGCCGGGCACGCCGCCAGCAGCTGCCGTGTAGTGCGACAGCGCAAACGGGTGGCTGTGAGCGGTCTCGGCCGCCGCTGGCAGCAGCAAGAGGCTCGCGAGACCGGTCTTGGTCCAGAGCGCTGAGCTACGCGGCAAGAGCGCGACCGCTTCGACAAAGGTGCGGCCGGCGAACAACGCGAGCAGGGGGTAGGCGGTGAACCAGTGCTTGGTGCCGCCGAAGATCGGCGTGCTCGGCAGTGAGATCACGATCAGCGGCGTGAGCAGCGCGCCCAGGAGCAGCGCGGTCGGCTGCGTGGGGTCACAGTTTGCCGCCGTACGCTGCAGAAGCAGTGCGCGCAGGTCGCGTACGGCGCAGGTCACCGCTCGCCCGGCGCCCGCGATGCCCAAGAGCAAGCTCGTGAGCGGCACCGTAAACAGCGTCATGAGCCACGGAAACGAGATCGGGAAGGGCGGCCAGAAGTAGTTCACCGCGAAGTACTCCATGTTGTAGTACTCGTGGTGCAGGTGGAACCCGACGTAGTCGCGCAGGCGGGGCAAGCTCCCGTGCCACAACCAGGGCCAGCCCCCGTAGAACAAGCAGGGCCCGATGCACAGCGCGGCGAGCAAGCCCCACGGGACGAGCGACATCCGCCTGGGCTGCCTGAGCTTGCGCGCGCGTTGCTCCACCACGGCGCACAACCCGAAATGCGCGCTCATCATGATCGGTAAAAACCAAGAGTTGTGCTTGGTGAGCAGCGCGAGCCCAAACGTCAGTCCCACCAGCAGCGCGCGCCGCGGTCGCTCCAAGCTCACGTAGTAGTTGTACAGAACCAGCGTGCTCGCACATGTGATCGGCATGTCGAACGCGTTCAGGTGCGCGTGGTAAAACGGGCGCGGCAACAAGGCGAAGCTGAGGGCGGCGAAGATGCCAGCGCTGCGCCCGTAGAGTCGTGTGCCGAACAGGTAGATGATCCACAGCAAGCCGCCCGCGCTCAGCATGCCGGCGAAGCGGAAGCTCTGCGAGTCAGTGCCGAAGATGTGTAGCTCGCGTTGGACGAGGTGACCGACGCCGAACAGCAGCTTCATGAGCGGTGGATGTTCGTGATTGGCCGTGAACGCGCCATCGATCGCCGCGCGCTCGAGCGCTTGGCCCGGCGCCTTTACCAGCAGCTCGAGCCAGCCAGCGTAGCGCTGCGCAGCATCGACGTAGATGCCTTCGTCACGGCCGAGCCCGATGCTGTCGGCGGTGCCGAGCAAGAGCGCGACGTACAACACGCACAAGCCGAAGCCTAGCAAGTGGTCGCGCCAAGTCGGCACCGTGCCCCAGCGTTCGCGCGTGAAGCTCATCGTGCGGCTCCCGCGCGTGTGCTGGCGGCCCAGCAGAAGCTGCGTGCGCGCGGGTCATGTGCGCGCACGGCCACCGTCACATCGCCGCGCTCTTTGCCGAGCTGGCTCGTGTCGATGCGTAGCGATCGAAAGCCGTCGCCGTCCTTGTGCTCGAATTCACCGCGCACCTGCCCATCGATCGCGATGGTCGCTTGGATCGGACCGCCCTGACGCATGCGCTCGTGCTCGTAGTAGATGCCCGCGTAGAACACGAGTGAAGCTCCCAGCGGCACGTCGTGAAATCTCAGCTGCACCGGCTGATCGCCCTGGGGGTGTTGCCAGATGCAGTGTCGCGGTTGGTTGTCGAGGTCCTCGAGCACCACGTCGGAGATGAACAGCCAAGCCGAACGCGGGTCGCATTCGAAGCGCTTGTTGACGGGCATCAACACGCCTTTGCCGAGACCGCCGCCGCGGGGCGAGCCACCGCTGCGCAGCGGGCAAGGCTTGGCCGCGCCGTCGCGCACGATGCTCGCTTCCGCGCTCTGCCACGAGGCGACGAAATCGAACAACACTTGCTGCTTCGGCAGGGCATAACGCAGCACCTCCACGCGACCGAACGCTCGCCGCAGCTCCGGTTCGGACTTTGGCGCCTCTGCGGGCAGCGCGCCGCGGATCGACACCACCCACATGCGCTCGTACGCAGCGCTGTCGTGACGACCGGCCATCGCGAGCGGGATCTTGTCGCCCAGCTGCCAGCGCAAGATGGGATCGATGAAACCCGGCGCGCTGCTGATCAGGTCGCGGGCCTGCAGCTCGGAGCGGATGAAGTCGACGGCGGCGCGGTAGTCGCTGACAGCCGGCACGCGCGCGCGGATCAGCGCTTGTGCGCCCAGCTCAACGAGCGGCACAGCAAACAGCGCAAGCAGCAGGATCGTTCGAACCGAGAAGCGCACAGGGACCTTGATCGAGCGCGCCGGCTTCAGAAGCCGATGCGGCGCATTACGAAGCGCGGCAGCCAGCGGATCACCAGCATCACCAGCGCCCACATGCGCGGAGTGTAAAGCACGGGGCTGCCGGCATCGAGCGCGCGCAGCACGTCACGCGCCACGCCCTCAGGCTCACCCGCAAAAGGCGGAGGCTTGAGGCCTTCGGTCGCGGAGGTCTTCACGAAGCCCGGCTTGATGCAGATCGTGCGGAGGCCCTGCTCGCGAAACTTGTGATCGAGCCCCTCGAGGTAAGCGCTGAGCCCAGCCTTGCTCGAGCCGTATAAAATGACCGGCTTGCGCCCGCGCTCGCCCGCGACCGAGCTCCACACGCCCAACGTCCCGCCGCCGCGTGACAACAGACGCTTACGCGCCTCTTCGCAGAACAGCACGGTGTTGACGTAGTTGACGGTGAGCAAGCGCTGCAAATACCCGGGGTCTTGCTCGAGCTCGGTCTGCGAAGCGAACAGCCCCGCCGAGACCAGCACCGTGTCGTAGCCGGGCAACGCGCGCTCCGCGGCATCGAGCGCCCGTCCAAAACCTTCGGGCTGCTCCAAGTCGCACAACGCGTAAGACACCGAAGTCGCGCGCTTCGCTCGCTGCTCCAGGTCCTTCGCGCTCTTACTGAGCTCGACCTCATCGCGCCCAAGCAAGAGCACGCTGTCTCCGCGCTCGATCAGAGCACGCGCCACGGCGCGGCCCATCCCTTTGGTGGCTCCGAGAATGATCGCTTTCATGCTGACAAGACGAGGGGTTCCATGGGGCGGGGACTATCGCCTGAGTTCGGCTGCTTGTCAGCCACTCTCATCACCCGAGCCCGAGCCCGAGCCCGCTCTCCTCTCATCTCCGCGCCTGTGACCGCGCAGGGCACACGAAGGCAAATGAGCTCGAACGAGAGAGAACGCCGGGCTCGGGCTCGGGCTCGGGCTCGGAAAGTCTGAGGTATCGCGCAGAGATCAGTTGCCGACGCAAGGCAGGCGAGCCACTTTCAGCGCGCTCAGGCCTTCGTCGGTGAACTCGCTCCAGGCCACCACCACGCGACCATCGCCCGTGCTCTGCACGCTCGTGCGTCCGCTGCCAACGCTCGTATAGCTGACGTCCGAGCTGCCCACGATCGAGCCATTTCGGTCCAAGAAGTACGCCCGCACGGTGGCCTTGCCGCCCTCGGTCTGCGGCAGCAAGCGGTACACGAGCACGAAGCTCGCGCGCAGCTGCGCGATCGACACATCGATGCCGCGCGCCGGAGAGTTCACGATCCGCAGCGCCGGAGCGCGCGTGGTGCCCGTCTCCAGCAGCGCAGCTTGGCCGGTCGCATCGATCTTCTGAAACCAGATCTGCCTTCCGATGCTGGCTTCAGCGCGCGCGTACACGATGCCTCCACCGTCGCTGTCAACCGTGAGGTCGACCGACGGGCTCGGCCCTGCGTTGCGCGTCAGGACCCACGGATCGCGAATCCGTCCACCCTGCGCATCGAGCGCGACGAACACGATGTCCGACGTCTTGTTGTCCAGCGACGAGCGCACGTACACGAGCCCTGCGCCCGTTCCGAGCGGCTTCATCGTCAAGTTGCTGAAATACAGATCCGGCGCCTCATCGAGCTTGATCGCGTCGCCCGCTGGTTTTCCGAGGTTATCGATCAGCCGCACGTACAGCGCTTGCCCGACGTCGCGCTGCTGGTCGCCGTACGCCAAGAGCGCGGTCTCGCCATCGCTCAGCGTCGTCAGCGCGAGCGCCGTCTCCACGCTCGGCGTCTCGGTCACACGCTGCGACTCCGCGACATCACCGGTCTTCGGATTGTAGGGCGTCAGCCACACGTCGTACGGGGCTTCGCGATTGTCGGTCGTGGCGAGCAGCCAGCGATCGCTCAGCGCGGTCGCTGCCGCCTCGCGCACGAGCGCGCAGGTGTCGATCTTCGTGGTGTCCACGGGCTCGCCGCCATTGGCTGCACCCATGAGCGTCGCCATGTGGACGCTGTCCAAGCAGTCGCCGGTCGCGACGAACGGCATGATGAAGCGCGAGTTATTGGGATCGGCCGCGAGTGGCGTGCTCAAAAACGGGCGCTCGCGCTCGGCCACCGTGTAGATCTTGTTCGAGTCGACCGCGCATTGCCCGGTCAGACCTTTCTCGGGATCACCGGGCGGGATCGTGCTCGGGCCCGCATCACGACGCGGCAGCGGCACGGACCCGTCGTACGGCTCACTGCCGTTTTGGTACCCAGCATCGCCGGCATCGGGGCCATTCGTAGGCACAGTGCCAGGGCGAGTTTCTTCTCCGCCGCATGCGGTGACCCACAGCCCGAAACCTACTGCACAACGCCACGACGAAGCTGTGCGCCGCATAGTCCTCCACTCGCTCAAACCCTTGGTATTTTAGGCTCTCACGCGCGAAGCAAGGCCTCAACGAGGTGCCTCTGCCACACGTGCGTGGGCGTCCACCACAGGGCACGGGTAGGCGGAATGAGTTTGCGGAGTCAGCGGCGGGCTCTAGACTATGAGCGTGACCTTCAGTGAACGTGCATTGTGTGCGCTCGACCGCAGCTTGGGCTCGGGTCGGGTATTGACCGATCCCGACATACTGGAGTCGTACGCCACCGACGAGAGTGAAGTTCCCGCACACCCGCCGCAGGCAGTTGTGCGCGTTCAAAACGCGGAAGAAGTCGCGCAGACGATGCGGATCTGCGCCGAGCACTCGGTGCCGGTGACGCCGCGCGCCGGTGGAACAGGGCGCACCGGTGGTGCGGTTCCGATCGCGGGTGGGCTCGTGATGGCGTTCGAGAACATGCAAGCCATCAAGGGCATCGAGAAGCGCGACATGATCGCGGTCGTCGAGCCCGGTGTGGTGCTGGCTGATCTGCATCGCGCCGTGGAAGAAGTCGGGCTGTTTTATCCGCCCGATCCCAACTCGCTGAAGAGCTGCGCGATCGGCGGCAACGTCGCCGAGAATGCGGGTGGTCCGCGTGCGCTGCGCTACGGCTGCACGCGCGACTACGTGCTTGGCATGAACGTCGTGACACCTGACGGCGAAGCGCTGTCCGTGGGCAAGCGCACCGTCAAAGGCGTGACCGGCTACGACCTCACTTCGTTGCTCGTCGGCAGCGAAGGCACCTTGGCGATCACAACCGAGATCACGCTCAAGCTCTTGCCCAAGCCGCAGGCCGTCGCCACTTTGCTCGCGCCGTTGCCGAGCTTGGAGAGCGCAGGCAATGGCGTGAATGGCGTGCTCGGTGCAGGCATCTTGCCGCGCTGCCTCGAGCTGATGGACGAGATCACCTTGCGGCTCGTGCGCACGCAAGCACCTCAGCTCGCGATCCCCGAGCAAGCGCGCGCGCTCTTGTTGGTCGAGCTGGACGGCGACGAGATCGCGCTCGACGCGCAGCTCGAGCGCGCGGGCAACGCGCTGATCGAAGCGGGTGCGCTCGACGTGCTGGTCGCACGCCACGGCGGAGATCGGGAGAAGTTGTGGGCGGCGCGACGCGAGCTTTCGTACGCGCTGCGACGTAGCGCAAAACACAAGCTCGCGGAGGATGTGGTCGTGCCGCGCTCGCAGATCGCCAAGCTGATCGATCGGTGCCAGAGCTTGTCCGAGCGCTTCGGTGTGGTCATCCCGTGCTACGGGCACGCGGGTGACGGGAATATCCACGTAAACTTTCTCTGGGACGATCCGGCGCTCGAGCCCAATGTTCATCAGGCGATCGAAGCGCTGTTCCGTGAGGTTATCGCGCTTGGTGGCACGCTCACCGGTGAGCACGGCATCGGTGTGCTCAAAGCACCGTATCTGCCGCTCGAGCAGAGCCCGCGCGTGATCGCGCTCCAAGAGCAAATCAAGTCGCTGTTCGATCCCAAGCACCTGCTGAACCCGGGCAAGATCTTCCCGGCGCACGTGCAGCGTCTGCACAAAGCCTGCTGATCATGGCTCAGTCGCTCGTGATGGGTATCTGCGTCGGCGGTCGAGGTCGGCGCATGGGCGGCGTGCAAAAAGCGCTCTTGCTCGCACCTGACACGGGCGAGAGTCTGATCGCGCGCACGCTGCGTTTGGGCCGAGAAGCGGGCCATGAGCTCGTGCTGCTCGGAGCGGCAGAGCTGGGTGACGCCGTCAGCGGCGTTCTGCAGCTGCCAGATGCAGCTGATATCGGTCCGCTTGCAGCGCTTCAAAGCCTGCTCGCGTATGCGGGCGAGCGTGATGCTTTGTGTTTGGCTTGCGATATGCCGTACGTGAGTGCGGAGCTTTTGCGGAAGGTTGCAGAGGAAGAGGGCGGGCTCGGGTTCGGGACCGAGACGGCAGAGGTGGTTGCTGCTCGTGATGAGCAGACGGGCAAGTGGGAGGCGATGTTCGCGCGTTATCGTAGTGCTGCTGTGGCGCCTTTGCTCGAGCGCGCGTTGGCCGACGGGGAGCGCTCGTTTCAGGGGCTTTTCGCGCGTTTGAATATTCGGGAATTGAAGCTCGACGCGAGCGAGCGCGCGCTGTTGCGCGACTGGGACACGCCCGAGGACATGCGCGCGCCGGGTTGAGCCGCGCATCAGCGGAGGCCCGCGCCGCGCAAAGAAAGAGCCGGGCTCGGGCTCGGGCTCGGGAACGTGTCGTGCATCGGTCATGTGCGTGACACTCGGGTGTGCGCGTGGCGTCTTCAGTCGGAGCGCGCGCCGTGCTTACATGCGGCTCATGCATCCACTGGCAGGTCGACCCGCTCCGCGTTCCTTGCTCGTTTCGATTCCCCGCTTGATCAGCGCCTACTACGAAGCCGAGCCCGACCCGAAGCAGACGAGCGAACGTGTCGCGTTCGGCACCTCGGGCCACCGCGGATCTTCGTTCACGCGCAGCTTCAACGAGTCGCACATCGCAGCGGTCTCCCAAGCCGTGTGCGACTACCGCCGCGCGCAGGGCATCGACGGTCCGCTCTACTTGGGCATCGACACACACGCCCTGTCAGAGCCCGCGCTACAAACAGCGCTCAGCGTGCTCGCCGCCAACAACGTGCACGTACGCGTCGACAGTGAGCGCGGCTTTACGCCCACGCCAGTCATCTCGCACGCGATCCTGATCACGAATCGCGGTCGCACGAGCAAGCGCGCCGACGGCATCGTGATCACGCCCTCGCACAACCCGCCAGACGACGGCGGCTTCAAGTACAACCCGCCACACGGCGGCCCGGCCGAAGGTGAGATCACCAAACAGATCGAGCAAGCCGCCAATCGCTACCTCGAGAACGAGCTCAAAGGCGTGCGCCGCGTCAGCGAACAAGCTGCGTGGTCCGCGCCCACCACCGAGCGCTACGACTACATCAGTGCGTACGTCGCGGACCTCGGCGCGATCATCGACATGCCCGCGCTCGCCCAAGCCAAGCTCAAGCTGGGCGTCGATCCACTGGGCGGCGCAGCGGTCGCGTATTGGGCGCGCATCGCGGAGCAGTACGGTCTCGACATCAGCGTGGTCAACGACGCGGTCGATCCCACGTTCTCGTTCATGCGCGTGGATCACGACGGCAAGATCCGCATGGATTGCTCGTCTCCCTCTGCGATGGCGTCACTCGTCGAGCTGCGCGACCGCTTCGACCTCGCCTTTGGCAACGACGCGGACGTCGATCGCCACGGCATCGTCACGCCGCGGGGCGGCCTGCTCAACCCGAACCACTTCCTCGCGATCGCGATCGACTACCTCGCGCAGCATCGGCCCGGCTTCGCGCGCGATGCCGCGGTCGGCAAGACACTCGTGTCGAGCAGCCTGATCGATCGCGTGGCCGCTGGCGTAGGCCGGGCCGTGCACGAGGTGCCGGTCGGCTTCAAGTGGTTCGTCGAAGGGCTCACCGCGGGCCAGCTGTTCTTCGGCGGCGAAGAGAGCGCGGGCGCTACTTTCCTGCGCCGCGACGGAAGCGTGTGGACCACCGACAAAGATGGGATCGTCATGGATCTGCTCGCCGCCGAGATTCGCGCGGTGCGCGGCAAAGACCTGTTCGAGATCTATACGGAGCTGACAGCGCGCTACGGCACTCCGCAGTACGCGCGCCGCGATGTCGTCGCGACGCCCGCCCAGAAGAAAGTTCTCGGTCAGCTCAACCCCGAGCAGCTGGGCGTCAAGCAGCTCGCCGGCGACCCTGTCACTTCCGCGCTGACGCACGCCCCCGGCAACAAGGCCAGCATCGGCGGGGTGAAGGTGTCGAGCGAGCGTGGCTGGTTTGCCGCTCGGCCCTCAGGCACCGAAAACGTCTACAAGATCTACGCTGAGAGCTTCGTCGACGAGGCACACTTGCAGCGCATCCAGCAGGAAGCGGAGCAGATTGTCACCGCTGCGCTTACGAAGGCCGGCGCCTGATTTCAGCGGTCGCGACGGCATGCCAGTGTGGCTAGGGCCTGAGCGGCCTAGAGCTTGAAGTAAGGCGTGCCGTCGCGGCTAGATGCGCTAAATTACTGGGTTCGGGCGGGTGGATTCGAACCACCGTAGTCGGTACCAAAAACCGAAGTCCTGCCATTGGACGACGCCCGAGAAAGGGTGCGAGACGCTAAATCAGGCCCTGCCATTGTGCAACTTGTAATGTGAATGCAACGGGTAACTTGAAGGGGTGCGAAGGCTGGCGCCGCCTCTGATTTTGCTTTAGCTCCATGCGGCTTGTGTCGCCTCCCCAAGGAGTGGCACGTTAGGCAGCCTTAGCTCGCTTGGGGCTCGCCGGCCCGAGCCAAGCTGGTCGGTTTGTAGGCTTGGGTGATGGATCTACGCACAGCGCGGATCGCGCGGAGTGGCGAGACTTTGCTGGAAACCATGCGCACGAGCCGTGTAGCCAAGTACGAGATCATCGACGAGATCGGTCACGGCGGCATGGCGACCGTTTATCGCGCACGCGACACGCGGCTCGATCGCATGGTCGCGCTCAAAGTGATGCATCCGCACTTGCAGGGCGCCAAGGAGGCCCGCACGCGTTTCGCGCGTGAGGCCGTGACGATCGCGCGCCTCAAGCACCCGAACATCCTCGAGATCTACGATTACAGCGGTGAAGAGGGCGATACCCACTACATCGCAACCGAGCTGCTCACGGGGCCGACGCTCAAGCAGCTGGTCGACGAGCACCCGGACATGCCGGCAGAGATCGCGGCCTGTCTCACGATCCTGGTCACGCGCGCCTTGTCCGCGGCGCACACCGAAGGCGTGATCCACCGCGACGTGAAGCCCGAAAACGTGATGATGCACGACAACCGCGCTGTGAAGCTCACAGACTTCGGGATCGCGCAGCTGGTCGACGTGCAGGGCATGACGATCACGGGACAAGTGCTGGGCTCACCCGCGCACATGGCGCCCGAGCAGATCGAGGGCAAAGACTGCGACGCGCGCAGCGATATCTTCTCGCTCGGTACGGTGCTTTATCTGTTGGCCTGCGGCCAGCTGCCGTTTCAAGGGCGCAACGCGCACCAAGTGCTCAAGCAGATCATGGAGGGGCAGTTCCGCGAGCCGCTCATGGTCAAGCCGCAGATCGGCGGACGCCTGCGCAACATCATCGTGCGCTGCCTCAAGGTCGATCCGCTGCAGCGCTACGCCACGGCGAAAGAGCTCGAAGACGACTTGATGGCGTTCGTGCGCGCCGCGGGGATCGACAATCCAGGCGAAGTGATCGCGCGGTACCTGCAAGGCACGCGCGCGTTCTCTGCAGCATTTCGCACACGCATCCTCGAGGCCGAGATCGCGCTTGGCCAGCAGGCGATGAAGAGCGGTGATGTGCCGCGCGCGATGGAAGCCTTCAACCGCGTGCTCGCGATCGACGAGCGCAACGAGCAGGTGCTTTCGCTCGTGGACAACCTCGGCCGGCGCCAAAAGCTGCGCCGGATCAGCACGTGGGCAATGGCGGTGATCAGCTTGGTGTGCGTGGGCGCCGTGCTGCTCAACGTGCGGACCGGTGAGGATCCCGAGAAAAAACCGCCAGCAGCTGAGCCGGGCAAAGGTCCTGTCGGAACGCGCGACGTAAATGCGAACGGCGCTGCAGCAACTCCCGCGACTCAGCCTCAGCAGCCATCCAAGCCGGGCTCGCCGCAGCCTGCGCAGATCGCGCAGCCGACAGCCGAGGACGCGAAGTCTGGCCGCAACGGTCAAGCCAAGCCTCCCGAGGCACCGCAGCCGCCGATCGATCCCAACGCGCCGCGGCACGTCGTGCTGCGCCCGATGCCCGCAAACGTGTCGATCGGGATCGACGGTGCGCCCATGCAGGCGTTCGGTCCGTCTTTTCGCTCCGTGGAGCTCAAGCCCGGGCCGCACGTCTTCGCGTTCGAAGGCGCGCTCGAGTGCTGCATCAACGAGACGATCACCGTGAACATCCCGCCGGGGACCGGCAGCTACGTTCTGCCCCATCGCTTGCGCTATCGCCCCGCCAACCTGTTCGTGGCATCGAACATCCACGCCGACGTGGTGGTGGACGACGGCAAGGCGCGCGGTCGCAGCTGGTCAATCATCGCGATCCCTCAACCCAACGACATGATCGGGATGCACGTGGTGCGCGTAAGCGCAGCGGGGCATCGCGACGCTGTGCGAGAGGTACGCCTGCGTGCCGGGCAGCTCGAACGCATCGAAGTCACGTTGGAGAAAGTGCCCGAGGTTGCCCCACCGCCGGGTTGAGCCGTATAAACGCGGCATGCCGCTCACTGGGGGTCGTCGCGTCCGCGTGCTTCTGAGAGCGCTCTTGTGCGTACTGTGGCCCTGCGTGTTTGTGCAGGTGGCGCGCGCCAACGACTTCGAGGACTTCGAAGCCGCCCGCAGCGCATACGAGAGCGCGGACTACGCTGTGGCTGCCCAGCGCTTCGAGAAGTTGGGCGGCGGTGACACGCCTCGGCTCACCAACCGCTCGCTGCTCCTGGAGGCCAAGAAGTACCTGGGCGCGAGCTATCTGTTCATCGGCAAGCTGCAGCTGGCAGAAGCAGAGCTCGAGCGCCTGTTGCGCTTGGACGCTCAATACATCCTCGATCCACTTGCCTTTCCGGAGGAGGTCCAGCGCCTGTTCTCGCGGGTAAAGGCGCGTTTGGACTCCGAGCGGCGCGTCGCCGAAGAGGAGCAAAGGCGCGAGCAGGACCGGCTCTCACGCAAGGAAATCGAGCGCATGGAGGGCGAGCAAAAGCGCTGGGCGCGGCTCACTGCGCTGGCCCAAGAGGAGCGGGTGCTGCAGCAGCGCTCGCGCTGGATCGCGCTCATGCCGTTTGGCATCGGTCAGGTGCAGAACGGCCATGCGAGCCTCGGTGCGATCTTGGCCGTGTCCGAGGTCTCGCTGTTGCTGGTCAGTCTGGTCAGCTGGGGCGTGCACGAGAACCTGCGCGGGCAGAGCCCGGCCGCCAACGAGCGCGACGAGTACAACCTGACCGAGCGGGTCTCGCGCTACACGAACCAGGTATCGCTCGGGCTGTTCGGCGTGATCGCGATCACAGGTATCATCGATGCCCAGGTGCGCTTCGAGGGTGACTCGGCCCGCACCCGCAAGCGCATGTTGCCACAAGACCTACGCGACGCGCCGCGGCTCACGCTCAGCCCCACGAGCTTGCGCCTGCGCTTTTAGATCGTCGACGCGGACCGTCGATGACCTCGTCGACGACCATGCATCGTGCGCCACGCGTTCCAGTGTACATTGCCGCGTATGCCTAGCTTTCGAGTCGCTTTGTTTGTGCTGTGCGCGCTCGCCAGCGCATGCACCCAGGAGCAGCAGAACAAGCTGCGTCGCGACGTACAGAACTGGACGGGCACCAACGGTGTGCTCGAGATCTACGCGGGCGACAAAGTGGTGCGTCGCTTCCTCAAGGTCGACAAGCTCAGCACCGCGTACGGCACTGACGATCGCACGCCGCGCCCTTATCGCTACGGCTACGGCGTCTTGGATGAGAACTTGAACGGCACCACGGATCGCGAGGAGCGACGCGTGTATTTCGAGCTCAGCGAGTACAGCACGATGTACTTGTTCTACGAGAGCCCGCGCTAAGCGGTTGCATCTCCGGCCTCGTCGGGCGAATCGCTCGCGTTAAGCTCGCGTGCACGGCGCGTGACGAACGCAGCCACGTCGGTCCAGAGCTGCGCGAAACGCACGGCATCGAAGCCGCTGCCGCTCGGCAACCAATCCGCATGGATGCCGGGGCCGAGCATGTCGCCGTACTGGCCCATGACGTCTAAGTGGTCGGCATCTGCCACGTGCACGACCTCACCCCAGACTTGCGAGAGCGTCGGCGACATGCCGTCGTTGTCGCTCGGCTCGGGTAGGGTGCCGTAGCCCTGCACCAGCGCGTTGCTCTGCTGCGGCGTGAGCTCTGGGTAATAGCGGTGCTTCGCGCGCGACGAGAGCGTCCAAAGCACGCTGTACGCAGCGTACAGCGCTTGCGCGTAAGCATCGCGCAGGTTGCCGATCGCGTTCTTGATGTTGGGCTTGCGACCGCGCGTGATCACGCTGCCGTAAGCGACCTTCGGCTCGCCCGTCGTCGCGTTGAACAAGTCCAGGCTGTCGGGGGTGAGCTGCACGATCAACGCGCGATCGCCGGAGACGTCGCGCAGAAACGCGATCAACGCTTCGCGGCGCGCGTCGGTGAACTCACGAAACAGCTGGGCGTACAGCTGATCGAACACCGTGTGCCGCAAGCCCAGCACATCGTCCATGCGCATCAGCACGCCGCCCAGCGCGATCAGCGTAGACAGCGGCAGCTTGCCGCGCTCGAGCCCCACGATCGCGCTCGATGCCAGCCAGTGCAAAAGTGGCTGCCCCATCGCGCTGCCGAACGTCGCGGCGAGCGGTGTGCCGTAGTGTGGCGTCGCCACGGTCACGATCGACTCTACGCGGTCCACCACCTTGGGATCGACCTGGGTGGCCAGCGAAGCGTGGGGACTGATCGCGAGCCGCGCGTCGAGCCCGCCCGTGGAGTGCCCGATCAAGTGGATCGGGCCGTTGTCGCGACTTGCGACATGGGCGATGGCTTCGAGTACACGCGCCGCGCGGTAGCGGATCGATGCCGTGGGCTGCGTGGTGATCTCGAGGATATCGACGTCGAGACCGAGACGCTTGAACGCTTGTAGCAAGACCGTGTCGACGCCGTGCCAGTACTTGAGGTCGCCGAGACCAGCAAAGGCGAAGAAGCCTGGGATGAGAATCACATGGTGACGCATTGCCTACGAGTTTCCGAACTATGAAGTGCCGAGGGTGCCCTGGGCAACGTTGCTGCGCTCGAACGTCTGCAAGAGGCGTGCTGCACAAAGGGTAGCAGCCATCGTGCGGCATCTTTGCCTCGCACGCAGGCTTTGCCACATCCTTTCTGGTTTCGCGAAGCTTGCACTAGACGGCAATTCTCGGCGCGCTGCCGCATCTGCAAGTACTTCGGATGTAAGCGAATTGGACGCTGAGGCAGGAGCCGAAGTAGGCTCACAGTAACGCCAAAGTAAGGCGTGACGCGAAACGTCCGCGCATCTCGGAGCAAGCCAGCATGCTTCAGCCCATGAAAGAGCACTCAGTCCTCCTGCTTTGCATCGCCGCCGCTCTGACCGCGCTCTCGTGTGCACAGGCGGGTGGCGGTCGCCAATTTCTCGAAGGCCGCACAGGAATCGACATCGCCGAGGCGCCCGTGTGTGGTGCCGGTGTCGCGGACTTCGATCGCTGCAAGCCGCGCGACATGGGTGGCTCGCGCTGGGAATCGGCATCGGATTTTCCCGCGTATAGCCTGCCCGCACGGTACTCCCGCTATGAGTTCTTCGAGCGGCGCGACATCGACCGCATTATGCAGGATGTGCGGGCGCACTACCTGGGCTCGCCTTTCTACGCGGGCGACGTGCATGCGATCTGCAAAGACAACGTCGACCGAAGCGTTTTTCCAGAGGGCTCGACCACGTTGCAAGACTACGACCTTGCGGAAGTGATCGAGGACCGCGCGGTCAAGCCCCTGACGAATCGCGTGCGCCAGTTCGTTCAAGAGCGCGACTCTTCGTACGCTTACACGCTCGGCACCCGCTTCGAGCGTCATCTGTTAGACGAGGTCCACGAACGTGTGAAAGCGCGAGTCTTGTGGTTCGTCACGCGCTACCCCGGAGGTATCGCGGACATCTCGCGCGAACGCCAGCTGCGCAAGTGCCTCCAAGAATCGCGCGACCTCAACGCGAAGGTCGTGACCGGCGTCGCGGGCTACATGGTCATGAACAACCAGATCGACAGCGCGATCAGCTCGGGCGAGGTCGTCAACCGCGCGCTCGATCGCGCGCTCCGCGGCAGGGCCGACGACATCGCGATCGACCCCGAGTTCCGGCACGCCATCGCAGCCGAGTGGCACGGGCGCGTCTCCGAAGTCGCAAACATCCGCATGCCGCGACGCGACATCACTGCCACCGCATGGCCGTTGTGGGTGCAGTTTCAGTAGTCCCGGTTCGGCGCTGGCTGCGACAGTGCAAGCATCCCGTCGCTGACGTTGATTTGCGCGCATCGGCTTCGTGCAGCACCCTGCAGCATGGGGCGTTCGCGTGCGAGCAGCGTGAGCTACGGCTGGGTTGTGGCCGGCCTCGTGATCGGCGCCTGTCGGGCGGGCGCTGAAGCTATAAATGTTGCCGCTGCAGGTACTGCGGCTGTCGGCGGCGGACCTGCACACGCTGAGGCTGACGCAACGATGTCAGCTCCCGCCGGGGCTCCAGCGACAGCGCCCAACATGACACCCGCGCAAGCGACTGCACCTCTCGCCCCGCTTTGCGGCTCATGGCCGGGCTCGGGCAGCGGGGATCGCCAGGTTCCATTGCGCGCGTGCGTCATGTCGGCGGAGCTGCCGCCGGCGTCGGAGCTCAAGTTCGGTCCGGCTTCTCCGGTGCTCGACTTCAAAGGTCGTGTGCTCGAGATCAACAACTTGACGCCCGATGAACATTGCCTCGGCTACATCGCGATCAACGGCGCGCTGCTCAAGACTGTGAACGAGCAGCTCGATCCGCGCTGGCTCCGCGCCGAGGACGACGCAGGCCATCGCATCGAGATCGGCGTTCTCGCACCTGAGCTCAGCTGGCCTGTGGTGGTTGGCGATCGCATCTCGGTGATCGTCGAGCTCGAAGCTCCCGGCTTCGCCGCGCTGCCGCGCCAGCAGCTCACGGTGCGCCGTGAATCCGGCGAGCTGCTCGGTTGGTTCGGCGAGGCCGATAAGCTCGAAGCGCTGCACACACCCAAGGAGCTCCAGCTGTCACTCGGCGACGTCACTTGCCTCGGTCACAGTAACTGTTCTCCCGAGTGGGCAGAGTACGAGATTCGAGCGCGGGTCGACGGCGATGACCGCGAGCTGTCGTTCGGCCACCACGAGAAGATCACGTTGGGCGACTACGCGATCGTACACGGCGGCGTGTACAAAGATCTCGAGGGTGCTCGTTGCCCAGAGAGCGGCATCGACAACGCCTCAGCCGGGTTGTGGCGCGTGCGCTAAGAGCCGTACGGCTCGAATCTCTGCAGCTGACCGCGGCTGGTGTTGAAGTGTTCGATTTCGTCCGCGAGGAAACCGATGGTCGATCCTTTGGGCATGTAGCGTCGGACAAAACGCTTCACGGCCTGGCGATGAGCCTCCGCTTGCCCGTCCTCGCCGCAGTCCTGCCAGAGCAGGAAGATCGTTTCGTGCTTCTTCGTCAGCGTCAGCTTTTCGTCATCGAGAACGCCGCGCAGCACGCGCTCCAGCTCGCGGTTCGCGCCTTGCTGCTCACGGCTGCGGTACTCGCTCGCGAGCTGATCGCGTAACTCTCTCGTCTCTTCGAGCAACCACTGCTTTTCTGCGCTGTACAGCTCGCGCCCGAGCACGTGCTTTTCAACCAGGTCGTTCAGGTCCGCGGTGTACACGAACGGAACCGGCGAAACCTTGAGCTCGCCAGCGATCGCCGTGTCGCGAAACTCGACGTTGCCATCCGGCCGGACGGTGGCCTGGAAGACTCCGCCTTCATACGCGTAGCTGCCGTCGGAGCGGCGTTTGAGCTTGGGATGCTCGCGCGCCTTCAAATGAGCGACGCTGTTGGCTGCAGCGGCGAGCTCGCGAGTCAGCGTGGCTTGAGTGGCTTGGCCGATCTCTGCTTCGCTGCGCGCGCAATCGTTCTGATCTGGTGCCGCGCGGTTGCCGCAACGCAGCGAGCTCGCGCCTGCGAAAGCCTCGAGGCTGAGTGCCGCGGAGCGCGGCAGGATCGAGAGCGGCTTGGTTTTGACCGGGGAGGGCTCGACAGGTTGAGCGGGAGCGCTGGTCTCCGCCGCCGTGGGCTGCGACGGCTCCGCCGGTCGTGTGGGCTCAGCAGCGGCGAGCTCCATCGCTTGGGTTTGCGGCCGCGGCTCTGTCTTGGGGGCCCGCTCCTTATTACGGGGCTCGGCGGGTGTGGCTTTCGGCTGCGGCGCGACCGGCTGCTCCTGCAGGGTGGGCTCCTCGGCCGTGCTCGCCGCGACCGCTCCTTGTATTGAAGCAGCCGGCTCCGACTCGAACGAGACCTCGACCCAATGCGTCGCCGGTTGAATCGCGCTCTGCCCCTCGGGCATGAGAACGACCCAGGCGAGGTGCAACGCCAGCGAAACGGCGGCGAAGAACAGAACCGACCCAGTACGACGCATGAGCCGCCCAATATAAGCGCAATCCGGGGTGGTCGCGCCACCCCACTAACTCCCAACCGTGCCCGTGCCCGTGCCCGTGCCCGTACACGTATGCCGTACTCCGCGGTTGCTTCCGCCAGATCAGCGTCGGGAGAGGGGAACGCTTACGGGCACGGGCACGGGCACGCGTACGGGAGGATGGGCTAGGGAGTTAAACTGATCCAATTCCGAGTGTTTTCCGGGCCGCGAGCTTGACAGTGGGGGTAACGCCAGTATCTTTGCCGCCCCCACACACCGGTCCGTGCTTGGTGCCGGTTTCAGAGGTTTCTGGCTCTACTTCATGCCGACAATCAATCAGCTCATCCGTAAAGGACGCCACGCGAAGGTCAAGAAGACCGACTCGCCTGCCCTCCAGGATTGCCCGCAGAAGCGCGGCGTGTGCGTTCGTGTGTACACCACGACGCCGAAGAAGCCGAACTCGGCTCTCCGTAAGGTCGCCCGCGTTCGCCTCAGCAACGGCATGGAAGTGACCAGCTACATCCCCGGCGAAGGCCACAACCTGCAGGAGCACTCAGTCGTGCTCATCCGCGGCGGCCGTGTGAAGGATCTGCCCGGCGTTCGTTACCACGTCGTCCGCGGCACGCTCGACGCAACCGGCGCAGTCGGTCCGAGCAATACGAATAAGGCTGAGCGCACGCAGGGTCGTTCTAAGTACGGCGTGAAGCGCAAGAAGAAGTAGTTTCCAACTCTTTACGAGGATTCTGATGGCACGTCGTCGCGACATACCGAAGCGCAAGATTCTTCCCGACCCCAAATTTCGGGATCGCCTCGTGGCGAAGTTCACGAACATCCTGATGTACGACGGCAAGCGTTCGACTGCCGAATCGATCGTCTATGGCGCATTCGACGTGATCACGGAGCGCTACAAAGCAGACGCTCTCGACACGTTCCGCAAGGCGCTTGATGCAGTGAAGCCTAAGCTCGAGGTCAAGAGCCGCCGTGTTGGTGGTGCGACCTATCAGGTGCCGGTGGAGGTCCGCCCGGATCGTCGCACCGCGTTGGCCATGCGTTGGCTGACCAATTACTCCCGTGAGCGTGGCGAGAAGACCATGGTTGAGCGCTTGGCCGCTGAGCTCATGGACGCCGCCCAGGGCCGTGGCGCTGCGGTGAAAAAGCGCGAAGATGTGCACCGTATGGCAGAGGCGAACCGTGCCTTCGCCCACTATCGCTGGTAAGCTACGCGCCCGACTGGCTTAGCCAGCCGGGCTTCTGACTGAGTTGTACCGTTACGGATGTGCGGCTGCTGCTTGAGACCTAACTCCGGTGAGTTTTGCGTCAAGCAACCGACGAAGGGGCCCCCAAAGCCCACCGGCGTCAGCAGCCACTCGACTAGGAGATTCCGACACTCGCATGTTCACCTGCACATAGATGAGACCAGCGCCTCATCCTGAGTTGAAGTTAGACTCGGATCCCCCGAGCTGAAGCGCCTAGCGCTCTCAGCAGGGGAAAATTATCGCTGTTCTCAAGGCCCTTTCCGAACGAAGCGCAAGCTTCGACAGCGCGTCCCAAAGGAGGAAGCGCGGGCTCGGGAAGGGCTTTCGTGCATCTAACGTCCGCTACGCCGAAAGGGCTTCACAGCCAACCGAAGAGACTTCATCGTGCCTCGCGAATATCCACTCGAAAGAACGCGCAACATCGGGATCATGGCCCACATCGACGCGGGCAAGACCACGACGACGGAGCGCATTCTTTTCTACACCGGCGTGAACTACAAAATCGGCGAGGTTCACGACGGCGCTGCGACCATGGACTACATGGAGCAGGAGCAGGAGCGTGGCATCACGATCACCTCGGCGGCGACGACCTGTACTTGGCAGCCGAACGAAGGCCCGTTCACCGCGAATCGCTACCGCATCAACATCATCGACACGCCAGGCCACGTGGACTTCACGATCGAGGTCGAGCGCTCGCTGCGCGTCCTCGATGGTGCAGTCGCCGTGTTCGATGGCGTCGCGGGTGTCGAGCCGCAGTCTGAGACCGTGTGGCGCCAGGCGGACAAGTACCATGTCCCCCGCATCTGCTTCGTGAACAAGATGGACCGCGCAGGCGCGAACTTCACGCGCTCGGTCGAGTCGATCAAAGAGCGCCTGGGCGTGCGTGCGGTGCCCATCCAGATCCCGCTGGGCCTCGAAGACGACCACCACGGCATCGTCGATCTGATCAAGATGAAGGCCGTCCTCTTCGAGGAAGAGGGCAAGGGCAGCAAGTTCTCGTACACGGAGATCCCCGAGGATCTGCGCGACGAAGCACAGCTACTGCGCGATCAGCTGATCGAAGCGGTCGCCGAGCATGACGACGCTCTGATGGAGCGCTTCCTGAACGGCGAGACCAACTTCGAAGAGAACGCGATCATTAGCACGCTGCGTAAAGCGACCTTGAGCTTCAAGCTCGTGCCCGTGACTTGCGGCGCCGCTTTCAAGAACAAGGGCGTGCAGCAGCTGCTCGACGCGGTCATCAACTACTTGCCGTCACCGACTGACATCCCGGCCGTCGAAGGCGAGAACCCTGAGACCGGTAAAAAAGAGCTGCGCGAAGCCAGCGACAGCGCGCCGTTCTCGGCGCTGGCGTTCAAGATCCTCAACGATCCGTTCGTCGGTCAGCTGACCTTCCTGCGCGTGTACTCGGGCCAAGTCACCAGCGGCGTCGCGGTGATGAACACCATCAAGAAGAAGCGCGAGCGCATCGGCCGCCTGATGTTGATGCACGCGAACAAGCGCGAAGACATCAAAGACATCCAGGCCGGTAACATCTGTGCCGCGCTGGGTCTGAAGCTGACGACGACGGGCGACACGCTCAGCGAAGAAGCTCACCCGATCATCTTGGAACGCATGGACTTCCCGGAGCCAGTGATCTCGATCGCTGTAGAGCCGAAGACCAAAGCCGAGCAGCAGAAACTCGGCGAGACGCTGCAGAAGCTCGCGCTCGAAGATCCCTCATTCCGTTCGCACACGGATGAAGAGACCGGCCAGACCATCATCAGCGGCATGGGCGAGCTCCACCTGGAGATCATCGTCGACCGCATGCGCCGCGAGTACAAGGTGCAGTGCAACGTGGGCAAGCCCGAGGTGGCTTACCGCGAGAGCATCACCAAGACGGTCAAGCAAGAGGGCAAGTACATCAAGCAGTCCGGTGGCCACGGTATGTACGGCCACGTGGTGCTCGAGATCGGCCCGAGCGCACCCGGCGCAGGCTACGTTTTCGAGAACGAGATCGTCGGCGGCACGATTCCCAAGGAATTCATCCCTTCCATCCAAAAGGGTGTGCGCGATGCCCTGCAGCGCGGCGTGCTCGCGGGCTACCCCGTAATCGACGTGAAAGCCACGCTGCTCGACGGCAGCTACCACGACGTGGACTCCTCGGGCCCCGCTTTCGAGGTCGCGGCCTCGATGGCCTTCCAAGAAGCGGCCCAAAAAGCCGGAATTCAGCTGCTCGAGCCGGTCATGTCTGTTGAAGTCGTCGTGCCAGAGGACTACATGGGCGACGTAATCGGTGATCTGAACAGCCGTCGCGGTCGGATCTCCGGGATGAACCCTCGCGGCACCGCTCAGGTCGTGGAGGCCGAAGTGCCTCTGGCGACGATGTTCGGTTACTCAACCGACCTACGAAGCAAGACCCAAGGTCGTGCGACGTACACCATGCAGTTTCACGCGTACGAACCCGTGCCCAACGCTATCGCCGAGCAGATCATCGCTAAGGTCAGGGGCTTCTAGAACACCGAACTTGTTACGACGACGCGACACGACGCGACACGACGCGACACGACGCGAGAAGACACGCGACACGACACGACACGCCGGGCTCGGCAAAAGACTTCAAGAGATTCGATAGGACCTAAGGGAGACAGTCATGGCTAAGGAAAAGTTCGTCAGAACCAAGCCGCACGTAAACGTCGGCACGATCGGCCACATCGACCACGGTAAGACCACGCTGACAGCAGCGATCACCAAGGTGATGGCGGACACGTTCGGTGGTGTTGCAACGTCGTATGCGGATATCGCCAAGGGCGGCACCGTGCGCGACG
>Ga0209082_1000022_pt1 | contig 124119 bp, 99 predicted proteins | sample ColdCreekSource_FD_184127 | JGI IMG/M metagenome (GOLD analysis project Ga0209082, IMG submission 184127) | Groundwater microbial communities from Cold Creek, Nevada to study Microbial Dark Matter (Phase II) - Cold Creek Source (SPAdes) (version 3) | ecosystem: Environmental > Aquatic > Deep... | reverse complement strand
AGAGCGAAACAAGAAGCGCTCGAGATAGCCGAATCGATGCAGCCGTGAGCCGCGGTAATCGACCATGTCGCTGCCTTCGATCAGGCTGTCGGCGACTGTCTTGTCGGGATCGAGCGAATCGCGCTGCTGCTCGAAGTGAGCGATCGCGAGATCGGGCGCGCGCTCGACCGTGCCCTTGCTCGGCTCGGTCTTGCCGACCAACACGTCCAGCAACGTCGACTTGCCGCAGCCGTTCGGGCCGAGCAACGCGAGCCGTGTGCCTGGTCCGACCAGCAAGTCCAGCTGCTCGAACACTTGCTGTCCGTCGTAGCTCTTGCTGATCTCCTTGCCGACGATCAGCTGCTTGGTCTTACGCCCGCGCGCTTCGAGCTCGATCTCCGCTTTGCGCACGCGGTTTCTGCCGCCAAGCGTCGCAACTTCATCGGCCAGATCGCCCGCGCGCTCGATGCGGGCGGTCTGCTTGGTAGTGCGCGCTGCCGGCCCGCGCCGCAGCCACTCGGTCTCTCGACGGAGCGTGTTGCGCAGCGCTTGCTCGCGCTGCTCCTGCGCAGCCATCGCGTCGGCCTTGCGCTCGATGTACGTCGCGTAATCGCCGTCGACCTCGAGCAAGCCGTTCTCGTTGCGCCGGTCGAGCTCGAAGATGCGCCGCGAAACCCGCTGCAAGAACATCCGGTCGTGGGTGATCGTGATCGTGCCGTACTGCGCGCTCGCGAGCTGACGTTCCAGCCACAAAATGCTCTCGACATCCAAGTGATTGGTCGGCTCGTCGAGCAGCAACAGATCGGGCTCGCGCACCAGCTCGCGCGCGAGCGCGACACGCTTTTGCCAGCCGCCCGACAGCGTACGGATCGCCGTGGTGGGCAGCACATCCGGCCCGTTCAGCTGTAGTTTGGCGAGCACCGCGTCAACGCGCACCTGCGCTTCCCAGTCGTCGTGGCCATGCTCACGTAGACCGGACGTCACCGCGCTGCTCACAGTCTCATCCGGCTCGAACTCCGGCGATTGCGCGAGGTAGCCCACGCGCAACGCTGTCTTCTGTGCGAGCTCGCCATTGTCGGGCGTGATCTGCCCAGCCAGGATCTTGAGCAGCGTCGACTTGCCCGCGCCGTTTGGCCCGATCAACCCGATGCGATCGGACTCAGAGACGGTGAAACTGATGCCTTGGAACAGCGGGCGCTGCGAAAAGGCGTGCGAAAGACCACGTGCGGTGAGCAGTATTGCCACGATAACTGGACAGTTTGGGATAGCGGAGGTCGGAAGTCGCGGAGCCAGTCCCGCACCGCCGCTGTGATTTAGCCGGAGGTCGGGAGTCTGGAAGGCGCCGCAGCTTAGCTTGCTTGTTGTGCGGGTGCTCGAGATACACAGCTGGGGTCACAAGGCAAGGATGCATCGCTAGACACGCCAGTTTCCGTAGCAGATGCTGCCGAAAATCTCCGGGTCTCACGCATTTCCGCGTGACAGTTGGCGTATCAATGCCAAGACAGGGTCCGGGGTCTGTCAGTGAATTCCAGTCATGTGTTTACCGACTGAGCTTGAGCTTCGAGGCTTGATATCTTGCGGTCCAACGGTGCTTAACGTGACCGCTTCGGACATGGGCTGTCCCGGGCTCGACACCCGCCCACGAGCCCGCTTTCCGCTGGTTCGGGCACGTTCCGAGCACGGCGTGCGAGTTCTGCGCAACCGCAGCATTGATCGTTGCGGCCGAGAGCGGCATGCCGCAAGCGTCGCAACGATTGGCACCCAGCGAATCGTGCTGATAGTGTCCGCGGAACTTACGAAGTGGTCGCGTCGTCGCTACTGCTCAGGACTAACCCTCGGGCCGAGGGAGAACGTAAAGTGACCTTTCCCGCTGTAGCTGTCGATGTGCCAGGGCGCGCGGGAAAAGCGGATGTTTGGTCGCTGTTCGTGCTGTGGATGCCGATCATCGGCGTCACGCTCGTCTCCAAGATCGCAGTCGAGATCGGTGGCCGCGAGATCTTGATCGGCGTACCCGCGATCCTCGGTGCGACCGCGATCGGCGCGTTCACGGGTCGTCTGCAGCTCGAGCCCAAGCGCTTCATGATGTATCTCGGCGTGTGCGCGATCTTGGTCGCCGAGCAAGCTTTCGCCGTCTTTTCGTTTTCGGGCACATCGCTCGCGCTGCTGCTCACACTACACCTCCCGTACATCTTTCAGCTGCACGGCCTGACTGACGAACATCGCGCCGAACAACTCGCGCGTTTCGTCAACCTGACGTTCTTCATCTGCATCGCGGGCATCCTCCAATACTTCGCCCAGTTCGCGATCGGAGCGCGCTACGCCTATCCGATCGAGCACTTCACGCCGCACTCCTTCATCACGCACAACTACAACTATCTGAACGTTCTCAGGTACGGCTCGACGACCTATAAGTCCAACGGCTTCTTCCTGTTAGAGCCTTCGTTCTACAGTCAGACACTCGCGATCGGCTTCGGTCTAGAGGCCGCCGGTCGTCGCCGCTATTGGCGGCTGGCCACGTACGCCATCGGCTTCGGCGTTTCATTCTCGGGCACCGGCCTGATCATGATGGCGTTCGTGCTGCCGACCTTGATGATCGCGTATCGCCGCTACTCGCTGCTGCTCTTGTTGGGCGTCGCCGGGTTCACTGCTGTGCTGTTCGGTGAGTCGCTCGGCCTCGGCTTGTTCCTCGAGCGCTCGCGCGAGTTCGAGAGCACGGATTCCAGCGGCTATCAGCGCTACATCGGCCCGGCCATGTTGTTCGGTCAGTACCTGTGGGGCGATCCACAGCGCTGGTTGTTCGGCTTGGGCGCGGGAATGATGATGCGCATGACGCCCAAGCCGATCTTCAATGCGGCCGAAACCGGTTGGGCCAAGTTGATCTTGGAGTTCGGCTTGGTCGGCTCCATCGCGTACTTCGCGTTCTTGTACACGTGCATCTTCAAGTCGAACCAACCGAGCGTGTTGCGCGTGAGCTTCGCCGTCATGACGCTGCTCAGCGGTATCTTGGATCCACCGGTGCACGGTTTGATCATTCCGCTCTTGATCTGGATGGCGCCGAGTCAACCCGCGCTCGATCCAGGCACTGAGATCAAAGCGCCGAGCACGAGTCTCGCGCTTCGGCCGGCGGCAGGCGCGCGCTATCCCGCGGGTGCGCGCTACAGGACAGGACATCCCGCATGAGAATCGCGCTTATCGATCCTTCCTTGTTCACCTGGCCTTACGACTCCGCGTTGGCGCTGGCGCTGCGCGACGCGGGCCATACGGTTCGCATCTTCGGCAAGGAGCCGCGCGCAGCGGACACCGGCCCGGCGCTCGAGTTGCTCGAGCCGCACTTCTACCGCGAGATCGAGCCGCTGGTTGGGCGCATGCCGCAGCCACTTTTTCTCGGCATTAAAGGCTTGAGCCACACCTTCCACATGGCCCGTCTGCTGCGCGAGCTGCGCGCTTTCCGGCCCGACGTGATCCACTTTCAGTGGGCGCCGCTGCCCGCAGTCGACCGGCTGTTTTTGCCGGCGCTGCGCCGGATCGCCAAGACCGTGCTCACGGTGCACGACTCGGCGCCATTCAACGGCAACCCGCGCTCGGCGCTGCAGGCTGCAGGCGCGATCAAAATCATGTCGAGCTTCGATCGCTTGATCGTCCACACCGAAGCGGCTGCACAGCGCTTGCGCAGCTACGGCATGCGCCCGGAGCAGGTTGTGCGTGTTCCGCACGGTCCACTCGAAGGCTCGACTCCGCCGGTGCGGCGCGCTGCACGCGACGCGCAAGCGCCGGTGACTGTGCTGCTGTTCGGCCGGATCAAGCATTACAAGGGCACTGATTTGCTGCTGCGCGCTGCCGCGGAGATGCGCCGCGACCTGCTCGCGCGCACGCGCATCCGCGTGGTCGGTCAGCCTTTCATCGACCTCGCGCCGCTGCATGAGCTGGTGGCGAACGCAGGCATCAGTGATTACGTTCAGATCGAGCCGCGCTTCGTGAGTGATCAGGAAGTGTCGGAGCTGCTCGGCGCCGCGGACATCGTCGCGCTGCCGTATCGTGAGATCGATGCTTCTGGAGTACTTATGACTGCGATTTCAGCGGGTGTGCCGATCGTGGCGACCCGCGTCGGCCTGTTCGCCGAGCTCTTGCAGGATGGTGTCCACGGCAAGCTGATCGACGTCGAGGATCACAGCGCGCTGGCTCGCGCCTTGGAAGCGTTGGTCGAGAGCAGCGAGCTTCGAGAGCGCATGGGCACCCAAGTTCGTGCGCTACGCGATGCGCTGCCCACCTGGAACAGCATCGCGCAGCAGACGACTTCGTTGTACGAAGCACTCGTGCCGACGCCTCGGCCGAGCAAGGCCTCAGACCCACTGTATGTACACGGGGGGCCGTGATGATGGACTCGTGGATCAACCTGATAACTGACCTGAGCAGCAGCTACTTGGCGAATGTGTTCGTCGTGTTGTCGGCCGTATGTTTGTTAGCCGCGCTGCATCCCTTCATTTCGTACCCGCTGTCGCTGTGGTTTTTGTCGCGCTTTCGGCCGCGCCCGCTCAAGCCCGCGCGCGACGCCTCGCACGAGCCTGACCTCGCGATCTTGATGTGCGCTTACAACGAAGAGCACGTGATCGAGGCCAAGGCCGAGAACCTGCTGAAGCTGAAAGCGGCGTACCCGAACATCGAGCTTTTGATCTACGTCGATGCGGCGTCCGACCGCACGGCCGAGCTGCTCAAGCCGTACGAAGATCAGATCCGCGTGGTGGTGTCGCGCGAGCGCACCGGTAAGACGCCGGGCATGAACCTGCTGATGTCGATGGTGGAGAAGCCCATCATCATGTTCACCGACGCAAACGTGATGATCGATCTCGAAGCACCCGAGCGCTTGATGCGCTACTTCGCAGATCCCAAGGTCGGTTGCGTGGCAGGTCACCTACGCTACACGAACTCCGATGCTTCGATCACCGCGGGCTCCGGCTCGCTGTACTGGCGGCTCGAGGAGTGGATCAAGCGCCGCGAGAGTGAGATCGGCTCGTGCATGGGGGCGGACGGCTCGCTGTTTGCGATTCGCCGCACCTTGCACACGCCGCCGCCCGCCGAGCTTTGTGACGATATGTACGTATCGCTGCACGTGCTCTGCCAGGGCGCGCGCGTAGTCCAAGCCGACGACGTGACCGCGTACGAAGAGTCAGTGACGTCCGCTGCAGAAGAGTTCTCGCGCAAAGCGCGCATCGCATGTCAGTCGTTCAACGCGCACCAGCACCTGTGGCCGTCGCTGCGGCGCTGCAGTCCGCTCGTGATCTACCAGTACCTCTCACACAAGTGGTTGCGCTGGTTCGCGATCGCTTGGCTGGCGGGCGCGGCCGTGTTCGGTGAGCTCGCGCTGATCGCACACAAGCAGTTCTTGTTCGCCTGGATCGCGCCGCTGGCAGCTGCAACGCTGTTGCTCGTGGGTTATCTCGGTTGGGAGAAGCGGCTTTCTCAGCTGTGGGATATCCTGACGGCGTTCGCGGGCACGGGCCTGGGCGTGCTTCAGTCGATGCGTGGCCGCAGCTACCGGACGTGGACTCCGGCTGCATCGATTCGCAAGTAAGTCCGAGGGCCTAGGCGATTTCTTCGCCGACCCCGTCACAAACTCAAAGCCTGTCCCGTCACCTCAGCAGAAGGAGCTGAGCATGGACACAGGACGAACCGTGGTGGTGGCAGGCGGCGGCTACAGCGGCGTGATGGCGGCGAACCGCATTCGAGGCAAGCTCTCGAGCAAGGATCGCGTTCTGCTCGTGACGAAGGGCGATGCGCTCACGCATCGTGTGCGCTTGCACGAACGCGCGGTGCACGGAACGGGCGTGAGCCTGCCGTACCAGCGTTTGCTTGCACGTGGTGTCGAGCACATCTCGGCAAAGGTCGTGGGCGTCGACGCCGAGCACGGAACGCTCGAGCTGGAGCACGGGCAGCAGAGCTACGACGCGCTGGTGCTCGCGCTCGGCAGCGAGCTGCGCTCACGCATCCCGAGTGTCTCGCCGCTCGCATACGCGTTGTGTGACGAGCAGCACGCCATGCAGCTGGCAGCGACGTTGCCAGGCCTGCCCGACGGTGCACGCGTGTTTGTGGTGGGTGGTGGTCTGACAGCGGTCGAGCTGGCCGCCGAGCTCGCGGAGCGCTATCCGCGGCTGCGCGTCGCACTGCTCGCGCAGCGCTTCGCTGAAGGCCTTGCAGACGGCTCTCCGCTCGCGCGAGAGGCGCTCCTGTCGGACCTCGAGAAGCTTGGAGTCGAGGTTCGCGAAGGTGTGCGTGTGCAGGCGCTGGAGGCAAGCGCAGTGTTGCTGGAAGACGGCACACGGCTCGACTGCGCGGTCGCGGTCCTCGCGAGCGGGTTCGTAGCAGCGCCGCTCTCAGCGTCGTTTGCGCTGCCTCGACGCGCAGACGGGCGGATCGAGGTCGACGAGGACTTGCGGGTCACGGGTATGGCGAACGTCTTCGTCGTGGGTGACCTCGCGGCGCCGCCTGCTGCTTGCATTGGCACCGGCCAAGCGACCACACGCATGAGCTGCGCGGCCGCCTTGCCGATGGGCGTGCACGCCGCGGAGCAGGTCTCGCTTCTGCTGCGCGGTGCGCCGCTGCAGCCCTACGCATTCAAGTATTCCGCGCAGTGTGTGAGCCTCGGGCGACAGCGTGCGATGCTGGTGTTCGTCGACGCTGACGACAAGCCCACTGCGCGCGTGCTGCGCGGGCGTGCGGCCGTGCTGATCAAAGAGGGCATCTGCCGCGGTGTGATCGGGGCGCTGCGCTTGGCGCGCTGGTTGCCGGATTTGTACACTGCACGTCGCACACCTTTGCTCGCGACGAATGCGGGGCAGCCCACTCAGTGAAGAATGATCAAACAGCCACGAACGCGCTGACCCTGGACCGCGAGCGCCCGTATCTGATCGGCATCGCCTACCGCATGCTGGGCAGTCGCAGCGATGCGGAAGACATCGTGCAGGAAGCACTGATCCGCGCCGTGAATCACGATGAGGAGCTGCGTACCCCGCGCGCGTTCTTGACCACTGTAGTGACGCGCCTGTGTCTAGATGAGCTCGGCTCCGCCCGGCGCAAGCGCGAAGACTACGTCGGTCCGTACTTGCCCGAGCCGGTCCTCACCGACCGGCTCGACGCGGGTGACGACCCTGCGGAGTACCGAGAAAACGTGTCGGTCGCGCTGCTCACGGTGCTCGACACGCTCAGCCCGGCTGAGCGCGCGGTGTTCGTGCTGCGCGATGTATTCGATCTGGATTACAGTGTGATCGCTGAGGCGCTGGAGCGCAGCGAAGCCAGCTGCCGCAAGCTGCTGCAACGTGCGCGCGAACAACTGGTAGACGCGCAGCTGCAGCAGCCAGCAGCGGCAGCCGAGCAACAAGCTTTGAGCGGCGCGTTCTTCCAAGCGCTCGCGAGCGGCGATCTGCAAGGCCTGATCGAGCTGCTCGCCGAGAGCGCCACCATGCGCACGGATCACGGTGGCAAGGCCAGCGCAGCACGTCGCATCTTGGAAGGACCGAATAACATTGCGCGCTTCCTGCATGGGCTTTGGAGCAAGCGCGACCAACTCCCGACCGAGCTCCAGGTGCTGGTTCGCTTCGTCAATGGTGCACCTGCGCTGATCCTCCGGGTAGGCGATGAGGTCTTCAGTACGATCACGCTGCGCATCGAGCGTCGCTCGGATGCAGTGCGCATCACCGAGATCGCGATCATGCGTAACCCCGACAAGCTGCTCCGCCTGAAGGCTGCGCTGGATCGCGATGAGCTGATGGCGGTCGCGCCTACCGATGTGCCGGCGAACCGATGAAGTCTAAGATCGCCCGCGCCACGCGCTCGGGATCTTGCAGATGCAACGAATGACCGAGGCCCTGCATCGGCTCGCTGTGAAACTCGGCCTTGAAGTAACGCTCTTGGCCTTTGCTCATGTCGTAGCTGATGCAGCCGTCTTCCGAGCCGTGCAGATGCAGCAGCGGCACGTAGATCGACACGCGCGCGTCGAGCTCAGCTTGCATCATCCGTTGGCGCGACGGGCGCAGCGCACGGTAATAGCCGAGCGGGCTCGGCAAGCTGCGCTCTAACACTTGCTTGACCTCGCGCATGTACTCGGCGTCCGGCATGAAGCCAGGTGTCCAGCGGCGCCAGAGCTTGTCGATATACGCGAAGTTGTTGCGGGTGATCACGCGCTCCGGCAACCCGGGCAACATCAAGAACGCCATGTACAGGCTGCGCTGTTGCTGCTCGCGACTCAACCAGAGGTTGTGCTCGAACGCGGCTACGTGCGGCACACCCATTGTGACTGCACGCCGGAAGCGCTGCGGCCAACGGCTCACCGCGGTGTAAGTCGCGGCCGCGCCCCAGTCGTGACCCACCAACACCACTGGTGTGTCAGGACAGAGCGCCTCGGCGAGATCAGCGAGATCGTCCCCGACGCGTTGGCGATCGTAAGGACCGTCGAGCACCGATGGTGCGTAGCCACGCAGATAAGGCGCAACGCAGCGATAACCCGCTCGACACAGTCTCGCCATCAAGGGCAGGAACGTCTTCGGGTAGTCCGGAAAGCCGTGCGCCAAGATCACGAGCGGCGCGTCCGCGGCGCCTTGATCGAGATAGCTGAAATGCCCTGAGGCCAGCTCGACGCTGCGCTCTATGCACGGGCACTCGCTTTGAGCGTGCTCAGTGTGCTGCATGCCGGGATCTTGGATTGCGTGCATCGTTCGATTCGGCATGGCCTGAGTCCAGGTCGATTCTCTGTAGCAGTCAGACCTAGTTTGTAAAAGGGGCTCCGAGCGCACTGCTAGCATCCATGCGTCGAGCATGTGGCTGGACTGAGTCAGACTGGCTGTGATGTGTCACGCATGCGGACTACATCGTGAGGTCTGACATCAGAGCTAGGGATCGTTCCACGCCGTGAGTAGGTCGGATACCGCGGTCGCCGGATCCTGGCTTCCGAAGACCGCCGAGATGACGGCTACGCCTGCTGCTCCCGCAGCTTTTAGGGCGCGGGCGCGCGTCGCATCCACGCCGCCGAGCGCGTAGACGGGTAAGCCAGCGTCGCGCACAAGCGCTGAAAACTGAGGCAAACCAAGGGGCTTGCCCTTGCCCGGACTCGCGTAGACCGGGCTGAGGGTGGCGAAGCTTGCGCCGCCGCTGGCTGCAGCGGAGAGCCCGGCGGCGTCGTGGCATGATACGCCGATGAGCGCACGCTCGCCCAACAGGTGCCTCACGACGCGGGTTGGCAACGCGCGCTCAGGCAGCTGCACTCCGTCCGCGCCGACGGCTTGTGCAAGATCCGTTCGGTCGTTTACGACCAAGCCCGCACCATGAACCGTGCAGACTTCGCGCAGCTCGAGCGCGATGTCATACAACTGCTGCAGGGCGCATTCTTTGGCGCGCAGCTGAACCAGCACGCTGCCGGGCGGGGCGGCACGCAGGGCGCAAGACACCGCTTCCGGAATGCGCGCGGGCACTGCGGAGTCGGTGATCAAATACAAAACATGCACGACTGGATCAGCCGTGCTTCGAGCCGACCACGCCGGTCAGTGGGCTCGACGCGCTGGCATACAGACGTTTCTCGATGCGGCCAGCCAGGAAAGCATCGCGCCCGGCTTCGACCGCCAAGCGCATCGCGCGCGCCATGCGCACGGGATCTTGCGCGCCCGCGATCGCAGTGTTCATCAGCACGCCGTCGCAACCGAGCTCCATCGCGATCGCTGCGTCCGACGCGGTACCCACGCCTGCGTCGACGATGATCGGAACGCTGAGCGTCTGCTTGATGATCTCTAAGTTGTACGGATTGCGGATGCCCAAACCACTGCCGATCGGCGCGGCCAAAGGCATTACCGCAGCACAACCGATGTCCTGCAGCTTCATCGCAGTGATCGGATCATCGTTGGTGTAGGGCAGGACAGTGAAGCCTTCCTTGACCAGGATCCTCGATGCTTCGAGTGTCTGCACGACATCGGGGAATAACGTCCTCGGGTCGCCGAGTACTTCGACTTTGACCAGGCCCGCGATGCCTAGCTCCCGCGCCAAGCGACAGGTCCGCACTGCGTCATCGACCGTGTAGCAGCCGGCAGTGTTGGGAAGCAGCGTGTAACCAGCCTGTTTCAAGTATCCGATCAGCGAGTCGCCCCCCTTGGCGTTCAAGTCGAGACGCCGCACTGCGACAGTGACCATGTCCGCACCCGACGCTTCGAGCGCGGCGCGTGTTTGCTCGAGATCTTTGTATTTGCCGGTGCCCACGATCAAGCGTGAGCGCAGGGTGTGACTACCGATTTTGAGCTCTTCCATACGACTCTCCCTCAACCACCACCGACAAAGTGCACGACCTCTAGCACATCGCCGTCGCGCAGCTCCGTGCTGGCATGCGCCGCGCGCGGTACTATTTCGCGATTCTTCTCGACCGCGACGGGGCCGTCCTGCACGCCGAGCACGTTGAGCAGGCCTAACACCGTGATCCCTTGCGACACCTCGCGGGCCTCACCGTTCACTTCGATGCGCATGGCGCGCACGCTAATCGATCCTGCGCGCGCGGACCAGCCCCCACAGGGAGCTGAGGAGTGCCGCTTTCTTCAGTAGTTGCGGACCACAACCTCGGTGACCCGGCCCCGGCCTTTGGCATCGCAGTTGATCGCACGTGGTGCGGCGACCGTGTCGATCCGGAACTTCTCGTAGAGGTCGCGGATGAAGGGCACGTCGCTGTTGCTCAACATCAGCTTGCAGCGCCTGCGGTCGAGCGCGGAAAACACGTCGCGCAAGCGCTCTTGATCGTCGCGCGTGAAGCCATCCTTTTGGTAAGCGGTGAAGCTCGCGGTCTGCGACACCGGCTCGTATGGCGGATCAAAATAGATAAAGTCACCAGGCTTCGCGAGCGACAAGAGCGTCTCGAAACTCTCGTTGCGCACGTCGGCACGGGCAAACTCGCGACACGCCGCGCGCAGTGTGGCTTCATCCAGGATGCGCGGGTTCGTGTAGCGGCCAGCCGGAACGTTGAACTCCCCGCGACGATTCACGCGGTGCAGCCCGTTGAAGCAAGTTTTGTTGAGATAAATGAACAGCGCCGCGCGTTCGATCGCAGACATCTTGGTCGCGTGGTTATAACGGTGGCGCAGCTGATAGTAGCGCTCGGCGTTGTGTCCCTTCGCGAGCACCTTGAGCTGATCGATCACGCTCTCGACGTTGTCACGCACTGCCGTGTACGTTGCACACAGCTGCGCGTTCTTATCGCAGAGCAGGGCGCGCTGCGGCTGGCGTGCGAAGAACATCGCCGCACCACCTACAAACGGCTCGACGTGACGCATCATCTCCGCGCCAGGAGGAAGCAGTGGGATCAACTGTGACAAGATGCGAGTCTTGCCCCCAACCCATTTAACAATGGGTGACGCTTCAGGTGCAGCAGAACGCAGTGTTTTAGAACGGTCGATGGCTGTACGCACCTCGCCGACACTAATAGAGCGGCAGCGATCGTCAAAAAATCTTCCTAAGTACTTTGAGCGCGTTGCACGCCTGATCCCTCGTGCCCGTTGTACGATCATAGATGAGGACGTTGGGTGGTGGATCGAGCGGGGACAGAAGAAGTCAGACAGCGCGCGCGCGACTTTATCAAGGCGTTGCGCAAGGCTGGCGCTGACGACGTTGCAAACACTGTCGAGCGACATGTCAGTGGCTTCGTCGATGTCACGACAGTGCGCCGCTCGGTCGAAGCAATTCGTCAACAGTTACGTCATTTCCGTGCGTATCCGGAAGAGCTACCTGAGCAACCCGTCGTTCACATCGCGGCCAATCGCCTAGAGGACGCGTGCAAGAACCTCTTGCGCTCCGAAGTGATCGCGCCCGCGCGCATGTCGCTGCGCGCGCAAGGGAAGCGCAAGCTGCACCTGGTCGCGACGACGCTCTTCATCGCAGCGCTGACCCTCGGGGTGCCGCTTGCGCTCGCGATGTCGGGCGTGGACTTGACTGATCTGCCGAAGCGTCGCGTGTTGCCGGAGCTGGTGGTGCCGAAAAATAGCGTAAAGCGCGCGCAACTCAGCGTGCTCGAGGAGAGCAGCGACCCGGCGCACACCGCAGGCGTCGAGCTGTACGTATCCGAGCGCTGTCCCGCGCGCTTGCCCGGTGGCATGAGCTGTCGCGACTCTGGTGAGCGCGCATTTGGATCAATCAAGCTACCCGCCTACGAAGTGATGTTGCCCGATGAGGCCTACGGCATCCATCTCGCATTCACTGACACGGCGCTGCGAGGCGCTGTGGGCGTCGGCAGCGTGCTTGTGACCGCTGCGCCGGAGACGCCAGAGGGCGAATACATCGTGCCGCTGTCAGCGGCGTTCGTGGGTTACACGCCTGAGCGCTGTAATCCGCTCCTGCTGGTGCTGTCGCGCTGCACGGCGAAAGAGCAAGGGCCGCGGGCGCTGCACGCAGACCTCGCCGTTGCGTCGCTCAAGGTGCGGGTGACGAAAGAGGTCTTGCGCTCGCGCGACGAGCAGCTGAACGAAGCGCGCTTGACGCAGCAGCGTGAGATCAACGAGCGCGTGCAGAACATCACCACGATGCTCGGGGCTGTGCGTACGGCGCTGGACGACACCGAGCTGCACATGAAGAAAAAGCGCTTCGAGGCGGCTCGCAAGCGCTTGGATGAGCTCTCAGGGCTGTTCGAGCCGCTGGACGCGCTGGTCGTGGCTACGGCAGACGACGAGGGCTTGCCAGATGACGTGCTGCACTTGCGTGCGCGCTTCGAGCAGAACGCCAAGAAGCAGGCGCGCTTCGAGGACAGCGCTTTCGACATCGTGTACACGGCGCTCTCCAAAGCCGGCGATGGCTCGAATGTCGACGAGAAGGTGTTCCTCCGCGTGGCTGCGAAGCTCGGGATCGGCGTGGCGTTCCTGGAGCGCATCTACGCAGAGCATGCCGAACAGCTCGAGCAGCGCATCACGCGCGCGCACGACGCCGAAAAGGAAGCCGAGCAAAAGGCGCACGACGCGCTGATGCGGCGCTGCGGTCCGCTGCCAAAGACTTCGTTTCAGGAAGTGAAGGCGTTTCTGACCGCACGTGCGCGTCACACGAACACACGCCTGAACATGCGCGAGTGTCTGACGCCGCGCCTGACGACCGACGTCTGCTGGAGCGTGGTCTGCGACTTCGACGAGCTCCGCAACGTGCCGGATCGCGTAGAAGACGAGGTGCGCAGCCGCAGCTGGACGTTCGAGATGCGCTTCGGTCGCGTGGTCCATCACCGCGAGAGCGTGCGCTGACTCTTTAGAAGTCCGGCACGCGCAACACGGGCGCGCGTGGTCGTGGCTTCGGTGCGGGCCGCTGTTTGACGCGTGCCGCTGGTAGCTGCGGACCGGGCGCCGCCGTCGGATGCGCGGCATCGAGCAGTGTCACCTCGACGACGGTGTCGGTCTGCGGCACGTACATCATGTGCCAGGGCAGCTTGCCCACCGCCTCGACCGCGACATCATGCTCGTTGTCGCTGCGCGATAGCTCGATCACATCGGTCGCAGGCTTGCCGTCGATGCTGATCTGCGCGCCCTCGGGCACCCCGTTGAGCTTGAGCGAGACTTTGAGCGTCTTGTCGGCCGGCGCGTGCGTGGCGGCGCGGATGGGCGCTCTCGGCTCGGTGTTCGCGGCGCTCGAGATCCAGATGATCAGCGCGAGCGCAGCGAAGCTGGCAGCGGCACCGAGGTACAAGCGCTTGGTGCGGTCCGCCATCCAGACGTGCAGCCAAAACGGCAGCCATGCGCGGCTGCGCTCGCTCGGTGTACGCTCGGTGGGCCGTGTGCTCAGCGGCGGCTCTGCCGTCGTCTCGGCAGGTGCGAGCGAAGTGGTCGGCGCGGATTCTTCAGCCAGCGCTGGGTCAGCGTAAGCAGGGCCTTCCAGGGTCTGTCCTGAGAGCGGCTCCGGATGATCGAAGTCCGCCTCTTCGCCGGGATCAAACGCCTGACGTGGTGTCGCTTCGATGATCCCGAAGGCAGGCGTGTGTGCAGGCGCGCTGAACTTCGCAGCGGATGGCGGCAAGGTCTGCACGTTCGCGGGCGGCGGTGCCGGCTGGGCCAACATGCGGGTCGGTTCGATGCGCGGCGTGTTCAGTGGCCGCAGCGAGCGCGAGCTCCAGTTGGGCAGAGAGAACGAGGTCTTGTTGGGAACGTCGGGCGGGAGGTTCGACAGCGCTGGCAACGAGGTCGTCAGCGCAGACTTGCTGGCCGTGAGCAGCGCTTCCTGCATCTCTGCAGCATCCAAGAAGCGGTCGCCAGGCAAGCGCGCCATGGCACGGGACACAACATCTGATACTGCACGCGGCACGGTCGGCACAAGCTCGTGCACTGGCGCCGCGCTGCCCGTCACGATCTTGATGATCAAGTCACCGACGTTTTCCGAGACGAACGGCAGCTTGCCAGTGAGCGACTCGTAGAGCACGACGCCCATGCTGTACAGATCAGTCCGATAGTCTATCTGTTTCACACCGCGTGCTTGCTCGGGCGACATGTACTCGGGCGTGCCGACGATCACGCCTTCGCGCGTGGTGAGCGCAGAGCGTGGACCGTGCGGCGGATCGATGCTGCGCGAGATCCCGAAGTCCAGGATCTTCGGATAGACCACGCCGCCTTCGTTCTTGAGGTAGACGTTCTCGGGCTTGAGATCGCGATGAATGATGCCAGCAGCGTGTACGGCGCCGAGCCCGCGCAACGTCAGATGACCGATCTGTACGACATCCGCAACGGGCAGGGGCTTCTGGCGTCGCAAGCGCGCCGCCAGCGTCTCACCTTCCAAGAGCTCCATGACCATGAACGGCTGACCGTCAGCTGTCGTGCCGAAGTCAACGATATGGATCACGTTGCGGTGCTGCACCGATGCGGCGATGCGCGCTTCTCGTAAGAAGCGGTCGACCAACACTTCTTCGGTGTGCGACTCGCGCGCGAACAGTAGCTTGACGGCGACCGGGCGCTGGAGCGTGAGGTCCCAGGCGCGCCAGACGGTCGCCATGCCGCCCTCACCGATGAGCGCATCCAAACGATAACGCTCGCGGATGACCGTAAGCGGCTGCGCTGCTCCCACTGATCGATCATACAACAAATTGAATGTCAGACGCGCACGCCATGCCGCTTAGCGTTTGGAGTTGTGACACTCACAACGTGAGCGAAATAAGAAACGCCGCCACAGCAGCGCTGGGCGGCGTTTTTCCAGTTTGTTTAGCCTTTTGCGCTGGTGCGCTCAGCCAGCGTCAGGTGCGCCGGCGTCTTCTTCAGCCGGCTGACACTGCGCCTCACAGGTGTCCTGGAGCACCGGCTGAAGCGGGGTCGCTGTGCTTATGCCACCCACTGCAAACGCGCCGCAATTGTCCGTCACACACATTGCCAGATCGTCGACACCCAAGCACTTGGCCGTCACGCACTCGACTAAGCCCCAGCACGCTTCGGCTTTGGCGTTGCAGTTGGCGACCACCATTGGCGCTGCCGTACAAATACAGCTTATGCACGCGTCGCTCGGGCCGGTCGGCTGCGTCTCGAAGATTGTGCTGGTCTGATCGATGCACTGATCTTTGCTGACCGTGCCGCCGGACCCGCCTTTGCCTCCGCTGCCGCCCTTGCCACCAGAGCCGCCGCTACCAGCGACGCCTGAATCTTCGCCCGACGAGTCTTCGTCGTCGCCGCAGCCAATAGCGGCAATTGCCAGAGCGCACCCGACGCAGACAGTCAGTGTGCGCGCTAAGGGACCTAACGTCCTCATACCCATTTCCCAAACCTTTCTGCGGGGATGCCCCCGGTGAACAAGCGGCGCCCAATGTATAAGCTTTGGATCATGCGCACCACTTGCAGGCGTTATATTGGTATGATGTGTCACCAGGTGTCACATGTGTTGTGGCGATGTGGGTTTAAAGATTAGTCCAACCGCTCAACCCGACCATCAGGCCAAACACTGTCTCACTTGCATCGCGGCTGGCGCGCTCTCCGAGAAAGCCGAGGTCGAGGTTCGGGCCGGCCGTAAACGCGAAGCCCTCGGTGATCGCAAAGACGAACGGGGCTTCGACCGTGAGCGCGAACGTATAGAAATCAGCTTCAGAGCCCTCGTACGACAGCGTGGAGTAGGTGAATCCACCCCGTGGCCACAGCGACACAACGTGGCTTAAACGCAGCGCGTAGCCGACGCGCGCGGCGACCAGGAACGCGGTGAGCGAACGGTCGTCATCGTCGTCGTTGAAGTTGCCGCTCCAGATGCCGATGTTGCCGCCTAGCGTAAATCCGTGGGTGAGGAAATAGTCGACGCCGAGCCTCGGTATCGTGAGGAGACTGTTGCCGGCGGGCACTGACCAACCAAACCCGATCGAGGAGCGATCAGTCTCTACGCTGGTGTTGGAAGTCACCTCGATCGACTCGTGAGCGAAGTACAGACCAAACAAACGATCCGCAGAGAACACCAAGTTCCCGCGTGAGGTGAGCTCTTCAGCAGAGGCGCGTGTGGGGAGCGCGAACCACAGCGCGACCAAAACGCAGAACAACACGGGGCTACGGCCGGCCAGGGGGACACGTTGCATGAAGCCTCCGGATCTTTCGTGGAAGTAAGGCGCTGACGTGTGTCAGGCAGCTAGCGATGGTAGCGGCAGCGACAAGCGAAAAGGAACGGCTGTGTGCCGCTCAGCGCTGCAGTCGCTCATACTTGTGTCAGGTGCAGGCAGGTACGCGATTTCGTGCTACACGGTCACACCATGAACACGTCGTGGCTCGAAGTAGCGCGTGCCTGCAAGGGTTACCTGGATGAAGCGGAGGGCATGCGGCTGTTCGAGCTCGCGCGCGAGTACGGCCGGCTCGGTCCGGTGCTGGAGATCGGATCATACTGCGGGAAGTCGAGCGTGTACCTCGGCGCCGGCGCCAAGGCCGCGGGCTCGCACCTGATCTGCGTCGACCACCATCGCGGCTCCGAGGAGCATCAGCCGGGCGAGGAGTACCACGACCCCACGCTGTTCGATGAAGACGTCGGGCGCATGGACACGCTGCGCGAGCTGCGTCGGACTCTGTCGCGCGCGGACCTCGAAGACGTCGCGATCCCCTTCGTCGCGAACAGCCGCACCGCAGCAGCGCTCTGGACGCGTCCGCTCGGCATGGTCTTCATCGACGGAGGCCACAGCTTCGACACGGCGTTCAGCGACTACGCTGGCTGGCACGACAAAGTCATGCCCGGCGGCGTGCTCGCGATCCACGACTTGTTCCCCGACCCAAGCACGGGCGGGCAAGCGCCGATCGAGATCTACCGCAAGGGCTTGGCCTCGGGCTTGTTCGACGCGCTCGAGACCACGAAGACGCTCGGCGTGCTGCGCCGGCGCTAGACCTATTCGGCTGGCGAGTCGGGCGCTGTCAGCGGCCTACGGCTCACACGCTCGCGCGGCGCAGCAAGCTCGAGCGCTCGCCCGTCGAGGTCGCGGAAGAAGCTGCTCGTGCGCGAGCTTGTGAACAACGTGTCCTGCGCGATGATCACCGCGGCGGCAGTCCAAGTCGTCTGCTCGCCCTCGGGGAAGATCACCTTGTCTGGATGCGTCGCGCCGGTCCAATACGCGCCGTTTTCCGTGCGCTGTGCGCGCGTCCAACCAAATACACGCTCGGCGCGCTCACGCTGCCCGAGCGCGTCGAGCGCCAACACAAGCTCGCAGGTCTCCGCGACCGTGTACCAAGGCGCATCGCGCACGCAGCGACAGCCCACGCCTTCTTCGATGAACGCGCTGTTCAGCTCGGGATCCAGCAAGCGCTCTCGACCGGCCGCACCGCGCAGCGCACCCGCGAGCACGGGGTAATACCAGTCCATCGAGTAGCGCCCTGGTTTCTCCGGCAAATCCGTCTCGTAAAACACCTGCATGTCGTGGCGCAGCACGCGCGCGAGCTTGCGCCATGCACCGCGCCACAGCGGACGCTCATGGCCGAGTCGCGCCGCGATCAGCTGCGCACAGACCAAGCTGCCGTGGATCGACGACGAGCCGGTGATCAGCGGCGCATGCCAGGTTTTGCCCTTCTTCTGCGCCCATGCGATCGCGCCGCTCGGCAGTTGCAGCGAGAGCACCCAGTCGATCGCGCGCTCGACACACGGCCAGAGCTCTCTAAGCAGCTCGACGTCTTCAGTCGCGCAGTAGTGATGCCAGAGCCCGGTCGCGATGTACGCGGCGTGGTTCGTCTCGTGCGATGCACGCGTGACAAAACCTCCCACGCGCTCCGCAGCAAACGCGCCGTTCGGCTCTTGAATACTCGCGACGTAGCGATACGCGGCGCTCGCGCGTTCGTGCTGCTTTTGCACGGTCAGCGCCATCGCCGCGTGCACGAGATCCCAAGGATCACTCTTGCCGTTGATCGACCAGAGGATCTCTCCAGATGGCTGTTGAAGCGATGCGATCCACTCTGCCGTCTCCTGCTGCTCTCGAGCGCAGAGGCGCGCCGCTTCAACGTTCATCTTTAGACCTCATCCCTTGATGCCGTAAAACACAACGCTCTTGCCGATAGCAGGTTGCAGCACGGCTTCGAGCACGCGCGTCAACAATGGACGCTGCATCATGTCCCAAACGAGCAAGCGGTGGTAGAGCGCAACTCGTGAATCATCCGCGCGATTCAGCCCTACCGCGCATTTCAGCCACCAATAGGGCGAGTGCAGTGCATGCGCGAAATGTCGCTTGAAGATGCGAAAACCGCGCCGTTCGAGCTTCTCGTGCAACTCAGCAGCGCGATACACGCGGATGTGACCACCAGGCCAGGTGCGGTATTCGCGCGAGAGCGCCCAGCAAACCAGCTCAGGCCCGCGTCGCGGCACTGAAGCGGCCAGCGTGCCGCCAGGCTTCAGAACGCGCGAAATCTCTGCGAGCGCACGGTCGTCCTCACCGAGATGCTCGAGCACTTCGGAAATAATCACACAGTCGAAGCTGGCGTCAGCAAACGGCAGCTCGTACACGCTGGCGCGAATCGACGTCCATGGTCCTGCGCCCGGCACCGTGCCGCCGTACTCCACAGGAATGGCGTCGAGCTCGCGCAGCATCTTGGCGGTGTCGTTGACCTCTTGTTCGCCGAGATCCACACCTACCGCGGTGATGCCCGGCATCAAGCGCGTCTGACGAATGTGCCTGCCGCCGCCGCAGCCAACGTCCAGCACGCGCATGCCAGGCCGCAAATTCAAGTGTTCGAAGCGCATGGTCAGCATGCTTCGGCTCCCACGCGCTGCGCGATGCGCGCGCGATGCGCACGTTCGTTGATCACTTCGCTGTACACTTCGACCGTTCGCTCCGCTGCGCGACGCCACGTGAAGTGCTGCAGCACGCGCTCGCGTCCTGCGCGCCCCATGGCTTGACGCCGCTCAGGTTGGTCGAGCAGCTGATCGATTGCGGCTGCGAGCGCGTCAGCGTCTTTGGGCGGCACGAGCGTACCGCACGAGCCATCGTTGCCCACGACCTCGGGCAACGCACCGCCGTACGATGAGACCACAGGTACCTGACAGGCCATGGCCTCGCCTGCGGGGAAGCCGAATCCTTCGTACAGCGACGGCACAACTGCCAACGTAGCGCGTGCGTACGCTTCTGCGATGCTCTCCGCGGCCACACGACCGGTGAAGTGCACGGCGTTTTCCAGGCCCAGCGCGCGCACGCGCTCGGCTGTTCCCGTCTCGTGCCCGGGTTGGCCGATCACCTTGAGCGTGAGCTTTGGGCGCTTCTGGCGCAGCCGGTGCAGCGCCTCGAGCAGGAACTTGAAGCCCTTGAGCGGGCTGTCGCTGGAGAGCGTGGTGATCAGCTCGTCAGACTGACGAACGACCTGGGGAAGCGGCTGAAACACATCCACGTTGATGCCGTTGCCGACCACACGCATGCGCGAAGCAGCCACGCCGTACTCGCGCTCGAGATCGTTGCGCGAGGCTTCGGACACCGTCAGGATCCGATCGAGGCGGCGCGACACGTGCAGCTGCGCCTCGATGAACGAATACCAGCGCTCCAGGCCGAAGCGCTGCGACCGCGTCTTGGCGTTGTCGCGCGCGATCCGCAGATCGACCGTGATCGGGTGGTGGATGGTCGCGACCACAGGCAGTGCCGCCTTGAGCTGCAAGAGCCCGGGCCCGAGCGACTGGTTGTCGTGGATGACGTCGTACTTGCGCGCATAGCCGCCGCGCCGGAACGTGCGCGCAACGCGCTGCGAGAAGCTGAGCGGCTCGCGGAACGCGCCGAGCTTGGTGTGCGCGTACTCCGAGAGATTGATCGGATCGCTGAGCTCCCGCAGGCTAGGCCGGCGCAAGAGCTGAGCTTCGTTCCAGAGATCGAGGCTGGGCAGCTGCAACAGCCCAACGCCCGAGACGAGCTCGGGGTAGGGCTGACCGCTCCAGACGTCGACCTCATGGCCGAGCTCACGCAACGCTTGGCTCAACAAGCGGACGTACACGCCTTGGCCGCCGGAGCGAGGATTACCGCGATATGTCAGCAGACAGATTCGAAGGGGACGCTTGACCATGCTGGATGCTCGTCACCGCACGAGCCAGCGATTGTCTGAACAAATCAGCAGGCATGTGTCGATGTCGCCACATTGCTTACACGCTTGTATGTGAGTTTGCAATGCGCCTGTTTGCAGTCAAAAAACGTTGTGCGCGCTTTACCTTTGCGAGGAACGAAACTAGAGCCGGCCGCGTGAGACGTGACCATCGTCCGTACCTGGTGAAGCGAGCGTTCCAGACGCTCAGTCAGCTCTACGCGCAGTGTTACGTGCATCCGCAGCTCGATGCGATCGGCGAGGGTTGCTCGTTCATCAATCCGCGCCACTTCCACGTGAATGGCCCGCGCATTCGCATCGGTGTGCGCATGCACTCGATGGCCACACGCGAGCGGCCGATCTCGCTCACGGTGTATCCTGACAAGGAACAGCGTAGTCGGATCACCATCGGATCGTATTGCATCCTGCTGCCGGGTGTACGGATCGCGGCTGCGACGAACATCGAGATCGGCGACAACTGCATGTTTGCGACCGGTTGTTATCTCACCGATGCTGACTGGCACGACCAATACGATCGTACAGCTGCACCCGGAAAAACCAGGCCGATCGTGCTCGGCAACAATGTGTGGATCGGCGACAGCGCGATCGTCTGCAAGGGCGTGACGATCGGCGAAAACAGTATCGTCGGCGCGGGCGCAGTGGTCACGCGCGACGTCCCGCCGAACACCGTGGTGGCCGGCAATCCCGCGCGGCCGGTCAAGCAGCTCGACACCTCGCAGCCATTCAAGCGCCGCGAAGCGCTGTTCCACGACGCCGAGGGCTACGACGCGTACCTGCAGCGCTACGACGCGTTCATGCTGCAGGAAAACTCGATCGGCAGTTGGTTACGCTCGCTCATCCTGCCGTCGCGCGAGCAGTGAGGTCAGCGCGTGCCGTACAGCGCGATCAGCGCGTTGGGCAGCGTCGCGCGCCACGCGAAATGATCGTGGCCGCCAGCGAATTCCTGGTATGCCATCGAATAGCCGAGCCCACGCAGCACATCGCGCAGCGCGCGGTTTTCCTCGAGCAAACCGTTGCCTTCGCGTGAGCCTTCGAAGAGACCGGCGCTCAAGTAGAACGCTGTGTGACTGACCGGACGCTCCGCGAAGCGGCGACGCAACCAGCCCGCGCGGTCGACATGATCGTAGTGCGGACTGTCAGGGTCGAACGTCCACCAAAACGAGCCTGATTGGCTCAGCACTTTGCCGAAGCGCTCTGGATAGCTGAGCGCGATGAATGCGCTCGCGAGCCCACCGAAGCTCGACCCCGCGAGCCCGATCTGCTCGGTGTCTGGCGTCACGCGATAGTGCGCGCGCATGAACGGAAGGAGCTCGTCCGCGACGAACGCGGCGAAGCTCGGGTTGCAGGGCAGCTCGCTCGTGCGCTGGCTCGGATCGTCGTCCAGGACGAAGACTGCGATCAGCTCGCGGAGCGCGTGGCCAGCGATCATCGCGTCGATGATGCGCTTCGCTTCTTGGTCGCGTAGATAGCTGCCGCCGTCGAAGAAGATCAGGAGCGGAAGGGGCGCGTGGGCTCGCTCGTAGCCCGCCGGCAGGTACACCGTGAGCGCGTGCGCATGACCCAGTCGCTCACTCGCGAGCGTGTGCTGCTCGAGCTTTCCGGGCGCCGGCCGCGAGCTCGCCGCGAGCCAGGGTTCCGGTGCTGCCGCTGGCAGCTGCACGGTCGAGCGCTGCGCGTACGGGTCGAGCGTGGGGAACATGGGGGCTTTGTTCCAAGGATCGGCCAGGGTGACGGCCGCTTGTGCGCGTTCGAACAGCGCTCCATTCGAACGCGGCACCGAGGGGGGATCGATCGTCAGCTGATACGAAAGTCTCATCGCGCTCGGCAGTTTGACGCTCTTCCACCACAGGTTCGTCCCGGGCAGGCGCGCGAGCTGCGTGTCTTCCAGCTCGGGCGACAACATCTGCCAGTCGACCGAGACGCGACGCGTCGGCGGCGAGCCGAGATAGAAGAACGTGACCCAGGTGTTATCAGCATCCGCGGGCTCGATCAGCGGCGTGCCGTCGCGCTCCAGCGCGCTCGTCAGGTGCGCCACTGCTTCCGGATTCGGCAAGGCAGCTGCCAACGCGCGCACACGCGGGCTCATCACGGGATCGCCCGCTAGCACAGCGAGCGGCGAAGGCGGGCGCGCAAGCACAGCTTCCAGCGCGAGCTCGTAGCCGCCGCCCGCTTCAGCTGCGCGCAGCTCGAGCACGTAGTCGCCGGGCGCTTCCACGCAGAACCCAAACTCCAGCGCCGATTTCTTCAGCTCGAACCGGCGCAGCGCGCGCTCCGTGCCGGGCTCGCGCACGAGCAGCTCCAGGTCGCGCGTCGCGGGGGCCGGGCTCAACCTGCCGAACGCACAGTCCCGCGCCTCCAGCGGGACCACGAAGCGATGTGCGGAGTGCGCAGCGATCTCCGCGCGTTCTCGCTTCGCTTTCAGCAGCTTGATCGCCTCGTGCTCGTGCGCCACAGTGAGTGCGGCAACAATGCCGGCCGCGATCGTCAGCCACACGCCCCAGCGCCTACGCCGCCAAACCATCACGCGAAGTATGGACCGTGCGTTGCGAGCTTGACCAGAGCGCCGGGCGGCCCCAGAAATTGCCACCGTGGAGTCCTCCCTCGCAGCGCTGACCTTCGACAACAGCTTCGTCCGGGCCTTGCCGGGCGATCCGCTCACCACCAACGAACGCCGACAGGTGCGCGACGCGCTGTATTCGCGCGTGGCACCTGCGCCGGTGCGCCAGCCGCGCACGCTCGCGTACTCAGCGGAGGTCGCCGCGCTGATCGGACTGTCGCCGGAAGCTTGCCAGAGCCCGCTGTTCGCACAGGTGTTCGGCGGCAACCGCGTGCTCGAGGGCATGGATCCCTACGCCGCGTGTTACGGCGGCCATCAGTTCGGCAACTGGGCGGGCCAGCTCGGCGATGGGCGCGCGATCACGCTGACAGAGGTGACGACGCGCCCCAGCGGCCGCTGGGAGCTGCAGCTGAAAGGCGCAGGGCCGACGCCGTACTCGCGCATGGGTGATGGTCGCGCGGTGCTGCGCTCCTCGCTGCGTGAGTTTCTCTGCAGCGAAGCCATGCATTTTCTCGGCATACCGACCACGCGCGCGCTGTCGCTCGTGGGAACGGGTGAGAGCGTAGTGCGCGACATGTTTTACGACGGCCGCCCGAGCGCGGAGCCCGGCGCGGTCGTATGCCGCGTCGCTCCGAGCTTCGTGCGCTTCGGCAACTTCGAGCTGCTGACTGCACGCAAGTCGCCCGCGCTGCTCGCGAAGCTGGCCGACTACGTGATCGAAACCCACCACCGGGAGCTCGCGCAGTATCAAGGCAAAGAGCGCTACCTGCGCTGGTTCGAGCACGTGTGCCGCGCCACGGCCGAGGTGGTCGTGCACTGGATGCGCGTAGGTTTTGTCCACGGCGTCATGAACACTGACAATATGTCAGTGCTGGGGTTGACAATCGACTACGGCCCCTACGGTTTTCTGGATGTGTTCGATCCCACATGGACACCCAACACGACTGATGCCGCGGGTCGGCGCTATCGCTACGGTCAGCAGCCGAACATTGCGCTCTGGAACCTGAGCTGTTTCGCACACGCGCTTCTGCCGCTGATCGAAGAGACGGAGCCGCTGCAAGCGGCGCTCCAGCACTGCGCGGACGAGCTGACACAACGCATGGATCGCATGCTCTGCGACAAGCTCGGGTTCTCGAGCAGCAGCGGGGAAGCCGCGGAGATCGCGGGCGCCTGGTTGGAAGTTATGGCGGAGTGTCAGCTGGACATGACCAACAGCTATCGCTCTTTGATCGCGCTGCCGGATACGGAGCAGGCAGCGCTCGAGCAGCTCGCGGCGCACACGTACACGGAGCTCAGCGCAGAGCAGACCTCGCTCTTGCGGAGCTGGACCGCACGCTACCAGCGCGCACGCGCCGAGGAGGCAAGGGTGCCGGAGCAGCGCAGCGAGCAGATGCGCCGCGCAAACCCCAAGTTCATCCTGCGCAACTATATGGCCCAGCTCGCCATCGAGAGCGCAGAACAGGGTGACCTCGGCCTGCTGCACGAGCTTCACCAGCTGATCCGAAAGCCCTACGACGAGCAACCCGGCCAAGAACGCTGGACCGCCAAGCGTCCAGACTGGGCCGCGAACAAGCCCGGCTGCTCGATGCTCTCTTGCAGCTCCTAAGTGCCCTGACCGCTCGGTGAGGGCACTAGCTGCGCGTGTCAGGCCACAAACGGGCGCGCGCCCAGCCCAGCAGCGTATTGCCCGCGAGCCGCCGCCTATCAAACTCGTCTTTGAACGCTTGATAGGGCATGCCGCCGACAAACAACGCCTCGCGCGAGGTCTTGTGCGCAGCGGCGTCCAGCTCCGTGATCACGCGCGCGGGGTTGCCCACCGCGATCGCGTTCGCGGGCACATCTTTTGTCACCACCGACGCCGCGCCGATGATGCTGTTCTCGCCGATCGTCACGCCTTTGCAGATGCTGACGCGGTCGCCCACCCAGACGTTGTTATGCAGTGTCACCGCGGCGCGCTTGCCGGGGTAGATGCGATGATAGTGGTCATGCCAGTCGGCGTCGGTGATGTACACGCTCTCAGCGAACATGCAGTTGTCACCGATCTCGACGCTGATCGCTGATCGGATGCGCACGCCCGGCGCCACGATGCAGTGCGACCCGAAGCGCAGGCGACCCTGACCGCCTTCGAAGGGGTCGACCGCAAACGACACCGGTAGCTCGCGCGTCGCGTACACGTGAAAGTGGTCGCCCGCGCTGAGGCGCTCGCCGCGCAGGTCCAGGTAGCGAGCGCCGACGAAGCGCGGCTCCCGGCCGAGCGACTCGAATTGCGGGTGAATGAAGTGCTCCGCGAGCCGGCTGTAGGCTCGCTCCGCAAATTTTTCGACCCAGTAGGGATGGTGGTCTCGCCGCAATCAAGTCTCCGTCGTCCGTCACACGAGGCTCGGGCAGGAAATTCCCGAATACCGTCAGGCTCCGCTATCCTCCCAGCCGAGGCCTCCGGCCGCACGTTTTCGACGCACGTTTTCGACGCGCGTTGTTTGAACGCGCGTTGTTTGAACATGAGCTCGCCGTGTCCACTTCCGCAGCCGCCGTCATCGATCGCCACGCACGCAAGCGCCTGAAGCGCCACTTCAGCAAGATCCATTGGATCCTGGCGCCCGAGATCCTGATGTTTGCCGGCGCGATGTGCCCGATCTTCGGTTTGTACAGGCTCGATCGCCTGTTCGATATGGTGTTACTCGGGATCCTGTTCGGCGGCTCGGGCTGGATCTGGCGCTACTGGACCAGCCTGTATGTTGCGAGTCAAAAAGAATTCGACCACATCGCCGAGACAGACTACGTCGGCGCCCAGACGGTCGCGCTCAAGCGCTTCGACCTCAACGCCGCGGATCTAATCCACGCCGAGCCGTGCAAGTTCCGCAACGCTGCGCCGAAGCGAGACATCGGCCAAGCCTTTGCGGGTCTGCGCGTGGGCAGCGACGAGAAGCCTCGCCGCAGCCCGCATGAGTACCTGATTGTCAACTTTGGCAAGTCGCACTTGTTGATGTTTCGTTGTGTGTGGGATCTGACTTCCGGCACCACGCTCTGGGAAGAGACGAACGAGTTCGCGTATCACGCCATCGCAAGTGTCATGCTCACGCATAAGAAGGACACCTTCCGCGTTAACATGCGTGTTCGCCGCGAAATCCTTCCGCTCTGGAAAGCCGCCGGCATCGTTCCGGTCAACGGCAAGATCCATCTGCCAGCGGACGAGTCCGTGGCATTGCACCTCGTGAACGGCGACAAGGTGGAGCTGTTCGCCTGGAAGCTGAGCGGCGGAGGAATTCCGTCAGGCGAAGGCAAGAAGAGCGCTGCAAGCGCACAGCGTCTTCAGAAGCTCGTGCGCGAGCTCAAGCAGGAGCGCGAGGCGACACTGCGCACCGCAAGTGGGTCGGCGAACCAAGCGCCTCTCACGATCCGCGATGCTACCAGGAGCTGATCGCGCGCGCGGGCAGAGCGCGCTGTAACACACAACAGTGTTTGGAAGTTCACGGCCTGCGCGCAGAAAAAGTGCCTGAAGTCGTGCCCCGAACATCAAGAACTGGCTGGGCGGCCGGGCCGATCCAGACCTTCGTTGACGCGTCCGAACGCGTCGGCTAGGGTCGCAGAAATCGTGGGGCGCTCGCCGTTTTTCTTTCGAATTCCTAGGCTGTTATGCGCAGAGCGCGTACGCCTGTCGAGAGCATTCGGCCGAACTAAATTTGATCGCGCCGGACGTGTGTTCGTTTCGCCTGCTTTTCAGCGCAGGGTTTATGGCCATGGAAATCACACCGATTCGTCGTCTTGCCATCGTCAACCGCGGAGAGGCTGCCATGCGTTGTGTACGCACGGTGAAGTCACTGCGCGCGCTCGAGGGCAGTGAGCTTTCTGTCATCGCCCTCTACACGGATGTAGACCGTGAAGCGCCGTTCGTCCGCCATGCCGACATGGCGATCCGCTTACCAGTCAAGACGACGCCAGTCGCCGCGTATCTCGACCATGACTTGCTGCTCTCGACGCTGCGTCAGATCAATGCAGACGCAGTCTGGCCGGGTTGGGGTTTCGTAGCCGAGTCGGCAGAGTTCGTTGACCGCTTGCGTGACGCCGGCATTCGCTTCCTCGGTCCCACGGGCGACACGATGCGTCGCCTCGGCGACAAGATCGCATCCAAGGATCTCGCTGAGCGCGTCGGTGTGCCCGTGACAGCATGGAGCGCCGGCGCGTTGCGCGACGTGGATCATGCGCGCGAAGCGGCAGAGAAGGTGGGCTATCCCCTGGTCGTCAAGGCGTCTGCGGGTGGCGGCGGTCGCGGCATTCGCGTTGTCGAACAGCCCGACGCGCTCGAGCAAGCTTTCAACTCCGCGCGCTCGGAGGCCAAGACCGCATTCGGCGATGACCGACTGTTCCTCGAGAAGATGGTGCGTGGTGGTCGCCACATCGAAGTGCAGATCGTCGCGGATCGGCACGGCTATGTGAAAGCCTTTGGCACGCGCGATTGCTCCGTGCAGCGCCGGCATCAGAAAGTGGTCGAAGAAGCGCCGCCAGCAGATTTGCCCGACGAGCTCTTGGCGAGAGTCAAAGCCAGCGCGGAGCAGCTCGCAGCGCACGTCAATTATTCCGGCGTGGGCACTGTCGAGTTCTTGGTCAAAGACAACGACTTCTTCTTCCTCGAAATGAATCCGCGCTTACAGGTTGAGCACGGCATCACCGAAGAGCTCACGCGCACCGACTTGGTCGAGCTGCAGATCCGGATCGCACGCGGCGAGAGTCTCGAAGGCGTAGAGCCACGCGAGCACGGCGTGTGCATCGAGGGGCGTGTTTGCGCGGAGGATCCTGATCAAGGCTTCTTGCCAGCGCCCGGTCGGATCGCGCTGTTCGATCCTGCGCTCGGACCGCGCGTGCGCATCGACTCCGGCGTCGTGCAAAACAGCACCGTGCCGAGCGCGTTCGACTCGATGGTGGCGAAGGTCATGGCTTTTGGTGACACGCGTGAAGAAGCGCGTGCCCGCTTGATCACCGCGCTTCGCGACTTCGATCTCGTGATCGAGCGCGGCGCGAGCAACAAGAGCTATCTAATCCAGGTGCTCGAGTCCGAGGCCTACAAGGAAGGTGGCGTCGACACGCGCTGGCTCGATCGCTGGAACGAAGAGCGCGATCAGCAGCCGCCACACGCGGCCGAAGCGTTGGTGTTAGCTGGCATTCTGTCCTATCGCGCGCAGTGGCGTGCCGAGCGCAGGGTGTTCTTCTCGGACACCAGCAGCGTGACACCTGACAAAATCCCGGCGCTCGGCGGCCGCGAGTTCGATTTGGAGTACCGCGGCGAGAACTACCGCCTGCGCGTGTTCTCCGTCGGCGCGTCGTTGTACCGCGTGCACATGGACGGCCGCGTGATCAGCGCGCGCTTCGGCGACCCCGCCGAGCACACCGCGCGTATGGTCATTCAAGGCCGGTACTACCGTGCAGTGCACGACGTTACTGACGCCTCGATCCGCGTGGAAGTAGAGGGCTACGCGCATCGCTTCGGCCGGCAAACAGCTGGTCAAGTGCGCGCAGGCGCGCCGTCGATGGTTGTGTCGATCGAAGTGAAGCCGGGCGACAAGGTTAAGTCCGGTCAGCTGCTCGGCACCGTCGAAGCCATGAAGATGGAGATCGGCTTCAACGCGCCGGTCGCAGGCACTATCACCGAAGTGCGCGTGGCCAAGGGCCAGCAAGTAGGTGCCGGCGACACACTGATCGTGATCGAGCCAGCCCGTGAAGACGCGCTGAGCAGCGCGCGCTCGACGCGCTTGTGCATTCCGACCGAGACCGATCCGCTCGACGTGCTGTTCGATTCGACGCACCTCGTGCCCGACCTGCTCGCAGCAGACAAAGCTTCGGCGGAGCAGCGCCGGCTCGCCATGGATGCGGTCAACGACGAGGTCCGACGGATCCTGCTCGGCTTCGATCTGTCCGAGGTGCGCTTCGAGAAGCTGCTGACGTTCTTGGAAGCACCGCTGCCCGCGCAGCTTTCGTCCACATTCCTGTCCGAGCTCGCACAGCTGCGCTCAGAGCTGTGCGTGTTCACGGCCGTCGAGCAAATGTTCTCGCGCGCACGCCGGATCGCCGAGACGGGTCTGCTCGGCCCGTCGAACGCCGCACGCTTCCGAGCATACCTGCGGCGTATGCGCACGCAGGGTGCGGGCGTCGCACCGGATTTCTTGCAGTTGCTGAAGGGCGCGCTCGCGCAGTACGGCGTCGACAGCCTCGAGCCGAACGACGCGCTCGAAAAAGCTGTGTTCCGCATGTTCGCGACGCAGCGCGATCCCGAGCCACGCCGGCGTTTGGCCATGGCGATCATGCGTCGCTTCACCGCGCTGATCGATCGCGGCGTCGATCTGTCACACGACGAGCAGCTGCGATCGGCGCTCCTGCGCATCGCGGATCTGCGCGACATGGTCGGCAACGCCTTGGCGGACAACGCGCTCGAAGCGCACTACCGCGTATTCCAGCGGCCCGCGCTCGCGCGTCACGAAGCCGAGACCGTGCGCCGCTTGGACACTTGGCTGCGTACGGCAGAAGCGCAGTCCGCTGCCGCGTCTCCGCAACAATCGCTGCTCGTCGACTTGAGCTCCGCGCCGGCGAGCCTGTTTGTGCGTGTGCTCGATTGGCTGCACGGTGGTGACCGCGCACGCCGCGCGATCGCCGTGTCCGCGTTGCTGCGACGGCTGTACGCGCCGCGCCAACCGTCGGCGCACGTATCCGAGCCGATCAGTGGCCAAGACGTCGATCGCATGCAGTTCAACGAAGGCGTTGTGCTCGGCGTGTCCGCGCTGCCGAACGAGCTCAAGCGCAGCCTGGCGGGTTTGGTAGAGCTCTCACGTGCCAGCAAAGCGCACGCGCTCGAGCTGATCGTCGCTGTGCCTGTACCCACCGACGAAGTCCGCGACGCAAACATCGAAGAGGTTCGCAAGCAGCTGCCGGCTGCACTCGAGGCGCGGCTGACACTGACGCAAGTCTTCCCCGATGGTGGCCTGTTCCACACCACCTGGCGTTCTGCCGGTGCTGGTAGCGGTATCGAAGAGCTGCCGCTGCACGGCTTGCATCCGGAAGCCGCCGAGCGCGTGGACATCGGCCGCTACACGAACTTCGAGCTCGAGCGGATCTGGGGCACCGAGGACATCTACTGCTTCGCCGCCGTCGCCAAGCAGGACAAGGCCGATCAGCGCATGTTCGTGCTGGCCGATGTGCGCGGCCGTCCGGCCCAAGACAGCTCGAGTGTCGAGCTGTTCATTCCGATCTTCGAGCGCGCGTTCCAAGAGGCCACTCGGACCTTGCGCTTGAACCTGGGCGTGCGCGATCCGCGCCGCGAGCTGCAGTGGAATCGCTTGGTGATGCACCTGCAGCACGAGGTCGCTCTCGACGCGGGCACCGCTCAGCGGCTCGCGCGCGAGCTGCTCAGCAACACACGCCACATGGGTCTAGAGAAGACCGTTGTGCGCCTGAAGCTCGCCAGCCGCGACAGCGACCGCCAGGTGGAGATCGCGTTCTCTGATCTGGCGAGCAGCCGCCTCGACATGACTTGGCGCAAACCACGCCGTGTACCGCTCGTACCTGCGACGCCTTACGAACGTAAGGTGGCAGCTTGTCGCCGCCGCGAGCTGGTCTACCCGTACGAAATCGTGCGTATGCTGACGCAAGGCAACGAGGCGCTCGAGCGCGCGCTCGAAGCCTCGCAACACGCACAAGCGCGACCGGTGCTGCCTGTGGGGCGCTTCGAGGAATACGACCTCGACCCGGACACGCAAGAGATCGAAGCGATCAGCGTGAACGGCCGCGAGCCCGGCAAGAACGAGAGCTGCGTGATCTTCGGCGTGATCACGACGCCGACGCCCAAGGTCCCGGAAGGCATGCAGCGCGTGCTGATCCTCTCCGACCCGACGATGGCTACAGGCGCGCTCGCGACGCCTGATTGCGACCGCTTGATCGCCGCGATCGATCTCGCCGAGCGCATGGCCTTGCCGGTGGAGTGGGTGCCGATCTCCGCAGGCGCGAAGATCGCGATGGACAGCGGCACCGAGAACATGGACTCGATCGCGCGCGTGGTGCGCCGGATCGTGACGTTCACGCAGGCGGGCGGGATGATCAACATCATCGTCACTGGCGTAAGCGTGGGCGCGCAGAGCTACTGGAACTCGCTCGCCACGATGCTCATGCACACGCGCGGCTGTTTGATCATGACCCCGCAGGGGTACATGGTGCTGACCGGAAGCGCGTCGCTCGCAGCGTCGGGCTCGGTCTCCGCCGAGGACGAAGTTGCGATCGGTGGGCACGAGCGCGTGATGGGTCCGAACGGCGAAGCGCAGTACTTCGCGCCGGATCTCTTGTCTGCGTACAAGATCCTCTACGACTACTACGCGTATACCTACGTCGTGCCGGGCGAAACGAGCCCGCGCAAGCTCAAGACACAGGACCCTCCGACCCGCAACCTCCTGACGTTCCCGTACGTCGACACGAAGGGTGGCTCGACCGCGTTCAAGACCGTGGGCGAGATCCTCGATCCCAAGGCGAATCCAGGTCGCAAGCGTCCGTTCGCAATGCGCGCGCTGATGCAAGGCGTGATCGATCAAGACTCATCGCATCTCGAGCGTTGGGAGCACTTGGTCGGCGGTGAAACCGCGATCGTGTGGGACGCGCATCTCGGCGGCTTCCCTGTGTGCTTGCTCGGCATCGAGAGTCAGAACCTGCCGCGTATGGGCTACCGGCCGTCCGATGGTCCTGAGGAATACAACGGCGGTACGTTGTTCCCACAGTCGAGCAAGAAGATCGCGCGCGCGCTCAATGCAGCCAGTGGCGTCAGGCCGTGCGTGTTGCTCGCGAACATCTCCGGCTTCGACGGCTCACCGGAGTCGATGCGCAAGCTGCAGCTGGAGTACGGCGCCGAGATCGCCCGCGCGGTGGTCAACTTCCAAGGCCCGATCGTGTTCTGCATCGTCGGTCGCTACCACGGTGGCGCCTACGTCGTGTTCTCGCGCGGTCTGAACGACAACCTGCGCGCGCTCGCGGTCGAAGGCTCCTACGCTTCCGTGATCGGTGGAGGCCCTGCGGCCGCGGTCGTGTTCCCGCGCGAAGTGCGCGCGCGCGTCGCCAAGGACCCACGGATCGAAGCGCTGCGTGCGCCGCTCCGTGGCAATCCCAGCGCCGAAGAGCGCGCCGAGTTCGATCGCCTGCGTCGCGACGTGACCATCGAGAAGCGCGCCGAGATCGCAGCCGAGTTCGACGCGGTGCACTCGGTGGAGCGTGCGAAGCGCGTGGGCTCGATCGAAGAGATCATCCCAGCGCGCGACATCCGGCCGCACTTGATCACGCTCTTGGATCGCGACCTGTCCCATCTGTCGAACAAGGATGGCCGCTGACGGCTGCCACGGTTGTCCAGACACAGCCCCTGTGTGAGAACCGGGGCTGTGCGCACACTGCCGGTCGAGCGCGCACCGTGGCGAACCTAGCGGAACGCCTCGCGAACGCGCGCCTTGCGTCCCGCACCGACGTGATCCCGAGACGAGCGCGCGGTACACTCCGCCTGTGAAGCTTCGCGATCTAGCTTGGATCCTGTGCGCGACGTCGACGGTTGCCGCTTCTTCTGCGCTGGCTGAAGGCAAGAGCAACGCGTGGTCGCAAGTCAAAACACCCGCGACCGGCGCGTCCCGGCCCATCGGGCAGTACACGTCCGGCTGTCTGGCGGGCGGGGCGGAGCTGCCGCTGGATGGCGCGGGCTATCAGGTGATGCATCCCGGTCGCGTGCGCTACTTCGGTCATCCCGACCTGGTGGCGTTCATCGGTGACTTGGGCAACTCGCTCCGCGCTGCGGCGCTCGGCGACTTGATGGTCGGTGACTTGAGCCAGCCGCGCGGCGGACCCGCTCCGGGCGGGCACTCGAGCCACCAGACGGGCCTGGACGTCGACCTTTGGTATTGGCTGCCCGACGTTGCGAACAAGCGCACCCTGACACGCGAGGAGCGCGAGACCACCAAGGCGCGCTCGGTGTTGGATCCGAAGACCCAGACCATCGGCAAGCCGTGGAGCGCGCGCGTACTGACCATGTTGCACAAGACCGCGGATGACGGCCGCGTCGAGCGCATCTTCGTGCACCCGATCATCAAGCGCGACGCGTGCAAGGCCGAGACCGGCGACCGCACTTGGCTTCGCAAGCTTCGACCGTGGTTTGGCCACGACGACCACTTTCACGTCCGCTTAGAGTGCCCGAAGGGCGCTGCGGATTGCGTCGCGCAGACGCCCACGCCGCGAGGCGACGGTTGCAACGAGCTCGATTGGTGGTTCAGCCCAGAGGCCAACGAGGACCGCAAGAAGGGTCAGGCCACCTACCAGGCGAAGGTCGGCAAAGCGCCCGGCATGCCCGCGGAGTGCACCGAGCTCTTGGCCAAGTCGTCGTCGCAGCCCAAAGCGGCAGAGAAGGTCAAAGGCGAGCAGACCGACGACAAGTCGGCGAGCGCTGGGCTGTAAGCGTTACTGCAAGATCAGCGCGCGACGCAGCACTTCGCATTGCTCGTCGCTGAGCTGATCGCCCGCGTCGCTCGTGGAGAACATCAGGTTGTCGCCGCCGTGGGCTGCACATTCCTCGGCGTCCAAGCTGCCACTCTTATCGCTGTCTCGCGCGAGCGAGCAGGCGGGGGTGTCAGCCAGCGGGTCGAACACCACACCGTTGGGCTCGGTGGTGTGGAACAGGCCGAGCGCGTGACCGATTTCGTGCGCCAGCGTGCGGCCGAGCTCGCGCGCGCGGCCCGGCACGACGTACATGTCCGAGGCGATCGCGATGCCGGAACCTGGACCGCCGTGCATTCCGAACGCGACCGGAGTTCCGCCAGCGATGCCTCCGACGTCTGCACCGGTGGTCGACTGGATGTCTGCCACGAAGAACACATCGAGCGCGCTGTTCGCAGCCCCGGCCGAGAGTCGCAGCAGCTCGGGAAACTCGGGCAGCACTTGGTAGCGGCTCAGCAGCAGGGCAAAGCCCGCGCTCGGGTCGCCTTGTGCTGCTTCGGAGCCGCGCTCGGCGAGCATGCCTGGCACGTTCAGCTGCCGCACTTCGCCGAGGAAGATGTCTGCGGGCTCGAAGATGCGCTCCACTTCTTCGAGCGCTGCCTCTAGGAGCGGCGGGCCGCGCGTACCTTCAGGCTCGAGCTCCGCTGCGCCGACGTAGAACAAATTGAGGTCGAGCCGCAGCCCACGCTCCGCGCGAGTCAAGCTCGTGATGCGCACCGCACCTTTTTGCGAGCTCTCCACCTCGAGCTCGTAGCCGCGCGGCTCGGCCGTTACACGGGTGCCGTTGGGGATCCACACTGGCAGTGGATTGACATGGCTGCCTTGTGCGATCGGATTGGCTGGGCCTTGTGCGTCCTCGGACAGCTGATCGCGCGCGAACAGCACTTCCTTCTCTGAGCTGCGGAGCTCGAGCGCGCACAGCGGCGGGCGGCAGCGGCTGAGGTTTGCGGGCACCGGCCAGCTCGTGTCGTCGAGGTGCTCGATCACGTGCAAGGTCTGCGAGCCGTGGGGCGGCAAGGCCAGTAGATCCGTGCCGCCGCTCACAGCTGCGGGCAGCTCCTGGCGCTGCAACCGGCTATCCTCGGGCAGATTGACGTGGTCGACGCAAGCGGACGCGGTCGCGAGTCGCTCGTCAGCGACGCGTGCGTAGACACTCTGGCAACGCTGGCCTGTGCTGCAGTCGTGATCGTCGCGACAAGCCTGCGCGCACGCACCCGCGAGCAAGCACAGCCCTCGGTCGCATTCATCTGCGTGTTGGCAGGCATCGCCGGGGTCGCGGGTGCCCAGCGGCTCGGCGCAATGCAGTGGCACCGGGTCGAGGTCAGCTTTGGCGTGCTCCCAGTCCGCCGCGCACACGAGCGCGTCGCACGCGTGGTCGCTCTCGCAGCTTGCGCCGAGTCGATCGCTCGTCGCGCTGTCGCACGCCATCACGCAGCACAACAGCGTCGACCACGCGAGGCGCAGGTGCATGACGCGCGATCATAGAATCGTTCACACGATTCTGGCCAGCTCGGGGCGTCCAAAGCGCTGCGGGCCGAGGTGCGATGCGCGCGCAGCTGTGCCGACGCGCGCGAGAACGGAAAATAGGGCCACGGCCGTGCGAACCGGGACGCAAATGTCGCGGTGGAGGCTCGATGAATCGCGCCGCGAGGCGTTGCGTCTTAGCTCACGCAGACTTGACGAGGCGGCGCCCAGCCGTTCAACTGAGTGTTTGTTCTTCGCGCTTTTCTGGTCCGGTAGGACCACTGCTTCCCGAGGGGCCGCATGCGTTTAACTTCGTCGAGTCTGGCATCACTCTGTTGCTTGTTCACCTTCGTCGCCGTGTCGAGTGCGTGTGAGGTGCACATCGGCAACGCGGACTGGGATTCTGGTTCTTGGGACGACTGGGACTGGGACGACGATGACGACGACGGCGATCCTTGGGAGTCCACGCGCAAGGATGCGGGTGTGGTGCACGCGGATGCCGCTACTGGGGCGGAAGAAGATGCGGGCACCGGCTCGGGCTCGACCGATGCAGCCGTCAGCGGCGATGCCGCTGCACCTTCGCCGACGATCGACGCCGCGGTGATCAGTCCCGACGCCGGCCCAGAAGAACCAAAGGTGACGGTCGGAGATGTCGCCGAGTTCTTGGCGCGCGGCAGCTGCGAAGCGCTCGCGAAGTGCATGGGTGAAGATCTGCTTCGAGAGTCTCTGCGCGGCGTCGACTGTGTGGACTTCCGAACACAAGTGTATGCCAACCGTGAGCTGTACTGGTTGGTCAAGTCGGTCGCGTTCGGGCGCGTGACGTTTCGCCCGGAGCTGCTCATGGCTTGTGAGGACGACCTGATCGCGCGTGGATGCGAGGTCCAGAGTCGGCGCTTGCCAAAGAGTTGTCGCGATGCGTTGGAAGGTAAAGCCAACGTCGACGAGGCCTGTGCGATCGATCAGGAATGCGCGGGCAACACGTACTGCAACAAGGGTTTGGTCGAGAGCTGTCCCGGCACCTGCGCGACGCTGCAGAGCACTGGTCTGCCGTGCTTGGTCACGACGGAGTGCGCCGATGGGCTCGTCTGTCGCAAGGGAACTTGTGCGTCGCCGCTCGATGAAGGCGACAAGTGCAGCGTGCACCTCGGCTTTGGCGAGTGCGCTGCGGGTCTCGTGTGCCAAGGCGCGTCCGCGGATACGTTTGCGTGCCGCAAGGTGAACGCAGTCTACGTCGGCAAGGAAGGTGATGCCTGCGACAAGACCAACAAGCTGTGCACGCAGGGCCTGGTTTGTCAGAGCCAGTCAGCGACGAGCGTGATGGGTAAGTGCGCCAAGCCGGTGGCGGCTGGTGGCGTGTGTCGCCCGTCGGAGCCTGGGCAATGTCCGAGCGGCTCTTACTGCAAAGACGCACGTGCGGGCGTAACGACGCGTGCACCTGCGGGAACAGACGGCGTTTGCTTCGAGCTGCCGACAGACGGTAGTGCCTGCATCGCAGCCATCGGCTGCAAGCCCGGTCAGATCTGCTCGAACGTCGACCAGACGTGCCATGCTCGCGCAGGCGTAGGGAAAGACTGCGTCGAAGACGCCCAGTGCTACACGTCGCAGTGCAGCGACAGCGGCAAATGCAGCGCCCCGATCGACTGCAGCCCGTAGCTGCCAGCAGTCACCTTACCTCGACCCGCTGACAGCGGCCGCAAACGCGGTCGCTGTCGGTCGTCGTAAAAGCGCCGTCAGCGGTTCGCGTTGCGGAGCGTCTCGAGCCGGGCTTGCAGCCGGTTGACCTCGAAGTTCCGAGGGTGGAGCCGCAGGAACTCCTCGATCGCTACAGTCTCATCCGCCGTACGGTTCAGCCGACGCAGCGCCTCGATGCGCGCAGCCCGCGCTTCCACAGCGATCGGCCCACCACGCTTCAAGTACGCATTGAGCGGAGCCAGCGCGCCCTTCGGATCGCCGAGCTGGTTCAGCCGAAGCTGACCGAGCAACACCATCGCGGTGCTGGCTTCCTCTTGGCTGGCGCCGCCCTCAGCGAGCTGCTCGTAGATCGCTGCCGCAGCACGGAACTGCCCAGCCCGCATCGCCTGACGCGCTTGGCGCAGGCCGAGCCCAGCGTTCTCAGTCTCAGCCTCTACTTCTTGCACCACCACAGGTTCGTCCGGCTCGCGGTTCGCACGGTAGCTGGCGCGACCATGTTCACGATGCCGAGCGCGCCGCACGCTATGGCTGGGACTGCGAACATCCTCGCGGTCGTAGAAACGCTCGATCGACGCTTCCTCGTTCGCGCCCGCCGCCGTGGCACGTGCTGGCTGCGGCCGGTCCGCTGTGTAGCCGATGGCTTGCGTGTCGCCGGCGTGCACGTACAAGTCGCGGCCCATGATCTCGCGGTTGTGGATGCGCACGCTCAAGCGGTGCTCGCCAGCCGGGATAAGCGACGTGACAGGCGTCACGCCGAGCCACTGGTCATCGAGCCAAGCCTCAGCACCAACAGGTTGCCCATGCACTTCCAAAGTCGCAGCGACCGGGTCGTGCCAGAGCACCGTCGGTCCGAGCAGCGCCCAAGAGGGCGCCTCCTCCGTGCGACTCACGGACGTGACGATCGGCCGCACAGCAGGCCCACGCGTCTGACTGACCGCACGCTCATGCGCGCTCACCACGGCGACCTCGGCATCGCGACCGACGCGGACCTTACCGTTGAGCACGACCGTCGTGACCTCAGTATGACCCTGATCACCGTGATCATTGCGCTCGACCGAGAACGCCGTACCGATCGCGGTCGACGACACGCCCGCCGCGACGATCGATAAGCTCATGCCATCAGGCTGCGTCGCTAAGCGCGTCGCGAGCTTGCCGGCCTCGAGCTCGACCACCCGCGCCATGCTGGCGATCGCCCGCAGACGCATCTTGCTCTCCGCTGCGAGGCAGATGTTGATATCTGAATCGATCAGGACACATGCCGCGCCGCTCTGCGTCTCGATCGTGCTGCCTTCGGAGAGCAGCGTGCGACCAGCAGAACCGTTCGTGTCGGAGATCTTGACCGTGCCGGAGGTGTAAACCAGCTCGGCGCGCGCCAGCGGATTGGTCCCGCCCGTCGCAGCTCGCAGACTCGAACCGGGCGTGCGCTGCAGAAACGCGTAGCCAGAGCCCAAAGCAAACGCTGCGGCTGCGACCACCAGCACGAAGCCAGGCACCTTGCGGCCGCGCAGCTTCTTTACATCTTCCGAAGCCCGAGCTGCATCCTCGGACTCGATCTGGGCCAGCGTGCGATCCACCAGCGCGCGCGACGCGTCGTCTGGCGCTGCGTTCAGCTCGGCAAGCTCAGCGTACACTGCGAGCTCCGGTACGTCGGCTGGGTGCTTGCGCTCGAACGCACGGCAGAACGCCTGCTCGTCAGCGCTCAAAGCCTCGTCCGAAGCCTCTCGGTCAGCGAGCTCCAGGTAGCGCTCGATGGCATCGTGGTCGTTGTGGGGCGCGCTCACGACTCCAGCTCCCGTCCGTTACCGGAACCCATCGGGCCCAGGCGCACGTCGCGACCGATCAGCTTGCGCAACTGCTTCCGCGCAGCCACCAGACGGTCCTTGATCGTGCCAACAGGACTGTTGGTAAGCTCCGCGATTTCCTGCGTCGTATATCCAAGCGAGTGCTTCATGACTAAGACTTCGCGCCGGGCTGGGGGCAGCTCGGCGAGATATTCGTCGACCGGACGGGGCGCTGCCTCGCCGACTTCTTCCGTGTCGGGCGGGGGAGCACTGACCGTCTCTGCGTCGACCAACGTTCCAATTTGCCACGGACGCCTGCGTTGAGCGCGTGCGTGGCGCAAGACTGTGCGCACTGTGATGCGGTCTGCCCAGCGCTCGATCGATGAGATGTCCTGGTATGTCGCGGCGGAGCGCAGGATCTCGATCAGAGCTACTTGCGACGCATCGTCGGCATCGGCGCGATTCCTTAGCAATCGCTGGCTGATGCGCTGTACGCGAGGAGCCAAACGATGCGCCAAGACACGCTGTGCATGTCGGTCGGCTGCAGCCACACGCCGCATCAGCGAGAGATCGGCGGCCAACGCGCCGTTTCGCTTCATGGATGTGGCTTGCTGCATAAGGCTCCGCGTTATGTCAGTTGTCCGAACGCAGAAAGAGCGGTCGGATTTTTCGTGCGAACTTTTTAAGTTTCCTAACTGCTGTGTACGGCGGCGCCGCTTCGATAACTCTTCCCGCCTACATGGGTCCTAACCCGTCAATGAAGGAACGCCAAGCCCACGTGCACGCTCAGCCGAAGCAGGTACGGCTCCAAGGCTGGCGTAGTCTCCATAGTTTCCGGATCCAGGATGCTGTAGGGATAATTGCCGACCACGAAGTCGAGACCGACGCCTCCAAATAGGGCAAGCCACGAGAAAACATTCAGCTCGGTCTCGAGTTTCGGACAGATGTTGATCACCATCCGCTGGGGGTCCGTGATGTCGGAGTCCATCCCTCGAAGCGTCCGTCGATTGCGGATCTCGAGCTCCACGCCGAGCTCACCCGTGAAAGTGAAGGGTGCGACTCGAAAGCGCAGGCCTGCATGCAACGAGATCGGATAGCGATCGATATCGAAGCGCACGGACGGATAGTCGAACTGGATGCGCTCGAAGACCGTAAAGCCAAGCCCGAGGTACGGACCACTCGGCCAGATCCATGCAGCTCGCAGCGACAACCCATGCTGCCAGCTTCGTTCTTTCGCAAACGTTGTGCCGGTGTAAGCGGCGCTGATGCGCGCGGCATAGCTGCCTTTGTCCAGCTGCTCCACGGGCCAGGGCGCGAGCGCCTTGCCTTCTTCGCTGATCTCTTCCGCGGGCATCGGCTCGCCGTGCAACAGCGCATCGGTGGTCGCACGCACGATCAACGCCACAGCTTCGATGTTGGCTTCCATGCTGGCATGACCTGACGCCAAGCGGCGCACCACCACGCGTGTGATCCCAGCGTCTGCGGCGTACAGCACCCATGCTTGATTCGAGGGTGCATCGAGCCAGAACGTCGCGATCGCTCCGTAGCGCGCGGCCGCGCGTCGTGCGCTGCGAACACGCTCCGTGGGATTGCCTTCGCGCGTCGCCGGCCCGGCGTAATAGACCGTCGCGTTCAAGAGCGAGAGCTGAGTCGCGAGCGCATCCTCGAGTGCGCCTCGCACTTCTTGAGGCAGCTGCTTCGGCGCGAAGAACACCACGCTCGAGCGCGGTGGCGCAGTGTGTGGCAGCTGTTGCGCACGCGCGAGCCCCACCCAACACGAGCAAAAGGCCGCGAAGGCAACCGCAACTGAGATGCCAGCTCGCGACACGTTCCGACCATACCGCGCTGGGGCAGCCGCACAAAGTACGTTGCGAGTCAGCGTCTTGTGGATCAGGGGGCGCCTTCTGCCCGCAGCCGCTCCACGGCTCGAGAAGCCTCTTCATCGCGCGGAGAGAGCTGGCGCACGTCTGTCCAGATAGCCAGTGCTGAGGCTTTGTTCTTGAGCTCGATCTCCCAGATTTGAGCCATCTCGCGCATGAGCTCGAGCTTGGCCGCGGGGTCGTGCAGATGCGGCAGTCGCCGCTCGCACGCGCGGAGCAGCTCGCGATGCCTTCCCGCCAAGCGCAGACACTCGAGCTGCGCGTCTGCGAGATCGGCGTCGTCCGGCGCGAGCTCGAGCAGACGTTCGTACACGAGCGCCGCTTGGTCGTAGCGAGCGAGCTGTTCGACGAGCAAACGCGCGCGACGACGCAGCAGCCGTTGCTTATCGGCGGAAGCGTCACTGCGCTCGGCGCTCCGAGCGAGCTGAGCGTCGAGCGCATCGAGGCGCTGAATGCGGATGGCTGTGTCTTGCAGCGCATCGAGCAGCGGCTCAGGGAAGGGCGGGGATGCAGCGCCACCGCGCAGCACATCGAAGCATGCACGCTCGTCGTGCAAGACCTCGCTCGCAAAGCGCGCCGCGTTCAAGATCAGCGCGATCCGGAAGTCGTCGTCGGACTGCTCTGCCAACTCGAGATGCGCGCGCAGCAGCGCGCGCCGAGCATCTTCGGCGCCGAGCTCGGGACGCGCCGCGTCCATCTCCTCGCTCATGCGCGACAGCAGATCCGTGGCATCCGGGACTTGCTCGGTGAGCGCGAGCGCTTTGCGCAGATACAGATTGGCTTGCTCGCGATCCTGCAACGCCAGATCGGCGGTGCGCGCCGCATCGATCCAAGCTTCGAGGGCTGCACGTGGCTCGCTGGCCAGGACCGCGCGCTGCTCTTGTGCCCACAGCTCTTCGTTCGGGCTCGCCAAGCTCGCCGCCAAGCGCTCCACGCGCAGCAACAGGCGTGTGTCCGAAGCGGAGCTGCGCGCAGCGTTCATCGCGAACTCGAGCGCAAGCGCGCCTTGCTCGTGTTGCTCGAGCAACGACGACAAGCGCAGGTTCAGCTCCACCCGTTCGTTGTCGCTGTTGGCTGCACGGATCAGCCGCGCGTACACACTCGAGAGGCGCTGCCACGCGTCGAGCTTGATCGCCAAACGATCGACATGGCTCAAGTGCTCGCGGCTCTGCGGTCCACCTGCCAACAGCCGCAACGCCGCTTCGAAAGCTTCCGCGGGATCATTCAGCCACTCGTCGTGGATCTTCACCACCATGCGCCAGCTGCTCTCGGCTTCGCTCGCCGATGGCGCTTGGCGCGCCTTGCTGATGTAGACCTGCGCGAGCTCTCGCCCCAAGCCCGTCGCGCGAGCAATGTCACGCGCGAGCTGCTCCGCATCGACGTCGCCCTGCTGCAGGAGCGGACCGAGACGCGTCAGCGCGCCCGAACCGTCCGCCAAGAACTCGTGTGCCGCGCGCGCGGACGAAAGCCTCGCCTCGCGGCGGTCGACCGCTTTGGGCTCGAGGTGCGCCAGGGTGTCGAGCAGGCCCACGTATTCGCGGTAGCTCTTTTGGCGCGCGAGATGCGTCTTCAAGCGTCGCCGCGCGCCGAGGTGCCGCGGATCCGCGGCGCACGCGATGCGCAGCGCGACGGCCGCGCGATCCTGGTCGCCCAGCTCGGCCTCGCACAGATCAGCGAGATGCAGCGCGACCGCACGGCGCTTGACCGGTTGAGTTGTGATCGACAAGCGCGCTTCCAGGGCTTGCGCGAGCGCGCTGCGATTGTCCGTTTGCTCGGCCGTGGTCTCCAGCTCGTTGATGACGCGCTCGCGCAGCTCGGGCTCAGCCTCCTGTGGCGTGTACGAGTCGAGCAGGTGCTCCAAGAGCGCACAAGCTTCAGTCGCGGCACTCAAGCGATCGCGCAGCAACAGCGCGCGCCGCAATGTGAGTGCGGGCCGTGCGTTCGCCTCGATCAGCGGCCCGAGCCGCGCCAAGCAGCGTTCCAATGTCTCGACGTCGTCTTGCTGCTCGGCGATCTTGCACAGGTACTGCAGCGCCTCGGGCAGCTCACGTAGCTCGAGCAGCTCACGAAACGCTGCCGCCGCCGCGATCTCGTCACCGAGCGTGTCTGCCAGCAGGCGCGCGCGGCGTGTCAACAGCTCGATGCGCGTGTTCTGATCCTCCGCGCGTTCTGCGCGCTTGGCGAGCAGGTCGGCCGCGGCCTGATAGCGACCCTGCTGCTCGAGCACCTCGCACAGGGCTTCGAGCCGATCGTGCTGGAATGCCAGCGGCAGCAGCGCGTCCTCGGCCTCGACCATGCCGTCGCGCATCAGCTCGATCAGCCGTTGAAACGCGGCGCCCACGTCATCCAGTGCTTCACTGCACAGCTGCGCCGCAGCCATCGCGGCTTCGCGCTGCGCGACCTGACTCGGGGCGATCAACGCGATGCGATCGAGGCACTGCAAGAGCGCCTGCGGGTTGTCATTCATGCGTTCGTAGCAGTGCCGGAGCCGAACTAGAGGCGCCAGCTCGTCGGGCTGCAAGCCCGCCCAGAGTCTGAGCGTTTGCAGCGCACGCTCGTCGTCTTGCAACCGCAGCTCGTAGACATCCGCGAGTCGTTCACACAAGTCGGCTTTGTAGGTCGCGTCGTTCTCGCGCTCGATGCAGTGCGTGAGCGCAAACGCCATCGCGATCGGATCACCCGCGGTTTCAGCCGCGTTCAGCATTTCGTCCAACGCCGGCTCGAAGTGCGGGTCGAGCTCACTCAAGATCCGGTGCAATGGCGGGATCGCGAGCGCAGGATTTCGCAAGCGGAAGCTCTGCACGTGCGCGTAGTCGTAGAGCAAGTCGCGCAGCTCTTCCGTGTCTGTCGCTTGCTTGCTGAGCCGCATCAGGATGTCGGCGAGCGCGCTCGCGTCACCCGACTCGAGCGCGCGCGCCTGCATGAAGCGCAGCGCCGGCACGTCTTCTTCGATCGTGAGCAGCTCGGCGTATGCCGCGCTGGTGCGCTCGGCGTCGTTCAGGTGCGTGCGCAGCACGTCTGCCGCGCGTCGCAAATAACCAGCGCGCTCGATCGGCGCGCTGGCACGACGGGCAGCACGCTCGAGATGGAACGCGAGATCCGCGTAGCGTTGGGCATCTTCGAGCAACGCGTACAGCTCCGGCATCCGCCCTGACTGTTCGGCGATCGTCCCGAGCAGACGGTCCGCGCTTGGCTCGCTCAGCGGCACGAGCGGCTTGAGCCGTTCGATCGCACCATTCGGGTCCTCGAACTCGCGAAACGCCAGGTCCGCAGCAGCAGTCACCGCTTCGACGCGCGCGGGCGCCTCAGACTCGCAGCTCGAGAGAGCGTCGAGTGTCGTGAGCAGCTCTTGCCAGTCGCGGCTGCGCTCGAACTGCGCGCGCAAGCGACGCAGTGGCACAGGGTTTTGCGGTTGGCGTGTAGCCCAGCGCCGCAGCGCATCGACAGCGTTCGCGTCGTCGTTGAGCGGCCCTTCGTACAGATCCGCGAGCTTCGTCAGCGCGTCGTCGGGCGACTGACTACCCAGCTTGATCTTGTGCTCGAGCGCACGCGCCTGACGCGCGTGATCACCCGCGAGCTCGCTGCACAACAGCAGCTCATCGAGCGCGGGCTCGAAGTCTGCGTCGACCATCAACGCCTCTTCGTACGCCGCGAGCGCGCTGCGCGGATCGCCGAGCTGCGTTCGCATGATGCGCCCGCGTTCCATCCACAGGTCGCGGCGCTCGCTTGGGCTCTGCTCGATCCGCGCCAAGCGTCCGAGCGTGTCGGCGAGCCGCTTCGAATCATCGTGGTGCGTCGCCCAGGCCTGCACGAAGCGCAGGGCGTCCACGTCCTCGACGAGCGAGAGCAAGTCCTCGTACGCCAAGAGCGCTGTCTCTTCGTCTTGCAGATGCTCGATCGACGCGGTCGCGAGCTGACGACACAGCTGCGCCTTGCGCTTGGGGTCGACCGCTTGATCGGCGCGCTCGCGGAGCACCGCGCACAGTTGCTCGAAGCGGCCGGTGGCCTCGCACACCTGGCACACGCGCGCGAGCCCATCGACCTTGCGTGCGAGCTCCAAGATCACGCCGGGCAGCGGTCCCGTGGTTTCCTGCGCGTAGCGCTCGATGCGCGTGAGCGTGCCTTCTGCATCTTCCCGCTTGGCGCATAGCTCAGCGCCATTCAGCAGCGCGCTCGCACGCGCGTGCGAGTCCGGCTCGATGCGCGCGAGCGAGTCCAGCGCGATCAGCAGCTCAGGGCTGCGGCCCGCGCGCTCGTGCAACCGAGCCAGCCTGCGCCAAGGCTCGGGATCTTCAGGGGCAGCTTGCGTCCAAGTGTCGAGCGCGCGTTGCTCGCGCCGATCGTCTTGCAGACGCGCGGCGCACAAGTCCGCCAGCTCTCTCGCGCGCGCTGCCTTGCGTTCATCGACTGTCTCGCGCTGCAGCAACTCTTCCAGCGGGCGGGCGAGCGGGCGATAGTCGGACAGCGCCTCGCACAGCTCTGCGAGCCGCTTGCGCGCTTGCGCGTCGTCCGGGTCGACCTGGAGCAGCACACGACTCAAAGCCTCACAAGCTTGAGGCTTCTGATCCAGCTGCCACAAAGTTTCTGTCAGCGCAAACAGCCGCTCGCGTACGCGCTTCGGCTCGGGCTCGAGATCGGCCAGCTTACGCAGCGCCTCGGCGAGCCCAGGCTTGTCGTCGCGCTTGCGCGCGTGTGCTTCCAGGTAGCTGTGGGCTTCGAGATCGTCCTGGATCTCGTTCAAGCTGTCGAACATGTTGGCCGCTGCTTGATCGTCGTGCAGCGGCCCCGCGAGCAAACGCGCCATGCGCCGATACAGCTCGGCGCGCGCTTTGGCCTGCTTTTCCGCGCGCGCACGCTCGCCGAGCAGCGACAGCAGCTCCTCGAAGCGCTCGCTGCGCTCACAGAAGCTCGCGAGCTCCTCAGCGACCAGATTGTTCTCCGGCGCGATCGCAAAGGCCTTGCGCAGGAACTCGTGCGCGCGCTCCTGGTCGAGCAGATCGGTCTCGGCGATCACCGCCATACGCGAGAGCAGCTGGACGCCTTGTGTCGTGGGCGCGCGTTCGAGCCGCCGCGACAGCGTGCGCAGCAAGCGCTCGTGATCGCCGGTGCGGTGGTCGATCTCCTCCATGCGCGACAGCGCCTGGGTGTCTTCCGGGTTCAAGAGCGCGATGCGCTCGTACGCTTCGAATGCAGCCTGCACATCTTGCAGCGGCCCTTCGAACAACCCCGCGAGCTGCCGCAGCACACCGATCTGCTCAGCCTTGTTGGAGGGCTCGTTGGCCCGCCGCTCCAAGAGGCGGGCCAGCTCGTCCCAGCGCTCTAGCAACAGCAGCTCATCCGTGAGCGCGATGCGCGCCGCGCGGTCATTTGGATCGAGATCGACCAGGCGCTGCAGGAACTCTGCCGCCGCGGCGTGATCGCCGCGGTCACGCCGCTGCAGCTCGACCAGCCGCCAGAGCAGATTGCTGTGCTGAGCGGGATCACGCGTGAGCTTGATCAGGCGCTCGAGGCACTCGGCCAACGCTTCCCAGCGACTGCAGCGCTCGAGCATGCGCGCCATGCCGCGCAGAGTCTCTTCGTTGTCCGGCTCCATCGCCGACAAACAATGGTACGCGCGCAACGCGCCTTCCGGATCCGACAGCTTCTGTTCGAACACGGCGATGGCTTCGCGCAAGCGCTGCTCACGCGTGCTGTCCGCGAGCACGGCGCGCTCTGCGCTCAAGAGCAGCAGCTCTGCGCGGCGCTTGTGATCGCGCTTTCTGCGAAACTCTTTCTCGAGGCAGCCGTACGCAAACGAGTCGCTCGGGTCGCGATCCAGGAGCTCCTCGCCGAGCTGAATCAAGCGCTCTGAGTTGCCCTCGACGATCGCAGCACGCAGCGCAGCGTGCGCCGGGTTCTCTTCTTCGCCGGAGCTCTCTTCGGACTGCGCGCCGCTCTCGTCGTCGCTCGCAGCTGCGTCGTCTTCCGCATCTGCGTCGTTGGCCTCGGCCTCGTCGGGCGCTGGTGCGGGCGGCACCGACGAGCTGCGGGTTGCCTCCGCGCCCAGCCGCAACTTGGACAAGAGACGCGTGGCCTCCAAGAAGCCGCTGCGCGCCGCGGGCTCCAGCGCAAACGCAGCGTCTTCGAACTGTCCAGCGGAAATGTACGCGCGCGCCAGCGCGACCCGGCGCTCCTGGGCGAGGTCACCGTCGGGGTTGTGCGCCAGATACGCTACCCAATACGTGGCCAGCGTGTTGCGCTCGGCCTCGGGCGTCATGCTCTCGAGCTCGTACAGCGCGCGGGAGTGCCAGGGCGCGTGCCCCAGCGCCGAAATCAAGAACTTTCGCGCTTCGTCGGGAGGCAGCGCGAGCGCCACGTCGCACAACAGGTCCGCCACGCGATCCAGGTCGAGGGCCTTGCTGGCCTCATCCGAGCTCGCGCTGCGGTCGAGCAAAGCAGCCGCGAGCGCATGCGACAGCCGTACGTCTGCCGGCGCCAAGGCGCGCGCGCGCTCCAGCGCATTCACGACACCTTCGTGCTGGACGGTCTGCCGACAGACCTCTGCCAGCTCATTCCAGACTTCGAGCTGCTCCGGTGCACCGGGGGCAGCGCTCGCACGGCCCTCATACAGCTCGAACAGCGCACGCAACGCCTCGCGGTTCCCAGGATCACTGACGAGCTTCTGCGTGAGCTCCTCTGTCCGCTTGGCAGCGTCGTTGCCGGCTAGCATCACCATCGCCGCGTATCGTTAGCTAAGCGGACGCCAATGATCAAATGGCGCAGGCCTTGCGAGCGCTGATCTACTTGCCATGACAGCTCTGCTGTATCTCGTCTGCCAGTTTGTCGGTGATCTCGACCGAGGCGGCGACGAGCTCGTTGATCTGTGCCCAGGCGTTGCAGGCGGGCAAGCCGCTATCTTCTCGCCCCAGCGGATCACAACACTGGCCTTCGGGCGTACCTTTGTCTGGATCGATGTCCCCTGGCGGATCTTGGCTGCATTTGAGCTCGATCGGCTGATTGTCGGGATTGTCGCCGTAGCCCAAGTGACAACCCCACTTCGCCTTTTCGTCGTCGGTCACTGGGCACAGGCTGTCAGGCAGACGCTGCCACTTACAGTCGGGCTGGCCTGGCATGCAGCGCTCCGTGTCGCAGCTGGGTGCATCGGCGCGGGCGCCAAACGCCATCAACCGGCAGAAGCTGATCCCGAGCAGGTCGATCGCGCTGCCCTCGTTCTGGTCGAGTCGCGCGAATGCCAGGCTCTTGCCGCCAGGCTTCCACTTGGATCCGTCGCGCTCGCCCACGCAGTCATAGTTCTCCTCGCTGATCGGCAGCTCGAGAAAGTCGAAGCCTTGGCTCTTGCCTTCCCAATCTAGGGCAAAGCTCGGTGCGGCGGTGAGGTAGGGCAGCGAGGAGGTGCGGTTGCTAACAGCGAGTGACTGTTTGAAGGGTGCCGTGACGAGGCTGCGATCTTTCGCTTCTGGATTCGTGACCTCGAGGTCGATCTCGGGCACGAACCAACGGTCCACGCTGCCGCTGTCGCTGGGCGCGGCCTTGTCGCTGTAGAAGCTGTATGTGCCATCGCAGTTGTAGCGGCCAGGACCGATCTTGAGCTTACCTTTGCCCTTGGCCAGCTCGCCGTCCTCTTGCGGCAGCACAAAGCGCAGCAACAGGTTCTGCTCTTCGTTCTCGAAGCGCTCGATCGTCGTCGCTCCGAAGAGCGCTGGATCGATCGTCTGTTTGTGGTTGATCAACATGAAGTAGGGCAGGCGAAACTCGAGCGTGCGCGCCGGCGCTTCCTCGTCGATGCGGGCTTTATTCGAGGTGCGGTAGCAACACGCGCCTTTCATCGCGAACGGTCCCTCGTTCGGGCCGACGTCGTTCAGGGGACACTCTTCGTTGATCGGGTCCGGGTTATCGACGTTCGGCAGGCCTGAATCGGGACTGTTGTTAGGCGCATTCGGTTCGCCGTCGTCCGAGCTGTCGCAGCTCCACACGACTAGGCACACACCGCAGGCGAGGAGACAGCTCAACCATCGGTTGGTCCGCATTCCGCTCTCCTTCATGAAGCGATCAAGTGACTAGCTAGGTAATCGTCACGCGCGCCGCCCGTCAAACATGTTCAACGCAGCGATGCGTTTGGCAGGTAAGGCTGAGTGCGTTTAGTGCGGCGATTGGAGGTCGCGCTTGATCCGGATCAGCACGCCGCCGGGCGCTGCAGTCGCCTCGTACTGCGATAGTACGCTGTTTACATACACCCGCAGTTGTGTCACCCCGCCGGGTCGCCCCACGCTCAGGCCGGCCACGCCATCCGCTTGTAGATCGTAGCGACGGCGCGGCAGTGCGACTGTCCCGCGTGGAATGTCCACGGCCACGGCAGGGGGATCGGTCCAGAGCTTCGCGTCTAAGCCCACGAGCGAGCCGCTTACCGGGACGAAGATCTCCGTCGTGTCCTTGAAGGTTGTGACTTGTGGCGATCGACTCGCTGCAGCTGGAGGCGGCGCCGACTTTTCAACTGGTTTGACCGGAGCTGCGGGTGTTGTGTCCGCTGTAGGTGTTGTGTCAGGGACATCGGCTGCAGCTGGGACCGGCGGAGGCGCGACTGGCGCAGGCTGCTGGGCTGCGGGCGCCGCCATCGGCTTCGACGCTTGCACATCCGTCTCAGTGACAGCCGGCGCTTCCGCGCTGCCCGGCTCCGCGAGCTGGGTCACGAGCCAGGCCGCCGCTGCGAGCGCCACGCCATAGCCCACCTTCTTGAGCACGCGTCGCTTCGGAACAGTCAGCGACTCCACGCCGTCGCTCGGAGCGGCGTCGCTCGGAGCGGCGACCACCTGGGGAGGTAGCCGGCTCGCAGCGTCGTATTGGACGAAGCGGCGCTTGCGCGTCTCGGCGCACGGCTCCACGAGCAGCTCGACCCGCGTCTCGGCGCCGGTTCCGCCCGCGTAGACATGGGTGCGGACGACGCGCGCGACCTCCGCCTCGGCGTGCGTCGGCTGCAAGGTGATGATCGTGCCTTCGCGCAGAAACGGCAGGGCAAAACTCAGGCGCAGTCCCTCTTCGGTACGTACCGCGCTCGCCCGCACCGGGTCGTCACTGCCGGGAAGCTGAACGATCACGCTGCTACCGGGCCGCTCGCTCGCGAGCGCGCGCAGCTGTTGCTCTGCAGCTACCGGCAGCGGGTCAAAGGCGATCCCCGCGCGCGTCTGCGCGGATCCGTCCGTGCGATCCGGGGCCACCCAACATACTCGCCCAGTTACGGTGAGCGCCGCTCGTGGCGTCGGCAGCTCCGCACGAATCGCATTGCCAGCGTAAAGCTTCACGGGGACGATGATCTGCATCCCCCGCTCGCTGATATCGACGAGCTTCGCAGGCAATAAGTGCCCAGTGGCGGTAAGCCGAAGCTCAGCGGGATATGCGAAGCGCTCCCACTGTCTTCGGTTCACGTGCGCCATCGGCTGCCTCGCACCCTCTGTGAGCGGATCAGACAATGTCTCCGAAACAAACTAGCAAAATCGCCGAGGTGCAGCGAATTTCTGACCTGATGACAGGTCCAGGGCTGCACACTCAAACGGGGATCATTGGGATGTTTGAGCCGGTGCAATCCCCGCTCGGTACATAGGTGGCAAGTGGCACAAGCGAAGACCAGTCAACTGCACGCTCTCCCCGGACCGACCGACACCACCCTGGTGTTGGCGGCGCGTTCAGGTGAGAAATGGGCGCAGGAAGCGCTGTTTAAGCGACACGCGCGTACGGTCAACGGCTTGGCCTACCGTCTGCTAGGTCGCGACGAGGAGGTCGATGACCTCGTCCAGGAAGCTTTCCTGGCCGCCTTCCGAAGTCTGGATCGTCTGGAAAATCCCCAGGCATTCTCCGCGTGGCTGTGCTCGATCCTCGTGCGCACCGCACACAAGACGCTGCGTCGTCGCGCGATGCTCACGCGCTTGGGCTTGCGCCGCAGCGTGCCCATCGACCCGGATGTCGTGATGTCGCGCAACGTTCCGCCCGATGTTCGTGCGGAGCTCGAAGCTATCTACTCGCTGCTCGATCGCATGCGCCCCGAAGTTCGTGTCGCACTGATTTTGCAACGTGTCGAAGGACTTTCCGTTCCTGAGATCGCTGAACGCATGGCGCTCTCAGTGTCGACGGTCAAACGCAGGCTTGCCGTCGCGGAGCGCCGGCTTGAACAATACTTAAAGCAAAGCGGAGGCATGTCGTGACGGTTGAACCGCGCGACCTCGCGGCACACTTGATGCCCGAGATAACTGAAGGGCGCCTCGCCAGGCAGTGGGCGTCTTTGGAATCGAAGCTGCCGCGGCCGCAAACCGGTCCGGGCTGGCGTAGCGCAGCGCTTGCTGTGTCGGCGCTCGGCTTGGCGGCGGTTTTGTGGTGGATGCCTGCGCAGCGCCCCGAGAGTGGCGCGCTCGTCGAGAGCTCAGACACGCCGGTTGGCGTTCAGCTCAGCGACGGGTCGAGCGTGGAGCTCGCCGCACAAACTCGCCTGCGCGTGCTGCGTGATCAGCCCAGCGGTGTAGAGGTGGAGCTCGCCGATGGCCGCGCGAGCTTCGACGTGACGCACGTCGACGAGCGCTCGTTCACCGTGCGCGCTTCGACGGTGGCCGTGCATGTCATCGGAACCAAGTTCCAGGTTGTGCGCGTCGCGCGCGCCGAAGGCACCGAAGTGCAAGTGTCAGTCGAGCGCGGCATCGTGGAAGTGGAGCGCACAGATCGTGGTGACCAGCGGCGCCTGACTGTCGGCGAGCGTTGGTCGGTGTGGATCCCTGCCGAGCCTCACGTTGGCCAACAGGAAACCGACACCGCGCAAGAAGACGATATCGAAGCGGACGAGATCGACGGCGCTCGGCCGTCGCTGCGAGCGGCGCAAAGGCGTAAGGGTCGCGCGCACGCCTCACCCCGGCCGGTGGCGCGCGCGCATGCCGAGTCGAGCAAGGCCGACCGGATCGAAGAAGAAGACAAGGACGAAGTGGTCCGCGACATGTTCGCGCGCGCCAACGTCGCTCGCCGCGCCGGCATGATGGCTGAAGCAGCCAAGGCCTACGCGGATGTGGTCGCGCGCTTCCCGAATGACGATTCGCGCGCGGCGATCGCAGCTTTCGAGCTCGGCCGGATTCGCATGGACGCTCTGAACGATCCACGTGGCGCGATTCAAGCCTTCAATCGCTCGCTGCGTGTGCGCAGTGCCGCCAGCCGTGAGGACGCGCTCGCGCGCTTGGCCATCTGCCACAACACGCTTCGCGACAACAATACGTGCCGAAAGGCGCGGCAGCGCTATCTGACCGAGTACCCAGGCGGGGTACACGCGACCGCCTTGGCTGCCTTGTGCGGCAGCGAATCGGTCGAGCCGTAGACGCTGGCAGAGCGGTCCTGCTCGTCAGTTCCAGTTTAGCGGTTGCTATGCGCCGCGCGGGCTTGCACGATTTGGGCTCGCCGTGACGCTTCACACATTTCTATGGTCCAGCGCATCCCGCGCGCCGAGCGCATGCGCGCGCTCGGGCCGCGCGGCTGCGCGCCGGCTGGCACTGGTACTGGTTGGCTCTTGGGCACTGCTTTTCTGCGCGCGGACTTCGTTCGTGCGCGCCGAGGAGTCGGGTGTTGTGGCCTGCGGTAGCGAAGCGTCCGTGCTCATCCGTTTCCTCGGCGAGGGCTGGCCAGGCGATCTGGCGCGCGACACGCGCGATGATCTGCGGGCTGGGTTGCGCGTGCGAGGCATCGGTCTTTGCAGTGCGGGAGATGCGATCACCACGCCGCCGGTGGCGACCGTGGTGTTGCACTGGAATCCGTTCGACGCGCCGTTGGTCAGTGTCGAGGTGCAAGACGATCTGACCAACAAGCGCGTGCTGCGCGATCTGCGGCTCGCGACGATCGCGCCGGACGCGCGCGCACTCGCACTCGCGCAAGCAGCGGACGAGCTCTTGCGTGCGAGCTGGGTGGAGCTGCGCCTGCAAGACGCCCCTGAACCGGCGCGTCCTGCGCCGCAGGTGGTGCAGGAGACCGTGCAGCTTCCGGTGGTTCAGAGCGAGGCGCAGTCGCAAACCAAAGTGCTCGGCGCGCGCTTCGCGGGCGAGATTTACGGTGGCGGCCTGCGCTTGCTCGGCGCCGACGCGTACATCGCGTTCTGGCTCGCTGATCATCTCGGATTGAGCGTGGCCATCGGCGCGCGGGCATCTGCGCGGATCCAAGCGCCTCACGGCAGCATCGACGCGAGCGCGCTGACCGCGAGTGCAGGTTTGATGGTGGCGCTCTGGCCCCGCGCTGCTCGGTTCAATGTGCTGCTCAATGCTGTGGTACACGTCGGTGAGCTTGCGCTGACCGGTCGTGGGAACATGGTCAATGTGCGATCGCAGAGCCAAATGGCCTTTATTGCCAGCGGACGGCTGGACGTCATGAGTGTCTTGCGCCTCACCGATAGCTTGCAGCTCGAGCTGGGCCTTGGGCCCGGCGGGTCGCTGCGCGCCGCCAGCGCATTCGACACCGAGAGCTCGATCATCAGCACGCGCGGCTTGGAGCTGCACGGCACGTTCGGCTTGGGAGGACGACTGTGAGGTGCGCGCGCTGGTCGCTGCTGCTGCTGAGCGTCTTCGCCGCTCTCAGCTGCGACATCACCTACGAGGTGCTGACGTACGATAGCGACGACGCGGGGCCGGTCGTGCCGCCGCCACCCAACCCGTGCGACTGTGGCGAGCAAGAGATCTGCGTCGCGGGCTCGTGCGTCTCGTTGCCATCGGTCAGCACGATCGCGACCGGCGATCGCCACACGTGCCGCATCTATCAAGGTCAGCTCTGGTGCTGGGGCGACAACGCGAGCGATCAGCTCGGCTTGCCCGAGGACGCGCCGGAGGTGATCACGCGACCTGAGCTCGTGGGAAGTCGCTCGGACTGGTTCACGGTCGCGGCGGGCGCACGGCACACCTGCGCGTTGCGCGCACCGGGCGTCCTGCGCTGCTGGGGCGACAACTCGCAGGGACAGCTCGGCAGCTCCAGCGGACGCTCGCGAGAGGAGCCGCGCGTGCCTTGGTCCGACTTCATTCAGCTCAAGTGCGGAGGCAACACCTGTTGCGCGTTGCGCAGCGGCGGCGCGCTTTATTGTTGGGGATCGAATCAAGACGGCAACCTCGGCATCGGAAGCGAAGACATGGGCAATGTCGATGTGCCGACCGAGGTCGTCAGCGAGCAAGTCTTCTTGCGCGCGTTCAGCGTGGGCAAGTCGCACAGCTGTGCCATCGCCAGCGATCGCACGCTCTGGTGTTGGGGCAGCAACGCCGAACATCAGCTGGGCTTGGCTGCACCGCAGAACGTGCTCGCGCCTACGCAAGTGGACGACGAGGGCGATTGGCTGTGGGTCGCTGCCGGCGGCAGTCAAACCTGCGGCGTGCGCAGAGGCAACGTGTTGTACTGCTGGGGCGACAACCGGGAGGGCCAAGTCGGCATCGAGCGGATCGGGCCGGACGGTGAGGTGGTGGTGACCGAAGAGCCCTTGACCGTCACCATGGCGAACGACTGGGTGCGCGTTGCAGCGGGAGACCAGCACACCTGTGCGATCAAGCGTGAGCAACCCTTGTCTTGTTGGGGTCGGAACGACGGCGGACAGCTCGGGCTCTCCAGTCCCGCAGTGGTCGAATCGCCAACGCGCGTACACGACGCGCTACGCTTTCGCGAGCTCGCGCTAGGTGCCGATCACAGCTGCGGGATCGACGCGACATCGCAGCTCGGCATGTACTGCTGGGGTCAAAACGACCGCGGTCAGCTCGGCGCAGGCAACACCGATCCGAGCCTGTTGCCGCTCAAGATCGACTTCTAAGTGTCGTTGCCGCTCAGCGGCGTACCGTCGGACAGCCGTGATAGAACAACGCCTCGAAGTCCCGATCCCGTAGCAGCGCGCAGGTCACTGGGCACAGCTCTGCGGTGGTCGGCTTATCGGCGCCTTCGGGGCTGTAAAAGAAGCCGTGATCGAGCCGACAGGCCGCACGCGAATCGCGCCTCGAAACGAAGTTCTCCGCAATCGAGAGATTGAGGTTCTCTAGGTCGGCGCTGGCTGGAAGCTTGTACGCACACGGCTGCGCTCTGCGCCGGATGTCGACCAGCTTCTTCTGCATCGTCTCCGGCTCGTCGTTGAACTTGACGCTGAACGCGCTCGAGCTGCCACCATCACGCGCGACTCCGTTGAGCACGTTGAAGCGCGCCAGCACTTCGTCGGCGATCGTGCTCATCGTGTCTGGTGCACCGAAGCCGATCACGTAGGTCTCGACCTGTGGGTTCGAGTTGAAACCTTCGTACGCTTGGTCTTGGACATCCTGCAACGAGTAGCGGCACTGCAGGTCCTGCGTGAAGCCATCCGTGATCATGACGACGATCTGCGTGCGATCGGGAAACTGTTTGGCGCGCTCCTTTTGATGGCGGATCCCGCCCTCGAGCGCCGGAGCCATCGGCGACGACGAAAACTCAGCATCCATCATTGTCGCAGCGACGAGCTCGTCTGCATTGGCTGGCAGCGCGCGCACTTCGACTGTGGGCTCGAGGTCGTACGGCTCCGCCTCGCACTCGCTGCCGTAGTAGCGCAAGCCTACGCCGATGCCCTCAGAAGACGGATCCTGCGCGAACAGCCGTATGCCCCGCGTCGCGACTTCCCATGAACCAGAGTAGGGGAGCGTCACGTTGGCATCGACCACGAGATACATGTCGAGCGGTTTTCGCGTCGCCAGCGTCGATCCCATGAGACACATTGCTGGCACGGACCTTACAGCGGTCATGCCCGATGGCGGAGTCTCAGAGCCGGTCGACGGCTCGCTCGGGAACACAGGATTCGGTAGAGAGTTGTTGATCGGATCGAATTCTTCGGAGGTGCTAGCGTCGCCTGCGCTCGAGTCAGTCGTGCGACTGGGCTCGTTCTGCGTTCCTTGCGACGCGCCCTGCGCTGCACCCGCTGTGTTGTTGGAAGACGATCGCGTCGTGGACGCGCGGTACTGCCCGATCGGCTGGTCGACACGGCCGCAGCCAGAATCGACCACGCCGAGTGGACAAATCGCTACGATCGCGAGAAGTTCCACAACGCGCATGGGGTGCTTGGGTCGTAGCCCGCAATCGCCGTTTCGACAAGCCGGGCAGCGGGTTGCATCGGCGCGGCGCTCGTTCGTGTGGCTCGCTGCTGTCTCAGTTTTCTGGTGGCTCGGTACCGGAAGGCTACAGGCTGAAGAGGCGCCAAACCCCACGGAGGCTCAAGAAGCTAATGTTCAGGACAGCACGACTCCCGGAGTGTCTGGACTGGACGGACAGCTGACGCTCGACAGTGGTGCCACCTGTCTCGAGCGTAAGCGTTTGATCTCGCGGATTATCCGCTGGCGCGAGACAGAGGACATCGACGCGACCTTGAAAGTCCAAGTTTGGGGTGATCCCAAGGTTGCGACACGCGTATTTTTTTCGGTCGCCCGCGACGGTGTGGACCCGGCAGAGCGCACCTTGGCCAATGTACCTTCCGAGTGCGACGAGCTGCACTCTGCGGTGGCCTTGTCGATCGCGCTGGCCATCGACTCGCTGTTTGCGGGGCGCGGCAAAACGCCGCTGATGGCTGCAATCGACGAAGCGGAAGAAAAGCAGAAAGCCAATAAGGACACCGGTCCCCAATACCGTCCGTTTTGGGAAGCCGGCCTGTTGGTCGGCGCGACGCTGAGCATCGTACCCAGTGTGGCGATCGCCGCCCTGCCGCGCGTCCATTACGCCATTCTCCCCTGGCTGGCGATCGCCGCTGAGGGCGTCGTGACCCGCGCCGAGCGCTTGCCCTTTCTGGCTGGGCCTGTGACGTACGATGCGATGGTGGTGGGCGGAGGCCTCGATGCCTGTTTTGGGGGCGAAACCGCCGAGCGCATGAGCTTCTATGTCTGCGTGGGCGGGCGCGGGGGCGGCTTTCTGACGCAGGGTTATGGCGCCGGCGGCAACACGAGCACCATCGTTACCCGACCGTGGTGGGCGCTGGCGGGCTCGGCACAGGCCCGCGCCTGGATCCTTCCGTCGTTTGGCATCGGCATCGGCATCGAGGGCATGTTCGCTCTGCTCGACCGGGAACTGTCATTGATGACTGAGAACCAGATGAAGATGACGCAACCGTTGCAGCCGTTTGGCCTCGCAGTCTCAGGCGGCCCGGTGTTTAGGTTCTTCTGACATTCCGCGCGTATGCACGTGACGCCCGGATCGGTGAGGGTAGCGGCGTTGCCAGCTGTACGAAAAGTGTGGGGAATCGCCACGCTCCCGGCTGGACGCGTGTTGCCGTATGTGATGTGTTCAGGCCGAAGAAAACCGCTACCGGCTATCACAGATGAGTGAGCGGCCCGCATTAAGGGAATAGGAGTCAGCTGTTGTCAGAGTGGAGCCATTTAGACTCTGCGGAGTTATTCCGCCGTTACGCGCCGTTCGTCGCCAACTTCTTGGCGCGCATGGGCGTGGCACGGTCTGACGTAGATGACCTGGTGCAAGAAGTGTTTCTTGTCGCGCATCGGGGCGGCGGCTATGCGCCTGGCCCTGCAAAACCGACTACTTATCTTGCGAGCATCGCATTCCGCGCTGCTACGACGCATCGTCGCAAGCGTCAGACGCGCTCGTTCGTCAAGCTGGCTGACGATGTCGTGTCGTCCGCAGGCGACGAACGCAACAGCCCAGAGCGGGACGCCGATCAGCGTCGTCAGCTCGCGCTCTTGGACCGCGTGCTCGACGCACTCGACACCGACAAACGCGTCGTCTTCGTCATGGCAGAGCTCCAGGGAGAGAGTGTCGTGGCGATAGCACAGGTGCTCGGCATTCCTGTCGACACGGCTTACTCGCGGCTGCGCGCAGCGCGCAAAGTGTTCCGCGAGACGGCAGATGTACTGCGCCTCGAACCCACTTCTGCATTGGGCGAACGACTTCAGCGGGTGGGCACATGACTGATATTCACGAGCCCCCGATGTGGGAAGATCCCCAGGAGTCCTCGGCGCTTCGCCAGCTCCTGCGCGCTGGTCGCGTGGAGAACTCAGACTACGACGTGGAGAGCGGCCTCGCTCGTCACCTCGCGCAGCTTCAGGCTGGTGCACAGGTGCCGGGTTGGGCGGTGCAAACCACGCTTCAGAAGTCTGCGAGCTGGTCTTTGTTGGCTTGGCTCGTGCCGCCTGCCATCAGTGCGGGTGTTGTCGGCGCTTGGTTAGCTTTCCAGCCCGCAGCGCCCGCTCCGGCGAGCCTCGGCAACTTCGTGCCTGCGCCTTCAAATGCTTCAAATGCGCCCGCAGCTGAGCTGATCGAGCCCGCGCGTGTGGCACCTGCTCCCACTCGGGTCGAAGCCGACCGGTCGAGCGAAACGAAGGAAGTGAAGCGCGTGCTCGAAGAGCGCGAAGCTGCTCGCGAGCAGGTCGAGCTTCACGATCACTCTAATGTTGTCGCGCGCAGTGCTCGGCCGGCAACGCGCCAGAACAGCACGCGCCGCGCGCGTTCGAGCCACTTCGAAGACGCGCCCGCTACTTCCAACGGGTACGCAGCCGTCGCGCAGTCTCGCGATAGCAACGGCGTGGGGGCTGGTTCAAGCGTCACGAGCGTCACGAGCGTCACGAGCGTTACGAGCAAGAGCGCGAACGAAGAGGCTCTCGCGAACAAAGTGATCGCGCCGGTCAGTCCAGCTGCCCAAGAGCCCGCACCGGCGTCGGTCGAAGAGGCCAAGTCTGTCGAGCGCCGCGCGAAGGAAGACGAAAGCGCGAACGGCGCTAACGCAAAAGAAGACGAAGTCAGCGGTGCGCGGCTGGAGCGCGAGATGCGTATGCTCGCTGTGGCTCAGCGCGTCCTGACCGAAGATCCCGCGCGCAGCTTGCGCTTGTGCCGGCAGGGTGAGAGCGAGTTCCGCGGCAGTATGTTCTCCGCGGAGCGCAAGCAAGTCGCGCTCCTCGCACTGGTGCAGCTCGGCAAGGTCGAGCAGGCTCGCCGCGAAGGCATTCCTTTCCTGCGTGCTTACCCGAACGCGCCTTGGAGTGCTCGCCTGCGCGAGGCGCTCGGCACCGGCAAGCTGCCAGCTCCCTGAGCGCAGCAACTTTCAAGCGTTCTCTCTAAAGCGCCACGGCCTATCCAGGTCGTGGCGCACGCGTATTTGCAGCGTGAATGTCCAACGCTGCTGGGTCAGCGCACGCTTACGCGGCGCTTCGAGGTGTCCCGACCATCACGCCGACAGGTCGCGACGAGCCATCGCAATGGCGATGCTTCGCGTGACTTGGGCTGGCGACTAGAGCAACTACAGTCGCTGGACCGGGAGACGGAAAAGAAGAAGCCGCCTACAGCAACGAGGGGAACGCGGTTCGTGCTGCAGACGGCTTTCGAACTAGTTAATGCTGCTGCCTGTTCGATCCGTTAGCCCGACGTGGGCTTTTTCCTCTTCTGTGTGTGCATCGAGGAGCATTTAGTCATCGTGCTGAGTCGACACTATTGGATAGCGATTCAGCCGTGACCGCTGCAGAGCTGAAGCGTGTGGCGCGAGCCGTAGCAAACACTGCGATTGCGGCCGAGCTGCTTCGCTTCGTAGAGCACGCTGTCAGCGCGCGCGTCGACTGACTCGCCGGATTCAACTCGGTCCCAAGCTGCCACGCCGATCGAAATGGTGGCGTTGATCGACATCGGACCATCCATGAGCAAAGGGCTCGCAGCGATCTGCGTGCGGATGCGCTCCGCAGCGATCAGCGCGCAACGCTCGTTGGTGCGCGGCAAGATCAAAACAAACTCTTCACCGCCGCGCCGAACGAGCACGTCACTCGCGCGCACGAGCGAGCGAACGCGATCCGCGAACGCACGCAAGACAGCATCGCCAACTGGATGGCCGTGCTCGTCGTTGATGCGCTTGAAGTGATCGATGTCCATGAGCAACACGCTTAGCGGCGCGTTGCGTGATCGCGCCAGCTCCATCTCGCGACTGAGGCACGGGAATAAGTAGCCGCGATTGAAGGCGAGTGTCTGCGCGTCGGTGATCACGCGCTGCTCGAGCTCGGAGGTGATCAACGCTTGCGCCGCTGCTTGTGCGAGCAGACGCGCTAGCAGCTGGTCACGATCGCTGAATGCGTTGCGCGACTCAGAAGAAAGCGAGAGCACACCGAGCGTCGTGCCGCGCGCGGTGATCGGCACCTCGACACTGGATCCTGCGCCGCGGCGTGCTTTGGGCCGGCTCAGCTTGCGGGGCTTTTCAGCCACCCACGATGAGCGAGGCCGGCTGATGCGTCGCCCCGTGCTCGACTCACCCGCACCGCCGCCCGACCGCAGCGCGAGCGGCGTGTCGTTGCACGACAGCTGCACGGAGGCCTGATTGGCAGCAGGCGAAAGGCGCAGCGCGAAGTCAGTCACGAGCTGCAAGCGCGTCTCGCAATCCCCAGCCTCGAGCATGTCTTGGGTCAGCGCCGAAAGGACATTGAGCGAATCATGCATGCCCGCGATTGTAAGAGCGGTCCGCGTCGCAAGTCGCGCTTTTGCACAAATACTACAAGTTTGGGTTGAGACGCGACTCGGCAGTGGCCAGCCTGGATTTGGGCAATCACGCTGTTGTTATCGCGAGTTAGCACGGTGACCAGGTATCGCGTTCGCGTCATCGGCACGCGATCGCGATGCGTTCGTCGGCGATCTGAGGCGATCGTCTGTGCTGATTTTTTGACTTCTCGACGGCGATCGCAGGCGAGGTTGCTCGCCTTCCGACTTCGAAACTTTGCTGTGTTGCGAGTGTGTGACACCATCCGCGCCGCATGACGGGGCTTTGGAACGGAAGCAAATCGACACGCGCGAGGCTTAGCCATCGCGTGCTGTGTTGGAGTGCTGGGCTCGCTCTACTCGCGGGCTGCTCAGCGATCGTCGACACCGACAAAGAGAAGCTCGGGCCTGTTCCGGTGCCTTGTGAGCCCGGGCAAGTGGCGCCTTGTCCGTGCCGCGATGGCTCGATGAGCATGCAGAAGTGCAATGCGATGGCGCGCTTCGATCGTTGCGCATGTGCCGGCAGTGCAGGGCGGGGCGGCAGTGCTGCGGGCTCGGCTGCGACCACCGGCGGTCGCGGGGCGAGCGCTTCCACGCGCTCACCCTGACCGACGCAATCTCAGCTCCGGACCGGCTTGAACTCCCACGTGAACGTGGCGTCGCCGTTGCGATCGTCCGGCGGCGCGAGGACCAAGTCGCGCATCGCGTCCAGCACGCAGCCGCGCAGCGTGCGGTTCGGGGTGCTGAGCAGATCGTCGATGCGCGGGTTGAGCACACGGCCCGAGTCGCGCTCGACCGTGAAGTGCACGATCACTTTGCCGGTAGCATCGGGATGCGTCTGCAGCTCGGCGTCGTAGCAAGCTGCGAGCACCGGCCGCTTGCCCGTGAGCAACTTGCGCGTGTCGTCGCGGTACATCTCGGGGCTGCGAACCGCACAGGCTGAACTGCCGCTGACGGCGGCGAGCAACAACAATCCGAGCGCGGGGCGAATGTTCATGAACATGATCAAGGCGCTCCTTCAATAGGCGCGACAGGTTGTTCGGTAGCCCCCGCGCTGCCTGTCTGTTCGACGATCACGAACTCGACGCGGCGATTTTCCTCGCGCCCGACGGCGGTGCTGTTGTCGCCGATCGGCTTGCTCTTGCCCCAGCCGCGCGAGCTCAAGCGCTCGGCTTCAACGCCGTGCTGCACGAGATGATCGCGCACTGCAGCTGCGCGCTGCTCAGACAGCTTTTGATTGTGCTTGTCGGCACCGGTGCTATCTGTGTGCCCCTCGATCGACAAGCGCTTGATCTGAGGGTTTTGTTTGATCACGTTCGTGATCTCTTCGAGCAGCGAGCCGGACTCTGGCTTGATCGCAGCCTTATTGGTCTCGAACTGGATCTTCTCGTGGATCACGATCTGATCTTGTTTGACCTCTACCCGCTTCGGTGCGGGAGGCTCTGCCGGTTTGGGTGGCTCGGGCGGGGACGGCGGTTGCGGGGCAGGTGGATTGCCCGTGATGACGATGGGCGAAGTATCGCTGAACACCAGCGTGTGCGTGCACGCTGCGAGTGGCGACAAAGAGATGCCCAGAGCGGCACACAACACAGCCCGCGTCGATTGAGATGAATAGCGTAGGTCTTGCTTAGACATGACCGCGACTCCAACGCGCCGCCATCCTGCCACGCCTTTCGGCCCGTCGTTGAATTTTCGACGGGTTCTCGTCCGTGCTGCGTGTAGCGCGCATCAGCTGACGTTTCGAGGTCGAGACCGCGACCAGCGCCAGCGCGCGAGAACTGGCCCGAGTCTCGGTCATTGGGTACAAACACCTGACTATGTCGATCGACAGTTCAGAGGCTGACGATCGCACTTGTCACATGCGTAGCGCGAGGCCAGTGCGGTGTTAGCTGCAGTGATCGTCGGCGTGGTGCTCGGCTACATCGGCTCGATGCCGGTGGCGGGCCCGATCGCGTTGCTCGTGCTCGGCCGCGGCCTGGAGAACCGCTCGCGCAACGGCCTCGCCCTCGCGTTCGGTGCAGCGATCGCGGAGAGCATCTACGCGTACCTCGCGTTCTGGGGTTTTGGCGCCGTGCTCGAGCGCTATCCGTGGATCGAGGAAGGCGCGCGTTTCGGCGCAGCGATCGCACTGTTCGCGCTGGGCGTGCACTTCTATCGACGTCGTCATCAAGCTGCGGCGCCTGCACCGCCGCCCTCGAGCTCAGGCAACAAGCGCAACTTCTTCTTGGGCTTCGCGATCACTGTGCTCAATCCCACGCTGATCGCGACGTGGACCTTCACGGTCACGACGGTCTACTCGTTAGGGCTCTTGACGTTCGAAGCGCAGAAAGCGCTGCCGTTTTCACTCGGCGCCTTTTCGGGGATCGTAGGCTGGTTCGCTACACTGCTGTACCTGCTCAAACGCTTCCGTACCGTCGTGACGCAGACCGGCCTGCAGCGCGCGCTCAAGCTCGTCGGGGTGGTGTTGATTGTCGTCGGGTTGTGCATAGGTGTCGCGGCCACGCGCCCCTACGTGGCGCGTTGGCTCGGTTGATGCGGACCCTCTTCCCATCGCGCTGTCTGGGTCTATCTTGGTGGAGTGACTACTGAGCTTGCAGAGAGCCAATCCCGACTCGCCGTCGTGCACGCGGTGGTGTACGCAGCGGGTCTGGTGCTGCTGATCGCAGGCATCTTCGGGCAAGTCCCGGTGCTCCTACTGGTGGCTGGGCCGTGCTTGGCCGTGAGCGGAGCGCTGATCTGGGTGGGCACGCACATCAGCTTGACCGGCCCTGTCGGTGGCATGTTGCGCAAGTTGCTCGGGCCGTCGCGCGTCGTGTCGATGCACCTGCGCGCGGTGTTCTGGATCTTGGCGGGCGTGCTCGTGACAGCCTGGGGTTTCGTCGGTTTGCGCGGCCAGGGCCCGCAGCTCGTGCCGCAGGATCCGGTGATCGGCCTGTATGCGCCGAGCGCTAAGCTTTGCCCGGGCGCGCTGGCTGCGAGCGCAGATGCAGCGCGACTTGCTCGGCAAAGCCCACCAAGCGCTCCATCTCGCCGTTCAGCTTGATCTCTGCGGTGTGCACACGCTCTTGCGCTTCGTTCTGATCGACACTCGAGCTCGCGTTGAGGCCGGACAGCCGCCCCTTCAGCTGCTCGATTTGGAAGCGCACATCTTCCAATGAAGCTTGCTTCGCTGTGTGCTCGCGCTCGAGCTTCTGTGCGTTCACGTAGATGGGGCGCACTTTCTCGAGGATCATGCTGAGACCTTGCAGCAGCAAGGCATCTTCGTCGTTCAGCACGGCGCCGCGCTTGAGCGCGATGTGCCCGATGCTCGGGCGCGCGAGGAGCGCGTTCATGAGGTCGCGCTCGCCCGTTTGGGCGCTGGCAAGCGACTCTTTTTCGGCCTCATAGCTGCGCGACAGCTTGGACTCGTCGCTCGCGAGCTCGTCGAGCGCGCGCCCGATGCGCAAGCGCGTGGCGCGCAGCTCGTCGTGCGTCGCGGCCTGCTTCTGCGCCGAATCCATGAGCGTTCCGCGTAGCCGCGCCGTCTCAGCGACGATGTGCTCCATGGCCGCGATCGCGTCGCGCACCTGTGCTGGCAGCCTGCCGTCCGGATGCAGGTCCTGCAGCTGCTTACGGTAGTTCGCGACGCGCTGCCCCCAGTCGTCGCGCTCGGCGGGGATGTACATCGTCAGCTTGCCCGGATCGAGGGTAGGTGGGCGCGGCTGTTGGGAAGTCGGTGGCTCGGTAGGAACGACCGCGGGCTCGGTGGCGATCGGCTGGATGCTATCGAGCTGCGCGCGCAGCTCTTCGACCAAGTGATAAGCGTCGCGATGGCGCTGCGCGGGCTCCTTGCTCAGCATCTTGAGCACGAGGCTGTCGAGGCCTTTCGGCACGGCAGGATTGAGCACCGACGGTGTCGGCGGCGCATCGCGCATCTGCTTGACGAGCACCTCGGTCATGTTGCCTTGGAACGGCGGGTGACCGACCAGCGTCTCGAACAAGACGCAGCCGAGCGCGTACAAGTCGCTGCGCGGGCCGAGCTCGCCGTTTCGTAACTGCTCAGGTGAGATGTACTCCGCCGTTCCGAGCAGCGTGCCGCGGTCCGTGACGCGCAGCTCGCGCTCGAAGCGCGCCACGCCGAAGTCGAGCAACTTGACCTGATCGCCTTCGCCGCGCCGTCGCACCAGATACACATTGGCCGGCTTCACATCGCGATGGATCACGTCCAGCTCGTGTGCGCGCGCCAACCCGGAAGCGACCTGGATCACGATGCGCAGCGCACGCGCAGGAGAAAGCGGGCCTTGCGTGATCTCCTGATCCAGGCCGCGCCCGCGCAGATACTCCATCACCAGATAGACCAAACCGTCTTCGGTCTCACCGAAGTCGGTGATGTCGATGATGTTCTCGTGGTTGATCTGGTTGGCTGCGCGCGCCTCACCCAAGAAACGCTTGCGGCTGGTGGCGTCGCGCATGTAGCGCTCGTGCAAGAACTTGATCGCGACGTCTCGCCCGATCACCTGATGGGACGCGCGATACACCACGCCCATGCCCCCGCCACCGATCTTGTCTTCGATGAGATAACGACCCGCGATGGTGCGACCGAGCAGCGGATCCTGAAGGCGAACCAGGTTCTCACCGTCGACGGGACAAACCTTGATTTCCCCACGAAAACGCGTTCGACAACGCGGACACTGGTTGATCTCCATGCGCTTGGGTGCGCGGCGTTAGCGCGCTTCTGCAGGTTTGATGATGATCTCGACGCGGCGATTGTTCGCCCGCCCTTCGGAGCTCGCGTTGTCTGCAATCGGCCGCACCTGTCCGATACCGACGCTCGTGATCGCTGTGTGCGGTACGCCACGCGAGATCAAGTACTCCATCACGGCGCGCGCGCGGTTCTCGGACAGCAGCTGGTTCGAGCTCGGCGTGCCCTTCGAATCGGTGTGACCTTCGACCACGAGCTCGTGGCTCTGCGCTTGGGGCCGCAGAGTATCCGCGATCATCGCGAGCTTGCTCTGCGCTTCCGAGGTTAGTTTGTACTCCCCGGATGTGAACAACACGCTGCCCGGCAGCACGATCACTGTGCCGCGCGCCTCTTCCTTGACGCTGAGGGCGGCGGCTTGCGCCAGCTTCTGCAGCGCTTCGCGCTCGCGACCTTCGGCGGCCTCGCGCGCTTGACGCTCGCTCGCAAGCTCACTGCGTGTGCGTGCGAGCTCGCTGCGGGTGCGGGTGATCTCTTCGGCCTCGAGCCTGTCGAGCTCGCGCTGCGCCTGATCGAGATCGGCTTTTTGCGCCTTGGTCTCGGCCTGGATCTTCACCAGCTCCGCGGTTCGCAGCGCCACGTAGGAGAGCGTGTACGTGTCTGCCGACTCGGGGTCGTCTTGAAACGCTTGCTCGGCCTGGTTCAGCGACATCTTCGCCATGTGCAGCTCGGCCGGAGCCAGCTCGGCGGCTTTGCCGAGGCGTGCTTCGTTGTAAGCGGCGCGTGCGTCGATCAGCTGACGCGGCGGCGGCGCGGACGCACAGCCTGCTACGACCACGTGCACCAAGAGGCACAGCGTCGGTTTGACGAAACGATAGTTCATAGTGGTTTCCCAGAGCGCAGCCTGTCCACTTTGGAACGCGCCGCCTCCGCTCGCTTCTTCATTTCCTCGTTGCGAGCCAGCGCGATCGCAAGCTCGGCGTCGGCTTGAGCTTGATGCAACGCCAGCTCCGCACGTTGGTGGAGCCCATCTGCGATGTAACGCTTGGCCTTGTCGACCTGCTCCTGGGCGAGCTGCAGGTGCAGAGCCGCGCGCGGCGGGGAGACATTGGCGTTGATCTCGACGGCGCCGCGAATGGCCGCTTCCGCGTTGACCAGGCGCTCGCTCGGCGCCGCGCCACCTCCGCATCCCGCGGCCGCCAGGGCGACGCTGATCAGAAGTCCAGCAGCGTGCCAGCGCGCCTTGCCACATCTCACCATCGCTCGCCTCCCTTTCGATCCGTCACAAGCTCAGCCCACCCGAAGAATGCGTGGGAATCGCGCTGTGTTGCGCGCGACGGAGCATAACAAACGGGACCCAGCTTGGGAAACTCGCTGCCTTCTGCCGAATGGGTCGAGCTGCGTCTTTCGGCGCTCGGATCGGCGACTGGCCAGACGCGGCGGGTGGTGTCAGAGTCCCCGGGAAAGTTGAGAAGCAGACACGGCATGCTGAATTCTACTGACGACGTTCGCATCAAGAATCTTCGACCGCTTTTGCCTCCGGCCATTCTTATGGAGGAGATCCCCGCCCATGCCGAGGCGTGCAAAACGGTGGCACAAGGTCGACGTGAGGTCGCCGAGATCCTGCGCGGAGAGTCTGACCGGTTGGTCGTCGTCGTGGGTCCGTGCTCGATCCATCACCCTGAAGCGGGGCTCGAATACGCGCGCCGGCTGCGCCGTGCGGCCGATCAGTATCGCGACGATCTGTGCCTCGTGATGCGGGTGTACTTCGAGAAGCCGCGCACGATCGTGGGTTGGAAGGGCTTGATCAACGACCCGAACCTCGACGGCAGCTACGCGATCAACGAAGGCCTGCGCCAAGCACGACGTTTTTTGCTCGACGTCGTTCAGCTCGGTTTGCCCGCCGGCAGCGAATTTCTCGACCCGATCACGCCGCAGTTCATCGCTGATCTCGTCTCGTGGGGCGCGATCGGTGCGCGCACGGTCGAAAGCCAGGTGCACCGCGAGCTCGCTTCGGGGCTGTCGATGCCGGTCGGCTTCAAGAACGGCACGGGCGGCACGGTCCAGATCGCGATCGATGCCGTGCGCTCCAGCGCACATCCCCACCGCTTCCTCTCGGTGACCAAGCAGGGCCTTGCCGCGATCGTCTCGACTGCGGGCAACCCGGAGTGCCACGTGATCCTGCGGGGCGGCACCGCGGGACCGAACTTCAGTCGCGAGCACGTGCATGCGACAGTCGAGAAGCTCAAGGCTGCAGGGGCACCAGAGAGCGTGATGATCGACTGCAGCCACGCGAACAGCAACAAGAAGCACGAGAACCAGCCGAATGTCGTGAAGGACGTCGCCGCGCAGCTCGCGAGCGGCACGCAGGAAATCTTTGGCGTGATGCTCGAGAGCTTCCTGGTCGACGGTCGTCAGGACCTGGAGAAGGGCAAGGAGCTCGTGTTCGGCCAGAGCATCACGGATGCGTGCATGGGTTGGGAGCGCACCGAGGCTGTGCTCGCCGAGCTAGCCACCGCGGTGCGCGACCGTCGCAAGACCAAGAAATAGCTTGCGCTCACTTCGGTTGAGCGCTCTCCACGACGCGCTCGACCTCGCTGCGGATCTCTTGCAGACGCGCGTGCGTCGCCGCTTCGAAGCGCAACACCAACGCGGGTTGCGTGTTCGACGCGCGCACCAGACCCCAACCGCCCTCGAAGCTGATGCGTGCGCCGTCGACATCCAGGATGTCGTGCGTCGGGCGGTAGTGGTCTAACACTTTGCGCACGACGTCGAACTTCACCTCATCGGCACAATCCACGCGCAGCTCGGGGGTCGAGTGTGTTTCGGGCACGTCTGCGAGCAGCTCGTCGAGCGGCTTTTTACTCTCGGCGATGATCTCGAGCAGTCGCAACGAGGCGTAGATCGCGTCGTCGAAGCCGAAGTAGCGATCCGCGAAGAACACGTGGCCGCTCATCTCGCCGGCCAAGAGCGCGTGCTCTTCTTTCATCTTCTTCTTGATCAGCGAGTGACCGGTCTTCCACACGATGGGCCGACCGCCGTGCTTCGCGATGTCGTCGTACATCGTCTGCGAGCACTTCACTTCGCCCAGGATGGCAGCGCCCGGATGACGCTTCAGGATCTGCCGCGAAAGCAGGATCATCAGCCGGTCGCCGAACACGATATTGCCTTTGTTGTCGACCACGCCGATGCGATCCGCGTCGCCGTCATAGGCGATGCCGAGCTCCAAGCCGTCGTTCTTCACGCGCTCGACGAGCTCTTGGACGTTCTCCGGCAGCGAAGGATCGGGATGGTGATTCGGGAACGCACCGTCCATCTCGCAGTACATCTCGACCGGCTCGAGCCCAACCGCCTTGAAGGCCGCGAGCGCGGCGGGACCACCGGCGCCGTTGCCAGCATCGATCGCGAAGCGCACTTTGGTATGGGCCAAGCGAATGTTGCCGCGCATGTAACCGGCATACGCTTCGATTGGGTCCCACTCCTCGATCTTGCCGCCGCTGCTCAACGAGAAGTCGCGCCGCTCGATCAGCGTGCGCAGCTCGCGCACTTCGTCGCCGGCCAATGTGCCTTTGCCGCTCATCAGCTTGAAGCCGTTGTCCTGCGGCGGGTTGTGACTGCCCGTGATCTGCACGCCGCCCTCAGCGTCCAAGTGGAACACGGAAAAGTACATCATGGGCGTCGGTCCGACGCCGATGTCGATCAGCTCTAGGCCCGTCTCGAGCAAGCCGCGCGTGAGCGCTTTGTGCAAGCGTGGCGAGCTCAGGCGGCAGTCTCGCCCGAGGATGATGCGCTTTTGGTTGCGGCGCTTCAGGAACGTGCCGAAGCTGCGACCGAGGTCCGTGGCCAAGTCATCGGTAAGGTCGCGGTCGGCGACGCCGCGTACGTCGTATTCGCGAAAGATCAACGGATTCATTCAGGCTCCCTCACAGGTACTTTTTCGCGTCTCGCTTGGTCAAGTCGTCCACCACGCGCCGCACATCCTGGGCGCGCTCGCGCGGCATGATGAGCAAAGCATCTTCGGTGTCGACGACCACGAGATCCTCGACGCCGATCAGCGCGACGAGCTTGCCTGCATTCGCGCGCACGTAGCAGTTCTTCGAATCCACGAGGCTGGCCTCGGCCAAGATAGCGTTGCCGTCGGCGTCTTTCGGCGCGAGCTCCCAGGCAGTGGTCCAGCTGCCGATGTCGTACCAGCCGAACGAGCCGCGCACCACGCGCACATCTTGGGCTTTCTCCATGATGCCGTGGTCGATCGAGATCGATGTCAGCTCGGCGTAGCGCGCGAGCACGTAGCTTTGTGCGACCGATGCCGACGCTTGCTCGCGGTAGCCGATCGCAAACGCGTGCAGGTCGGGCAGCTGACGTTGGTACTCCTCGAGCACCTTGTCGGCGCGAAAGAAGAACATGCCGCTGTTCCAGAGGAAGCGCTTGTCCTTCACGAACTCCTGCGCGCGGGCGGCGTCGGGCTTCTCGACGAATCGCTGCACCTTGGTCACACCGTCGCCGAGCTCGGCACCCGCCTCGATGTACCCGTAGCCGGTCTCTGGGCGCGTAGGCGTGACGCCGATGGTCACGAGTCCACCGTCCGCAGCAGCCTTGCTGGCAAGCGTCAGCAGCTCGCGATAGGCCGCTTCGTCGCCGATGTGCGGATCCGCCGGCAGAACCATCATGACGGCGTTCGGATTGCGCGCACTTACATGTGCGGCTGCCCACGCGACACACGGCGCGGTGTTACGTGCTGTCGGCTCGGCGAGCACGTTTTCGGGTGGCAGGTCCGGAAGCTGCTGGCGCGTCGCTCCACTGTGCCGCTCAGAAGTGACAACCAAAATGCGCTCGCTCGGGACGAGGCCCCGTATGCGCCGCACAGTCGCCTGCAACAAAGATTCATTCTGCTCGGCCAGGGAAAGGAATTGCTTGGGCCAAACGCGCCGCGACAAAGGCCAAAAGCGTGTTCCGGAGCCTCCGGCCATGATGACCGCGTACACGTCTTGCATCGTCGACATCCTCCAACACGAGAGCCAAGCTGGCGAACCCTATGCAGTCCGTCTCCGGAGCGCAACTACGGACGTCGGGAGTCGCGGAGCTGGTCCCGCACCGCCGTGGTGATGAAAACGGGTTGGTCGGGTCACATGGTGGCGCGCAGCTCCAACGATAGCAGCTGAGCCAAGGTATTCGGCACTTCCGCGCGATCGTAGTGGAACTCGTCGAAGAACGAACGTAGCAAGTCGCCCTTTAGAACCAGGGCGAAGCTGGAAAGAAAGCCCAGCAAGTGGCCGCTCTCGTCGGTCGGAAGCTGCCAGCGAAAGGCGAGGCCGAACAGTGCGCTGCGCATGGCTGATAGTTCCCGATCACCCGTGAAATAGCGGCCCTTCGGCGCCAGCATGTAGTCGTCGCTGTAGAACGCTGCTCGGCCCTGCGCGTAGTAGCGCAAGCGCAGCCGCAGCCGCACGTCGCCGAACAGCCTCTGGTCGTACGACAGCTCGCCAGAGAACGACGTGATGCCCCAGCTGTCGCGATAGGCACGCGCTTCGAGGCCGAGCGCCGCGCGCAGCGGCACGAGCCAGAAACGACCTGACGCGCTCAGGGCGTAGCGCGCACGGTCATTCGGCGCGTGCTCCTGTGCGGCGGTCTTGCCGATGCGAACCGCGCGGTAGGGATTCACCTGAAAGCCATGAAGCAGCTGTGCGAGGACGCCGATGCGTGTAGTGAACACGGGCGTCCAGACCTGTGTGAAGCCTGCTTGCAGCGTGTGGATCGCGAGCTCGCGGGCGCTGCGGGTCTGCGCGTCGGAGAAGCAGCCTTTCGAGCTGTCGAGCCGTGGCTTCTCGACTGGCTCGAACGTGCCTGCCACGTCGCACACGCGGTCAAAGGCGCGCGAGTAGCCGATCTCGAAGCCGGTGTTGCGATCCCACAGATCGGTGCGCGCCGTGACCGCGAAGTTGTGCGAGCGGTAGTCGTTCTCGAACGCGTGGTTGTAGGTGACATCGACGGAGCCTTGCGTGTCGCGCAGTGTGAGACCCCCCGAGAGCTGGTGGCGCGTGTCACTCACGGTGGCTGTCGTGATCGCATCGACGCTATCGGCAGGCGCATCGACGACTGCTACGCTGGCGCCGCTCACGATGTCTGCCATCCAGCCTACGCGCAGCTGCAGCGGTTCGGCGACGTCCACCGCAGCGTTGACGCTGGGCATGATCACATCCATGTGCAGCGGCCCACCTTGCTCGCGAAACAAGCTCGTGCCAGCTGACATATTGGCCTGTGCAAACGCGCCGTCTGCAGCCGCGAGCAGCATGAGCAGCGTGACCACCGTGAGCAGGCACAGCTTGGTCAGTTGCATCCGCATCCGCCCCCGCGTGTATCGCCGCCACCCGTCGAGCCCTCGCGGTTGTCCAGCACGTGTTGCTCGTGTTGCTCGGACATGCCTTCGTCGCCGTAGCTCATCGCCGGCTCGGCGAGGTGCTCTTTGTCCTCGGGCCGCACGCCGGCGCACGCAGCGAGGCCGCATAAGATCGCCGCCATCAGCAGCAAGAGAGGTCTAGAGGAAGACGCTGAGTCCAGCACTGAGCTCCTCCTCTCGCACATAGCGATCGGTCTCGAAGAATACATAGCTGCGCGCTTCGATCCGCAGGGTCAGGCGATAGCGAAAGCCGATGCGAAGCCCTGCGCCCGCGCTCACAGAGGCCAAGTTGCTCGACTTCAGCAAGAACGTGTCGGCGTTCGGGCTGCTCGCGATCACACCGCCCGCAACGTTGAAGAACGGAACGATCGGCGCTTCGGGAAACAGGTTCACGAAGGGTCCGAGCATCGCGATCAGCAATCGTCCACCTTGCGCGACCGTCGCAGCGGCTGTGGCCTCGATGCCAAACGTTGGCGACAACAACCAGCTCGGTCGCAATGCCAGGAAGCCGCCGTTGCCGAGCACACCACCGACCAACGCGACCTCCCCCCGCGCTTCTAGAAGCGGCGGGGGTGCAAACACAGCAGGCAAGAAGCGCCCACGCGTGGCTTCTTCGTCGGATACTGTTGTGACGTAGACTGTGTCGCCGCGGATGAAGCCGGTGGTTCCGTCGGGCAGCTCGACTTCGAGCCAATAGCCACGTGCTGCACGCGTACGCACGGGAAACAGCGCGTCGCGCCGCGCTGACACGATCTTGCGGTAGCTTGTGTCAGGCCCTGCGAGAATTGGCGTCGTGTCGACGAGCACGCGCGCGTACACGCTCGCTTCGTCTTGCGCAGCCGCGCGTGTGCCTTGCAGCTGATAGCTGCAGGCAAGTAAGCCGAGTATCCAGCCCAACCGTCCGAGCCAAGATCTCTGGCGCGGTGATCCGGCGGGCTCATCGAGGTCAGTTGGCACCGGCAGAAATCCATTCTGCGATCAGCCTGGCGGCTGGATCGGATGCGTCGAAGATGCGGCGCGGGTGGGAGGCTTGGTTGGTAGGCCGGAGATAAAACGGGCTCGACAGTGGATCAGTTTGTACAAAATACTGAATCGCCTCTAGATCCGCGCGATAGCTGTCAGGCACCGTCCCAGTAGGTTGGTTGGCGCTGTTACACGGGACGCTCTCTGTGCTCGGCTGCAAGCGCAGCGCCGAGCGACTGTCGTGGCACGTTCCTTGTTCGCCAGCGGCTCCGCTTGCGCAGCTGTGCTGCTGAAGCACTTCTGGCTCGATTCGGCAGAAGAAAAAGCGCTCGTCCAACGTCAGGTCTGGCGCGACGAAATTGTCACCTGGGTCTATCGTCCCAGTAAAGCCATTCTGGGCTGAGCACGCCTGCGCCAACACGATGCCAAAGAGCGCAGACCATCTCATACAGTCTCAGGTTGCCAAGACGAGGGCTTTCAAATCAATTCACGCGACAGTAGCTGGCCCAAGTTTGGGGTGACGATGCGTGTGTTAGACCTACGTTGTTTGAGAGTAAACGACGTGGTTTTCGCGTTCGCTTGAGCGAGTCAGCATCCTGGTCTAGTGTGTCTGCGCTTGTGGGAGAACAGGCTAAAGCCTGAGTTGATTGTGGCGGCGGTGCGAGATTCCCTCCGCAAGCTCCGGGACTCCCGACCTCCGCAAGTTTGGTCTCAACAGTTGCGATTGATCTCGAGCAAAGAGGAACTTCGATGAAGCGACGGTCTATCGGTCTCAACCTGCTGTGCTCGCTGTTTCTAGCGATTGGCCCAGTGCTTCACGCGGTCCCTGCATACGCGGCGCCAAGCAAGAAGGCCGCGAAGAAGAAGTCCAAGAAGGGCGAAGAGAAAGTTCCGACGAGCGCCGAGATCGCGAAGTCGATGGAAGGCTACACGTGGGGCCAGTCCAAAGACGACGTTCAGAAGAAGCTGATCGACGGCGTCAAAGAGAAGTACCGCCCGCAGGTCTCCAAGACCAAGGACGCGGTCGAGGAAGATCGTCTGCGCACTGCGGCCACCGACGAGATGAAGCGGATCCGCGATAGCTACGTTGAGTTCAAAGGCACGTCGACCGGCTGGGACGTGAGCTTCCTCAAGGGTGAGTTCACGCACGGCAATAACGAGTCGATGATCGTGCAGCGCGACAAGAACTCGCAGAACTTCTACTTCTTCATCAACGGCAAATTGTGGAAGTGGTACAAGGCTTTCGACGCTGAAGTGTTCAAAGCGGGTGACTTTGCTGGCTTCGCGGATGCTGTGCAGCGCCGTTTCGGCCCTGCAAAAGATGCTTCCGGTGAGCTCGCGCCAGGCGCAGGCAACCGTCACTGGCTGGAGTGGCAGGACGACAGCACGCGCCTACGCGCCGTCGATCAGAGCGACTTTTACGGCTTCTACTGCTTGGTCTTCGAAGAGCGCGCGACTGTGAACAACCTCGCGAAGCTGCGCTCGAACACGCGCCAAGTCGCCAGCAAGCAGAACTCGGTGATCGACGCTGTGACCGCGCCCGTCGAGCGCGACCCAGATGCGCAGCCCGATGTTGTCGACCGCATCACAGGCAAGAGTCGCGGCTCACGCGACACTGGCTCGGTCGCTTCGGGAGGCAAGGGCGGTAAGAAGGGTAAAGAGCCAGCGGCGGCGGAGCCCGCTGCCCCCACGGGTGTGAAGACGGATGATGATCCGTTGCGTGGGTTGGGTCTGTAACTAGCCGTCGTTTGTGCTTCGCAGCGCGCGCATGACCACTTGGTCGTGCGCGCGTTGGCAATTTTTAACAGCATTCGCGGTGGCGAGTACGCGCACGCGCATGGCTTCGTGGACGAGCACGACTAAAGTCGGTCAGTCGGTGTCCGTCGTCACCTGGATATCGGGGACGAGGCTCTTGCGCGCGGCGCGCTCGACGATCTGCAGCACGTAGGGCCGACCGGGGCAGCCCAGATAGCGACCGCCCAAACGCACGACCATGCGCGCTTCCGTCACGCTGACGAGCTCGATCTGTCCGCCATCGACCTGGACCAGCGGTCGCACGACCTCGTCGATCAGCTGCTTGGCTTTGGCTTCCAGAGACACCCCTGACTCGACGGCCGCGGTCGCCACCGCACCACTGCCTTGCCGTTGACCCATGTGACGAGGGTATCAGAACGACCGCCAAGAGGCCGAGCCGATCCGCGCGACTCAACGGTCGCGCAGGCGCGTTTTTGCAGGGGCAGCAAGCGGCGATCTGCGCCGTGCTACTCCCTTAGAACGCAACAACGCCCCGTGCCGTACATGGCAGGGGACGTCGTGCTGAGTCGCGGACGTTAGCTGCGGGCCTTATTCGGCCATGGCAGCGATCGGGCCCAGGTCCTTCGTCAGGCGGCCTTGGACCTCGACGGTCTTTTCCATGCGACCGTTGAGCTCGAGCAAGTCAGCGCGATACTTGGCAAACAAGTTCGCGGACTCACCGAGGATGTTCGCGCTGCGCGCCTTGTCGATGGCGAACACAAACTTCTCGGGCGAGTCGCCGACCTCGGGCTGACCCGTGAACAGCTGCCGCTCGACTTCTTGACCACCCTGGGCTGAGGCGACCTTCGCCATGATGGCAGGAGCGGCGTCTTTGCCCTTCTTGCCTTTGCCCTTCTTCTTACCTTCTTCTTCGGCAGCTGCGGGCGGCGGCGGCTGCACGGTCATGAAGACCAAGCCACCAGCGAACACGTTGCCGTTCTTCGCCAACACGACGCCGTAGTCGGTGCTGACTAAGCCGTCCGCTGCTGCGGCGGACTTGGAGAGCGCGTCGCGCTTCTTGTCACCGGAGGTCTTGGCGCCGAGCGCTGTGAAGCCGTCCCAGAGCAGGTTCACGTTGTTGTAGTAGTCGAAGAGCTCATCCACGACGTTGTCTCCAAACGCGCGGTACAACCGGCGGTGGAACTCGTTCGCGGTGAACGGGCGCTTGAGCTGGACGAGCTGCTCGATCGACGCGATGTCGACTTTCGCCTGTCCGCCCGAGGCTGACTCGACCGCCTTCTTCACGAGATCTTTCGCGGTGTCGACCGACTTCGAGACCTCTTGGATCTTGGCGTAGATGTCTTTGCCGTCGCGCACAGCCATGGAGTACTGCGAGCGCTTGTCCATCGTGTTGCCGATGCCGAAACCGATGGCTAGGCCGACGATTGCGCCGGTGGCCGCAACGGCGATGGCTTTACCAGCCGACCTGCGACCGATTTCGCTCTCCTTGACTGCAGAGTCGTCGATCACCAGGGTGACGCGCTTCTGAGCCCCTGCGGCCGGAGCGGCAGACGCCGCAAACGGATCAACGCGGGCACCGCCTGGGGCTGCACCCGGAAGGCTAGGCCGGCCTGTACCGGTCTGACCCAGTGGATTGCCTGGTGCTGGCGCGCCTGGTCCCCCTAGCGGTGACCGCGAGGGTTGAGCACCCGCCGGACGACCGTAAGGTGACGGCGCGCCACCTTGCGGCGCTGGAGCGCCTAGTTGACCGGGTTGGCCGGGTTGGCCGGGTACGCCTGGGAAGCCCCCGCCCACTACTGGAGGCGGAACCGATGCGCCGGGGACGGCACCTGGAGCGCCGGGAATCCCGCCTGGAGCTCCCGCCTGTCCAGTTTGTCCGGTTTGCCCCGGCGTGATCGTGCGACCAAGTCGCGCTTTCAAGTTCTTGATATCCCGGGGTTTGTTACTCGGAGTTGCCATGGGTCGCCCTGTCGATGGTGTAGACTGCTCTCAGCTCGAAGCTAGGGGGTGGTCGAACTCGCGCGGCTGTGTTGAATCTGCTTACACCGCGCCGACCAGCAAGCTCAGCAAGCTAGACGCGCGGCTTGAAGGATGTCAAGCACGTGATCGTGCAAGTGTACGAAAGTACCCATGTACCTAGCTTGGGGATAATTCATCCATCTCATGAACACAGCTCGCATGCTAGAGGCTCCGCTTTTTGTCGAAAATTTTCTGCATCTGCGTGCACGCGCACATCAGGCGCACGAACCCTGCAGCGCACTTCTCGAGAACGTGTAGAGTGCGTCTTCGACTTCAATGAAGGCTTTGACCTGGGAGACGAAACGCTTCGGCCTCGCCGACGAGCGTGAGCTTGTCTACAACGTTGTGGGTACGGGCATGCCCGTACTGCTGCTCAACGGACTCGGAGGCTCGAGGGAAATTTGGGCGGAGCTGGTCGAGCATCTCCAAGATCGCTATCGCTTCATCACCTTCGATTACAGCGGCCTGCGCGAGGGCATGACCGGTCCGGCGCAGGCGCACACGATCTCGCTGCATGCGCGCGACGCTCAAGCCATCCTGCAACGGGAATCTGTCGCGCGTTGCGCGGTGGTCGGTTGGTCGATGGGCGTGCCGGTGGCGCTTGAGCTGTTCGCGCAGGCGCCGAGCTTGGTGGCGTCGCTCGCGCTGCTCTGCGGAGGCGCGCGTGCGGCGTGGTCGCGCAGCACGCTGCAGTCGCTGCCGGCCGTGTGGCTATGGCGCATCCTTCGGTTGCTACGGCGCAGGCCACGCGTGTCTCAGCATCTGCTCAAGCTGGGCTTGCAGTCGCCTGAGGCCTTCACGTGGGCGCGTCGTCTCGGCTTCATGGGCGAGCAGATCTCAGAGGATCTTTTCGCGCGCATGGCCGCTGCGTTGCTCGAGTATGACCTGACGAGTTACGTGGCTACGCTCGACGGCCTCACTGAATATGATGCAAGTCACGTCTTGCCGTTGGTCGATGTGCCGACGCTGGTGATCGGCGGCGGACACGACCCGTTTACATCGCGGGCCGGGCTCGAAGAGCTCGCGCAAGGTGTCGCAGGCGCGGAATATCTGTTTATGCCGGAGGGCACGCACTATCTGCTGCTCGACCAGGCGGAATGGGTCAATCTGCGGCTAGAGAAATTCTGGAACGAGCGCGGCTACGCCGCGACTTGACTCATCCTGTACGGTACACGCCGTTAGCAAGTTTCGCGGCCGTGCCAAAGACCATGATTCTAGTGATCGATAACTACGACTCTTTTACTTACAACCTGGTCCAGTACTTGGCTGAGCTCGGGGCGCAGGTCGAAGTACACCGCAACGACCAGCTCAGTCCGGAGGCGCTGCTCGCGCGCAAGCCTGAAGCGATCCTGATCTCACCGGGACCAGGCACGCCGGACGAAGCAGGCGTCACGCTGGAGCTGCTGTCGAAGCACGCGGACGCGCTGCCGATCCTCGGCGTGTGCTTGGGCCACCAAGCGATCGGTCAGGCCTTTGGCGCCAAAGTGGTGCGCGCCGAGCGCCTGATGCACGGACGCACGGGCCAGATTTGTCACGAAGGTGCCGGTGTGTTTGCCGGCTTGCCCACTCCATTCACGGCGACGCGGTACCACTCGCTGATCGTCGAGCGCGCGACGGTGACCGACGAGCTGGAGATCACGGCTTGGTCGCCCGAGGGCGAGATCATGGGCCTTCGACATCGGCGCTTGCCGATCGAAGGCGTGCAATTTCATCCCGAATCTTTTCTTACGGAGCACGGGCATCGCTTGCTCGAGAATTTTCTCGAGCAGCTGCCTGAGCGCGGACGTGCAGTGGCGGAGGCTGTGTGAAAGACGCGATCGCAGGTGTTGTGAATGGCTCCGATTTGTCCGAGGAGCTTGTGCGGTCCGCGTTTACAGAGATCTTACAGGGCAAGGCCACACCCTCACAGATCGGCGCGTTCCTCGTCGCGCTACGCATGCGTGGCGAGCGCCCGGACGTCTTGGCCGTAGCGGCCGCGGTCATGCGCGAGCACTCCGTGCCCGTGAAGCTCTCGCCCAAGCCGGTGCTGCTGGATACTTGCGGCACGGGTGGTGATGGCTCGAACACGTTCAACATCTCGACCGCGGCCGCGCTCGTGATCGCTGCTTGTGATGTGCCTGTCGCGAAGCACGGCAACCGTGCAGCCACGTCGAAGACCGGCAGCGCCGATGTGCTCGAGGCGCTCGGCGTGCAGGTCGAGCTTGTCGCAGAGCAAGTGGCGCGCTGTATCGAGGAAGTGGGCATCGGCTTCATGTTCGCGCGCACGCATCACCCTGCGATGCGCCACGTCGGACAGGTGCGTGCTGAGCTCGGTGTGCGCACGATCTTCAACCTGCTCGGTCCGCTCAGCAATCCAGCTTCTGCGTCGCACCAAGTGATCGGTGTGCCGAATCCAGAGCTGCTTTCGCCGTTCGCATTGGCGTTGGGCGCGCTGGGCTCGACGCGCGTGTGGGTGGTGCACGGTCATCGCGGCTTGGACGAGATCTCGCTGGCAGGTCCGACTCAGGTGGTGGAGCTGGACAACGGTGAGCTGCGCGAGTTCGTGGTGGAGCCGAAGGACTTCGGCTTGCGCGCGCAGCCAAACGCGACCTTCACCGTCAACAGCGTGGCGCAGAGCGCCGAGATCGTGCGGGCCGTGCTGCGCGGAGAGGGCGGTGCGGCGCGCGATGTCGTGGTGCTGAATGCGGCTGCAGGCTTGGTGGTCGCAGGACGGGCGGCTTCGTATCCGCAAGCCGCCCAGCTGGCTGCAGAGGCGATCGACAGCGGCGGTGCGGCGGAGAAGCTCGCGCAGTGGGCTTCGCTCACGCAGGCGGTGTAGGGCGCGATGGCTGACATTCTCACATCGATCTTGGAGCGCAAGGCGCGCGAGAACGTGCGCCGAGCGCTTCATGAGCGTGCCAGCGCGGCCGTGCCCGACACGACCGGTCGCGCCGAGCTGGCGTACCGCGCGTTGCTGCGCCCGCGGGGTGAGCAGCCTCGAGTCATCGCGGAGATCAAGCGGGCCAGTCCAAGCGCGGGCTCGATCCGGCCGTATGTGCGCGGCGACATCCAGTGGCTCGCGCAAGAGTACGTGCGCGGCGGAGCTTCTGCGGTGAGCGTGTTGTGCGATCGGGCGGGCTTCGGCGGCTCGGTCTTGGATCTGCGTCGGGCATCGCAGGCGATTACTGCGCCGCTCCTGTTCAAAGAGTTCGTGCTCGACGCGCTGCAGGTGAAGCTGGCCCAGCGCGTGGGCGCGCACATGGTGCTCTTGATCGTGCGCGCCTTGCCCAAGGAGCGCTTGCACGTGCTGTGTGAAGCCGTGCTCGCCGCGGGCCTCGCGCCAGTGGTCGAGGCCGCCGACGCCGCGGAGGTCGAGCTCGCGCTCCGCACGAACGCGCGCATCGTCGGCGTAAATGCACGCGATCTACGGACATTCAAGGTCGATCCGCGCGCAGCACACGAAGCGCTGCGCCTGATCCCCGCCGATCGCATCGCAGTGCACATGAGCGGCGTACGCACCCGCGACGACTACCGCGCGATCGCAGAAGGCCGCGCAGACGCCATCCTCGTCGGAGAGAGCGTCATGCGCGCAGAGCAGCCCAGCGCCAAGCTCCGCGACTTGCTGGCGTAGCAAACGCGAGGAAGAGGAACGCCGGGGACGCCAGGAAGAACGCCGCAGACGCCAAAGGAAAAGAGGTGCTCCGCGGGCTCGCGCAGACATTTGTGCAAGAGCAGCGGAGCATTTTTTGCGCGTTGGCGTTCTGAGGCGGACCTGGCGTCTTAGGCGTTGCTCTCGCTCTCTCACGCAGCTGGTGGCTGCGCTGTGGCGCGGGCTTCGAGGTGTGCGGGGATGCTGACTACGAAGGTTGCCCCGCGGCGGTGCTCGCTGATGATGTCGATGCTGCCGCCATGAGCGTCGATGATCTGGCGCACCAGCGCGAGCCCGATGCCCGCGCCGTGTGTGCGCTCCGAGTGAAACATGTCGTAGATGCGCTCGCGTTGGCGCTCGTCGATGCCGCGCCCTTCATCGATCACCTCGAACACCGCCACGTCCTCGCCGGAGCGTGCGCGCAGACACACCGTGCTGGCGTGTGGCGACGCCTGCAGCGCGTTTTTCACCAGGTTCCACAGCACCTGACGGATCTGATCGCCGTCGACCCACGCGAACACCGGCTCTTCGGGCAGCTCAGTGGTGATGTACACGCCTGAATCGCAAGCAGGTCCGCGCCTCGCCATCGCCACCACTTCTTCCACCAACTGCCGCAGATCATGCCGGCGACGCAGTGGCTCGCGCGGCTTGCCCACGAGCAACATCGTCGAGACCAGATCATCGAGCCGCTCGACCTCGCGCAGCACGATCCCGAGCAAGCGCCGGTCGTCTTCTTCGAGCAGCTTGGAGCTGCGGACCAGCTCGACCGATCCCGAGATCGAGCTGAGCGGATTGCGGATCTCGTGCGCGAGCCCTGCTGATAAGCGACCCAACACCGCCAAACGCTCGGCGCGCGTGGCCGCCTCGCGCAGCCGCACGATCTCGCTCAGGTCCTGGAAGGCCACGAGCCCGCCGCGCAGCTGACCTTGACCATCGGTCAACGCGTTCAGCGAAAAACCCACGGGAAATTGCGTGCCATCGGGACGCGTGGCTTGGCCTTCGGTGCGCGAGCTGACGCTCGCCGCTTGTAGCTGCACCTGCGAGATGTCGACCGGCAGGTAACGCGAGACAGGTTCCCCCACCACGCCTGGCGTCACGACGTGCAGCATGTCTGCGCCCGCAGGGTTGATGGTCTGGATCTGCCCTGCGAGGTCGGTGGTGAGCAGCCCGGAGTTCAGCGACGCTACGATGTCCGTGTTGAGCCGAACCAAAGTCGCCGCGCTCGCTTCGGCGCGCTTCAGCTGGCCGCCTTGCGAGATCAAGCGCTCGGCCAGGCCTGCCGCCAACAGCGTCACGAGCAACAGCCCGAGCACGTTCAAGAGCGCCGCGTACACCAGCTCGACCACGGGCAGGTGGTAAGCGTCCGCCGGCTGATCCGGCGGCGCCGGTATCAGCCCCCAGGACAACGCCGCCGTGAGCCCGACGAACAGCACCACTGCGCTGCCGCCGGCGAGCCGCGCCGCGAGCGGCCCGATCACCATGGCCGCCATCAACACCGCGACACCGTACAGGAACGTGAACGCGCTGCCTGCGCCTCCGGTGATGTAGACGAGGTTGCTGGTGAGCAGCAGATCGAACGCGACGAGCGCCATCGCCGCGTAGCTGCGCTGCTTCTGCCGGAGCAGCCACAGAGAGAACACGATCGAGCTCGCGTACATCGCCGCTATCAGCAGCATCAGATAGCGCGGCGTGAATGAGTCCGTGCCGCCGCGGCTACCCAGCGTGAGCAGCAGCGTGCCACCGAGCAGCAAGGTGGCGACGCCGAGTCGCGTCCCGATAAACAGCTTGATGCGCTGGGTGGCCAGCTCACTGACGTACTGATCCGCGACCGTCACGGGCGAGCCTCCCAACGCGGATGCTGCGGTTCGCTGCTGCGAGGCTTATTCGGCCTTGACCGCGCCAGCGATGTCGAAGATCGGCATGTACATGGCGATCAGCATGAAGCCGACCATGCCGCCGATGCCGACCATCATGATCGGCTCCATCAGCGCGGTGAGCGAAGACACGGCGACGTCGACTTCCTCTTCGTAGAAGTCAGCGATCTTGTTCAGCATGACGTCCAGCGCGCCAGTCTGTTCGCCGACGCCGATCATCTGCACCACCATCGACGGAAATACTTTGGTCTCCGCGAGCGGCTCGGCCATCGTACGACCCTGCGTGATCTTCTCCGCGACGTCGATCAGCGCGGTCTCGATGATCACGTTGCCGGCCGTCTTGGAGACGACGCTCAACGCATCGAGGATCGGCACGCCCGACGCGAGCAGCGTTCCCATCGTACGCGTGAAGCGCGCGACGGCGATCTTTCTCATGGCAGGTCCGATTGCAGGGAAATGCAGCGCCAGCCAGTGCCAGAACCACCTGCCGCGTTTGGTGCTGTACGAATAGCTGATGCCGAAGAACGCTGCGATACCGCCCACCGTAATCACGGGCAGTTGGTCGACGACGCTGTGCGACATGCCGATCACGAACTTGGTGAGTGGCGGAAGTTTATCGGTGCCACCGAAGTCCGAAAACATCTTCTCGAACGTCGGCACGACCATCGTGAGCAGCACGGTGAGCACGGTGACCGCGATGCAGAACACGGCGATCGGATAGACGAGCGCGCCGCGCACCTGACGCGTCAGCTTGACGCGCTTCTCGATGTACACGCCCAAGCGGTTCAGGATCGTGTCGAGGATACCGCCCATCTCACCGGCGGCGATCAGGTTGACGAATAGCTCGTCGAACACCTTGGGGTGACGCTTCAACGCATCCGAGAAGGTGGCGCCTTGCTCGACCGTCCCTTTGATGTCTTTGAGGATCGCGTTGAACTCTTTGTTTTCGCCCTGACTGCTCAGAATTTCCAAGCATTGTACGAGCGGAAGACCTGCGTCGATCATCGTCGCGAACTGGCGAATGAACACCACCAGCTCTTGCGGTTTGACGGGCGAGCCAAAGTTGAGCTTGAAGCCTGCGAGCTTCTTGCGGACCTTGAGCGGGTTCATGTTCTGCGCGCGAAGACGCTGATTCACCGCTTCTTTGTCCTCGGCGTCCATTACGCCCTTGCGGACTTCGCCGGTGCGCGCGCGCGCTTCCCAGACCCACTCGCCCATGCAACCTCCTCTAGAACGCTGCGTTATCAGCGTAACCGAAGCGCGCGCGCACGGTCAAAAGCGGTCACGCATGAGCTTTCGGCTACATCGCAGTGCTCGCAGCTACGAGCGGCATACATGCGCTTCGGCTGTGCGCAGCTGCCGCTGTGAGCGGCAAGGGTTAGTGATACGGGTTCGGCAAGATGTCTTGCGCAGAGGGAGCAGGCTTCGTGCCTTCCGCGTCGCGAGCTCTGCGTGGACGTGCTGGAGCCACTGGCTGCACGACGGGTGCGACCACTCTGTTCTCGCGCGCCTCGCGATTTTCGCGCGGCTCGCGCACGGGCGCAGCGTTCGTCTGCTCGGCGCGGTGCCGACGGTCGTGGGCGCGTTGCTCGCGCTCGCCCGCGGGTGCTCCTTCGCGTGGTTCACGTTCAACGGACGGAAGCACAGTCTCCGTGTTGGTCTGCGCGGTCGGCTCACCTGTTGTCGGCGTGGGAGCCGTGGGAGGCGTGGGAGGTGTGGTTGGCGCGACCTCAGCCGGCACGCTCGGTTGCAAAGTCGGCGTGGGCATGGTCAGCGCGGTGGGTGCGCGACGGCTCCACAATGCAGCACCTGCGCCGGCCGCCGCCGCGAGCAGCACGACTCCGGTGATCCACAACATGCGGCGATTTTTGGGCTGCTCGAGCTCGGAGATATCGAGCTCTGCGTAATCCATCCCGGGGCTCAGCCTGGCTGCGTTCTGCGGTGCAGCCACGAGCAGCGGAGAATCTTGGAGCGGCATCTCCACGACGTTAGGCACGTGATCCATGGCGTGCGGCGGCTCACTCGCACCCCCGCTGGCGGTGAGCTGTGCGATCGCGCTGCGGATAAGCTCGGTATCGCGCGACAGCTTCTCCGCGGCGTACTCGCGCACCAGCGCCGCGACTTCGCGGGCTTTGGCAATGCCGCCGAGCGTGGTCGCGGTCTCTTCGATGGCTTCAGCGAATTCTTCGGCGCTCTGGAAGCGATCGTTGGGATCGCGCGCCAGCGCTTTCATCAGCAGCGCGTCGAATGGCGTAAGCCCCACGTCGACCGACGACAACAGCGGGACCGGCTCCAAACAGATCTTGTTCAGCGTGGCGGCGTGGTTCTCTGCGCGAAACAGGCGCCGACCCGCCAGGCTCTCCCACAGGATGATCGCCATCGAGAACAGATCGGAGCGCTGATCCGCGTCGCCGTTGCTCGCGTGCTCGGGCGCCATGTACGCGAGCTTGCCCTTGAACTGACCCTCTCGCGTGGTGCTGAGCCGGACTTCGGCCTTGGCGACGCCGAAGTCGGTGATGCGCGCGACGCCATCGGAGCTGACCATCACGTTGTGCGGCGAGATATCGCGATGCACCAAGTGCAGGTTGCGGCCCGACTCGTCAGTCAGGTTGTGCGCAGCAGCCAAGCCTTCCAGGGCGTCGACGACGATGCGCAGCGTGACAGGGAAGGGCAGCCGCTTGCCGAGCTTCCAAGCCTTCTGCAGCAGCGCACCGAGGTGATCGCCCTCGATGTACTCCATGACCAGGTAGAAGCCCGCGTCCGGGGTGTCGCTGATGTCCAGCGTCGGGACGACGTTCGGATGCCGGATGCGCGCAGCCAGCCGCGCTTCATCCAAGAACATCGAGATGAACTCTTCTTCGTGTGCGAGGTGAGGGTGCAGCACCTTGATCGCGAACAGACGCTCGAAGCCGGCCACACCGATCGCACGCGCTACGTACACGCCGGCCATCCCACCGGACGCCAAGCGCGCAAGCACCTCGTAGCGGCCGAGCTTGCGCCCGGCGAGGCTTGCCGCAAATGGATCGGGAGAGGCTGTGAGCGTGTCGTTCAAAATCGACCTTTGAGCACCGTCGCTGCTCCACCGGGCCAGGCGTGGAGCTCTACTGTCGGCATGGAGCGCGCCCCGCGCCCATGCGAGGCTTGATTCTGCGCCTTTTCGTCACCGCCAGACCAGTCAGTGAGGAGGAATGCGATCACACCTGTTCCTACAGCAGCCGCAGCCGTCGCGCCAATCAGGATGTTCGTGCGCAATTCCCGGGACCTACCATCCTCTAGTAGGTCGTTTGCGTGGTCGACCTTGTCGACGCAGGCCTGATCGCGGTTAGACACTGGCATAGCTAGACAGGGTTCTGCAGCGGAAACTGCATCTTTGTAAGCAGGAACGCCGTCCAGTGCGTGAATGCCCGACACGATCGTCGCGCCGCCGAGTGCCACTGTCAGGCCGAGCCCAATCCAGGTCACGAGTGGAGGCAGCGGACGTCCCGCGCCGTCCTGTTCCGAGGAGGAGGTCGGTGTAGGTGTCATGGACACCGGTTTGATCGGTGGAGCAGGTGGTGCGGTGATCGCGAGGTCTTTGGTTTCACCCGCGTCGCCCTGCAGCTTGAGCGCTTTCGACCCGGTCTCGAAGGTCGCCGTGACGGTGTGGTCGTCGACCGGCGTGACGTAGAAGCTCATGTACTCCTCGAGCTTACCGTCGACGTCCAGCTTACAATCCTCGTCACATGTGACCTCGACTTTGACCAAAGTCGCCGCGTATTTGCTGAGGAGCTCTTTCGAGAACTCCGCCGCCGTTGTGTCGTCGCGATAGCTTGTCTGAAGCTCCAGCGCGAGCGTGGCCGCGCGCGGGAAGTTCTCGGCCTTCTCGTGCGCTCGAATGGCTTGCATCAGAGCAGGTGCTGCAGGTGCCATGCGATTGGCAGTCTCGAACCACACGGCGGCTTCTGCGTAAGCTTGATCAACGTATGCGGTTGTACCGCGATCGTAGGCTTCCGCAGCGGCTTGGCGCTCACGCGCGTTCTGCGCCGTAACTACGTCTGCGAATGTCGTCAGCGACAGCAGGAGGACTGCGACAGCGGCGACTCGTCTCATGCGTTGTCCAATCATGTCCCCCCGGTCGTGCAGGGGTTCAGAAGATAGTGATTCGCGCAGCAATTTCTACATTACATAAAGGTGTGCGGGGAAAATCCCGACGACCGATGACCATAGCGCTCCGTTGCTAGCACTACCGGATGCTCGCTTCTTGGTCTTCGGCTGCATGGCCGAACTACGCGCCGAGTCTGAAGGCCAGTCGCTCAGCGCTGCGCCATTCTCGACACCTGAAGTCCGGCTCGGCGGCGTCCGCACGCGCAGTCCCACGCAAATTGGGTCATCGCGCTGGAACGAATGATGGAACCTGGAAAAAAACTCGGAGTCTGCTTGTCGGCAACAGCTCGACGCTAGCGCGAGGCGGCCACGCCCTGGCGCAACATCATCTCCATCTCGTCGGGCTCGGGTGAGTGATTCACCGCCTCTTCTTTCGAGATCAGGCGACGACTGTACAGACTGAAGAGCGACTGATTCATCGTCTGCATTCCGCTCTGGGCTTGGCCCATCTGCATCGTGGAGTAGATCTGGTACGCCTTGTCTTCGCGGATCAGGTTCTTGATCGCAGCATTCGGAATCAGCACTTCGAGCGCGAGATTGCGTCCCGGGCCGGAGGCGTTCGGAACGAGCAGCTGGGTCACTACGCCCTGTAGAACGAACGACAACTGTGAGCGCACTTGCGTTTGCGCGTGCGGTGGGAACATGTCGACGATGCGGTTGATGGATTGGATCGCGCTGTTGGTGTGCAGGGTCGCAAGCACCAAGTGGCCGGTCTCGGAGATCGTCATGGCTGCTTCGACCGTCTCGAGGTCACGCAGCTCGCCGATCAGCACTACGTCTGGATCCTGACGCAGCGCATAGCGCAGCGCTTCTTTGAAGGAGTTGGTATCCGCGCCGACTTCGCGCTGGTTCACCACCGATAGCTTGTTCGGGTGGATGAACTCGATCGGGTCTTCGATCGTGAGGATGTGCGCCCGCTTTTCGGCGTTGATCTTGTCCAGGATGGCCGCGAGCGTGGTGGTCTTGCCGGAGCCAGTGGGCCCCGTGACCAGGAGCAAGCCCGACGGTAGGTTCGCGAGCCGAGCGATCACGGGCGGTAGCCCGAGCTCCTCGAACGACAGGATTCGGAACGGGACTTGGCGGAATACGCCGGCCACCGCGCCGCGCTGCACGAACAGATTGCCGCGAAACCGTGAGAGCCCTTTTACGCCGAACGAGAGATCGAGCTCGTTGTCGCGCTCGAACTGCACTTTCTGTTCCTCAGTCAACACTGAGTAACACAGCTGTTTGGTTTCGATCGGCGTAAGCGGTGGTGTCTTGAGCGGGATCAGCGAGCCGTCGATGCGGAGCTGCGGCGGAGTCCCCGTGGTCACGTGAAGATCGGATGCACCCTTGTCGACGACCGCACGCAGCAGCTGATGCAACGTGACCTGCAGGTTCGGCTGATTCATCTCGCTCTATGTTATCCGCGTGTCCGGTCGCGGAGCGAGAGCCCAGATCGCCGCCTCCGTCAGCGGCGGGCGTCCTGTGCCGATTTACTTGTGCCGCTCTGGTAGGGAAAAAAGCGCAGTGTCGGAGCTGGGAAGGCTGTGTACTCGCAGCGCTGGCGCGAGCTCGATCCCACCGTGTGCGATCGCATCGATCACGCGCGGCAGCAGCACGTGCTCAACGCTCTGGATGCGCGCGTGGAGCGTTTGCGCGTCGTCACTCGGCAGCACCGGCACGACCGCTTGCGCGATCACGGGACCCGTGTCGACGCCGTTGTCGACGAGGTGCACGCTACAGCCACTGACACGAACGCCAGCTTCTAGTGCTTGTGCGGGTCCGGTTGTGCCGGGAAAGAGCGGCAACAGCGCAGGGTGCACGTTGATCACGCGCTGCCGAAAGCGCTCGATGAACACGCGGCCGAGCAGACGCATGAAGCCCGCGAGCACGACCAGCTCGGGCTGCGCCGCGGCGACGCTCGTGACCAGCGCGGTGTCCCACGTCGCGCGGTCCGGGTAGTCGCGCATGCGCACGATCTCGGTGGGAATGCCGCGCTCGCGCGCCAGCTCGAGCCCAACGGCGTCGGCTCGATCACTCACGACCAGCAAGATCTGCGCGTCGCAGGTCCCAGCGTCGATCGCGTGCACGATCGCCGCCAAGTTCGAGCCACGTCCTGAGATCAACACGGCCAGTTTGAGCGTCATAATGGTCTCGGGTGCTGCTCAGACAGCGCGTCCGGGCGCCGCAAAAAAGGGGCCGACGCTAGCCAACTCCCACAGTCAGGTCAAACTCGCAGTGCCGCTCAGTACGGATTCGAGGTGACGAAGCCCGCACCGCGCGATCCTTCGGGCAGTGGCTTCACCTTGATGTTCGGCGCCGCCGCTGGCGTCTCGCGGCGCAGCGTGATCATGAGGCGCGCGTCCGATTCGATGCGGATCGTCTGGCTGCTCGTCTCGTAGCCGTCCTGCTTGGCTTCGAGCTTGTGTTTGCTGCCGAGGGGCAGGCGCGTGTCGAACGGGTTCGTCATGCGTTGGCCATCGAGCCAGAGCTGTGCGCCTTCCGGTACCGCTCGCACCTGCAGGAGCGGTGGGCGTGCAGGATCTCCAGTCTTCTGTGAGGCCGGTGCGCTGGGAGCCGGGGTTGCAGCGATCGCCGCTGTTGGCTTCGGCTCGGCGATTGGTTGTGGTGCCGCTGGCATCGGCGCTGCTGCGGGGGTGGTTGGGGCTGGGGTCGATGCCGCTGTGGGCTTCGGCGCTGAAGCGGGGGCGGACGACGCCGTCGCGGATGGTGCTGGTGCTGCGCTGGGCGGTGCTTGCGCAGGCTTGGCAGGTGCAGCGACGGGTGCGGCCGCGGTATCCGCAGGCGCGACGACTGCAGGCGCAGCAGCGGCAGGTGCAGCAGCGGCAGGTGCAGCAGTTGGTGCGGCGGCGACTGGTGCGGCGGCAGGCGCTGACGGCGCGGGCGTTGAAACCGCGGGCGTTGGAGCCGCAGTAGCAGCGGGCGTCAAAGGCGTAGCAGCGGCAGGCGCAGGCGACGCTGCAGCACCTTGCGCCACTTGCTCCGGCGCAGCGGCTTGCTGCTCAACAATCGCAGGCTCGCTACCCGTCTCAGCTGCTTCAGATCCCGGAGCAGCTTCCTGCGCTTCGCCCTCAGCCTGCGCAGCGACCCGTGCAGGCTCGTTGGGATCGGCGAGACGCGCGAAACCGGCAGGCTCAGTCTTCCGCGTCCGAGCCAACTCGATCGCAGATGCCTCAGCCGCGGGCGCTGTTTCTGCCGCTGGTGGCGGCTGCTGCACACCACGCGTGCTCGCGCGCTCCGTGCCGGTCGTCGTGGTCGAGATGCCCCAGTACACCAGCGCCGAGAAGCTCAACACAGACACGGCTGCGAGGCCGATCGATCGCGATCGAGCGCGTCGTCCGCGCAAGCGCAGCAGCTCGTCCTGGACCGGATCGTGGACCGGTGCAGGCGGAGGCAGCGACGTGCGGCGTGGTGTCGCGATGCTGGGTCGCGTGCTGGGCGCCGCCGCGCGATCTGCTGCGAGTGGCTCCCATGACGGACGAAATGCCATCGCGAAGCGATCTGCCTCTTCAGGCGCGAGCGGTGCGAACGCGTCTTGCTCGCCGCTCGCAGCTGCATTCGCACGCAGCGCGTGTGCAGGGTCCGGTGCATGCGCGCCGGCATCGGCTGTAGGCTGGGCTTCTTTCAACGGATCCTGTTCCGCGTGATGTGCTGCACTGCGTTCTGCTGCTTCGCTGTCATCGGGCACGGGCTCAGCTTCGGGAGCCCGATGTGCGGCAGAAGGTGGCTTCGAGTGCGTGGAATGCAATGTCAGGTGCTCGGTGTCAGTGGCGCCGTGGGCACCGTGGGCACGGCGTGTTGGGCAAGTCAGTGAAACAAGTGACTGTTGTTCCGTTTTGCGATCGGTCCGCGAGTGAGGCCGGGTCTCAAGGACGGGTCGTTCCCGGAGTGTTACGCACAGGGTGCCAGCGGTCAAAGGCAGGTTCCTCAAACCTACCGGTGAGGCTCAGTCGGAAAGCTCTGGAACGGTCGCTTGCATGGTTTCCGCCACTGCTGCGACCGTTTCGAGCAGATCTACGAACTCTTCATAATCGAGCGCATCGAGCGGCCGCATGGCACGCAAGTAAATGCGCTGAGTTTGCTCGTCGATGGCAAAGCAGCAGCTGCGCGTGGCCAGAAAGTTGAGCTCGAGCAAGCGCCGATACAATTCAGCTGTCGGCTGGCATGAGGCTTTTCCCAGGCGCGCCAGGATTAGCAGCACATTCCGCTTTACGTACGCGTTGATTCCAATGACCACCGCGCCGTGGCGCACGTCGGTGTAGCCATCAGCGTCGAGCGGATGCAGCTCGACTCCCACCGACTCGCCGAATCGTTTGATGTACTCGTTCACCGTCTCGACAGCGGAATGAGGCATCGTGGTGTCCGTGATGGGGGTGACGCGTCGGTGCTGGCGCGCACCGCATTTGGGGGCATTCGAGCTGCTGATCCCGCACCATATCGGATGGTGCTTGGTCATGGCTTGCTTGTCGCCTTTCTCTCAGCACAAACCACGGGTTGGGCCGGGATGTGGGTTCCGCTCGGTGCGTCCATGCGCGCTGGCGCGTTTTTGATCACAGCGGCAGCCGGTCCGAGCGGCACACTCGCGCGGGACGCCTACCAGATCGCCCACCGCTTTCGCGCGGTTGGCACGAGTCTGGCTTAGGAGCGTCGCCTTGACTGCACCTTGCTGTATGCGAAAGACCGCATCATAATGCGCGCCGCATGGCTGAAGAGGCGTTGGTGACCGCTTCCAGGTTGAGCGACCTGGAGTCCGGCCTCGTGGAGACCTGTAGCGACTACTTGGTGTCGCACACGGCGGCGCTCAAGGAGGCCGTTCGCGGGGGTCAACGCGGGCTCGCTGTAGCTGCGCGCTACGCACAGATGTTCGACGGTCTGCTCGGCAGTCTGTGCTGCGCAGCACGTGCCGTTAAGCTGCGTTCGCCGGATCTCGGGCGGGTCGCGCTGGTCGCTGTCGGCGGCTACGGACGCAGGCTGGTCGCGCCGCACAGCGATGTCGACGTGCTGTTTCTCGCGGACAATCCCGGCGACGAGCGCATCGCTTCGCTCGCCGAATGCGTGCTCTATCCGCTCTGGGACGCGGGTGTGCAGATCGGCCACGCGGTGCGCGGCGTCGAAGAGACGCTCGACCTGAGCAAGAGCGACATCCGCACTTCGACCACACTGCTCGATCTACGCCACGTGGCTGGCGACAAGTCGCTCGTGCACGAGCTGACCGAGCGCGGCCGGCGCGAGATCTTCGAGACCGATCTGGAGGCCTTCCTCGGCGCGCTGGAGGCGGACATCACCTCTCGGCACGATCGCTACGGCGGCACCCTGTTCTTGCGCGAGCCCGAGCTAAAGCTAGGCCGTGGTGGGCTGCGCGATCTGGATGTGGTGAGCTGGGTGGCTCGTGCGCGCTGGGGCGTGCCGAAGCTGGAAGATCTGATCGGGCAGGGCTTTCTCTCCCGCGAAGAGTGGAACGATCTCGTGGTCGCCCAGGAGCACCTGTGGATCGTTCGCAATCATCTGCACGTGCTGACCCGCCGCCGCCACGATCGCCTGACCTTCGAGGACCAGGAGAATGTGGCTGCGCTGCTCGGCTATCGCGACGGTGCTCGGCTCGGCGTCGAGCAGTTCATGCAGACGCACTACCGCGCGGCTCGCGCGATCGCCCGCCTCGTCGATCGCATGCCAGAACGGGCGCGCCGATCGCGGCGCAAGCCGCCGGTGACAGTTCGCGAGGTCGCGAAGAATGTGCTGCTGCACGACGCGCAGATCACCATGCGCCCCGACGTGCTGGCCAACGATCCGGCGCTCGCGTTGCGCTTCTATCACGTGGTCGCAGACCATCATTATCCACCGGATCCGGTCGCGCGGGATCTGATCGCAGAGCAGACCGTGCGGCGCGATTTCTCGAACGCGCTGCTGCGCGACAATGAGGCGAAGCGCTTGTTTTGTGAGCTGCTGACGCACGCCGCGACGCCGCCGTTGCGCCGCGGTTCGCTGCTCGAGGAGCTGCACGAAGTCGGCTTGCTCAGCGCGTTCGTGCCCGAGTTCGAAGCGATCACGGGCCGTGTCCCACACGACGCGTACCAGGCCTACACGGCCGACGTGCACGCTGTGCTCGCGGTCGACCGACTGCGCGCGATCGCGCGCGGTGAGTTTGCGACCGAGTTCCCTGTCGCTACGCGCTGCGCCGTCGAGCTGCCGCGTCCCCTGCCGCTGTACGCGGCAGCGCTGTTCTTCAATCTCGGTGCCGGGCAGGCCGAAGCGCCCACTCAGCACGCCGCGACGGTCGCAGGCCGCGTCTGCGCGCGTCTCGGCATGAGCGCGGTCGACGTGCAGCACGTGCAGTGGTTGGTGCGAAATCAAGACGCGCTCTACCACTGGGCGCTGCGTCGCGACATCAGTGACCCGGACACGCTCTCGGAGGTCGTGCGCGAAGTACGGACGGTCGACCGCTTGCGCGATCTGTATTTGCTCAATTTCTGCATCGTCTCGACCACCAACCCGGTGTCGATGACCGCGTGGAACGCACGCGCCTTGGCTGAGCTATGGCTGAGCGTGTCGGCCGTGATCGACGGCAGCCAAGATCGCAGCGAGTTTGCCGCGAGCTTGCGCGAGCACGTGTTGAAGCTCGCCGCAGACAGCACTGAAGCCGCGCACTTGCCGTCGTTTTTGGATCAGCTGCCCGAGCGCTACCTGCTCTCGAACAGCGCGAGCGACATCGTGAGCCACCAGCGCTTCGCGCATACGCGCGCGGACAAGTCCGTTGCGGTCATGGTGAGTGGTGTCCAGGACGAGCTCGATGCAGCTATTGGCGGCCGGGCGCTGAAGGTCGCGGTCCTGACCGACGACCGGCCAGGTTTGTTGGCGGATCTCACCGCCGCGCTGGCGCTGTGTCGCTACGAGGTCGTGTCCGCGCAGTTGTACACGCGTCAGCGCCCTGGCACGCGCGACGAGGCATTCGATATCTTCGATGTCAGGCAGCTCGACACCAACCTAGATGCGGATGTCGACCCGGCGCCGCTGACCAAGATGATCGAGCAGCTGGTGAATGGGGAGGCTTCGGCCGAAGAGCTGCTTTCCCGCCGCGCCAAGCCACCTGCTTGGGCGAAGACCGGGCCGCGCATCAAGACCGAGATCGGTGTCGACAACCAAGCCTCCAAGACATTCACGGTCGTCGAGGTGTACACGCGCGACAGGCCTGAGCTGCTGTACACGATTGCGCGCACGCTTCATGCCCATGGCTTGACGATTACGCTCGCGAAGGTGAACACCGAAGGCCGCCGCGTGGCGGACGTGTTTTACGTGTTGGCCGCGAACGACGGTAAGCTCGCGCCTGGCCAGCTCGCACAGCTCTCCGATGCGCTGCGCGGGACTATCAACAAGCTAGACAGCTGATTCGCAGACAGAGGTTCGGAGATGCAGCGACTCCTTAAAGTCGACACGGTGCTGTGTTGTCTTTGGCTTGCCGCCTGTGGCGGCGGGGCGGCCAATCAACGTCCCAGCTCGAGCGCCGCAGATGCGCGTCTCGAAGCGCAGGCGGCTGAGGCCGGACCCGAGGCGTCAGCACTCGTGAAGCAGGGTGAAGCCAAGCTTGGGCAGAACGATCCTGCGGGCGCGAAGCAGCTGTTCGACCAGGCGCTCGCGCAAAATCCCGCGGACGCTCGCGCGGCGCTCGACCTGGGCATCGCCAGTGAGCTGCTCAACGACGCCGCTGGTGCCGAGGTCGCTTATCGCCAAGCGCTTCGAGCCAAGCCGGACTTCGCGCAAGCGCAGACCAATCTCGGTGCGTTGCTGCGCGAGAAGGGTGAGCTGGTCGAGGCCATCAACTGGCTCGAGCGCGCGAGCGCATCGGGATCGTCGGGCGCGCATCAGAACCTCGCACTTGCTTACGAAGATCAAGGCAAGCTGGACAAGGCGGCCGAGCACTATGCACGCGCGCTCGAAGCGCAGCCGGACGACGTGATGACGCGGGCGAACTACGGCTTGCTGCTGCTCAAGCAGGACAAGCCGCAAGACGCTGTTCGTCAGCTCGAGCAGGCACGCGACGGTGCGAAGGGCAATCGGCCCGCACTGCTCGCGATCGGCAACGGCTTGCGGCGCGCGGGCGCGAACGACGCCGCGCTGGTCGCGATGGAAAACGCGGTGAACACTGGTGAGCCGGCGACGCCTGCGTTGCTCAGCGAGCTGGCGCTGGCGCAACGCACGGCAGGCAAGCGCGAGCAAGCTGTGGCCACGCTGCAGAAGGTGCTCTCTCTCGACGAGAAGTACGCGACCGCGCACTACCTGCTCGGCAACATGCTCGCGGCCGACCGCAAGCTCGCTGAAGCCAAAAAGCACTACGAGCGCTACCTCAAGCTCGAGCCAAGCGGCGAGCACGCAGACCGCGCGAAAGAACGCCTCGCAGTGATCGCCAAGTCGAAGTGAGCGAGAGTAAGTTCGCCTAAGACGCCAGAGGACGCCAAAGAGAATCAAGGTTTAGACCCTGATTTCTTCGTCTCTTGGCGTCTTAGACGGTCTTTTTGGCGTCCTAGGCGACGGTCTTCGTCTTCGCGCGACGGGCAGCAGTTCAGCGCACTTCGCGTGGCTTCGCACCGAGGCCGACCAGGAACGTCTCGAAGCTCTCGCTGCGCGAAGCTTCCGGCTTGATGATGCGGACGCTGTCGAAGCTGGCCCGCGTGGTCTCGCGCGCTTGCTCCATCTCCGGCCCCTGAAAGATCTTGCCGACGAACGCGCCACCGGGCACGAGCACTTGGCCGGCGATCTCGAGCGCGCGCATGTAGAGCTCGTAGCTGCCGAACTGATCGCGATGACGTTGCCCGCTGGTGTGCGGCGCCATGTCGCTCATCACGACGTCGAACGAACCGGCACCGAGCTCAGCGACAGCGTCGATCTTGAAGATATCGCCTACCTGAAAGCTGACGTGCGGGGGCAGGGCGATGCGCGCCGGATTGAGGTCGATGCTGACGACCTTACCCTCCCGCGCGACTTTCTGGGCCGCGTATTGTGTCCATGATCCCGGTGAGGCACCGAGATCGAGCACGCGCTGGCCGCGCCGCAGCAGCTGCACGCGCCGGTCGATCTCTTGAAGCTTGTACACCGAGCGTGCGGGAAAACCCTCACGCTTGGCGCGTTCGCCGAAGTGATCTTGTGGCCTGCGCGTGCGGCCGGGCATGTCGTAAACCTAACTGCTCGAGAAGCAGGAGCTCAGGTCTTTTTGCCCTTGGGCTTCTTGGTCTTGACCGCGCCGCGAATGACGACGTCGCTGTTCTTGCTGCCGGGCACGCCGCCCTCGACGAGGATGATGCCCTCTTCGTCGAGCACCTTGGCGACGACCAGATTCAAGATCGTGGTCTTCTCGTTGCCGTACTGGCCGGGCATCTTCAAGTTCAAGAAGGTGCGGCCTGGCGTCATGTTCGTGCCGATCGAGCCGCCGTGACGCTTGTACTCGTGCGTACCGTGCGTGTCCTTGGCCGAACCGCGGAAGTTCCAGCGACGCATGACGCCCGTGAAGCCGCGACCGCGAGTCTTGCTCTGCACGTCGACCTTTTGGCCTTCTTTGAAGTGCTCGGAGGGCTTGAGGACCTGGCCGGCCTCGTAACCTGCGACGAGCTCTGCCGAGAGCCGAAGCTCCTTCACCAAGCGCGCCGGTGCCTGGCCAATCTTCTTGAAGAAACCAAGCTCAGCTTTGGTCAGCAGTTTTTCGCGCTTCTCGCCGAAGCCGAGGATCAGGGCCGAGTAGCCGTCCTTCTCCAAGGTGCGCTTGCCGAGTACTCGGACGGAACCGACCTGGATCGCGGTGACGCGCGCAACGGTCCCATCTGCGTTGAAAATCTGCGTGTTGCCAAGCTTCTTGCCGATGAGGCCGACGTTCGTGTTCATGAGTGCACCTGGGTCAAACGGGAGGCGAATGATACGTGGCTCATGCGTCCCGTCAAGGGGTTGGTTGCGTAGGTTGTGGGAAAGATAGGGGAGAGGGCCTGAGACGGCCCTGGCGAGGGATAGACGGCCTTGGCGTTACTTCACGCCGCTGCCAGGCGTCACCGCACCATCGATCGCGGTGACAAAAAGGCCGCTTTCGTCGCTCGCCGCCAGCACCATGCCGCGGGACTCTAGGCCCATTAGCTTGCGAGGCTTCAGGTTGGCGACGATCACGACGCGCTTACCGACCAGCTGCTCCGGCGCGTAGTGCTGCCCGATGCCGGCGATGATCTGACGCGGCTCGGGATCGCCCGCGCTCACACTCAGCTTGAGCAGCTTCTCGCTCTTGGGCACGCGCTCGGCCGTCAGCACTTCCGCAACACGCAGCTCCACCTTGGCGAAGTCTTCGTACTCGATGAACTGGGTCTCAGGGGGTGGTGGCGTGGTCGGACGGGTCTCTGCCTCGGACATCGAGCTGGCTTTGCCTTTTTTGATCGAGCCGGTAGGGGGCTCAGTTTGGATGCCGAGCTTCGCGAGCGCGGCCTGACTTTGATCTTTGTCGAAGCGCGGAAACAGCGCTTGGCCGGGCCGCGTTTGGGTGTTCGGCGCGAGCCCGCCGAACACGCTGGGCCAGAGATCCAGCCCGTGTGTCGCCATCAGCGGGTCGAGTCCGAGCTGATGACGGAGCTCCGCGGCTTTCCCCGGCATGAACGGGCTGATCATCACACCGATCATGCGTACGGTCTCGAGCACTTGGTACACGACGTGTCCCAAGCGTTCCATCTCGCCGCGCTTCGCGAGCGCCCACGGCTCCGTGCGATCGACGTAGCGATTGCCGGCCGCTACGAGCTCCCAGATGGCTTCGAGCGCGCGCTGTGGCGCAACGAGCTCCAAGTGATCCGCGGCCGCACGACAGCAGCGCGCAGCGGCGGCTTCGAGCTCGTCGTCTTCTGCTGTGCGCGTGCTCGGCGCGGGAGAAGGCACGCGACCGCCCAAGTTCTTCTGCACGATGCTCACGAGCACGCGGTTGAGCAGGTTGCCGAGCCCGTTTGCGAGCTCGCCGTTCAAGCGGGCCAGCAAATTTTCGTGCGAGAAGTCGCCGTCCTGCCCGAACGCGATGTCGCGCATCAGGTAGTAGCGCAGCGCGTCCACGCCGAATACGTCGACCAGGGGCTCCGGCTGCAAGAAGTTGCCGAGCGACTTGGACATCTTCTGCCCGTTGACCGTGAGCCAACCGTGCGCCCAGACCTGCGTCGCGGGGTCGATGCCTGCGGCGAGCAGGAACGCCGGCCAGTACACTGCGTGAAAGCGCAGGATGTCTTTGCCGACGATGTGCGTGACCAAGCCGTTGGGTGGCCAGAACTTATCGTAGAGCGGTGACTCTTTCGGTTTGGACGGGCCGCCGAGCGCGCTCATGTAGTTCATCAGCGCGTCGAACCACACGTACATCACGTGCTCGGGATCGCCGGGCACTGGAATGCCCCAACGGAAGCTGGTGCGCGACACCGACAAGTCGCGCAGGCCTTCACGCACGAAGCTCTTCACCTCGTTGAAGCGGCCACTCGGTTTTACGAAGTCGGGATGCGTCTCGTAGTAGTCGAGCAGCGGCTGCGTGTACTTGCTCAAGCGGAAGAAGTAGCTGCTCTCTTTGATGCGCTCGACCGGCTTCAAGTGCTGCGGACAGATGTTGCCGGGCAGTAGGTCTTTTTCGGTGTAGAAGGTCTCGCAGCCGACGCAGTACCAGTCCTCGTATTCGCCGAGATAGATGTCGCCACGGGCGGCAATCTCTTTCCAGAGCGCCTGCGCGCGCTCTTTGTGGCGCGGCTCCGTGGTGCGGATGAAGTCGTCGTAAGCGCAGTTGAGCAGCTGCCAAGTGGCGCGAAACGGCGCTTGCATCTCATCGGTGAATGCTTGTGGCGAGATGCCTTTGGCTTCCGCGGCGCGCGCGATCTTCAGCCCGTGCTCGTCCAAGCCCGTGAGAAAACGCGTCTGCTGACCGCGCAGCGCGTGATAACGCGCGAGCACATCGGCGGCGATCGTCGAGTAGGCGGTGCCGATGTGCGGACGATCGTTGACGTAGTAGATGGGTGTCGTGACGTAAAACGGTTTCATGAGAGCTCTGCTGTGTCTGCCGCGCGCAGGAGAGTAGCGCGTTTTGGCCTGCGGGAATGCCGCCAACTGCCACTCGGGGTTAATCACACCGGCGGTCGCGAGAGGCAGCGCTCACCTGCGCCGAGGCTTTGGTGCAACCAGCTTGATCGGCTCGAACTTGCCGGTGGCGAAGCCAAACAGCAGTGCATCCAAGGCGATCTCTGCATTGGCGTTGCGATCGATGGCTTCGCCAGCAGCGGCGATCGCAGCTACGCGTTCCGCGCACGCCAGCGCACCCAGGCTCTGCGCACGCGTCGTGAGCGCCGACATGAGGTGCGGAAACGAGAGGTTAGGCTCGGGCGTCTGCAGTGCGATGTGGGCGACGTCGCGATAAAAGAGCGACAACGCCGACAACAGCAGCTCGAGCTGGTCATTGTCCGCTAGCTCGTGAGCAAGGTCGAGCAAGTCACCAGGCTTCGCCGAGGCCACGGCTTCGTCCACGCGCAACACGAAATCGACCAGCTTCTCGACCAGATTATCGGTCGACAGCGCGAGCGCGCGGTCTGCGCGACCTTGCGAGAGCGCCACTGCGGGTGCACGCACGGCCTCGGGAATGTCGTGCGCCGCCATGATGCTCGCGAGCGTCGAGCTGGGCAAAGGGCGAAAGCGCACGCGCTGGCAGCGCGATCGGATGGTCGGCAGCAGGCGGTCGGGCCGCTCCGAGAGCAAAAGAAACGTCACGCGCGGTCGCGGCTCTTCGAGCGTCTTGAGCAGCGCATTGGCCGCTTCTGCGTGGTGAATCGGGAACGAGACATCGGCTTCTGGAAAGATCACGCAGGCGGCTTCGGCTTCGAACGGCGCGAACTTGGTGAACGGGAGGAGCTCGCTGCGGATCAGCTCGACTTGCAAGTTGCGGTCGCCCTCGTCGCGCGGTCGGAAGACGCGCACGTCCGGGTGCTTGCCGGCGCGCACGCGTTCGCACGTGTTGCATGCGCAGCTCTCGCCGGCGCGAGCCTTGGCGCAGAGCAGCGCACAAGCCAGGGCGATCGCAGCGCGCTCTTTCCCGACGCCGCTCGGACCTTCGAACAAGTACGCGTGCGCGACCCTGTCTTTCTGCAGCGCATGCTGCAGCACCCGCAGTGCACCGTCTTGCGCCGCGATGCCGTCGAACACGGCCGGCAACGCAGCCCGTTCGGTGCTCTGCGTGGTCTGCGTGGTCTCCGTGGTTTGCATAAGCCCGGGCTCTACTGTGCGGGAGGCGGGCTCAAGGGTCCAGACGTCGGAAACTCGAACAGCGACAGCGCGATGGTTTCGAGCGCGCTCACGACCTGCTCATCGGTGATCGACTCCGGATCGACGATCTTCTGCAGCGCGAGCCCATCGAGCACGGCATGCATGATGCGCGGCAAAAACGCAGGGTCGATCTTCGGGCGCAGCCCAAGTGCCTGAGCGTTGCGCAGCTGCTCTTCGACCTGCGAGACCGCGACGCGGTAGTAGGTCGACAGCGGCTCGCGCAGCTTCGGATCGTGCATGCTCTGGGCGAGCAGATCGGCGACCACTTTCACGTCGTCGGAAAGCGCTGAGCGCACGGACCACAGCTCACGCAGCGCAGATCGCATGGCGAGCAGCGGGTTGTCATTGGCGCTCCAAACTTTGCGCGTGCGCTCGGCGACGGCGTCAACAGCGTGCTGGAGAACCTGCGTGATCAGCGCCTCCTTGGTGGGGAAGTGGTAATGCACGGCGCCCTTGGACATCCCGACTTCGTTGGCGATGTCCATCAAGCTGGTGCGCGCATAGCCTTGTCTGGCGAGCACGCGCAGGGTCGCTTCTACGATGTGCGCGATGCTGATTTCGGACTTCTTGTAACGCATGGACGGGGCAGCTCCCTTGTCATCTGGACGCGCTGGCATTGTTGCGCGCCCCCATTGCAAGGCCAGCAACCGAACCCCGCTGGCCCGCATTTCTGCCCGGTTCTGCGCGTCGCGGTCAAGGCCTGGCGGATTTTCGGGCCGCTCGGACGGACACGTAATGACACGCGTGCCGCGGACCGCTCGTTCCTCGCTAGGCGCGCGTCGCCCAAGCCTGGCCCCTCTGGACGGCGATCGTTTACATTCCAGCGCGTATGAAGCTTCCAGAGCAAAAGGGCCAGAGTTTGCCGCAGTTGGTAGAGATCATGCAGCGCTTGCTCGCTCCGGACGGTTGTCCGTGGGATCGAGAGCAAACGTTCGAGAGTCTGCGCCCGTACGTGGTCGAGGAGGCGCACGAGGTGGTCGATGCCATTGATCGTGGTGCGCCGGAGGAGCTTCGAGAGGAGCTGGGAGACCTGCTTTTGCAGATCGTTTTCCAGGCTGAGCTGGCACGTGCCCAGGGCTGGTTCGGGCCCGACGACGTGGTCCGCGCGATCTGCGAAAAGATGGTGCGGCGGCATCCCCATGTGTTTGGGGACCAGAAGGTCAGCGGCTCCGCCGAGGTGCTGGCGCGGTGGGAGCAGATCAAGGCGCAGGAGAAAGCGGGCCGAGGCGTGCTGGATGGCGTGCCGAAAGCGCTGCCCGCGCTGCTGCGTGCGGCGCGCATGGGCGAGAAAGCCGGGCGTGTAGGCTTCGATTGGCCCGATCCCCCCGCTGCTCGCGCCAAGGTGGACGAGGAGCTGGCTGAGCTGGATGTGGCGCTGCGCGACGGCGACCGCGAGCGCATCGAGCAGGAGCTGGGCGATGTGCTGTTTGCGCTGGTGAGCGTGGCGCGCAAGCTCGACGTCGACCCTGAGGCAGCGCTGCGAGGCACCTTGGATCGCTTTGGGCAGCGCGTGCGCTGGGTCGAGAAGCACGCGAAAGAGCAGGGCCAGGATCTGGCTGCGCTAGACGCTGATGCGCTAGACGGCCTCTGGCAGCGGGCTAAAGCCGGCGTGTGAACCAGTTTTTTGGCCCGTTAGGCTTGTCGGAGTACCCTCTCCGCACACAGCGTGCCCTCACGATCGAGGTGCGTTGTTTTGGGACGAGGCGGCAATCATGCGTGATCGTACGAGCATTCAGCGGAAGGTGGCGTGTGGGCTGCTGCTAAGGGCGGCAGGCTATTCGTTCCTGGTGAGCACTGCCCTGGGCACAGCGACAGGTTGCGGCGGCGACGACGATGGGGGCGGTGGCAAGGGCACGCTGGTGGTCCCGTTCGAGCTCGGCAACAACCGCACATGCGAGGCCGCTGGTGTCGAATACGTCCGAGCCGAGCTCAACGACGAGGCTTTCGTCCAGGAAGCTCCGTGCGAGAACGGCCAAGTACGGTTTCTGAACGTCCCTGCTGGCAGCTACAACATCAAGATCTCCGCGTTCGACGAGGACGACGTCGAGGTCATGGACAATCAAGAAGACATCGAGACCACCGTGAATGTGGTCGGTGGCGACGAGACCAGCGAGCACAAGAATGCTGTGACGCTCACGGCGGCGCCCGCGCACTTGCTCGTGCGCTGGACGTTTGGCTTCACGACCTGTCGTGGCGCGAGCATCGATCGTTTTGCGATCAAGGCTTGGCTGAGCGGTGGCGATGATCTGCTGCTCAGCCAGACGCTGCCGTGTGCGCTCGAGGGCGACGGCAAAGATCAGTATCGCGAGATCGACGACCCCGAACGTCGCCTGTCGGGCATGCAGCCGGGTGAGGTCACGATCCAAGCGCTCGACAAGACGGGCGTGAACGTGGGCCCAGCTGCCGTGTTCAAGTACAAGGCGCCGGGACCCGGTCACGACATCCGCGTGTCGGTCCAGTGCGATCAGGGCGCGTGCACGGGCAACGGTAAGCCAGACCCGAGCGACTGAGGCTAGACGCGCATCGCGGGTAGGGCGACCACGTCTTCGATGTGCTTGGCTCCGATCGCCAGCATCAGCAAACGGTCGAAGCCGAGCGCGTTGCCGCCGCTCGGCGGGATGCCTTCCTCGAGCGCAGCGAGAAAACGCTCGTCGAGCGGGTAGACCGACCGACCCAGCCTCTCGCGCAGCTCTTGATCGCGCTCGAGTCGCTCGCGCTGCTCGTGCGGATCGGTCAGCTCACTGAAGCCATTGCACAGCTCGACGCCGTCGAGGTACCCCTCGAAGCGCTCGGCCACTTGCGGATTGCTCTCCTTGAGCTTCGCGAGCGAGGCCATCGGCGCGGGATATTCAGTCAGAAATACGGCGCGACCGCGGCCCAGCTGTGGCTCGATCTGGTCAGCGAGCGTTTGGAAGTACGTCTCTTCGTCTGAAAGCACGTCGGCCAGTGCGACGTCGGCGTAGCGCGCGAACGCTTCGGCGACCGTGAGGCGATCCCACGGCGGCGTGACATCGACCTGACCGTGCAGGCCGGGCAGCAGGAGCGAGCCCGTGAGCTCCTGGGCGACTTGCGCGACCAGCTGCTCGGTGTCGCGCATCACGGCTTCCGCGTCCGCGAAGCTGCGATACCACTCGAGCATGCTGAACTCGGGCTCGTGCAGCTTGCCGCGCTCGCCGCGCCTGAAGGCTTTTCCGAGTTGGAAGATGCCGGGCACGCCCGTCGTGAGCAGGCGCTTCATCTGGTACTCGGGGCTGGTGTGCAGCCAGCGCGGACCGCGCATGCCGAGCACTTCGATCGCATCGAGGTGCACGTCGAGGCCAGGGCACGGCACGATCGCCGGCGTCTCCACCTCGAGAAAACCCGCGGCGTCGAAGTAGCGCTCGACCACGCGCTTGAGCTTGTGGCGCGTGCGCAGGTTCTGGATGCGCGCGCCGGACAGCCAACCCCAGTCGCTGTCGGAGCGCGTGAAGCGCTCGCTGCCGTGGGTGAAGGTCGTCTCGGACTCGACGTCTACGAGCGCGCCGCCATCAGTCTTTGCGACCAGCTGCACGAACGCGCCGAGCGGAGGCTGCGGCGCGCCTAGTACCTGCGCGCAGCCCGTGTCGTCCTGAAGGATGAAGCCGTCGGTCTCGAGGGCAACGACCCGACCCGCGACGCACACGCGCGTCGAGTCGGGCTGCCCTGCGAGATCTCGCACGGCGATGCGCGAGGGCATGTCAGCGCTTGAGGTTCACGCGCTCGGAGTACTCGCCCGTGCGGGTGTCGATCTTCAGGGACTCGCCTTCGTTGATGAACAGCGGAACACTGACCTCGAGGCCCGTCTCCATGGTCGCGGACTTCATCGCGCCGCCAGAAGTGTCGCCCTTGAAGCCCGGCTCAGTGCTCGCCACCTTGAGCACGACGAAGGTCGGAGGCGTCACGCCGATCGGCTTCTCATTGTAGAAAAGCACGTCCACGTTTGTGCTGTCGATCAAGTACCACTTGTTGTCGCCCAGCTGTTCCGCGCTCAGAGACAGCTGGTCGTAGCTGACCGTGTCCATGAATACGTAGCCGTCCCCCTCTTTGTAGAGGAACTGCATCTGGCGCTCTTCGAGATCGGCAGGCTCCAGCTTTTCACTGGAGCGGAAGGTGCGCTCGATCACCGCGCCAGTGAACATGTTGCGGAGCTTGGTGCGCGTGAACGCGTTGCCTTTGCCCGGCTTCACGAACTGGAACTCGACCACCGTGAACGGGACGCCGTCGAGCTTGATCTTGAGGTTCTTCTTGATGTCGGAGGTGTCGTACACGCGGTCTTCTCCTGCGCGCCCAAGCGGCTGATGGGCCTGTCGCTTCAATCCAAGGTGGAAATCTCTTCGCTGGCTACGACGAACGAGCTCGGCACGTCCGGCGTATCATTGGCTTCAGCCGTGACCTTGACAACGAATTTCCGATAGGGGCTTACGGCGCTCAGCTCACCGATGCGATCTTCCGACCGGTACTTGAGCGCACCGGCGCGGACCGCAGCGTCCTTGCCGCTTTCGAACCAGACCACGTAGGCATGCATCGCGGGGTCCGCGCTGTCCACCGAATGCAGGTGCTCCAGGCGGACGCGCAGCTTGGTGGATTTGGCAGTGGTTCCGTTTAACTCCACGAATCCACAGGCACTCGGCGCTTGGGCGGTGCCGATCACGATGTAGCGATCGGCGCCGCAGGCGCTGAGGCCTAGTGCCATGCCGAGGGCGACCCTCATCAAGCGAGGTGTTGGCAGTTGCATGGGATTCTCGAGAACGGCAGCGCTGTCTAGGCGGTCTGGCTCTGCCCGTCAAGGCGGCACAACCAGAGTCGCCGAGGGCCCCGTACGCGTGCCCGTGCCCGTGCCCGTACGCGCGCCACCGCTTAAAGCGTGTGTTTGGTGACGCGCAAGTCCCGGTCGATGCTGATCATCTCGTTGTCAGCCATCTCGACGTAACTTTCAGGGACCTCGCTCGAGCTCGCGATCAGCGCGTAACGCACTGTGGCCGCGGGTCGCGAGGACTGACCACGTTCGCGTTCCTCGTGCTGCGTGAGCCGATCGCGTTCGACGTAAACCATGGGGCTGCCGCGACGCAGCGCGTACACCTGCCGGCCGTTGGTCAACACGAGGTTGAGGTTGCTGCGCGGCGCGCCGACTTCGCTGCCGAGACGATCGACCAAGGTGAGCGTGCTGCGCAGCGCGCCGAGCACGGCTTGATCTGGGACATCCATGCTGTCGAGCTGACCTGCGTCGTGCAAGAAAGCTAGAAACACGTGAAAAACGTGCTCACTGTCAGTTTCGCCACGGATGTTGCGACGCAGGAAATCTGGCATCGACTCGAGCAGCGGGCCTTGGATCGCGGAGAACCCTTCGACCAAACCCGCGTGTGCAAACAACCATTGCCGCATGCGAAACGGATGATTGTTGTCAGCTCTGCGCGGTCCGATGCTTGCGTCGCGCACGTGCGCAATCGCGACATGCGAGCGCACGCCATGCAGAATGTTGCTCCAGCGCAACGGCTTGCTGTCCGGCTGAGGGTGCTTCTTATGCAACACCTCGTCCGCTTGATAGAAACCTACGCCCCACCCGTCGTGCGCGACTGCTGGCGGTGTGGCGAGCGCATCTTGCTCAGCTCCTACCGCTTCGGCGAGCAGGTCAGCGCGGTTGATCATGCAAGCGATGATGTGGCCCATGTTCGTCCTGACCTCATCGGTAACTGGGTAACGTGGGTAACGCGAGGGACTTGCTTGGCCATCGCACGAATGCGCGAGAGCGGCAAGCGCGTTGGCTTCACTATACATTAGGACCGAAACGATGCGCGCGCATGTCAGCGCGACTCTTTGCGAAGTTTTAAATCTTTTCTTTCGGTGCTGTGCGTGTGCTCCCACGTCTGGGCTTCGGGTGGACCCTCACGTTCAGCTTGCGCGATTGCATGTTCCGTGCGTCGACGTGCACGCGCGTGGCCCCACGCTTCAACGCAATGAAGCAGTGCGATTGAAATCACTGTAAGGCCCAGCGCCAAGTACGCGAACCGCGCATCGATTGTGAGCTCGTGCGCGTTGTCTCTAAGTCGCGTCATCCAGTCGGACATCGATCACCTTGCAACTTGACGGCCGGCACAATTCTTTGCTGCCAAGTATACCCGTGATATTCGCAGTATAGTGGGTGTGCATGCGGATAGGTGGATCGATGCTTACCTCGATCATCTCCGCGTCGAGCGCGGACTCGCGCGCCACACACTCGAAGCATACGCGGCAGATTTGTCGCGATATCTAGGCTTGTTGGAGTCGTTGTCTGGCGGACGCGTCGACCTGCAAAGCGTGGGCCCGGAACAGCTCAGCGCGGTGCTCGCTGCACTTCGGGAGCGCGGGCTCTCGACGCGATCGCAGGCGCGCTTCTTGTCTACGTTACGCGGACTCTACAAACACCTCGTGCGCGAGGAGCTGATCGCGAAGAATCCGCTCGAGCTTTTGGACAGTCCAAAGGTCACGCGCAAGTTACCTGGCCTACTGTCAGGACCTGAGGTCTTGCGGCTGTTGGCGGCGCCCGACACGGGTGACGCGCGAGGTATGCGCGATGCTGCGATGCTTCACACACTCTACGCATCGGGCTTGCGCGTCTCCGAGTTGGTGCACCTGCGATCGCGGGACGTCGACCTGCGCGCGGGTGTGCTGAGCGCGTTCGGCAAGGGCAGTAAGCGCAGGTTGGTGCCAATCAACGCGCTCGCCATCGCTTCACTGGAACAGTATCTCGGCACAGTGCGCGGGCAGTGGGCGAATCCGAAAGAGACACGTGTGTTCGTAACGCGTCGCGGGACGGGCATGACGCGTCAGGCATTCTGGAAGAACTTGAAACGCTACAGTGTCGTCGCGGGCATCACGCGGCGAGTGTATCCGCATATGCTGCGCCACTCATTTGCGACGCATCTGTTAGAGGGCGGTGCGGACTTACGCGTTGTGCAGACCTTGCTCGGGCACACCGACATCAGCACGACGCAGGTGTATACACACGTCGGCGTGGAGCATCTGCGGCAGCTGCATCAGCGCTTCCATCCGCGTGGCTGAGCGTGGGCAACGTGGCTGATGGTGGCTGACGGCGGCTGACCCAAATCACGGCTGAGACGGCCCGACGCCCTGTTACGACGCTGGACGCGTGTGGTATGAGGGCCGCGCCCCGCTGGGCGTAAGTGCGTATCTGTGCGTACGCACGAGAGATTGTTTCGCGTCATGAACACGGCACCTTGCTTGAGCCAGTCAACTCGGGTCGCACGCATCCGACGCCGTGACGCTAGCTGTTTTGACGCGTCGAATGCCCAGCCTGGTGGCGTCGCCATTGCGTATGAACTGAACTTCAACTACGTCACCGGCCATGCCACGTTTATGGCTAGCGCGGCAGCGGCCAGAGCGCACTTCGCAGGCGTTTCGATTCCGCCCCTATTCGCAGGGGATGCAGTGAACAGCTGTCTCTCGTCGCGGAGATCAGCGTAGCGATTGGCGCGGGTCGCGCCGAGCGCGTGTCAGCGCAGCCCGGAGCGACGCTAACCGGAAGCAGGACGAACCCGATGAACATTCACGAGTATCAGGGCAAAGACATCTTCAGAAAATACGGTATCCCTGTGCCCAAGGGGTCGGCCTTCACCGACCCGAGCCAGGCCCAGGCCACAGCGCAGAAGCTGATCGACGAGACCAAGAACGAGGTCGTGGTCGTCAAGGCGCAGATTCACGCGGGCGGTCGCGGCAAGGCGGGCGGCGTGAAGGTGGTCAAGGGCGCGGCTGCTGCACAGCAGGCTGCGAACGAGATCTTCGGCAAGACGCTGGTCACGCCTCAGACCGGCCCCGAGGGCAAGAAGGTCCAGCGCCTCTTGGTCGAGCAGGGCTTGGCGATCGGTCGTGAGCTGTACCTCGCGGTCGTGCTTGATCGCGAAAAGCGCCGCGTCACCGTCATGGCGTCCACCGAGGGCGGCATGGACATCGAAGAGGTGGCGCACAACACGCCCGAGAAGATCATCAAGGTCACTGTGGATCCGGCCGTCGGCGTGCAGGGCTACCAGGGCCGTCAGCTCGCGTTCGGCTTGGGCCTGACCGGCGATGCGGCCAAGGAGCTCAACAAGCTCGTCGCTTCGCTCTACACGCTGTTCATGAAGGAAGACTGTTCGATCGTCGAGATCAACCCGCTGGTCGTCACCAAAGACAACCACCTGATCGCGCTCGATGCGAAGTTCAACCTCGAGGACAACGCCACGTTCCGCCACAAGGAATGGAACGACTGGCGCGACATGACCGAGGAGAAGGAAGTCGAGATCGAGGCGAAGGAAGCCGGTCTCTCGTACATCCAGCTCGACGGCAACATCGGCTGCTTGGTGAACGGCGCCGGCTTGGCGATGGCCACCATGGACATCATCAAGCACTACGGCGGCGAGCCCGCGAACTTCTTGGACGTGGGCGGCGGCGCCACCAAGGAAGCCGTCACCAAGGCGTTCAAGATCATCCTCACCTCACCCACGGTGAAGGGCATCTTCGTGAACATCTTCGGCGGTATCGCCCAGTGCGACACGATCGCAGCGGGCATCATCGCGGCGACCAAGGAGCTGGGTCTGTCCGTCCCGCTGGTCGTTCGTCTCGAAGGCACCAACGTCGAGCTGGGTCGCAAGATGCTGGCCGAGTCGGGCTTGAACGTAACGCCGGCCGCCACGATGGGCGAGGGCGCACAGAAGATTGTTCAGTCGGTTAAGGGAGCATAGTCGTGTCGATTCTCGTCAACAAAGACACCAAGGTCTTGGTTCAGGGCATCACCGGTGGTTACGGCGGTAACCACGCGCGTTGGTGCATGCAATACGGCACGAAGATCGTCGGCGGCGTGACGCCAGGTAAGGGCGGCCAGAAGTTCGACGAAAAGGTGCCCATCTTCGACACCGTGCAAGAAGCTGTGGAAAAGACGGGCGCCGATGCTTCGGTGATCTTCGTTCCGCCGCCATTCGCTGCAGACGCGATCCTGGAAGCGGTCGACGCGGGTGTGAAGCTCGTGATCGCGATCACGGAAGGCATCCCTGCCAACGACATGATCAACGTGCGCCGCGTGCTCGATGGTCAGAGCTTCTCGCGCTTGATCGGACCGAACTGCCCAGGCGTGATCACGCCAGGTGAGTGCAAGATCGGCATCATGCCGGGGCACATTCACAAGCCCGGTCGCATCGGCGTCGTGTCGCGCAGCGGCACGCTGACGTACGAAGCGGTCGGTCAACTGACTGCGCTCGGCATCGGTCAGAGCTCGTGCGTCGGCATCGGTGGCGACCCGGTGAACGGAACGGATTTCATCGACGTGCTCGAGATGTTCAACGCCGACAAAGACACCGACGGTGTCATCATGATCGGTGAGATCGGTGGCAACGCCGAGGAGCTCGCGGCGGAGTACATCAAGCGCGAGTTCAAGAAGCCGGTGACCGGCTTCATCGCGGGCACGACTGCACCTCCAGGTAAGCGCATGGGCCACGCCGGTGCGATCATCTCGGGTGGCAAGGGCACTGCGGGTGACAAGATCGAAGCGCTCAAAGCGGCCCGCGTGAAGATCGCGCCGACGCCTTCGGATTTGGGCACGACGCTACGTTCGATGCTATAGCGCTCGCGCTGTCTACCCGTACGCGTGCCCGTGCCCGTACACGCTCTCCGTTGAACGCATGGACGGGCACGGGCACGGGCACGCGTACGGGAACCTTTACGAATCTCACAGGAGCACGAATCGCCATGGCCATCGAGAGAACGCTAAGCATCATCAAACCCGACGCAGTCGAGAAGAACCACATCGGCGGCGTCATCGCGTTGATCGAGGGCGCAGGCCTGAAGGTCAAAGCCATGAAGATGGTGCACCTGTCGCGCCCGCAAGCGCAGGGTTTCTACGCAGTTCACAAGGAGCGTCCGTTCTTTGGTGAGCTCGTGGAGTTCATGACGCGTAGCCCCGTGGTCGTCATCTGCTTGGAAGGTGAGAACGCGATCGCGAAGTACCGCGAGGTCATGGGCGCAACCGACCCGGCCAAGGCCGCAGCGGGCACCATTCGCAAGCAGTTCGGCGCCAGCATCGGCGAGAACGCCAGCCACGGCTCGGACGCCAAGGAAACGGCGGCCTTTGAGGTCTCCTACTTCTTCCCCGGCCACGACGTTGCTTGAAGCTCTGTCCTTCACCCCCGCCATCGGGCGGGGGTGAACGCGCCATGCGCGTCAACTACTGACGGCTGCGTTCCCGCCTGCTATGACCGCGCCATGACTCATCCGGCGCAATCATTGGTCGAAGCTGCGTTTGCTGATCGCAGCTTGCTGCAGGACAAAGCGCACGCTCAGGCTGTGCTCGACACCCTCGAGGCCTTGGACAAGGGCAGGTTGCGCGTGGCAACCCCGTCCGAAACGCCCGATGGCGAGTGGACGACGCATGCGTGGATCAAGCAGGCTGTCCTGCTTTATTTCGCGATCCGCGGCATGGAGAAGATTGAGGTCGGTCCCTTCGAGTTCTTCGACAAGATCCCGCTCAAGCGCGACTTGGACAAAGCCAATGTGCGCGTCGTGCCGCCCGGTACAGCGCGCTACGGCTCGTACCTGGAGCCCTCTGCGATCTTGATGCCGGGCTACGTGAACATCGGCGCATACGTCGGTGCAGGCAGCATGGTGGACACTTGGGCCACCGTCGGGTCGTGCGCCCAGATCGGTCGCGACGTGCATCTCGCGGGTGGTGTCGGCATCGGTGGCGTGCTCGAGCCGCCCGGAGCGACGCCCGTGATCATCGAAGACGGTGCGTTCGTCGGCTCGCGCTGCGTGGTCGTCGATGGCGTGCGTGTGGGCCGCGAAGCCGTGCTCGGCGCGAACGTCGTGCTCACCAAGACCATGCCGATCATCGACGTCACTGGCCCCGAGCCGAAGGAGCTGCGTGGTCACGTTCCGGCGCGCTCGGTCGTCGTGCCCGGAACACGCATGAAGAAGTTCCCTGCCGGCGAGTACGGCTTGCCGTGCGCTTTGATCATCGGCAAGCGCACGGAGAGCACGGACCGCAAAGTGTCGCTCAACGCGGCGCTGCGCGACTTCGGAGTGTCCGCGTGAGCGGCGCTGACTCAGGCATGCCCGCAGTTCCTGCGACGACGCTGACCGACACGTTGCTCGAGATCACGCGCATCGACAGCTACATCGGCGAGGAAAAAGCGCTGTGCGATCACGTGCAAGCGCGCCTCTTGCGCACGCTGCCTGAGTCGGCGATCACGCGTTTCCATGACAGCTTGGTGGTGCGCGCGAACGAGCGTCCGGGCGCACCCCGCATCGGTCTGGTCGGGCACTTGGACGTCGTGCGCACGGTGCACGACGCGCCCGCGCGCATCGAAGGCGACAAGTTGTACGGCCCGGGTGCCGCGGACATGAAGTCTGGCCTGGCCGTGATGATCGAGCTGATCGAACGCTTGGACTTCAAACGTTTGCCCTGCGAGCTGACGTTGGTGTTCTACGAGCGCGAGGAAGGTCCGTTCAACGAGAACCGCTTGGGCCCGATGCTCGATCACTTCCAGTCGCTGCGCGAGCTCGACCTGGCGATCTGCTTGGAGCCGAGCAACAACCAGCTGCAGCTCGGCTGCATGGGTTCGTTGCACGCGAGCGTGCGTTTCCGCGGTCGCACCGCGCACAGCGCGCGTCCTTGGCAGGGCGAGAACGCGCTCTACAAGGCGCTGCCATTTCTGCAGCAGCTGTCCGTGCGCGAACCGCGCGAGGTGGAGCTGGATGGCCATCGCTTCCGTGAGGTGCTTTCGCCCACGATCGCTGCGACGACGGGTCGAGGCCGCAACATTATCCCTGACGAGTTCGACATCAACGTGAACTACCGGTTCGCACCGCCGCGTACGCCCGAGGCGGTGTTCGCTGAGCTGGTCGAGCTGGTCGGGGGCGCCGCACACGTGGAGCTGGTGGACGGTGCGCCCGCTGGGCGGCCGCATGCCCAGCATCCACTGGTTCAGAAGCTGGCAGCTTCAGGTGTCGCCAGCGTCCAGACCAAGCAGGCGTGGACCGATGTGGCGCGCTTCGACGCGCTCGACGTGCCGGCCGTGAACTTCGGACCGGGCACCCAGAACCAGGCGCACCAGCGCAACGAATACACGGAGTTGCCGCTGCTCGAAGATGGCTTCCGGGTCCTCTGGCGCTTCCTCTACAGTTTGTAAGACGCGGGCGGTTTGTTCCTGCGGGCGCGTTTGGCTAGCGCGTGGCATCCTGGTGGCCACGCATGCCGCGGGCCGCGACTTCGTCGCTAGGCGCGCGTCACGCGGGACGCCGCACGCGGGCCGCGACTTCGTCGCTAGGCGCGCATTGCGGCGGGAAGGCCGCTATGCCCGATTTGAAGCTTGCCCCTGCAAAGAATCTTGCTGAACAGCTCCCTCACGAGTGGGAGGCTGTGCTGTCGTCGTGGGGCGAGCCGCGCTACCGCGCGCTGCAGGTGTTTCGCTGGATCAACCAGCGTGGGGTCGCGGATCCAGCGCACATGACCGACTTGCCCGCGCGCCTGCGTGAGCGCTTGGCGAAGGAAGGTCTCGCGCCGCTCGGAGCGGCAGCGGAGACGCACGTCTCGGAGGACGGCACGCGCAAGATCGTGGTGTCGTTCGGCGACGAGCAGCTGATCGAGACCGTGCTGATCCCGCGCGGATCGGTCGCGCCGGAGGACATCTATGCGCTTCAGCCTGACGACGACGATGACATCGTCGAGAACAGCGACCTACAGCTGACGCAGTGTGTTTCGTCGCAAGTCGGCTGCGCGATGGGCTGCGTGTTTTGTGCTTCGGGCATCGCCGGCCTGAAGCGGCACTTGTCCGCGGCGGAGATCGTCTCGCAGGTGCAGCTCGCGCGCGCCTCGTTGAGCGATGGCGCTCGTTTATCCGGCCTCGTGTTCATGGGCATGGGCGAGCCACTCCACAACTACGACGCGCTCGTACGCGCGATCGTTTTGATCTCGCACCCGGAAGGCGTCGGCATGTCGCTGCGGCGCATGACCGTGTCGACGAGTGGCCTTGTGCCGGAGATCGATCGGCTCGCGCGGGACTTCGGCGGCCAGGTGCAGCTCGCGGTTTCGGTGCATGCCGCCGACAGCGACACGCGCTCTCGCTTGATGCCGATCAACAAAAAGTACCCACTGCCGGAGCTGATCTCCGCGATAAGGCGCTACCCGATCCCGCGCCGGCGCAGGCTGACGATCGAATACACACTCGTGCGCGACATGAATGACTCGCGCGCAGCGGCGGAGCGCTTGGTCAAGTTGCTCGCGGGCTTGCGCGCCAAGGTGAACCTGATCCCGATGAACAGCGTCGCGGACACCACGCTGACTGCGCCCGACGACCCCGTAGTCGACACATTCCAGCGCACCCTGCGCGACGCAGGCATCGACACATTCTTGCGCCGCCGCAAGGGCGACGACATCGCAGCTGCGTGCGGCCAGCTCGCCCTGCGCGGCGCATCACGCAAAGTCAAAAACGAGTTCGCGCAACCAACACCCAAAGCCTGAGCACGTCCAAGCGCAGCTGCGACCGAAGCCGCGGGCGCACCCGCTGATACGGCTGCGCAACAATCGCCGTGCTCACGCCGGGGCAACGTGTCAGCGCGGACGCGTGCTCGCCGAGCCACGCCGTGGCAACGCGCGTCGGCGCGGACGCGTGCTCGCCGCTGTGAGCGGCAGCGAGCGTCGCGTTCGCTTCGGGCGGCTAGCGGGCGCAACGACGCGGACTCGAGCTCGTTGTGCTCGCTCCGGTCAGCGCACGCGTTGCGCAGGCATGCGCATGCGCTCGCCACTTTGCGCGGCAGCTCGCTGGGTCGATAGGACCCGACACTGCAGCTGAGCCTGGTTGGTCAGGGTTGCGGGGTGCAGGTGGAGGCGCAGCTGTTGACCCAGCAAGTGGTTAGGCGCATGACGCGGCCCAGCGGGTAGGCGGTGTCGTTGAAGCGGGCGATAACTTCGTCTCGCTCGTCGCTGTGGGCGGCGGCTTCTACTTGTTCGCGGCACGGGCCGTCTGGTGTGCCGCTGGTGCAGCCTTGCGAGCCTGCCGTGCAGTAGCAGTACGGGCCGATGCAGCGGTTGGCGGTGGCGCAGCTGATGACGTCGCGGCACTGCTTCGCATCATCGGCGTTGCGCGCGCCACGGCAGGCGACCACCTCTTGCTCGCACGACTCGCACACGCAGCCGTTGCAAGCATCAGTCGGATTGCCTAGCAGCGCTAGACACTGCGTTTCAGCATCGGATGTTGTCTCCGGCTCCGATTCAGGCTCATCGGGCTCGGTCTTGCAATCGGAAGCGCAGCCATCGCCCGAGCGACGATTGCCGTCGTCGCACTGCTCTGAACCCTCGCGCACCCAGTTGCCGCACGTGGCACCGCAGTCCGAGTCGTTGTTGGCATTTGCACCTTCCGGGCAACAGCCGTCACCACCCGTGGTCGAAGTGATGGCTCGGTGGTCGCAGCGCGCATCGCAGGTGCGCGCGCTTCCGTTCAACGTGTCTGTGGTGCAGGCGTTGTCATCATCGCAGTCGCTCGGGCAGGGCGTGGAAGTTCCGTTTTCGCAGCGCTCGCCGTCTTCGAGCACGCGGTTGCCGCAGCTCGCTTCGCAGTCGCTGTCCTCGGTTTGATCGCAGCCGCTCGGGCAACAGTCATCGCCGCTGCGGCACTGCTCGATGCGCGTCCAGTTGCAGGCCACGCTGCACGTCGCGGGCTCGCCGGAGAGTGCGCCGGCCATGCATGCGTCGTCATGCCTGCAGCTCGTCGGGCAACCTGCTTCCGAGCTCGGCTCGCACCCTTCTCCCGACTCGACGATCCCGTTGCCGCACTCGCTCGCGCAGTCGGCGTCTGTATTGGCGTTGGCGCCGCTCGGGCAACAACCATCGCCTGCGCGGGCACGCGTGATCGGCGCGGGCACACAGTGCGCGTCGCACGAGAGCGCCGAGCCCGACACGCGCTGGGGCGTGCAGGCATCAATGTCTGGACACAAGATCGGACAGGCACCCGCGTCACCTGGGAGCAGCGCACGATCGCAATGCTCGCTGCCGCTGACTACGCCATCGCCGCACGCTGGATGACAGTCTTCCGGCGTCATCGAAGGTGGACAGCAGGTGATGCGCTCAGGACTCGCCGCAGCGACTCCGGGCGTGAGCTGCGCCGCATGAAATGCGATCGCGAAGCTCAACGCATCACAGTTAGCGCTCTCATCCACACGCCCATCGCCGAGCATGTCCGCGTTGTCGCGCACCGCGTTGTTCACCAGCTCGTAGAAGCTGTCCTGATCGTTCTCCTGCTCGGCGTCGCTGTCTGGTTGACAGAGTCCGAGCTCATGGAAAGTCTCGAGCAGGTCACTCGAAAGCGTGGTGCCGGCGACGAGGCCATCTTGGATCTGCCAAGTCCCGTCTTGCAGCTGGCTCAGCGCCCCGGTCCACACGCCCTTGCGGGTGGTCAGCGCAAAGCTGCGGTAACTATCGGTCGATCCGGCGAGCCTCAGCTGCGCGCCATCGGGCAGCTCGGCGACCAAGTAGCCATCGCGCACGAACGCCTTGGGATCGGCGACCTTCGCCTCGGGCAAGCTGCCTTCCTCGCTGATCGCGCCCGACAGGCTCGAAGGGTCGACGTTCCAAGGCGCGCTCGCGCGCCAAATTGGATAGTCGTCCGCATCGGCGTCTTCGCAATTCCACGGCGGTAGCCTGGTGAGACCCGGCGAAGCGTAGAAATCGAGGCGCACCTCGGGATCATTCAGCTGACCGTTGTAGCCGGAGAGCTTAACGATCACGTTGTACGTGCCGCGATGGAGGTTGCAGTTAAAAGTCTCCTCGCGCAGCCCGTAGCGCTCGCCGATCTCGGGGACAGGCGCGAGCGTGGCCTGCAACCGAGCGAAGCGGTTGTCGCGACACAGCTCGCCATCGAACGGGATCTCCGATGCTGCCGCGCGACAGGACTGCGCGCCGTCGGCGCACGAAGATGAGTTGGTACAGACGCCGTCGAGATCGAGGCCGAAGGTCTGCCAGGCCGCGGGCGTGTTGTCGTCCGGTGCGGCGCTGCCGCCCAGATCGAGGTGCGTCCAGCCGAGGTAGATCGGTGCGATCGCGTCAGCTGGATTGTCTGCGAGCGCCGGTCGATGCGCCTCGCTGGGCCGACCTGCGCTGCGACAGCTGCCGACGAGATCGGCGGACCACCAACATTCACCAGACTGACAAGCCGCGCTGGCAGTCACGGACTGCGCGCCGGTCGCAGCGCTGCGCGTGCTGCCGACGCTCGCATCGACCGTCGACACGTCGGCGAGCAGCGCGCCTGCATCGACGGCACCCTCGGCGGCGTCGAGTGACATGATCGGAGCGACGCTCGCGTCTGCACCAAGGTCAACGCTCGCGTCAGAGCGCTCACTGATGAGCTCGGGTTCGTAAACGTGACAGGCTCCGATGACGAACAAGACAACGGAACCGAACAACCTCAAGTACTGCTGGCGAACCACACTCGTGGCAACCATGCCGTCCTCCGGCTTAGCGGGAGCGCAAGTGCACACTTCGCGGTCACATGTGTCAAGCCTAAGCGGCCGCTCGGATTGTTGTGAAAGGTCCTACACAGTCTGGGGGCGCATCGAGCTAGCTATCGGGAACGGTAGGTTCTGTGAACTGGTTCACAGCGATGATGCGGAAGTCAGACTAACTCCGTGCAATGAGCTGCGTGTCGCATCAGCCCGAGTTGGCCGAGTGCGAATGAAAATCATTGTTTCCGCGCGGTTACGACGTTTCAGCTGCTGCTGATCGCGACGCGCGTGCGAGAGCAAACCGGTGCTCTGGCACGTTCGGCGCGGCCTCAGGGGGCTTGAGGCAGCCACGGATGGACACGGGCAAGGGGGGGGCCTGCGCTCGACTCGAGCGCGATCGCGCGAGGCGAGCGCAGGCCCCGGCGCTAAGTCGGTCGAATGGCGTCGAGCTCAGATCGTCAGCGACCCACGCGGCGCAACGACTAACCGCTCGGACCAGCACAGAGTTCGGACGACGCGCTGTCCCTGCAACCGTGGCGGTCCCTCAGTCGTGGCGGTGATGCTGTGACTTAGAGACGAGTGCTGATAGCCTATGAGTGCGTACCGGTCTGGTACGCGACCGTGCTGTCACTCACCCGAGTGGGAGAGCTCATTCATGTCGACGCCACACGACGAGATTCGTGACATGTTGGGTCGGATCCGCCTGTTCTCTGAGTTAGGCGAAGACGAGCTCAGCCAGATCGCGTCCATCGCGCAACGTCGCCGACACGAGCCTCACAAGGTGATCGTGCGCCAAGGCGACGTAAACGGCGACATGTATTACGTCGTCAAAGGTCTGTTGAAAGTGACAGCCTGCGACAGCCACGGCCGCGAGATCGTGATGAACCTGCTGAAGTCGGGCGACTCGTTCGGCGAGATCGCGCTGCTCGATGGCCGCGCGCGTTCTGCAACTGTAACGACGATCGATCCCTGCGAGCTGCTCGAGATCCGCCGCGGCGATTTCTTCCGCTTGCTCAATCGCTTTCCCGCGATCAACACCGCGCTGCTGATGGCGATGGCACAGCTGGTGCGACGCTTGACCGAGCGCGCGGAGGACAACGCGTTTTTGGATGTGCGCGCGCGTTTGGCGAAGTGGCTCGGCGACCTCGCGGACAACCACGGCACGCCGCTCGGCACCGGTCAGGTTGCGCTCAGCGTCAAGCTCTCGCAGCAGGAGCTCGGCGACATGGTGCAGGCCACGCGCGAGAGCGTGAACAAGTGCCTGCGCGAGTGGACCAAAGAAGGCATCATTCAGCAGAACGGGCGCCAGCTGATCATCGAGGATCGCCAGCGACTGCGTGATTTGGCTTCCGGCTAGTCGCGCCTGGGCGAACCACCGGCCGACGACGAGAACGGGAATCCGAAGCTGCGCGATCCGCCACGACCCGCGCGGGCCGCTTCGATGGCCGAGCGGCGACTCGAGATGCCGGCTGCGCCGCCAGCACCCGCAGCGCCTGCCGCCCCGCCCGCACCGGCCACGCTGAAGCAGGTGCATGGCTCCCACGTGCCATCGAACTGGCAGGCTTGGATGCCCACCGACTGTCCGGTGCATTCGCAGGAACGCTCTCGTCCAACCACGCCGCATGAATCGGTAAGGGCGCTTCCAGAACAAGCAGGCAGCGCCGTGAAGCCTGCGAGCGCGAGCAAGCCCGCGGCCACCGATCGGTAGCGCCAACTCGGGGCCCACACGCACCACATTCTGCCGAGGCTCAGCACATCACGAGCGTAGCATGGCCGCATGACAAAGCAGTTCGGCGGCGTGGCCTTGGAACACAATGCGAGCGGATCGCATGCTTGGCGGCTGACCCGCCGGCGCGTGCCCTGCGAGTGATACCGCGCGCTGCATTCGCGTTCGCGCGGGCTGCAGCTGAGCGCGGCAGAACGTGTTTCGTGTGGAGCGCGCTGAGGTTTCGCGCTGCTTGCTGCCGGTCAGCGGTGCACCCCCGTGCGGGTTCCGCCTCACCATGGCAGGAATGTGTTCCACATGGAGCAGTGCGCTGACGCTACGGCTGCCGCTCGAATGTAAGCCTCGTTCTTGCAGGTGTGCCTTGCGCCGCGCTGGCGCGATCACCTGTTATGCTTGCAGCTCGGACCTCGGGCTGCGTCGGCGCCGCATCCGATGATTGACGCGAGGGCGAAGTTGGGCTCTCCTGGAGCTGAAAAATCATGCAGTTAGACCTGGATTCCGACACACGCGCGTTGCTCGAACGTTACGGGTTTGACGAGAACCAGTTTTCGAAGCTTCGCCAAAGCTTTGTTCAAGGTGAGCTTGGTGCCGATGGCAACCGACTGCGTGGTCGCGTCGAGCCACCTGCTGCGGGCGACTTGGTCAAACTGCCTGCGCCCGGCAGCGAGGCGCGCAATGCGCTCGCGGCCCGCGGCATCGAAGCCATGCGTCGCGGCCAAGTGGGCTGCGTGATCTTGGCAGGCGGCATGGCGACACGCTTCGGCGGCGTCGTCAAAGCTGCGGTTCCCGCGATCGGCGATCGTTCGTTCTTGGCGCTGAAGCTCGGCGGCGTACGCATGGCGGCAGAGCAGATCGACGCGCGCGTGCCCGCGTTCGTGATGACGAGCTTCGCCACAGACACGCAGATCCGCAGCATGCTCGAGGAGCTCGATACCCCGTCGGTGCCCGCGACCGCTTTCTCTCAGTTTGTATCGCTGCGCCTACGGCCAGACGGCGAGCTTTTCAGGGAAGGCAAAGGCGCTTCCGCGTACGCACCGGGTCATGGCGATCTGAGCTTCGCGCTGCGGCGCTCGGGCATTTTGACGAAGTTCATCGCGAGCGGCGGCAAGCTGCTCTACATGTCAAACGTCGACAACCTAGCTGCGACGCTGGATCCCGCGGTGATCGGCGCGCACCTGTCATCCGGTCGCGCGGTCACTGCCGAGGTCGTGTCGAAAGATCCGGGCGATGCGGGTGGGGCTCCGGCGCGGGTCGACGGCACACTCCAGATCGTCGAGTCGTTCCGCTTTCCTGAGGGCTTCGACGAGTCGATCATTCCTGTGTTCAACGTGAACTCGTTTGTGCTCGACGCTACGGCGATCGATCGCGACTTCCCGCTGAGCTGGTTCGTCGTGCGCAAGAAGGTATCTGGAGAAGAAGCGATCCAGTTCGAGCACTTGGTCGGAGAGCTGACCGCGTTCCTTCCGACCCAGTGCCTGCACGTCGATCGCGAGGGTCCGGACGGCCGCTTTCAGCCGGTCAAAGATCCAGACGAGCTCGCTCGGCGTGCGCCACGCATCGAAGCGATGCTGCGTGGTCGCGGAGTGCTTTGAGAGCATTCTGCTGCTGGGCTCTTGCAGTCGCGACCAGTTGGTTCGGCAGCGGCTGTGAGGGCTCGGGCAAACGCTGTCGCTTTGGTAGCGATCACGCGGTGTTTCGCAGCGAAGGCGGCTTGTTCGACGATGTCGCGCTGGTGCAGAGCGCCGAGGGTCCGCTCGCGATCTTCTCGGACACGACCGGCGTGTACACGCGTGCGCTCGATGAATTCGGGCTGCCGCGACGGCGCGCGCAGCGTGTGGGCGAGCGCTGCGATGCTGGGCTCGATGCCGCCGTCAGCGGCAAGGACCTGTGGATCGCCTGTGCGCGGCGCGCGGGGCCGGAAGTCGGGCCGGGATCGGTCAGCGTGTACCTGGCTGCCGATGGTCAAGGCGCGCTGACCGAGCGACAGCACTTCGGTCCGGTCGGCGCCGAGAGCCACGGCGTAGCGCTGGCGGTGCACGCCGGCCGCGCGCGGGTGGCTTGGCAGGATGCCGCTCTCGGCGGCGCCCAGCTGCGCTACGCCGAGACCGGATCGGTGCTGACTTACATGTTCTCCGACGGCGATTGGTTTGCCAGCACGCCGCGCCTGTCCGCACTGGACTCCAAGTTGATCGCGCTCTGGGACGAGTCGCAGCAGCGTGGCGAGGACTACGAGAGCCGGATCCGGATGCTCGATCTCAGCGGACACAGTCGCTCGGGCACCGGGACGACCGTGATGGAGGCGCACGACGCCTCCCCAGGTCCGGCGATGGTGATCGACCCGAAGGGCGGTTCGTGGCTAGCGTTCAGGGATCGCCGCAAGGGACGCCGCAAAACTGGCCTGTATCTCTCGCGTTTGTCCGGGGACCAAGCGAGTGAAGTCGTGCGTGTGGGGCGCGCCGACGGGGTCGGCCGTCCGACGCTGACGGCCTGCCTGTCAGGCCTCGTCGCAGCGACGCCGCGCACCTTTGCGGGGGACTATTTTGTCGGTGTGGTGCAGGTCGACCCAGATCTGCAGGCCTTCTCGCTGGAGCAGCAATTTTACGAGGATAGCCACGAGTTTTCGCAGGTCGCAGCGAGCTGTCTCGATCAGCGCCTGTTGCTGCTGATCGCGGAGCGCGGGCGCTTGGGGGGCGGACGGGCAGCGCTGCGCAGCGTAGGCTTCAGCTGCGAGTAGACATTCCCCGACATTCCATCGCACAGGCGCGCTAAGAGTGCGTTGCTACAGTGCCGCTGCAGCGCTCGTTGTGGGACTGGTCCCGTGCAGCGAGAGCCGCCTCGGGGCGGATGTGGTACCGTCAGTGAGAGAGTATTGTGCGTTGGTCTCGGTCGTCACTGCTGGTGTTCGCCGCGGCGCTTTTGGCGTCGTTGTCGATCCACTTACCAGTCTACGAAATGCTCGGAGTGCTAGCGCGCGCGTTCGAGGATGAGCTCGCTGCCAAGCAGGCCGCCGCGCCCAGCCAAATCGAGTTCGAGATGGCTGAGCCGGGCGAGGAGAAGCTCGACAAGCCCGAGGAGCCCGAGCCCAAAGAGCCCGAGAAGAAGGCTGAAGCGGAGAAGACGGCAAAACGTCCCGAGCCGAAGCCCGAAAAGCAGCAGCAGAACAAGCCCGAGGCGAAGAAGCCCGAGCCGCCCAAGCCGGAGCAGAAGAAGCCTGAGGTCGTGGTCACTCCGCCGCCGGAGCCGACCAAGAAGATCGAGAACAAGCTCGCGGTTACGCAGAAGACCGACGACCCGAACGTGCCTCCGCCCGAGAGCTCGCGCTTCATCGCGGAAGAAAATCGGCGCGTCGAGGAAGAGATGATCGCGAGCGTTCGGAGTCTCACCGAGAACGATGAACAGCCGAACGCGTCCGCGCCGAAGCCCGAAGACGATCAGCTGGGCAACGCCAAAGAAGAGAAGCCCGCCGAACTGCAAGATGTGAAGGGCGAAGAGGGGCGCATCCCGGACAAGCGTGAGGCGAAAGAGAAGCCGCTCGCGCCGTCGCAGATGGGGCAGGGCGACAAGTCGAAAGAGGCTGTGACGCAGGCTGCTGAGCGCGGCGGAAGCCCATCGAAGAACGATGCGCCACGCGAGATGGCGGCCGGCTCGGAGAACACTGGCGGCACCGAAGATACGCTGGTGATCCAAGACGGCAGCGGCAGCATTCGCATTCGCCGCACGCCCCAGGGCCGTGGGCCTGGTGATTCCGGTGGCGAGGCCCAAAAGGGAGCGCGCGCCGATGCTGCGCGTGAGACGGGCGGACGCGCGGGCGACGGCTCGAATCTCAAGATGTCGTGGTCGCAGTTCGAGTCGACGTTCGGCGAGAAGGAGCTGCGCGAGCAGCGCGACGCGTACTTGGAGCAACGGCGCACGCAGTCGCGTGGCGGTCAGCGCGAGGAGAACTGGAAGAAGTTCCGTGCGGCCGTCGAGAACTTTGTCGACAAAGTAAAGCCGGGCAACCAGACCGCGCTCAACGCTGCAGCTTCGCCGTTCGCCGCCTATCTCGCGGAGATGCACCGCAGCATCCATCGCGAGTTTGCGATGCGCTTTTTGCCGAGTCTGCCTGTCGTGGGTGGTGCGTTTGCGGATCCGACGTTGGTCACGCGGCTCGAGATCATCGTGAACACCGATGGCTCGCTGCACGAAGTCGGCGTGGTTCGCACGAGTGGCTTTACGCCCTTCGACTATGGCGCGTGGAACGCTGTGACACGCGCGGCGCCGTTTCCGGAGCCGCCGAAGCGGATTCTCTCGGGTGATGGGCGCGTGTATATGCGCTGGGATTTCTATAGCAACGAGCGGCAGTGCGGCACTTTCAATGCCGAGCCGTTCATCCTGCCGAACCCTGGTGGCGAGCCGAAGAAGCCCGGGCCGATGCATGACCGCGGCACGACGATTCCGCCGGATGGAAAGCTGGGCGTAGTTCCGCATTCGCATTCGCATTCGCATTCGCACGACGACGAAGCAGCGCGGCTTGTGCAGTGACCGCGGGTGCGACGAGCGCGGAGATCAAGCGGCTGGCTCTCGAGCTGGGGTTCGCGCGCGTGGGGGTCGCGCGGGCAGAGGCCTTGAGTGAAGATGCTGCGCGTCTGAATGCGTGGCTCGCGGCCGGGCACCACGGGCAGATGGCGTACATGCAGGAGAACGTCGATGTGCGGAGTGATCCGCGCCACGACGGGATGCTTCCGAGCGCTTGTAGTGTGGTTGTGCTCGCGACGGCTTACGCGCGTAGTCCGGCGCTGGAAGGCCCGCCGCCGGGGCGGATGGCGCGTTACGCGCAGGGTCGCGATTACCATGCGCTGTTGTACGATCGGACGCGGGTGCTGCGTCGTTATCTGCGTGGGCATGGCGCGGCGGTGCGCGCTTCGGTCGACACGCTGCCGGTGCTCGAGCGCGCGTGGGCTGCGCGTGCAGGGGTTGGGTTCGTGGGCAAGAACGCTTGCATCATCGTGCCGGGGCTCGGCTCGCATGTGCTGCTCAGCACGCTGGTGACGAGCGCTGCGCTGCAGCCTGACGAGCCGCTGCGTGAGCGGTGTGGGGATTGTCGCTTGTGCTTGGACGCTTGCCCCACGCGAGCGTTTGTCGGGGCTAAGCAGCTGGATGCGCGGCGCTGTATTTCTTATCTGACGATCGAGCACGAGGGGCCGATCGAGGAGTCGCTGCGCGCGGACATGGGGCCTTGGTTGTTTGGTTGTGATGCCTGTCAGGATATTTGTCCGTTCAATCGCCGCCCTCAGCGGCAGGAGTCCGAGCCGGCAGATCCGTTTGCGCCGCGCGGGCGGTTGACGGAGCTTGGCGCTGAGGATTTTCTTGCGATGGATGAGGCGTGCTTCGATCGCTACTCGCGGGGGAGTGCGATGCGGCGGGCGGGGCGGGATAGCATGGCGCGCAATGCGGCCATTGTGCTCGGGAACTCGCGGGAGAAGAGGTACTTGCCGGTGCTTCAGCGTGCGGCGGAGAGGGATCGATCTGAGGTTGTGCGCGAGGCGGCTGGCTGGGCTGTTGCCCGGATCGAGGCTGGGGCGGAGTGACGCGTTTGCGCTAGCGTGCACGGGGACGCGCACGCGCACGCGCACGATTTGTTAGATGAGTGGCAGTTGCCAGTGTGGCGCGAGGAAGTGGCGCGTTTGATCGAGGGCGGCGCGCTCGTGGTCGTGGAGCTTGCCTAAGGGCAGCTCGGTGCGTAGGCCGCGTGAGGCTGATGCTACGGCTCGCACGCTGTCGCTTAGCGCGTAGAGATCGTAGCCGCCTTCTAGTACGAAGCCGATGCGGCCGTGACCTAGCTCGTCGGCGAGATCGATCAGGGAGGTCGCCATCGCGCTGTAGGTTTGATGATCTAGGTTCATCGATGCGAGGGGATCGCGTTGATGCGCGTCGAAGCCTGCCGAGACCAGGATGAGCTCCGGCGCGTACGCGCGCAGCATCGGCAGCACGAGCTCGCGGAATGCTGCGCCGTAAGTTTCCGGACCGCTCTCTGCGGGAAGCGCGATGTTCGCTGTGTAACCTTCGCCTGCGCCGCGACCGATCTCTCGCGCCGCACCGGTGCCTGGATAAAACGGAAACTGGTGCAGCGAGATGAACAGCACGCTGGGATCGTCGTAGAACATGTCCTGCGTGCCGTTGCCGTGGTGCACATCCCAGTCGACGATCGCGACACGCTTCAAGCCGCCAGCGCGCGCCGCAGCGGCAGCGAGCGCGATGTTGTTCAGCAAGCAGAAGCCCATGCTGTTCGTGGGCACAGCGTGGTGACCAGGCGGTCTGAGCAACGCGACGCCACGCTGACGCGTGCTCGAAGCCATGAGCTGCGCCATGTCGATGACGCTACCCGCTGCAAGCCATGCGGCCTCGCGTGTGCCGGGCGAGAAGTAAGTGTCAGGGTCGAGGTTGCCGTAGCCGCGGGTGAGTCGGGCGAGTAAACGCTCGACATAGTGCGGCGTGTGCACCCGGCATAGCTCATCCTGTTTGGCTTCGCGCGCAGTTACGCTGCACGTAGCAGCGTCGCCGAGCGCAGCACGCAGACCGTCACGTGCGGCCACCAGACGTTCCGGACATTCCGGGTGATGACCTGAGCCATCGTGATGTGCGTCGAAGCGGGAGTCGTCGACGATGGCGATAGGTGATGGAACCAGGTTGGCTGCGGCTTCGGCCATGGCTGCAGCGCACAATAGCAGCGCTCTGGCTCCAGCTCACCTGCTATGCGGGACTCTTCTTACTAAACCTAACAGGTTGAGAGTGCTGCCTTACAAGCCAGATAGCGAATCCGATCAGAGAGAGATTTCTTACATCGAGCAGAAATATGCCTAAAGGGTGAAAAGCCTTCAGCAGCGGGTAGCCGCGCGGGAATATCAGCTGACTGATGAACACGCACGCAATGAATAAGTAATAACCGCGTTTGGTTACTGTGTTTTCCGCATACAGCACACACAGCGGTGCGGCGACCCAGATCAAATACTGCGGCGAAAATACGCGGTTGCTCAGCATGAACGTAAGTAGCAGCGCGCTTATCAACAACAGCGCACCACGTGCGTCGCTCGCAAAGCGCCGCAGGCCGAGCAGATACGCGCTTCCAGCCAACAGCAGCCAGGTCGACAGATGCTTCACGAGCTCGGTGGCCGCCGACGCCAGGTTGGTCGAGCCGAATGATTCGTCCACGCGCATCGCGAAGCCCAGTGGCCGCAGCAGCATGATGATGCCGGCGTAGGTCGATTCGATCTGGACGCCGCGCAGCGCGTGGTAACGGAACGTGGCGGCATAGTTGGGCCCTGCGAGCAGGTAGACCGTGAGGTTCACCGCGACGAACACCAGCGTTCCTACCAGCACACACATCGCGCTGAGGCGAAAACGATCAGGCGCTCTTGAAC